>Ga0137390_10006433_pt1 | contig 10008 bp, 10 predicted proteins | sample 15con2h24AmetaG_FD_104937 | JGI IMG/M metagenome (GOLD analysis project Ga0137390, IMG submission 104937) | Vadose zone soil microbial communities from Angelo Coast Range Reserve, California, USA - 15con2h2.4A metaG | ecosystem: Environmental > Terrestrial > Soil > Vadose zone > Saprolite... | reverse complement strand
CTATCTGCACAGCCACAGCGAAGCCTCGGAAGACAGCCGCGCGCCGCTGGAGGCCTACCTCAACTGGATCAAGCTGCGCCACCAGGAGCGCCCCGTCGACGGCATCGTGCTCACCGAGCATCGGCAGTTCAACGCCGGCCCGGACTATCGCGCGCTCGAGGACAAGTTCGGCCTGATGGTGCTCAAGGCTTCGGAAGTCGAGACCGACTACGGCCACGTGCTGGTCTTCGGCGTGACCGACGAGATGACGCGGCGCTTCGATTTCGCCAACGTCCGGCTGAACGCGCAGGAATTGATCGACGAAGTCGGGCGGATGGGCGGGGTCGCCGTGCCGTGCCATCCCGGACGCCCGACCGTCGGCCTGTACGAGCATTACGCGGTCAAGCCGCCCCTTCAAAACGTGGTCGCGGTCGAAGTTCTCAACGGCGGCTCGCGCAAGGGCGAGGACGATCGCTCGATGGAACTGGTGCACAAGTATGGCTATCGCGCGGTGGGCGGATCGGACAGCCACCTGGTCAGTCTGATCGCGCTCTGCGCGACCCGCTTCGAGGCCGACATCCGTTCGATCGAGGACCTGGTGCGTGAACTCAAAGAGGGCAAGTACGAACCGGTCGATTTCCGCCCCAAGCGCAAGCCCGTGCCCGCGGCGGTCCCGGACGAGGTAAGGCACAATGGCGGTTGATTACGATCCCGCGCTGATCGGCAAGGTCTTCGAAGTTACCGATCCGGTCAACGTCAGCGCCGAGGACATCGGCAAGTTCTGCACCGCCATCAGCGAGACCAATCCGCTGTACACAGACGAGGCGGCGGCGAAAAAGGGAGCGTACGGCGGCATCGTCGCTCCGCCCTCGTTCGCGGTCACCTTCCGCAACGGACGCCATTTCTTCACTCACGTGCCGAGATTTGGCCGCGCCGGCTTCGACGCCGGCAAGGACGTCGAGTTCCGCGCGCCGATCCGTCCCGGCGACAAGATCACGCTCAGCTCGCACGTCAAGGAGATCTACGAGAAGACCGGGCGCAGCGGCTCGATGGTGTTCGTGGTGGTTCGCTCGACCGTGCAAAATCAAAACGGCGAGGTCGTCGCGCACATCGACCATCGCTTCATGAACCGGCCGTAGGTTTGCCTTAATGTCCATCATGAAATTCGAAGCGGTCAAGATCGGCGATACGCTCGGCCCTCAGGAAATCCACTTGAGCAAGGACCAGGTGCGAACGTATGCGCGCACCTGCGGGATGGACGTGCCGCGCTTCACCGACGACGAGGGCGCGCGCGCAGAAGGGCTGCCCGGGATGATCGCGCCGGGCAACATGAGCCTCGGGATGCTCTCGCGGCTCGTGACGGATTGGATCGGGCAGAGCGGCGCGCGGTTGGCGCGGCTCGGGACGACCTACCGGCAGCCGGTGCAACCCGGCCATACGATTACGCTGAACGGTTTCGTGACCCACGTCGAACCGGCCGAGAAACGCGTCGAGATCGACGTCTGGATCGAAAACGAGGACGCCGAGCGGCTGGTGATCGGCACCGCCAGCGTCGAATTTCCGTAAGCCGCGTCAACCCGCATGCAGAGTTGCCTAGAGGATCGGGACGCCGCCTAAAGCAGGGCGCCGCGGAAGGGCTCGTCGCGCGGCGGCGGATACTCGATCAGGCTGAGTGCCCAGCGCCGCGCCTGGCGCAGCGCCTCCTCGGCGCGCTTGAACAGCCGCTCGCGATGCATCGTGTTCCACACATAGACGTCGACTGACGGCTCGTCACTCAGCGTCACGTCGAGCATCCAGTCCTCTAGCTGCGGGCCGCACACCAGCAGCCGCACCACGCGGCCATGATCGAGAATCACGCCGCGCGCCTCGCGCGGCAAACGGAACTCATCCTTGATCCGTTTGATCAGGCGCGCGGGATAGTGCTCCTCGGTCATCGCGACGTAGACCCATTCGCCGGGCTGCGGATTGGCCGCGCGCGCGATGCGCAGGTTGTTGTCGGTCAGGTCGTCCTTGGCGCGATCCTGATCGTAGTCGCGCGCGACCGAGTAGAAGTTCTCCACGATCGCGAGTTGCAGAGGCGGCTGCTCGGAGCCAGCCTCGTGCGGCGCGTCGTGCTCGCCGCCGCGCGTGTCGGGCCCGGCCGGTTCGGCCTTGCGCGGCCGCTTGACCGAGGTCTCGACCCACCATCGATTTTCTACATTTGGCTTATGCGCCATCGCGATCACATCATAGCCGCCCGATAGCCTTGCAGGCGAGTGTCCCGGCGCGACTTCGAGGGATGCGCGATCCAGGGGATGGCGAAATAGCTAGGCGGGACGCAGACGCCGGCCGGTGCGCGAGCGGCGCCGCCGGGCCGGCGCGCTCACCCGGCGAATCGACGAGCCCGTGCGCCCGGGTGAAGGGCTCGCGCGCCGGGGAGTTGCGGCTGTGCGGCGCGCAGTGCTTGCGGTGATCTGTAGCTGCCCGCGTAACCGCATGCGCGACCGCGTACGCCGCTGGGGTCGGCGCAATCCACGCACCATCCTGAAGGCGAAGGCGTCGGCCTTGCGTTCGGCGTCGGTCCAGAACAGGTAATGGCCCATCTCGTGATAAACCATCGCGATCCACATCCGTTCCTTGTTGTAGATGCGGCCGCGCTTCCAGTTCTCGGGATGGACGAGATGGATGCGTCCGTCCTCGAAGGTCTTGCCGGCGGTCTTGCCCCAATCGAGGTATTCGAACCATTCGATCGCCGGGCGTTTAACGTTGTAGTAGCGGCAAAAGTCGGAAATCGCGCGGCGAAACGCGCCGGCACGATGCTGGCGGAAAAAGAGCACGAGATTGCGGTCAATCTCCCTACGATTGACGATCGGCGGAAGGATCATGCGCACGAAACGAAAACCTCCGGAATCTGGCCGGTCGATCATAGAAGGCCGAAGGCGGGGCCGTCAAATGAGCCGCGAAAAGCCCAGGAAAACCCTTACTTTTCGGGTGCTTAAGCTCGATGGGAAATAACGCGTACGTAGCTAAAAGAGGTTAAATTCGGCTATTGCATGCTTGACAGCGGCCCGGCCGAGAGCGCAGCTCGCGCCTCAAACTGAACGGCGCGTCGGCGGCGCGGCGCAGGCCGCCTCTCTCAGGCGCGGCGGGCGTGCAAACCGCTCGGACGCTTGACGCGCCGGCTGCGATTGACCGTCATGTGCTGAAGGCGTCCCGCCTCCTTCAGCCGCAGTCGCGCCAGTGGCAAACGCGAATCGTCGGCGCCTGCGGCGAGACCGCTTAGCCGATCGCGCAGCGCTTCGGAACTGATTTCGAGTGCGTCGCAGACGTTATCGAAGCTAAACGGCACGTTGGTGCCGCGCGCCATCACCCATCGCGCGGCCTCGATAAATAGCCGCCGCTTGCGCGCGCTGAACGACCCGCGCCAGTCCTGCAGGATATTGATCGCGTCGGCCAACACCGCGAGCATCAGCCGCTGCTCGCTCGTGAACCGGCTCTTGCCGACCAGCTCAAAGAACTGACTAGGCAGAATGAGGTCCGAGGCCGTGAACGAATCCGGCGCTTGCGCGCCAAGGTTATGCTGCCGCATAGCTAACGACTCCCGCCTTTCCGGGCGAGCGACTCGCCACACAAGACTTGAGGCTCCCCCGGGTTAGCCCGCGTATCCTCCAGCTCCCTGCCTCTCCGTCCCCCCTTCAACTCAGAGCATGGTTAGCCGACCATAGTGGTGCCAACGGACCATTTCAAGAGTTGCCGGTCTAAATTATTTTACAAGCTCAGCTAATGGTCCCGGCACCAACATAGGCCATATATAAGGGCCGATTTATGACGTAATTGTGACAAGAATTGATCTGCCCGGACGCACACAGCTCTACTAGGGACGCCCCGCGGCCATCTGTTATAGTTCGGGTACAAACCCTCTCGATTGGACATGGCTCCGGAGGACGAACGATGGCAGACTTCTTTGCCAAAGAGACGATCAAAAGCCTGCGCAAGCTGCGCCAGCTCAAGCCCGATTACTTCAAGGGGTTCATGGATTGGGATGAGATGATCTTCAAGGACGGCGCGCTGCCTGCCAAGACCAAGGAACTGATGGCCGTGACCGCGGCGCACGTTACGGCCTGTCCGTGGTGTATCGAGGACCATGTCAAGCGCGCCATCAAGAAGGGCGCGACTGACGAGGAGATTGCCGAGGCGGCGTTCGTTGCGATGGCGCTGAGGGCGGGCGCGGCGTTTGCCCACTCATCGATCGCGATGACGGTCAGCGACGAGCAGCGCGCCAAGGCGGGCGCGCCGGCGCATAGTCACGAAGGCCACAATCACTAAAGCGCGTGGAAGAGGCGGAGTTGTCGTTAATGGAGCAGGCAGGGACGCGCCGCACGACGCGGCAAATCGAGATCGGCGCACTCAAGGTTGGCGGTGGCGCGCCGGTGGTCGTTCAGTCGATGTGCGCGACGCGCACGGTCGATATCGACCAGACCGTAGCGCAGACGCATCAGCTCGCTCGCGCGGGCGCCGGAATCGTGCGAATCGCGCTGGACAATGAAAAGGAAGTACCGGCGCTAAAGGAAATTCGCGCGCAGACGCCCGGTATCGTATTGTCGGTGGACCTCCAGGAAAACTATCGTATCGCCGGCAAGGTCGGCCGGCACGTCGACAAGATTCGCTACAACCCGGGCCACCTGCACCATATCGAGAAAGCCAAACCCGTTCCGCAAAAGGTGCGATGGCTGGTCGAAGTCGCGCGCGAACACAATCTCGCGATCCGGATCGGGGTCAACTGCGGCTCGGTCGCGCCGGCCTTCCTGGAGAAATATCCCGGCGACCAGCTAAGCGCGCTGGTGGAGTCGGCGGTGTGGCACTGTGAGCTGATGGACGAGCTGGGATTCGACCGCTTCGTCGTCTCGCTCAAGGACTCCGACCCGGCCAAGGTGCTGGAGGCTAACCGGCGCTTTGCCGCGCGCCGGCCCGACGTTCCGCTTCATCTCGGAGTCACCGAGGCCGGGCTCCCGCCCGACGGCATCATCAAGACCCGGATCGCATTCGAGAAGCTGCTCGCGCAGCATGTCGGCGACACCATCCGCGTCTCGCTCACGCTGCCCAACGAGCGCAAGCATGAAGAGGTCACCGTCGGCCATCAGATCATCAAGGACGTCGCGAGCGGACGTTTCATCTCCGTACCCGACTTCGGCACCGGGCTGAACATCATCTCGTGCCCGTCGTGTTCGCGCGTCGAAAACGAAAAGTTCGTCGAGCTGGCGCAGCAGGTGAAGGAGATTACGACCTACGCTTTGCGCCATCGGATCACGATCGCAGTGATGGGATGCCGGGTGAACGGGCCTGGTGAGACCGACGACGCGGACTTGGGGCTGTGGTGCGGTCCGACGACGGTGAACCTCAAGAAGAAGGATCGCAAGCTGGGCAATTTCCGCTACGACGACGTGTTGACGCGCCTGCGGGCCGAAGTCGACAAGCTGATCACCGAACGCTCGGCGGCCGCGAACAACTGACAGAGCGACGAAGGTCGTAACGGGCGCAGAGCGGAAGCGCGCGCGCTCAGCGCGCTTCCGCCCCATGCTTGAGCGCGCAGGCGGCGAGCCGCGTTTGAGCGGCTCGCTAGCACCGCTTAGATATTTGACAGCCGGCTTGCGAGCAGCAGGTTTCGTCGCCGCGGGCGACGAAGAGCTGCTTACACACGTCGCATCTGGCGATCCGCTCGTCGTCTTCGAGCATCGGTCTGAGCTTCTCGTTTATCAGTTGTTCCTCATCGTCATCCCAAGGATCGGATGGAGTGGATGGAGCGGCGGGCGTGGCTCTGCCCGCCGCCGCCGCTCCACCTGCTGCCGCGCGCACCGGCCGGCCGAGGCCGACCGTGCGCCCGGCCGTGACGCCGGCTCCGCCGGAGCGGCGCAGAGCGCGGCCTTTGGCCGCGCTCTGCGTCGCCTCGCGCGCCAGCGCGTCGGCCTCCTCGTTGAGCGCGTCGCCCGCGTGACCGCGCACCCACTCAAAGCGCACGTCGTGCCGCGCGACCTCGCGATCGAGCTGTTGCCACAGGTCGAGGTTCTTCGTGCGCCGCCAGCCGTCGTTCATCGTCCTGACCAGGTACTGGCTGTCGCTGCGCACGATCACCGGCACGCCGGGATCGAGGGCGCGCAGCGCCTCGATTGCCGCCATGATTTCCATCCGGTTGTTGGTCGTTTGTGAATCGCCGCCGCTAAGCCGATGCGTCCCGTCGGGCCTGACGATTACTACACCCCATCCGCCGGGCCCCGGATTACCCTCGCAGGAGCCGTCGGCGTAAACCAGGATCGGCGATGATGACGTAGTGGGCACGGCCCGTCTTCCCAGAATTGCAGGTCAAGCGCGGCGCCCGCGGCGCAGATCGTCGAACCATCGCAGGTAATGGCGCGCCGACACGGTCCAGGAGAAATCCGCGGCGAAGCAATTGTCCATCAGGCGGCGCCAAGCCGCGTGGTCCGCAAAGAGCCGCTGCGCCCGCGCCATCGCGTCCACCATCGCGCCGGCGCGATAGTCGCTGAACATGAAGCCGTTGCCGGTGCCGTGTTGCGGATCGAACTCGGTGACCGTGTCCTTGAGCCCGCCGGTGGCGCGCACCAGCGGCGCGGTGCCGTACTTGAGCGCATACATCTGCGTTAGCCCGCACGGCTCGAACCGCGACGGCATCAGGAAGATGTCGCTGCCGGCCTGAATCTGATGGGCAAAGGCGTTGTCGAAAGCGAGCCGCACGTGTAACTGACCGGGGCAGCGTTCCTCGGCGGATTTGAAATATTTCTCCAGCGCCGGATCGCCGCTGGCGAGCATCACGAGCTGCACGCCGAGACCCATCATCGCGTCGAGCGCCTCACCGAGCAGGTTGATCCCTTTTTGCGGAGTCATCCGCGTGACCATCCCGACTATCGGCGCGTCGTCGCGATCGGACAGGCCGGCGAGCTTGCGCAGCGCGCGGCGGCAGACCGCCTTGCCCTCGCGCCGCGCCGGCGTGTACTTGGCCGCGATCATCGGGTCGATCACCGGGTCCCATTCGGTGTAGTCCGCGCCGTTGATAATTCCGACGAAGCGGCTGCCCTTGTGGCGCAGCACGCCCTCCAATCCGAAGCCCAGCTCCGGATCGCTGCTAACCTCGCGCGCGTAGGTCGGGCTCACGGTTGAGGCGCCGTCGGCCAGCACAATCGCGCCCTTCATTAGATTAACGCGTCCCCAGAACTCCAGGCACTCGACCGAGAAGTAGGAACGGTCGATATTGAGCAGCCCGAAATCCGCCGCCTCGCAGATTCCCTGGAAGGCGAGATTGTGCACGGTGAAGACGGTCAGCGTAGAGCCGAGCGCCTCGCGCAGCGCCGGGTCGGCGCGCGCCACGATCGGCGCCACCGCCGCGTGCCAGTCATGAGCGTGCAGGACGTCGGGCCGGATGAAGCGCGCCGCGGCGAGCGCGGCCGCGCGGCCGAACATTACGTACCGATGCAGATTGTCGGGGTAGTCGGCACCGCGCTCGCCATATACTCCCGGGCGATTGAAGTAGCCCGGATGATTGACGAGGTAGAGCGGCACGCCGTCGCGGGTCTCGGCCCGCAAGAGATCGAAGCGCTCGGAGGAGTCGCCCACCGGGACCGAGAGATTCTCGGCCACCGGCGCCGTTTTGAGCGCGTCGAGAACGCTACGGTAGCCCGGCAGGATGACCGCAGGCTCGGCGCCGCTTTGCTTGAGCGCCGCGGGCAGCGCGCCGATTACGTCGGCGAGTCCGCCGGCCTTGGCCCACGGAGTGATCTCGGCGGCAACGATTGCGATTTTCACTTTTTCACCGATGATCTTTTTAGCATTCTCTCCGCGAACTACATGGGCGAGAGTTCAGAGGGAAGTGCGAAGAAAAAGCAACGACTGCAAAGAACGACTACGAACGACTACAACGACTGCTAAGAACTCAGCTTGCCTTGGCGACCTGCGGCGCGGGCCGCGCGTCGGTCATCCCGAGCGCCTCGCGCAAGGCTTCGGCCGCGTTCTCCGGCGGCACCGGGTTGATATAGAAGCCCGTGCCGACCTCGAAGCCCGCCACCTTGGTCAGCGCAGGCGTGATCTCCATGTGCCAGTGATAGTGCTTGCTCTGGGCTTCGCGCAGCGGCGCCGAGTGAATGATGTAGTTGAACGGCGGATCGTCGAGCGAGCGCTTGAGCGCGCTCAGGCTCGCCTTGATCGCGCTGGCGAAGCCGGGGTACGAGGTCGCCGCGTGCTCGAAGTGCGATCCATGAGTCTTCGGAATCAGCCACAGCTCGAAGGGAAAGCGCGCCGCGAAGGGCGAGGCTGCGATAAATTCGTCGTTTTCGAACACCACGCGGCGGCGGTCCTGGCCCTCCTGGTCGACGATGTCACAGAAGATGCATCGTTCCTTGAGCGAGTAGTAGTCGCTTGCGCCGCGGAGCTCCTGCTGCACGAGGAGAGGTAAAATCGGCAGCGCGATCAGCTGCGAGTGCGGATGCTCCAGGCTCGCTCCGGCCTCGACGCCGTGGTTCTTGAAGATCAACACGTAGCGGAAGCGTTCGTCATGCGCGAGATCGAGCGTCCGCTCGCGATAGGCCCACAGCAGCTCCTCGATCTGATGCTGCTCGAGGTCAGCCAGCCCGCGATCATGGTCGGGGCTTTCTACCAGCACCTCGTGCGCGCCGATTCCATTCATCAGATCGTACAGCCCGTCGCCGCGCCGTCCCGCTGCGCCCTCGATGCGCAACGCGGGGAACTTGTTGCTGACCGCGCGCACCCGCCATCCCGGCCCGTTAGGCTGCAAGCCGTTGTCGCGATAGGCGAGCACCTCGGGCGGCGTCATCTGCTCCATCCCGGCGCAAAACGCGCAGGGCGCGCCCTTGCGCTGGTCTCGTTTCATTTTGAAATCCGACGGACGCTTGCCACGCTCAGTGGCCATGATCACCCAGCGTCCAACGACCGGGTCCTTCCTCAGCTCAGGCATCTAGACGGTCTTCCCCCAAGAATTATCGCGCGACATCCCCGACACGATAGCTTCATATTAGCCGTCTTGGGTCGCGTCCGCTAGTCAAAGCCGCCCCACGAGTCCCCAGGGCAAGTGCGGCTAATTCAGTACGGTCCGCTCGGCGCGCGCCGGCACAGCTTCCGGATGCGGCTCGACTCCGTCGCGGAGCGCGTGGCGCAGGACCTCGTCGACCGTATCGACGAACACGAACTCCATCTCTTTGCGCGCCTCTTCCGGAATATCCTCGAGATCGCTTTCGTTTCGCCGTGGCAGGATCACGGTCTTGATTCCGGCTCGCCGCGCTGCCAGCACTTTCTCCTTGACTCCGCCGACCGGCAGGACCTTGCCGCGCAGCGTTATCTCGCCGGTCATCGCGACGTCGGAGCGCACCGGGCGCGCGCTAAGCAGCGAAGCGAGCGAGGCGGCGATCGTCACGCCGGCGGAGGGACCGTCCTTGGGGATGGCGCCGGCCGGGACGTGGATATGAAGGTCGGATTTTTCGAAGAAGTCGGGCGCGATGCCGAGTTGCGCCGCGCGCGATCGCACATAGGAGAGCGCCGCCTGCGCCGACTCCTTCATCACGTCGCCCAGCGAGCCGGTGATGGTGACGCCCTTTTGCCCGTTCATTCGAGTGCTCTCGATGAACAGGATGTCGCCGCCGTTGGGCGTCCATGCGAGACCCGTGGCAACGCCCGGTTCCTGGGTGCGCTCGGCGACCTCGGAGAAGAATTTGCGCGGGCCGAGGAAGCGATGCAGCATGTCGGGCGTGACGCGCTCGGGAGCGGTTTCGCCCTCGGTGAGTGCGCGCGCGATTTTGCGGCACACGCGGCCGATTTCACGCTCGAGGTTGCGCAGGCCGGCCTCACGCGTGTAGCTGCGGATGATTTCGGACACCGCTTCCTTGGTGAACTCGATCTTGGTATTGCCGAGGCCATTCTCGGAAATCTGCTTGGGCACCAGATGGCGTTCCGCGATCTGGAGCTTTTCCTCCTCGGTGTAGCCGGGCAGCTCCAGCACTTCCATCCGGTCGCGCAGCGCCGGCGGAATCGGAT
>Ga0137390_10006432_pt1 | contig 10010 bp, 14 predicted proteins | sample 15con2h24AmetaG_FD_104937 | JGI IMG/M metagenome (GOLD analysis project Ga0137390, IMG submission 104937) | Vadose zone soil microbial communities from Angelo Coast Range Reserve, California, USA - 15con2h2.4A metaG | ecosystem: Environmental > Terrestrial > Soil > Vadose zone > Saprolite... | reverse complement strand
GCTGACCAACTGGCTCGATCCGTCGGTCACCGACGAATCTGACCCGCTCTCGGTCGATCCGGCGCTTGACCCCTTCAGCCCGGAGAACGGCCCGCCGTTCAGCGAGGACTTCCAGCGGAAGTAACCGGATAGCGCGCTGACCTGCGGACGGGCATCATTGCTGACCCTCTGCGGGCACATCCGGGGCACTCCGCGAGAAGAAAACGTCCATGGCCTTACGCCCGCGGTCGTCCGCATCAGGCATCAGGTGCGCGTACGTCTCCAGCACCGTCTTGACGGTGTCGCCGAGCCACGCCGCGACCGACACCACGTCGACCCCGGCGGCCAGCCACGCCGACGCCGCGGTGTGCCGCAGCACGTGCATGCCGTTGCCGGGCTCGGGCCGCCGCTTCGGCTCCCCGCGTACCGGTGCCGGGACCACCTTCGCCGCGATGAGCGCTGACCGCCACAGATCATGCGTCCGGTGCAGCGGTGCTCCCCCTGCCCGGGTCAGCAGCAGCCGGCGCGTGACCGGCTCGCCGCCCGGGACACGCCACGGCAGCGTCACACCGGCCGGCGGATACCGGCGGATGTGCTCGGCCAGGACGGGCGCCAGCGACTCGGCCAGCGGCACATCATGCGTCTTGCCGTTCTTCACGGGGGCGAAGCACAGGGCGCCGTCGATCCGCCGCACTTGCCGCCGGACGTGGATGACCCGCCGCAGGAAGTCGATATCGTCCACGGCGAGGCCGAACATCTCGCCCTGCCGCATGCCCGCGCCCGCGCCCAGGTACGGCAGGACCGCGAACCGCGCCGGAAGCGCGTCCGCGACCGCCTCGACCTGAGCCAGCATCCACGGCCGCGCCTTCCGCTCCGGTACCTTCGGCCGCGTGACCGACCGGGCCTGCAGCGGGTTACGGGACACGAGCCCGTCATCGGCCGCCGCGATGAACACGCTGGACACGTCACGGATGACCTGACCCGCCGACGACGGCGCCAGCCGCAGGCCAGATATCCACGCCTGGATGACGCTCGGCCGCTTGCCCAGCTCCCGCATCGTCCGGTCGCCGAGCACCGGATAGACGTGCAGCCGCAGCTGCCGTTCGACGCGCCCGGCCGTCCGCACGTCATGCGTACGGGTCTTCCGCCAGTCCTCGGCGAACGCCCGGAACGTGACCGCCGCGGCCAACGGGTCCGTGTAAGTGCCGTCATCGAGTTGCGTGCGGACCTTCGCGTCGAACGCATCGGCGGACTTCTCAGGGTCGGGGCCGGTCTTACGGGCGAAGTTCCGCTTGCGCTGGGCGCCGCTCTCGTCACGCCACCGGACCTGCCACCGCTCGCCCTCGCCGTGACCGGCGGCCGGGATCATCTTGTGCTCGCGGCACAGGGAGTCTCCCTGCGCGGGCCGGGATCTGTGCCAGCGGTCGTAGACAGCCATCAGGCGTCGCCTTCCTCGGTCACGCGCAACCTCGCGGTCACGCTCTCCGGCCGCTGGGTAAGGTACGCCAGCCGGTCCACGCCGCGCATGTTGCCGCCCTCGATGGTGCCGCATATCCACTGCCGGACCTTGCCGGTTCTCTCCCGGACGTTCCCGGTGACCTGATACGGCTCACTGTCGCGGCCTAGGCCGGTCAGCAGGTACAGGGGCGCGATGTCGAGCGCCCTGGCCAGTGCCATCAGCTCATCCACGGTTACCGGGCGCGGGCGCCGCTTAGCCGGGTCGCGCTGGCCCTCCAGTTTGTACAGCGCTTGCGCTGTCAGCCTGGGCGCGCCCAGTTCAGCGCATCGCGCGGCGAGGTCGGAGACGGTCATGCCCCGCTTGCCGCGGACTTCCCTGACTGTCGCGGCGACTATGTCGCTTGCCGTTCGTTCGTTAGCCATATTGGCAAGTCTACTCCCCACGTTGACTAACGTCTAGAGACGGTGGCAGACTGTGACTAGTAGCTGATACAGCTACTAAATTCGCCAGATTGGCTAGGGATGGCAGCGTGAGCGACAGCGACAAGCACCTCAGCCCGGAAGACCTCGCCCGGCGCGAGGGCGTGCCGATTCAGACGGTCTACGGATGGAACAAGGGCAGGACCGGCCCGCGGTTCATGAAGATCGGCCGGCACGTCCGCTACCGCCTGGCCGACGTCATCGCGTGGGAGAACTCCCGCACCGTCGGTAGGACCGCGTGAGCGATGGCCAACGGAAAGAGCCGGGCAGCACCCGGCCGCCCGGCCCCATCAGTGACATCCGCCGCCGCCAAGCGAGCCGAAGTCATCTCTACGGTAGCGCAGGCAACGATCAGGCGGGCGGCAGCGGAAGCGCCAAGATCCCGGCAGATCGAGATGGGACCGTCTGAGGCTGGCGAGGAATGCACCCGCCGGCTGGCCTACAAGCTCATGGACTGGCCGGCGACCGGACGCGACCCGGACCCCTGGCCGGCGGTGCAGGGCGTCGCGGTGCACGCGTGGCTAGCGGACGCGTTCCGCGCCGAGAACGAGCGGCTCGGCCGCGAGCGGTACCTCGTCGAGCAGCGCGTCGAGCCAGCCGGCGCCGATGACGTCACGCGGCTCGGCCTGGCCGGGCACACCGTCGTCCCCGGGAACCTCGCCGGATCGTGTGACTTGTTCGACCGCGACACCGGCACCGTCATTGACTGGAAGCTGACCAGTCCCGAGCGGCTCCGGCAGTACGCGGCCAGCGGCCCCGGCCCGAAGTACCGCACTCAGGCGCACCTGTACGGCTCCGGCCTGAAGAATGCCGGCGAGCACGTCGCCACGGTGTCGGTCGCGTTCCTGTCCCGCGCCGCATCACTCAGCATGCACGTGTGGTCTGAGCCTTACAGCTCTGCTGTGGCCGACGACGCGCTGCGGCGCCTCGCCTCGATCCGTGACGCGCTCGTCGCGCTCGACGTCGAGACCAGCCCCGGCAGGTGGGGACTGTTCCCCACTGCCCCCGGATCGTGCCGGCACTGCCCCTGGCTCAAGCCAGGCAGCCGGTACCTGGCCGCGGGATGCCCCGGCCACCTGGACGACACCACCGTGGCGTCGTCCGTCGGATCACTGATCGCGTAGCGCGAGAAATCGGAGCAGCACTATGACCACGTTCGACGAAGTCAACGAGTTCCTGCTCACCGGGGGAGTTGTCTCGGCCAAGTTCGAGACTCCCGGCACCACCTGGGCCGGGCCGATCACTCACCTGGAGAAGACGCAGCAGCGGGAGATCGACACCGGCAAGCCCAAGTTCTGGGAAGACGGCAAGCCGCGCGAGCAGATCATCGCGCACCTGCAGACCCCGGTACGCGACCCCGAACTCGAAGACGACGACGGCATCCGCGCCTTCTACATCCGCGGGAACATGCTCAAGGCCGTCCGCGAGGCCCTGAAGAAGGCCAGGGCGCGGCTCGAGGTCGGCGGCGAGCTGACCATCACCTATACCGGCGACGGTGAGCGGACAAAGGCGGGGTTCAACCCGCCGAATCTCTACCGGGCCAGGTACATTCCAGCCGCGCAGGCAACCGTCGATGACGTGCTCGGCGAGACACCAGTTCCTGTGACCACCGCACCGGCTACCGCATCTGAAGATGACGTGCTCGCCACTCTCACCCAGGAACAGCGCGCAGCCCTGTCGAGGATGACCGGCGGCACGATCCCGCCGTACTAATCACCAGCCGCCGGTCCCGGCTGGCCCGGGACCGGCGGCACAGCCGCGCGGGATGGAGGTCATACGTTGAATGCGATCACTGACGCCGCGCTGGCGTTCTGCGAAGCCGGGTACTCCGTCCTGCCGGCCATGGCCGACGGCTCGAAAGCGCCAGCCGGGAAGTGGCAGCGCTGGCAGTCTGAGCGGCCAGACGCCACACAGGTCAGCGCATGGCTCGGCAACGGCGCGTGTGACGGATTCGGGTTGGTGTGCGGCGCCGTCTCCGGCGGCCTGGAAATGCTCGAACTCGAAGGCCGCGCCATCGCCGCGGGAATCCACGTCGCTTACCGCGACGCCCTCGCCGACCACGGGCTCAGCGACCTCTGGCAGCGCGTCAGCGGCGGCTACGCCGAGACCAGCCCGTCCGGCGGCCTGCACATCCTGTACCGCGTCCAGGGCACTGCCAGGGGCAACACCAAGCTCGCGCGCACGGCCGCCGGGGAAGTCCTGATCGAGACCCGCGGCGAGGCCGGATTCACGATCGTCGCGCCGTCCGGCGGCCGTACCCATCTAACCGGTAAGCCGTGGCAGCGGATACGCGGCGGTCCGGCCACCATCGCGGTTATCAGCGAGGCTGAGCGGGATGCGCTGCACGCCGTCGCGTCGCTGCTCGATCAGCAGCCGCCGCCGCAGGCGCCCGCCCCGGCCAGCGGCGGTCAGGAGCACGGCAGGCCGGGAGATGACTACAACTCGCGTGCGAGCTGGCAGGATATCCTCGCCCCGCATGGCTGGCGGTGCGTCCGCGCGTTCGGCAGCGACGCGCACGGCTGGCGCCGTCCCGGCAAGGACACGCCCGGCATCTCAGCGACCACCCGTGACGCTGGCGGCCTGTATGTGTTCAGCACCTCCACCGTCTTCGAGGCTGAGACGCCGTACTCGAAATTCGGCGCCTACGCCGTCCTGAACCATGACGGCGACTACGCGGCCGCGGCAGCGCAGCTGCGCCGCGACGGCTACGGTTCCAGCCAGTCACACGCTGACGAGAACATCGAAGATCTCATCGCCGGTACGAAAGAACACGAAAGTACGAAGGAAGGGGCCAGTTCTTTCGTTTATTCGTCTTCTTTCGTACCCGTAGCCGACCCCGCGATGTACGCGGGCATCCTCGGTGACATCACCGGCACCGTCAGCCCGGCCACCGAAGCGGACCCCGTCGGCGTGTACGCCTCGCTGCTCGCCGGCGCCGGCGCGGCTGTCGGGCCGTCCCCGTACCTGCAGATCGGCAACACCCGGCACCCGCTGCTGATCTGGCCGCTGCTGTTCGGCCGCACCGGCTCCGGCCGCAAGGGCGAAGCAACCAACACGGCCGAGCCATTCCTTCAGGTCGCCGAGCCCGAGCTCGCCGGATTCACCGTCGGCGGCCTGTCCAGCGGCGAAGGGCTCATCGAGCGGCTCCGCGACTCCAGCCCCGACGGGAAAGACCCCGGCGTCGCCGACAAGCGGCTGCTCGTCATCGAAGCCGAGTTCGGCTCGGTGATGATCCGGTCAAGGCGCGAGGGATCAACCCTCGCCGCGGTGCAGCGGCAGGCATGGGACGGCCGCGCGCTGTCCGTCCTCAACCGGAAGATGATCACGGCGTCCGCATCGCACGTCGCCATCATCGGGCACATCACCCCGCACGAATTCCGGCTCCGGCTCGCCGAGACCGACCTGACCGGGGGCACCTACAACAGGTACCTGCCGCTGTTCGTCGAACGGTCAAGGCTGCTCGCCGTTCCGTCCGGAACAGACCCGCGGGTCGTCGGCGACCTCGGCGCCAAGCTCGGCCAGGCAATTACTGCGGCCCGCACGGTAACCCTGATCAGGCTCGACGACGACGCCACGGCGCTATGGACAGACGAGCTGTACCCGGAGTTCAGCGGATCCGACGACGACGACCAGGCCTGGACCGATTGCATCCGCCGCGCCGCCCCGTACTGCCTGCGCATAGCCGGCCTGCTGACAGTCCTCGACGGCCAGCACCTCGTCACCACGAACTACCTCACGGCTGCAGCGGCGCTGGCCCGCTACTCCGTCGCCTCAGCCAGGTACGTGCTCGACAAGCAGGCCCGCGACCCGCGGCTCGACCGCATCCGCCGCGCAGTGACCATGGCCGCCCCTAGCGGCCTGACCCGCACCGAGATTTCCGCGCTGTTCAACAGGAATCTCCGCAAGGAACTGCTCGACGAGCTGCTCGGCCAGTTGTGCGCGGACGGCGAGTACGAACGAACGCTTGAAGCCACGGGCGGCAGGCCAGCGGAGACCTACCGCCGCCTCGCGCGATGACCGAGACCGAGCTGCAGAACGCCGTGCTCGATCTGGCGAAGCTGCTCGGACTGCAAGTTATCCGATGACTTGCGGCCCGTATCTGCGGTGAGTTGTGGGTGCGCGGTGACCGGCAGGCGCGTAACCTCCCGGCATGAATCCCGCAGTGGAGGCCGCCTACGTCGGCGTCGGCGGCGCAGTGTTCGTTGCCACCGTCGCCTTCGGCACGACATTGGCTGTGACCCGTCTCCAGCTGGCGGCTGCCCGGCGCGACCGGATCTGGGACCTGCGGGCGGCTGCTTACGTCGACACCATCAACAACGTCCAATACCAGCAGGAAAGGCGCAAGCGTGGGCTGGCGGCGATCCCGAAGCTGGATGTCCAGCCACCGGCCACCTTCCCGGTGAACTGGGACCACCTGCATGCACGGCTCGTCGCCTATGCAAGCCCGGAAGTCCTGGCTTGCCTGGCCGCAGCGGGCGATGCCGGGATCGCGTCCCGGGCAGCGTTCAAACGATGGGAGGAGTCGGTAGCCAGCCGCCCCGATCAGGCGCCTGCCGATCGGGACGCTGCCCTGGCTGCCGTCCAGGCCGCCAATGACGGGGACGACGCGCTGTGCCAGCAGATCCGGCGCGAGCTACTCGGGCACCGTGAGACTTTCCCCCGGACACCCGACAACCGTGGTTGGGCGCTCATTAAGGGGACCTCGCGCGGTAGACAATGACCGTGTGACGACCACGGCGCCATTGCCGCGCTGCCTCATCCGCGGCTGCCCCGCCAGATTCCGGGACGGCCCCGACCGGCTCTGCCGCGACCACGGCCAGCCCGACAGCGTTGCGGGACTCGCCGAACGGATCACCCAGCTGACGGGCGCAGCACCAGGCGGCGACGACGAAGGACACGACCAGTGAGCGGCTGGCGGTCGCACTGCTGCGACCACGGCCACCGCTACCAGCTCCACGGCGAACAACCACACCAGACCATCGAATGCCCGCTCTGCACCGCCTGCACCGGCAAAGTCGCCAAGCTCCCCGACGGCATCACCGGCCGCATCGGCAACAACGGCAAACCCTGGCGGTTCCTCCGCGCCACACCGCAACCCTGAGGCCGGTTTTGCGATCGCGGAACGACGGCTCACGACTCCGGAGTCGCCGCGTTTCTCTCCCTGCACGTGACCTGGTTTACCGTCGACCCTATGGAGGGTTCATGGCCACGCTCAGCGTGAAGGTCACCACAGCTGACCGGGACCGGTTCGAGCAGTGGTGCGAGGACCAGGGCGGTTCGGTCTCGTCGCTGCTGCGGGAGTTTGTGCGGATGGCGCCGAAGTCCCGTCGTTTCGAGTTGTGCGACCCCGAGGTCGGGCCGCCGGTCGGCTGGCTGTACATGGAGGAAGACGACGACGGCAAGGCCTGAGCCGGATTTACGATTGCGAACCGGCCGCCCGCGACTCCGGAGTCGTCTGACTTTTACTTACGGCGGTTTTTTTCCGTATGGCGATACGGGAACGTGGGACGATGGTCGGGTCGACGGCGGGTGCCGGGCCGTCCCTCGCGGCCCGGGCCCTGCAGCGAGGGAGCATGTGATGACTGAGCCGCTGAGCGGGTTTCCCGGGGATGCTGAGGGTGCGTGGGCTGGTGAGCCTGGTGCCGTGCTTGAGGGCGGCGGGCAGATCGCCAGCCGGGGGACGGGGGATCTGGATCCGCTGCACGGGCAGCCGTCCGAGGCCGGGAAGTTCGAGCAGTGGCCGCCGCCGGATTTCGGGCCGAAGGTCTACCAGATCGACACGTCCGGGAATCCGGTCTGACCATGGCCGCCCGGTGCGCGGCGGATGTGCTCGTGATCGACGTTGACGGCCTGGTCGCGGTGACGGCGCCGTGGGTGCCTGCTGAGGCGTGCATCTGGTGCGGTCAGCCGACCCGGTGCCGGTTCCATGTCTATGGCAGCGACCCGCCGTTGATGTATGCGGTGCATGCTTTGTGCCTGCGGGAGGGCAAGCGCGTGCTGGTGGACGCGGCATGACGGGGCGGCTGACGGCGGGCGCCGAGTGGAAAACACTGCCGGGTGATTCAGGCGAGCTCGAAGGCTACGCAAGCGTTTTCAACGTGGTCGATGACGGTGATGACGTGGTGTTGCCCGGGGCTTTCAAGAAGACATTCTCGGACTGGTCCGGTGCGAACCAGCGCATGCCCCTGATTGCCGATCACGACCTCAGCACAGGTGGTGTGATCGGGTCGGTGACGTCTGCTGCCGAGGATCACCACGGCTGGCGGCTCCGCGCCGCGTTCTCATCCATCGCCAAAGCCCAGGACATCCGCACGAAGATGATCGAGGGCCACCTGAAGGGCATGTCATTCACGTACGACACGATCCGGCAGCACCGCGGCGTGAAAGACGGCCGCAGCGTCCGGTTCCTCGATGAGGTCAAGGTCTATGAGGCGACCGTGACGCCGTTCCCGATGAACCGGTTCGCGCTGGCGTCGGCGAAGGGCCCGGCGGACGACATGGCCGCGGATCTGGCGCGGCTGGAAAACCTGGAGCGGTGGGCCGCTCAGCAGACGGCCGTGGGCGTGCTGGAGGAGCTGACCTCCGACCCGGACGCGATGATCGGGGTCGGGAACCTGCTGGCGGAGAGCAAGGCGGCCCGGGACCTGGCCGCGCTCGAGGAGTGGGCGATGTCGGCTCCCCGCGTCCGCGCTGACCCGACGGAAGCCCCGGCGCTGTCGCGGGCGGAGCTGGCGAACCGGGAAGCAATCTCCCGGGCGTACTTCTCGCCGGCGACCTCGTGCGGGGTGTGCTGGCGCTGCCAGATCGGCGGACCCTGCGCGGTGTACCGGTTAGATCACAGCCGGCCAGCGCCCCGGACACTTAGGGTGCTGGTCGCTGTTGGCGCGTTACGAAATCCGCTGCAGCACGTCGTCACCGGAGCGGAACATGACGCCGCTCGATGACCCGGACTGCCAGCCGAGCGCGACGCCGGCACCGTGGTCACCGGTCGCCAGCCAGTAGTCGCCGGAGCGGATGTCGGTGATCTCGGCGCGGGTGCCGTCGTCGAGGAGCACGACATCGCCCGCTGCGAGGTCCGCGGCATTTACAGACTCGGCGCCGAGCAGCGCGGCCAGTGCTTCGGCGCCGTCCTGCTCCTCGCACTGGCCGCACCAGTCGTTGCCGTCGTCTGGCTTGGGCTGGCCGCACCGGCCGCACACGTCCAGGCACGGGCCGCTGATCCAGCCGCCGTGATCGGGCAGCACGACCTCGGGCCGTGCGCGGGGGCAGAAGCTTGCGGGAAGATGATCCTCAGCCATGGGAGCGAGTCCTCCTGTGGTCAGGCCCCGGTCTGGTGCTTCGATCACCGGCCGGGGCCGCTTGTGTGGTCACAGCCAATTTAACCTGCCACGTTGGCAAACGTCCACCAACGATGGCGAGAAGACTGGTCTGGGTACGTTGGCCGACGTGGACGTGCCGAAGATCAATCCGCGGGCCGCTGAGCCGCCCTACCGGCAGATAGCGGCATGGCTGCGCGCCCGCATCGAGGCCGGGGAGTTCCGGCCCGGCGTCGATCCGCTGCCCTCGGAGAAAGACCTTCAGGAGCTGTTCGAGGTCGCGCGCGATACGGCACGCCGCGCGGTCGCGGTGCTGCGGGATGAGGGCCTGGTCGAGACGGTCCCGCAGCGCGGCACCTACGTCAGAGGGCACACACAGGGCACATGACAGCCACCATTGGCCGCTACCGTTCACCAATACTGACGAGAGTCTAGGCAGTTCAGAGGCCGAGTATCGAACATCCGCGCAGGTAGGTGCCCTGCCGGTTTTACTTCCAGCGGAAGTACCGGGCCGCGCAGCGGGCGAGGAACGAACGGATCACCGACTGTGCGCTCGCGCAGCTGGCCGCCCTCCAGGACACCCGGGCCAGGGACCGGCTGTTCAACCTCTACCGCACCTGGGCTGACCTGCGGATGATCGATCCTGACATCGAACCGTCCGACCGCAGGCCGAACTGGTGTTACCTTGGCGAGCCGGTCAAAGCGAACTACGGCGTCTTCGGCATCGGCACCCTGAGCACGCTGCGCAGCTGGCTGTCGATGTGGAGCCTGCGCACG
>Ga0137390_10006427_pt1 | contig 10014 bp, 8 predicted proteins | sample 15con2h24AmetaG_FD_104937 | JGI IMG/M metagenome (GOLD analysis project Ga0137390, IMG submission 104937) | Vadose zone soil microbial communities from Angelo Coast Range Reserve, California, USA - 15con2h2.4A metaG | ecosystem: Environmental > Terrestrial > Soil > Vadose zone > Saprolite... | reverse complement strand
CCGGTCGCCCCGCTGCCAGGTCCGCTCGCTGACGTCATTGCCGATGGTGTAGCCGAAGACGTAGTCGAGGGCCTCGGCTTCCGAGACGCGCTTGCATCGCTTGCCGATCACCGCCACCAGCTCTCCTTCGTACTGGACCTGCTCCGTCGCGTCCGTGGGGATGACGATGGGCTCGTCCGCGGCCACCAGCGCATTGTTGGCGCGGTAGCCGACGTCGGCATGCGGGGGGAACTCCGGCTTCACGCCCCGTCGGCTGGCCATCTCGGTCACGTGCTCCCGGTAGTTGACGCCGGCGGCATAGAAGGTGGGAGGAATGACGGGCACGAGCAGCTTGACCTGGCTCAGGGGAAAGGTCGTCGATGTCCGGGCATGATCGTCGAAGGGGCTTCCCGTGACTTCCGTCACGGTGTTCTTCTCGATGACGCCATGGGCGATCTTGCTTCCCGATTGAAACCGGCACCACTTCATGGCCGACGCCTCCTCAGGTCTGGAGATCGCCCACGGCCGTGGCCAGGGCCTCGAGCTCGGCGCGCCACGACGTCGGCGCGACCACCGGACGCAGGACGAACTTGGAGAAGCCCACGGCGATGAACTGCTCGACGAGCTTTCGCAGCGCGGGCAAGCCCACCGGCGTCAACTCGAGCGCTCGGGGACGGCGGGCGACCATCATGCGCGCGGTGGCGGGGTCGATGGGCGCGCCGGCGTAGCCGATGCTCACCCCGAAGTGCTCGCCGCTGATCGAGCGACCGGCGCGCGCCGCCGCTTCTTCGATCACGACGCGTCCCGCCGCCGCCTCCTCGGGCGTGCACAGCGAGGGCAGCCACCCATCCGACAATCGCCCGCAGCGCTCGAGGGCGGCCGGTACCGTGCCGCCCAGCCACACTTCGAGCGGCTCCTGCACGGGCAAGGGCGAGAGCTTGACGTCACGGAAGCGGCCGGCCACGCCGTCATGGCTCACCGTCTCGCCGGCCCACAGGCGCCGCAGCAACGGAAGCGCCTCGTCGATGACGGCGCCGCGCTGCTTGGGGTCGACGCCGATGGCGTCGCGCTCGGGCGCGTAGGTGAGCCCGGGCACCAGGGTGACGAGGAGCCGTCCCTTGCTCAGCACGTCCAGGCTGGCGAGCTGCTTGGCGAGCCGCAGGACATTGCGTCCCGGCAGCAGCATGGTCGTCCCGAGCTTCAAGCGCGGATTCCTCGCGGCCGCCCAGGAGAGGCCCACCACGGGATCGAGCACGGGGCCGGTCAGCACTTCCGAGAGCCACAAGGAGTCGAACCCGAGCTCATCGAGACCCATGACGAGCTCGGGCAGCGCCTCCGCCATGGAGGTCGCGCCTCCGGCGCCGACGCCGATGCGTATCTTCATACCGGATCCCGCCGGGGCTCGATCCTCGCCATTCTCCCCTCCTCGTCCAGAGTCAGATCCATCCGGTGCACGCGAGCGATTCTACCGCGTCCGTGAGCCGGGCGCGCGCGCGTCTCCTCGAGCGGCCGGCCGGAGCGGGTCGTTATCCTCTTGTGGAGAGGCGTGGATTCGGGCGGGGGTTGCCTGCTAAGATGCGGACGAGCTCGCACCGATCGTAAAAACGGAGGCGCCGATGGTACCCGCGCTCATTCTCTCGTCCGACTCTCACGTGTTCGAGCCGCCCGATCTGTGGACGACCCGCATCGACGCGGCCTTTCGCGATCGCGCGCCCCGGATGCAGCGGATCGATGGCGTCGATCAGCTCGTGGTGGAAGGGCAGCAGGCCGTGTCCGGCATCGGGCTCATTTCCAATGCCGGAGCTCGGTTCGAGGCGCCCGAGACCATCTCCTCCCACGGTCGTTTCGAAGACGTCCCCCGAGGAGGATATGACCCCGGGCAGCACCTCAAGGACATGCAGCTCGACGGGGTCGCGGGCGAGGTGCTGTATCCATCGCAGGGCCTGTTCTACTTCAAGGTGACGGATCCCCCGCTCATGTCCGCGATCTTTCGCGCCTACAACGAGTGGCTCGCCGAGTTCTGCCGCGCGGATCCGGCGCGCCTCAAGGGCATCGCCATGGTCAACCTCGACGACATCCCGGACGGCATCAAGCAGCTGGAGGGCGCCGCCAGGATGGGCTTTGCCGGAGCTATGATCACGGAATACCCGCCCGAGGAGCGACGCTACGACCAGCCGGAGTACGAGCCTTTCTGGGCCGCGGCGCAGGCGCTCGACCTGCCCCTCACCCTGCACACGGCCACGCGGCGGCAAGGCAAGATCCGGGGGGCGGGCGAGAAGACCCTTCGCGACGCGAGCAGCCGCGCCACCAAGGCCTTCTACCCCGCCATGTCGATGTGCGACATGATCTTCTCGGGTGTCTTCGAGCGCTATCCCAACCTCAAGCTCGTCATTGCGGAATTCGAGCTGGCCTGGGCCCCCCACCTGCTCTCCACCATGGACTACACGTATCGCGAGCGCCACGAAGAGGCGCTCTACCGATTCAAGGACGCCATGCGCCCGAGCGACTTCTTCCACCGCAATGTCTTCCTGAGCTTCCAGGAGGACGGCATCGGCATTCGTCTGCGAGACGTGATCGGGCCTGACAACATGATGTGGGGCTCCGACTACCCGCACAGCGAGTCCACCTTCCCGCAGTCCCGGAAGATCTTGGAGGAAATCCTCGCCGGAGTGCCGGAGGATGAACAGGCCAAGATCGTCGGCGCCAACACCGCGCGCCTGTATCATTTCGACGCAGCGCGGCTCGCCTCGCGCTAGATGGTGTAAGGCCCGACCCGGGGAGGCCCCTGCGCTGGGGGTTGCGTTTCCCTTGACTCCGGTAGCGGGGGATGCTCACATGTATGGCCCTGCCCGACACTTGCCCTGGTGTAGAGGCGGGCGCGAATCATTCATCGGCGGGCTGGAGCGTCGTTCCGCACGACGCGCGGAAATCATAGCCATGCTGCGATCTCTCCTCAGCTCAGTCGTAGCCGTGTCGCTGCCCCGTTGGCCCGGGTCCGGTCGCTCTCGCGACGACCGTGGGCATCAGCGCACCGAGCCGGAAGACCAGCTACGCTCGGACCGACCTCAATCTCCAAGCACTCGCCAGGCTGAAGGCCGCGAGACTGGGGACACCCGGGAGAGCCTGACGCGGCCGACGGTGGTGCCGAAGAGCCGCTATCGAATCGTCGGCGACCTGGGTGCCGGCGCCTTCGGGAACGTGTCTCGTGCCGAGGACGAGACGACCGGACAGGATGTCGCGATCCGGTTCCTCCCCCGCGGGGTCGCGCGCGACACCCATGCGGCGCCGACGAGACAGCCTACGGGCGGATCGATCGTCGTGGCCTCGGCGGCCCATCCGGCGCTGGTCCGTGTGCTGGAGTTCAGTGAGCCCGAAAACGGCCACGCCTTCGTGGCCATGGAGCTCGCCCAGGGCCGCCGCCTGAGCGAGGTCCTGTCGGAAGGGCCTCTGGACGTGGACGCCGCGCTGCGCATGGCCGTCGACCTCGGCGGGGCCGTGGGGACACTTCACAAGCTCGGCCTCGTCCACGGCGCGCTGCGCCCGCACAATGTGATGGTTCGCGGGGACGGGGGCGTCAAGCTGATGGACGTGGAGCTGATCGGCCTGCGCGACGCGTGGTCAATGAAGGAGATCATCGCCGAGGAGTCGCCCGCGGAGTATCTCTCGCCCGAGCAGATCCGTGGCGTTCCTGCGACCGAGGCGACGGACGTCTACGCGTTCGCCGTCATCCTCTACGAGATGCTCTGCGGCCGCCCGCCCTTCCAGGCGGAAACGCGCGAGACCCTCCTGGCAAAGCATCTGACGGAGACGCCTCCGCTGATGCGCCGCCAGCGTCGTACGGTGCCCGTCTCGGTGGAGTCCGTGGTCGCGCTCGCCCTCTCCAAGGCTCCGCCGCTGCGGCCGTCGCTCCAGAGCATTCTGAATTCCCTCAGGGAGGGGGCGCGCGCCCCGAAGATACGCTGGAAGCGGAAAGCCGCGATCGCGGGGGGCGGCGCGCTGGCCGCATCGATCGCCACGGTCGTTGGCTGGGCCCTGCTCGCTTCAGGCCCGTCGGCGCCTCGCCCCCTCGCGAGCCCGGCGCCGCCGGCGGCGGCCGCCGCGGACACGCCGGCCGCCGCGCGCCCGGCTTCGAGTGCCTTCACCACCGAGGTCCGCACGGCGTCGCCTCTCGAGGCGACCACGCCCGCGGTGGCGCCGCCCGCCGTGGCGCGACCCACACCGCCGTCGCCGCTCTCCTCCGTGGCACCACCGCGCCGGGTGGACCGCCGAGTGCAGCCGGCGACGCCGCAGACGCCGGCAGGACCTACGCGTGACCGGGCGGCTGCGGCGAACGACCCAGAAAATCCCGATTTCGGGGCCGTCATCGACTGGCTGCAGAAAGGTTCCACGGGCAGCGGACGCTAGGCTGCGCGCGGGTGGGCAGGAGTCGAGCCGGGGACGCTCTCGGGCTGCCGCTCAGCTGAAGCGGGTGAAGGTGGAGAGAGGCTCGCGGCGGCGGCGCCACTCCTCGGGCACACCACGGCCGCCCTCGTTCAGCGCCACGATGCCACCCACGATCGCGCACAGCGTGTCGCAGTCGCCGAAGGCAGAGGCGGCGGTCCACACGGCGGACACGTAATCGTCGAGGTGGTAGCGGACGCACCAGAGGGCGAAGGGCACGGTGTCCTGCGCCAGGGTGCGGAGGCCGTTGCCGACCTGGCTCACCACCGTCAGCACGTCCGCATCGCCCCCGATCGCCGACGCTTGCTCGATCGCGTTGCGTGTCTCACCGGGCGGAAGCACGCGGAGCACGGCGGTGAACAGCCCGGCAGGGTCGGCGGCGCCGGCGGCCACCCATGCGGCGGCGGCCGCCACCGCGATGGCGCCGGCTTGTCCTTCGGCGTGGGCGCGGGTCACCTGCGCGGCCAGCCGCGCGTGCGTGGCCGCCGCCTCGAGATCGTCCGCGAAGTACGCGCCGATCGGGGCCGCGCGCATGGCCCCACCGTTGCCCATCGAGCCGGCGCCGCCGAATGCGGCGGCGGCCAGCTCGCGCCAGTCGCCGCCGCGATGGATCTCCCCGAGCATCTGATGGGTGGCCCGCCCGTAGCCCCGCCAGGGATCGAGGGAGAACTTGCGGCCGAACCGCGAGGCGAGCGCGTCCTGCTCGATCCGCCCGTGCTCTTCGAGCGTCTCCACGACCGAGAGGGCCATCACCGTGTCGTCCGTGTACGGCCAGGGCGCCGGCGGGAGCACGCGCTGCTCGAGCCGCTCCCGCATGGTCGCCGGCTCGGCGACGAATTCCTCGCCGAAGGCATCCCCCACCGAGAGCCCGTCCAGGGATCGGCGGGCCCGGGCCAGCCGGGCCTTGTGATCCACCGGACGATCAGCCAGAGCCCCAGAGCGCTCGCGTGGCCAGCCGCGCCCCCTCCGCCGATTCGGTGCTGCGTTTCACGTCGCGCCTCCAGCTGATCAGGTAGGGACGAGCCCGGTCCGTCACTCGCCCAGGTAGCGCTCGAGAATTCTCGCGAACTCGCCCGGAAGGACGGCGCCGCCCATCAGCTCGCTCGTCTCGACGAAGTAGGGGCGGCCGAGCGTGGTCCCGTCCGTGAGCCAGAAGGTGAGCCAGTAGCGGGGCTCGCCGAAGGCATGCGCCTGGGGACGGCGCACGGGGCTGTGGACGATCATGTCGACGAGTGTCTCGACGTCACGCGTGGATGTGATCTTCATGGGTGCGCCCGGCGCCGCCGGTGTCGGCTCGCCGCGCTGGACGTCGATGGCGCGTACCTTGCCGGCGATGTCGTAGAGCTTGTCCCCGACCTTCGCGCGAGGGTTTCGCCAGGCCTGGTAGAGGAAGATGCGATCCCTCCACACGGCGGCGAGCCGGAATTCCGTCGCGTGGCCGCGGACCGCGTACATCCGGGTACCGGCGGGCATGAAGGCGGCAGCCGCGTCGACTCCGAACGGGCAGCCGCGGCGGTCCTCGCCGATCGAGCATCCGACGGTGGCGAACTCGACGCCGAGGTCGCCCCGCCCGAGAGGCCGGCCCGGCTCCTCGGCCCAGCGGAGATAGTCGATGCCGTCGAACGAGACGAAGTCGAGGATGCCCTGGGCGTGGGAGCGGGGCCCGGCGAGCGCGAACAGACCGACGGCGATGGCCAGACTACCGCCGCCGCGCCAGATCCGGCGCCTCACCTCAGACCAATCGCGCAGACAGGAGACGGCCTTTCCCTTCACCGCATCTACGATATTTCACGACTGGTCGTCTCGCAACATGGCGGCGACGCCCGGCGCAACCTCGACCACGAGGCGGATCCCGGCAGCATCAGGCCTTGACAATCCTACAGCCCCTGGCGCAGTTTGGGGCCCGCCGCCCACACGAGGCGCGCAGAGAGGGAGGGACGGCATGAAGCAGTCCTGGAAGCGATCGATCACCTGGACCCTGGTGGGGGCCGTCGTGGTGACGCTGGTGCTGGCGAGCGCGGGGGCCTTCACCGCTCGCGCGGCGGACCCGATCAAGATCGGCTTCGGCATGGCGCTGACGGGTGGGCTGTCCGCCAACGGTAAGCCGGCGCTCCTGGCCATGCAGATCTGGAAAGACGACGTGAACAAGAAGGGCGGCCTGCTGGGGCGTCCGGTGGAGCTCGTCTACTACGACGACCAGACCAACCCCTCCACCGTGCCCGGCATCTACACGAAGATGCTCGACGTCGACAAGGTCGATCTCGTCGTCTCCGGCTACGGCACCAATCTCATCGCTCCCCTCATGCCCATCGCCATGGAGCGCAAGCTGACGGTCATCGGCATTTTCGGGCTCGCCAACAACGAGAAGTACCGCTACCCGAACTATTTCCAGATCTCGCCGACGGGGCCCGACCCGGCCACCAGCACGGCGACCGGGTTCTTCGAGCTGGCGGCCAAGCAGAATCCTCGACCCCAGACCGTGGCGCTGGTGGGCGCCGATGCCGAGTACCCGCAGACGGCGCTGGTGGGCGCCCGTGAGCTGGTCAAGCGGTACGGCTTCAAGACGGTCTACGACAAGACGTATCCGCCGAGCACGGTGGACTACACGCCGATCGTCCGGGCCATCAAGGCGCTCAATCCCGACGTGCTCTTCGTGGCGTCGTATCCCCCGGACTCGGTCGGCATGCTGCGGGCTGCCCACGAGGTCTCGCTGCAGCCGAAGCTCTTCGGGGGCGGCATGGTGGGCCTGCAGTTCACCACGGTCATGACGAGCATGGGCCCGATGCTGAACGGGATCGTGAACTACGATTACTGGGTCCCGGAGCCGACGATGATGTTCCCGGGCATTCAGGACTTCTTCAAGCAGTATCAGCCGCGCGCCGCCAAGGAGGGTGTCGACACGCTCGGGTACTACCTGCCGCCTTACGCCTACGCGGCGATGCAGGTCCTGGGACAGGCGGTCGAGGCGAGCAAGAGCATCGATCAGCAGAAGATCGCCGACTACATCCGCGCCACGGAGTTCACCACGATCGTCGGGAAGATCAAGTTCGGGAAGAACGGCGAATGGGCCAAGGGGCGCACGCTGATGGTCCAGTACCAGAAGGTACAGGGTACGGACATCGAACAATTCCGCGGGCCGGGCAAGAAGCCCGTCCTCTACCCCGACGAGTTCAAGTCCGGGAGCATCATCTACCCGTACTCCGCTGCCCTGAAATAGCGCGCGCGGCTCGTGTTCTCCTGGGAGCTGCTGGCGAATGCCCTCGTCGCCGGACTGCTGCTCGGCGGCTTTTACGCCGCCGTCAGCCTGGGCATCTCGCTCATCTTCGGCCTCCTCGATATCGCCAACATCGCGCAGCCCGCGTTCCTGATCCTGGGCTCCTACGCGGCCTACGTGATGAACACGGCGTTCGGGCTGGACCCCATCCTCACCGGGGTGCTCTTCACGCCTCTCTTCTACGGGCTCGGGGTCGTCGTCTATCGCGTCTACTACGGCAGCTTCGAGCGCCGAGGCGAGGAGTCGCTGCGCGGGCTCGTCTTCTTCTTCGGTCTCCTCTTCATCATCGAGGTGAGCCTCAGCCTGAAGTACGGGGTCGATTACCGGCTCGTGCAGGCGGCATACATCGGCAAGTCGATCGACCTGGGCGGGGTGGGAATCGCGTATCGCCTGCTCGTGCCGTGCCTCGTCGGGCTGGCCATGACCCTGGCCCTCTACCTCTTCCTCGGCCGGACCTTCTACGGGCGGGCCATCATGGCCGTCTCGCAGGATGGCCCCGCCCTGCGCCTCATGGGCGCCAATCCCGTCCACATCAAGACCATCGCCTTCGGCATCGGGATCGCGGCCGCCAGCCTGGCCGGCGCGCTTCTGATCACGATCGCGCCGGTGATCCCGTCGACCGACCGCGACTACATCGGGCGGATGTTCGCCATCACCGTCCTGGGAGGCATGGGCAGCATCGGCGGCACCCTCGTCGCCTCCATCATCCTGGGCGTGATCGAGAGCCTGATGGGCACCTTCTTCGGCCCCTCATGGTCTCTCGCGATGTCGTTCGGCATCCTGCTGATCGCCCTCGCGGTGCGGCCGGCGGGGCTCTTCGGGCGCTGATGCGGCGCACGGGCGCAGTCCTGCTGGTGGGCCTGGCCGTGGTGGCGGCGGGGATTGTCGTCGCCTCGCTGCGCGTGAACCCTTATCTCTACTTCGCCGGCTACGTCATCCTCCAGTACGTCGTCATCGCCACCGCGTGGAACATCCTGGGCGGCTACGCGGGCTACGTGAATTTCGGCACCCCGGCTTTCTTCGCGCTGGGGGCGTACACCGCCGTCTTCCTCATCCAGTCGATGCGGGCGCCGCTGCCCGTGCTCATCCTGGCCGGTGGTCTGGTCTCCGCCTTGCTCGGGCTCGGCATCGGTTATCTCACGCTGCGCCTGCGCGGCGTCTTCTTCTCCATCGCTACCCTGGCCCTGTCCATCGTGCTCCAGACGATGATCATGAACTGGGAGTACGTCGGCGGCTCGCGGGGCCTGAGCGTGCTCCGCCCGAGCGGGCCGCCCTTCGGCAGCTACGTCACCTTCCTGTTCACCGTCATGGTCCTGCTCGCGGTCATCGCGGTGACGGTGGCGCGGTTCATCGAGCGCTCGTGGATCGGGCGCGGACTGGCCGCCCTGCGCGACAACGAGGAAGCCGCGGAGTGCATGGGGGTGCCGACCCTCCGCCTCAAGCTCTTCGCCACCACGGTGAGCGGCTTCCTGCTGGGCGTGGCGGGGGCGCCCTTCCCGTACTACGTCACCTTCGTGGAGCCCAACTCCGCCTTCGCTCTCGACTACGCGGTGAACGCGCTCGCCATGCCCATGATCGGCGGCACCACGAGCTGGGTGGGCCCGGTCATCGGCGCGGTGCTGCTGGGCACCGCCCAGCAGCTCGCGACCGTGACGATCTCCTCCGAGATGAACCTGTTCATCGTGGGGGTCGTGCTCGTGGCCTTCGTGGTCCTGGCCCCCGAAGGCATCCTGGGCCTCGTGCGGCGACTGCGAGGCCGCTGACGCCATGGCCGCGACGCTGCTCGAGGTGGATGGCCTCACCAAGCGCTTCGGCGGCTTCACCGCGCTCAACCGGGTCAGCCTTCACGTCAAGGCCGGCGAGCGGTTCGGTCTGATCGGCCCCAACGGGTCGGGCAAGACCACCCTCATCAACTGCGTGTCCGGCTCACTTCCCGCGGACGGGGGCCGGATCCTCTTCGAGGGCCGCGAGATCACGGGCCTCCCCGCCCATCGGCGGACCCGGCTCGGCATCGTGCGGAGCTTCCAGATCCCGAAGCCGTTCGTCAGCATGACGGTCCTGGAGAACCTCGACATCCCGCTCGAATACGCGGCGCACCGCCGATCCGATGCGGCCGCCGCCGATGCCATGGAGATCTTGAGCGCGATCGGGCTCGAGTCGAAGGCCCACCTGCGGCCCGCCGGGCTCACCCAGATCGAGATGCGCAAGCTCGAGCTGGCCCGGGCCATGGCCGCGCGCCCCAAGCTCCTCATCTCCGACGAGGCCATGGCCGGGCTGTCGAGCGCGGAGGTGGACGACATCCTGGCCATCCTCTTCCGCCT
>Ga0137390_10006425_pt1 | contig 10016 bp, 12 predicted proteins | sample 15con2h24AmetaG_FD_104937 | JGI IMG/M metagenome (GOLD analysis project Ga0137390, IMG submission 104937) | Vadose zone soil microbial communities from Angelo Coast Range Reserve, California, USA - 15con2h2.4A metaG | ecosystem: Environmental > Terrestrial > Soil > Vadose zone > Saprolite... | reverse complement strand
TCCCGCACTCTGGAGTACCGAAAAGGCCAGGTCATCTACAATCAGGAGCAAACACCCACCAAAATCTGTCTAATGTTCGCAAGGTGACGCAGTCAAAAAAACGATGAACTTAAACGAAATCATACCGGATCTTCGGCGTCAGCGAGAGATTGTCGACGAGGGATCTCGTGCCGCTTGGAGCGTCGAACTTTCTGCCAATGGATGCGGTCCAAGACTCGAAGACAGGCGCCGGGCCTGACGCATTCGTACCCGGGCGTCCGGAAATTCGGGACATGGCTGATTCGGGCCAACCCGACCAGCAGATACCGGCACTGAAGATAATGACATCGGTGATCAACTACGATCTTTCTTCAGAGCCGACTCATCGGCGGACTTCCGAAGCGTTCGATCGGGATTGGCAATTATTCTTAGATATCGCCCAGAACAACGGCCTGCGTTTGTTAGACGATGATCTTCTACGCGAGCCGCTACAGGCTCGCTCCTGCCGCGAGTTCGACGAAGGAAAAGCAGATTCAGATGCCTTCGGAGACGCCCTACGCTTCTGGCACTGGTCCGCACGGGAAGGCCAGAAAATTGTATTCGGAGCTAACCGATAGAAAATGCTCTCTCTGGCGGGGCGAACCTCCACAGCCTTGCGCGTGTTTGCTGCCAATAACGAGGGACGCGCGTCGTCAGGCGCTCGGTGTGGAAACGTCAACGCCAAAGGCGAAAACGCGCTACCCGAGGCAAGTCTGTTTCATATGCGTTTGACGGCTTCCTTATGCGCAACGAGTGTGTGATTGCGCCGGACGGATGCGGTGAGCTGAGATTGTGGTAATCGGCAGCTTTCTGGTACCGCGGCCTTCGCCAAGACGATCGACCCGCTCATGTAAAGCTGAAACACCTGTAAGCACCTCCCGGGAGCGTCTGGCCCGCAACGGACCCGAAACATTTCTACACCTTCAGGAGACGTGATATTCTGCAGTTAGTAGCTGTCTGATCGTGGCCACTTCTTTTCGCAGCTCCTTGCAGGATCTATCAGCTCCTGTGGAGGCCTCTGTACCCCGCCCAGAGTATCCCCGCCCCCAATTCGTGCGTGCGGAATGGATGAATCTGAACGGATGGTGGAAATTCCGCGTAGACGATCAAAACGTCGGACTGGAGCAGCGCTGGTTCTCTGCAACCGGCTATCCCGCGGAGATCCTGGTGCCGTTCTCTCTCGAGTCAGCCATGAGCGGTATCGGGGATCGTTCCTTTCATCCCTGCGTGTGGTATCAACGCCCCTTCGACATTCCTTCGGCATGGGCGGATAGACGGATACGGCTTAATTTCGGCGCAGTCGACTATAGGGCTACAGTGTGGGTCAACGGTATTGTGGTCGCCTCGCACGAGGGCGGGCACTCTCCGTTCTCCTGCGATATCACCGGAGCTCTTCTACCGGTCGGCAACGTTCTGGTTGCGCGCGCCGAGGACCCTCCGACCGACCGCTACATTCCGCGCGGAAAGCAGCACTGGGAAGCGGCGCCGGCAAGCATCTTCTACGCGCGCACAACCGGTATCTGGCAGACAGTCTGGCTGGAGCCGGTTGCACTCAGCCACTTGGAAAGCGTGCGGATCACTTCTACGATCGAGGGCTTCGTGTCAGTTTCCGCGAAAATCGCTTCGCCCGGCCAATCGCAATGTGTGAACCTTTCAATTCATGAACAGGGCCGCACGCTGGCATCGGCGATGAGCCTTGCGGACGGACCCGGGGCCGTTGTCTCAGCCCATATCTCCTCCCCCAAACTGTGGTCACCCGATTTTCCCCATCTCTATAGCGCCCGTATCGAGTTGCACGGCCCTGACGGGCTTCTCGATACCGTAGACACCTATTTCGGAATTCGCTCGATTGGAACTCAGGATGGCAAGGTTCTGCTCAACGGCAACCCTATCTACTTAAGAACCGTACTCGACCAGGGTTACTGGCCGCAATCCAATTTGACTCCTCCATCCGACGAAGCCATTCAGGAGGATATCCGACGCACTAAGGAACTAGGATTCAATGGGGTTCGCAAGCATCAAAAGGTAGAAGATCCGCGCTTTCTGTATTGGGCGGATCGAATGGGCCTTTTAGTCGCCGCCGAGATGGCGAACGCATACCTTTTCAATGAGGAAGCGGTAGCTCGCATGACGCGGGAGTGGATCGAGGTGGTATCGCGCGACTACAATCACCCTTGCATCATTATCTGGACCCCTGTGAACGAAAGCTGGGGGGTTCCCAACTTGGCGGAGCGGCGCCAGCAGGCACATCTGAAGGCTCTTTACTATCTGACTAAATCCCTGGATGACACGCGGCTCGTAATCGACAACGACGGCTGGGAACACACCGAGGTCACGGACCTCTTCGCCATCCACGATTACACGCGTACCGGAAAAGAGTTTCAACTTAGATTCCAGAACATCACCCAGGGATTGCCTCTACCACTTCACGGAAAACTGTACGTGGCTCCGGGCTATCGATACAATGGATCGCCCATTCTGCTGTGGGAATTCGGCGGGGTCGGACACGTTCTTCCGGAAGACATAGGCAAGGTGCCCGGAAACTCCTGGGGCTACTCGGGCGTTGAGGCGGACCAGGACGGGGCCCTGTCGCGCATACGGGGTCTCTATGAAGCAATAGCCCGCCTTCCTCAGATTTGCGGCATCTGCTACACGCAACTTTATGATGTGGAGCAGGAGGTAAACGGGCTGATGACGTATGACAGGCGCTTGAAGTTCGATCCGCAGGCCATTCGTGAAATCAACTCGCTTTTGATCTGAGCACTCGAGGCCGGGTCTCCCCTTCGAACGGGGACGGTTTCCGAACCAGCTCTCCCCGCGTTGCACCGGAGAGTTTTGTGCACAACGTTAGGGCCTGCGCCACCACTTGATCCATGTTGTAGTATTTGTACGTTGCGAGCCTGCCGACAAAATGGACTCGGTGCGTTTGCGCCCCCAACGCCTCGTATTGCTTGTAAATGGACGCATTCTCTGGCCGCGGCACGGGATAATAGGGATCGCCCCCATCGCATGGATATTCGTAAACTACGCTGGTCTTCGCGTGGACCTGCCCGGTTAGATGCTTGAATTCCGTTACGCGAGTGTAATCGTGATCGTTGGGGTAGTTAATCACGGCCACGGGCTGGAGTTTTTCCGCGTTCACCGTTTCATGCCGGAACTGAAGCGAGCGGTACTTCAGCTTTCCGAACCGGTAATCGAAGAACTCGTCTATGGCCCCGGTGTAAATTAACTCGCGGTAGCCGACAGAATTGAGAACATCCCGATAGTCAGTATCGAGAATGATGGTGATGTTCGGGTGATCCAGCATGTTCTCGAACATCCGCGTGAACCCATGGCGAGGCATGGCCTGGTACGTATCGGAGAAGTATCGATCGTCACGGTTCATGCGGACAGGAATGCGCCCTGTTACGGACGCGTCTAACTGCGAGGGATCAAGACCCCATTGCTTGCACGTGTATCCGCGAAACATCTTCTCGTAGAGATCGCGGCCCACCCGGCTAACCACGACGTCTTCCGAGGTACGTATCGATGCGGGCTTTTCGACAATCTTTTCAAGATACCCCTCCAACTCTTCTACTCTCAGCTTGAGCCCGTGCAGCAGGTTCACCGTATCCAGATTGATCGGGATTGGGACCAGTTTTCCGTCGACAGAGGCAAGCACTCTGTGTTCATAGTTTCGCCATTCCGTAAACAGGGAAAGATAGTCGAACACGTCCTTCGAATTTGTGTGAAAGATGTGAGGGCCGTATTTATGAACTAGGACACCGGCATTGTCATAGTGATCGTAGGCGTTGCCTGCCAGATGGGCGCGGCGATCCACCAGCATTATACGTTTGCCAAACGTGCGAGCCATTTGAGCGGCCACCACGGCCCCAGAGAATCCGGCGCCCACGATTACATAGTCAAACACTGGTCGGATTCTCCTGCCACGGGTTCTTCTGCCCCAGTCGAGGCAAAGGGTTCGAGCCCGGCTGTGTTCCTTGGGAATTGAGAACTCCCGCAATGAGGTGTCTCATATCATCCCAAATCGAATCCCAAGAAAGACGCTTCAGAAACTCGTCCGCGCGCTCTCGCCACTTCAAGCACATGTCCACGCGCATCGCGTGCTCGGCGGCGGCGATGAATTCGTCGGTCGAATGGGCGATCCGGGCCAGCCCCAGTTCTCCGTAAGGATGGACCACATCTCGAATGGCCGTGGAGACGACGGGAAGCCCGGCCGAAAGATACTCAGGTGTCTTAGTAGGGCTGATGAAGCGCGTCGCGTCATTCAGCGCAAAAGGCATGATGCCTACATCCCAGCCGGCGAAGTATTTTGGCAAGTCGGCGTAGTCCTTCATTCCGAGCCAATGAATATTGGCACGACGCGGCAACGTGTCTGCGGAAACCTTCGCGGTCGGCCCGATCATGACCAGTTGCCATTCTGGCCGCTTGCAGGCCACTTCGTCCAGTAATGGAAGATCCAATCGCTCGTCAATCACTCCTGCGTATCCCAGCCGAGGGCGCGGCATGTACTGCTGTTCTCGAAAATCTCCGGAGAAGCTTCGAGCCTGCACGAAGTGGAACACGTCGACTCCGCTTGGAAACGGGTGCACACGAGGATGCAAATGGCGCTTGGCTTCAAACAGACTCACGCCCCCCGTGAACACCAGATCGGCGGTCTTTAGAAGATGCGCCTCCAGGCCTTGAAGCTGTTTGGGGGCACCGCGAAACATGGACAACTCATCCATGCAGTCGTAGACGACCGCCGCTGGAGATATGCTTTTCGGGAAAAACTCGAGCGCCATCGGCGTGTAGAACCAGACGATGGGCTTCTGAATGCCCTTTGCTCGCGCAAAGTCGGCGAGCAAACTATTGAGTACCTGGTTGTAGCCCACCTCTGAACTCAGGTGGGGCGTCACGACGTGTACGTTCGTTTGCGGACAGATTACCGTCGTGAGCGCGGGCTCAAGCGAATCATATACCGGCTCCTCCACAAAGAATACGCGCCGCTCCCGTGCGAATCTGCTCATTAGGTGGTGAGGACGTTGAAACACAAAATTCCAGCGCAGGTGGGAGAGACAAATCAAATCGGGTTGACTCGGAGAAAGTAAAAAAGGTTTCATGATATTCTCTTTTGAGGTGTTTCTGCCGCTCGAGTTCATCCGCCAGCGGCTTATAAATCTCGCGCTCTCCATCAGGCTGCGGATAGTCCCATAGCCCGTTGCAGCAGTGGCGATCGTCATCCCAGCCGGGATGATTCAGAATTGGGTAGAGACAAATTCCGTGCAGGGGCACGCCTGCGCCAATGGCTGCGCGCACTTCTTCCGCGATATAGGCCAGCCAGTAAGGGCGGTCCTGACCCTCAGTCCCTGTTTCGGAGACGAATAGTGGACGCTGATAACGCGCGTAGACTTCAGCTAGAATCTCACGGAAAGGCCGGTAATCGCGCTCGTCCCGCCAGATGGTATTTCCATGATTCCGCCATTGGTTGCGGTCGTAGTAATTGACGCCGATCACATCCAGATAGGACTCCTTGCCGCTAAGTTCCGGCTGCGCCCGCCCGCTGAGCATGTCCCATGCCTCGAACATCGCGGAGCGATACTGCGAGGCTTGAAGCAAGTCGTCCGGGCGGTTGGGATCGCCGACAATATGAATGACCGGTTCCGGCGACACCAGGCGCGCATCACGCCTCTCCGCACGAATCGCATCTGAGGCTTTGAGCGCGCCGCGCACAAGTTGTCTCTTCAGCTCCGCGGCGCGACCGGTAGCGAACGGATTCAGATATGCGGCATCACCGCCTGCCCAGCACAGAAAGGAAATTTCGTTGACAGGCGACACAAACACAGGCTCCGTCATCTCGCTCCGCAATACGCGGGCGAACGCCGAGGCGAAACCCGCAAACGACTCGACCCAGCTCGGGTCGAAGATGTCGAGTCGGCTAGGCCATCCAAAATGAAATAGATCCCAAATGATCTGGATGCCTTGGCGCTGAGCGGCTTCGAGGATCGGTAGCGCCGAGGAAAAGTCGTATCGCCCTGGTTCGGTCTCGATCAGATGCCATCGCAATCCTTCGCGGGCCGTAAGTATCCCAATATCTTTGAGTCTCGCGAAATCCGATTCTGCGAACATGTCGTGATGAGTGGAAGCTACTAAATCCAGCCGTTTACCAGTATTGAGGGTATGCGTGGAACATTCAAAACCAGCCTGCCAGAAACTTTTAAAAAGAGGATGCGTCTCCACAGCCTATCCTTGTGTCAATCAGGGTACAAACCACTCGACCACGATGAGATGCGACTCGAGCCTGCTGAGGTATTCATAGGCAACTGAACGGCCATCAATACCTACGGCTCTTATCCAAAAAGAGATGCCGAGGGGTCGGGGCGTCCCAGAGACCACGGTCGCGCAGGCAGGCGAGGCGCGGGGTAAACATGGCAATTCTTGCGCGGAGCTCGGCACGAACAAATGCGATGCGCGCCCAAATCGCTCTGGAACGACGATTGACCAGTAAGCTATCCCGCGATTATAATGGCAGCGATTCGCCATTTGGAATCGGTGTAAGTCCCACGGAAGGGACTTGGCGGTCTTGGGGTAGGGTGCAGATGTACTTCCGGTGCTTGTTGCCAGGATCAGCCACGAAGGCGAACACGCCAACGCAGAAACCGCTCTCGCGGTGCTCCCACAGAAACCGCTCGAAGCTCCTGCGCCGCCGCCACTTGTGGCACGACTAATGCGTCGATCCATCCGCCGGCTTCTGTTGTGTCTTGCGTGCGATCCCAGCCTGCGCCACAGTATTGCTGACTTTGCGATGCGGACTAGTCCCGCTATCGCTAGTTCTTCGAAGGATCGTTGCTTCTAGCGTCAGACGAGGCGGGCTGCATGATTTTGTCGCAGGTCCCGCCGTTAGCCAGCGCCAGAACCAGCCACGCTCGGAAGACCTCTCCGGCGGACGGCTTGCGCAACTGCCCCCAACCTAATAAACCCTTTGCTCATCCGTTAGTCCCAGCATTTGGACCTCATAATTATCAGAGGGGCAAAAACGACTAACGTGATGAGGACGTCTGAGGGTGCTTTTAGCGTGGGAGACGAAGGTTGAGAACTTTAAGAGACGGCTGACTTTTCTCGCTCGATATTATGCGAGTGAAGCGCGATCAACGACTGCGGAATATGATCGTTCGCGTTGTGCAGGGCATAGGTGCACAGCAGAGAGACCGAGTGGTTATCGATCACCTCGTTCCATAACTCCTCGAGCCGCGTCGTTGCGGTCAAATCTGTAGTGCGCAATTGGCTGACCATCTCGCCAAAGACGCGGACCCTCCCTGAACGGCCATTGCTCACACTCTCTCGAGTGTGATCAATGAGCCACCCGATAGTAGATCTGAACAGCACCTCATCCAGCGTCCCGTTAACCATAAATTTCCCCAACAGATCATCGGTCGTGACACATGTGAGCTGCCCAGAGTGCTCGTAGGCTTCAACATTGAAGCCTTCGATCTGCAAGCGCAGCATGATCGGTTCGCGATGGGCATTGTTCATGATGAGAATCACCCCGTCGCCGTCACGAAGCCCGGCGCTGGCGAACAGGCACACCGCCTGGCCGACGAGGCTTTCGTCAGTGTATGGATATACGATGTGGCCGCATGGGTGCGGATGGGCCAAAATAGCAGCAGCTTTAGCGTTCATTGTGCTTCCAGGCTAACACCCGGAGATGTGGAGCGTCTGTCTGAAAACACACTACGCCAACGTTTTTTTTGCAATAGTTCCGTCGTTTAATCAATCAGCGTCGCGCCTGACTGCACCAAGGTCAGCGCGCAACGGCGGCGGATTGCCGTTATCGGCGCAACCCGCCCGATCCCGGACGGGGTGAGTTTTTCAAGGCCCAGGTGATCAACTACGCCGATGATTTCGTGATTCTCAGTCGCGGTTGCGCGGCAGAGGCGCTGAATTGGACGCGGAATGTGATGACGCGGAACTCACGCTGAACGAAGCGAAGCCCAGCATCAAGCAGGCAGGCACGGAGAGAGCGTTTTGACTTTCTGAAATACACCTTCGGGCCGCATCGTCTTCGGAAGGATGGACATGTGTATCTGGGGGCGAGTCCGTCGAAGACGAGCGTCTCCCGGCTGCGGCAGAAAGTCGCAGATTTGCTGGTGCGCCAGAACGTGGCACCCTGGACCGACGTGCGCGATCGCCTGAATCGTGTCTTGCGCGGGTGGTCGAACTATTTTGGTTACGGGACCCGGTTGATGGCGTACCGCGCGGTCGATCACAACGTCCACGAGCGAGTGAGGAATTTCCTGAGGCACCGCCACAAGGTGGCGTCGCGGGGTGCCACCAGTTTCTCGAACGCGATTGTGTTCGGGAAGTTAGGAGTGCTGCGGCTCCGCGATGTGCATCTGGGGCCACTTCCGTGAGCTAGTTGGTGAAGCCTGTCGGAAAGCCGGATGCTCGAAACGGGCACGTCCGGTTTGATGAGCGGGGAAGGGGAACGTGTCGGCTACCTGTCGGTCCGATCACGCGCCCCTCCTCGACTCTACGGCGGCCATCTCATGCCGCTGATCGATTGCGGTTCCTGCCGGCGAATGCGAACGCGCATGGTGGTGCACCATCTTTTCGTGTCGGCTGATTCTGAGCACCACGAGCGTGCACACGGAGTTGTTCTTGCGCACTTTGCGCATTACCTCCAGGCCGTGGAGCGTGGTTAGATGAAGGTCGATGATCGCTAAATCCCGGGCGACTGATTTAATAATCTCTACCACCGGTAATCCGTCGGAACATTAGCCGGCTATGTTCAGCTCGGGCCTCATATCGCAAAAGGCCGACAAGCCTTCGCGCACGATGGAATGATCGTCCACCAATACAATGGAGACGGTAGGCCGGGCCAGAATTCCGGAGTTAGAGACTTGGCGGCGGGTTGCCCATTTTGCTATTGCGAGTGAGCAGGACCTGCACAGGTAGGCATTCTTCGTACAGCCCTGGCGGCGGGCATGGCCCTATGTGATTCTGCCGCCACCGACTGAGGACGGCCCGCGAGTTGCAAGCTTAGCCGTAGAGAGGAAACTATGAAAAGTCTTACTTTCGCATTTTGTATAGGTTTATTTCTTGTCGGCTCAATGGGCGCGCAGGAAGGCTCACGTTTCTCGTTCAATATTGGCGGCGGCTTCACCCAGCCAGTGGGCAATACCGGCAAGCATCTCAATGAGGGGTGGAATATCCAAAGTGGGGGCGGCATCAACTTCGGTCCCTACTTGGGCGCGATGATTGATCTCGGGTACAACTCATTCGGGATCAATTCAGCGACCTTGAGCAATGTTGGATTTCCGGGTGGCGACATTCATGTATTTTCCGCGACCTTGGATCCAGTCTTTCATCTGACTCCGCATGGGCACTTTGATATGTATATCATCGGAGGAGGCGGACTTTACCATCGTTATCAGGAATTCACACAACCTTCCGTTGCAACTGTGGTGGGCTTCGATCCCTTCTTCGGATTCTATTCGGCTGCTGTGCCGACGAAGCAGCTTCTCGCCTCTTATTCAGTAAATAAGCCAGGCGTGAACATCGGAGCTGGTATCGCGCTAGGCACTAAGTGGCATGGCAAGTTTTATGCGGAGGCACGCTACAACCGAATCTTTATGGGCAACCAGCGGCACACGGACTATATTCCGGTCTCGTTTGGCTACCGCTGGTAGGGTGCTCTGCTGCGGATCGGCTCAAATTCGCAGCTCACCAGTAAAGAGCTATCAGTCAGCCATGTCTTGATGGGGTGGCGAAGAGCTGAAGCCACGGCCCGGAGTAGCGGGTGGTTACACGCTGTGGGTGCAGTCCATCAGGTCGTAAGTGCAACTTCCCAAAAACCGGTCCGGCGCGCAGAGAACTTCGCGCAGGGCCGGTGCGGAAACGCTGAAGGCGGGGCGAAGCATCCCTTAAACACTTGAGTTCCGGTGAAGTTGATGACGGATTACGCTTAGGGCGAGGTTTGTGGACCGAAGGCCTGCGCAGTGGGCACGCTCAGCGGTTTC
>Ga0137390_10006418_pt1 | contig 10022 bp, 8 predicted proteins | sample 15con2h24AmetaG_FD_104937 | JGI IMG/M metagenome (GOLD analysis project Ga0137390, IMG submission 104937) | Vadose zone soil microbial communities from Angelo Coast Range Reserve, California, USA - 15con2h2.4A metaG | ecosystem: Environmental > Terrestrial > Soil > Vadose zone > Saprolite... | reverse complement strand
CGCTCGCGCCGAGCGACGACCGCGCAGGCGACGTGCGCCGTGCGATGACTCACCGCGGGGCGCGGGGCGCCGCCGGCGACGCGCGCCACATCACCCCGGCACGGCGCTGGCCTCCACGCGGCGGCGCCGCGGGCGGGCCCGCGCGAGACCTAGCTAGCTAAGGCGCGTCGATCACCGCCGGCCCGCCGCCGCGACCACGACGCCGGCGGCCGCCGCGGCGCCGGCGCCGGCGCTTTCCCGGGGCCGGCGCGGCGGCGGCGTCTTCGGTTCCGGGCGTTGCCTCCGGCTCCCCGGCGCTGCGCTCGGCCGCCTCGTCGGCGGGTCCCGGCTCGACCAGCCGGATGGCGCCCGTGCGACCCACCTCGAGCTCCTTGATGCGGCGCAGCCGCGTGATGAGCCGCGGTGAGCCGGGGGTGCGCCGGAAGCCGCGCGCCTTGAGGGCGTTCGAGAGCGCATCGATGCTGACGGTGCGCTCCGGCGCGCCGGCGAGCAGCTCGCGCGCCACGGCGAGCAGCTCGTCGTGCGGCGCCGTGTGGGCCTCGCCCGCGGGCTCGCCGCCGTTCGCCGCCGGCGAGATGGGCAGCGATGGCGCGGGTGCCACCCCTTCCCGCCGCCCGCGCCGGCCGCCGCGCCGCCGGCGGCGCCCGCGCGGCTCCCCGGCCTTCGCCGCTTCGCGCGGCGGCTCGACGCCCGCACCCGCGAGCGCGCGGTAGGAGAGCCGGTGGAAGCCGACCCCCAGGCTGGTCGCCACGTCGCCCACCGCGTCGAACGCCTGGTCGTCGGTGACGATCTCGAGCAGGTCACCCGGCCGCGCCGCCGCCAGCCAGACGCCGGCAGCGACCGCGATGCGCAGGTCGCTCCAATCGCGCACGCCGGCCGACGGCGCGCTGTGCACGAGGTGCGCGCCGCGCTCGGCGAGGAGGCGCGCGGTGTCGTGGTTCACCACCCGCCAGTTGCCGACCGCGCAGAGGTCCGTCGTGCGCGTCACGCGATCGATGTCGAGATGGGCGAGCACGCGCGCGACGTGGTCGGCGCGGCTCGAGTTCTCGACGTCGAAGAAGATCGCGCGCCGCACGGACGGGCGCGGGCGCTCGGGCTCGGGCGGCGGGATGCGCGCCGCGAAGGTCGGCTCCGGGTCGGAGGTCGCTACCAGCTCCGCCGGGGCGGTCTCGGCCGGCGGCGATGCGGCGGGCTCTTCGGGCGGGAGATCGAGTGGCGCCTCGGCGGGCGCCGGCGCCGGCGCCTCGACGGGCTTCCGGCTTCTGCCCCCGCGGCGGCGCCGGGCGGGCTTCCTTCCTGTGGTCACGCACGCACCATAGCAAACGCGGAGGAGGCGGGCGACCGCTCCTCGACGAGGGCGGCACGTTTTCGACGCCTCCAGGCACGGCGGGCGCGGAAGAGCGCGCCATTCCCGATGGCACAGCCGATGCTGACTGCCACCGATGGGTGCCCCGCCCCGAGGCGGCGAGGTGATGCGGTCGGGTCTCGATGACCTAGTCACCTTCAACCACTGGCTCTGCCTGACCCGCCTGCGGGCGGCCGGGGCGGTCATGTTCTTCACGCTCGGTCTCGCCTGGCTCCGCGTGGGGAACATCTCGACCCCGTACGCTTTCGCGGTGTGCGCGGGCCTCTTCGCGGTCTCGGGGATCGGGCTCTCCTGGCCGAGCCTGGCGCGCGCGCCGCGCCTCTTCTTCTACCTCCAGAGCCTCGCCGACCTGGCGGCGATCACGGTCGGCATCGGCATCTCGGTGCACGGGCTCGAGGCCCTCCTCTTCCGCTCCGTCTACGCGCTCGTCATCGTGCCGGCGAGCCTCATCTCGGTGCCGAGCGGGCTCGCGATGGCGGCGGCCGCCACCATCGGGCACGAGATGCTCCTCGTGCACGAGCGCGGTCTCGTCCCGGGGACGCTCTGGGGCGTCGAGTCGCTCATGCCGCCCTTCCTCTTCTTCCTCCTCGCCCAGCAGTGCTTCTTCTACGGCGCGCACCTCAAGCGGAAGAACACCGCGCTCGCGACCCTGGCCGATCGGCTCGAGGAGAGTCACCAGCGCCTGGGCGCGGAGGCGCGCACCTCCGCCGCGCTGCTCGATGTCGCCCGCACGCTGAGCTCCACGCTCGAGGCGCCGGAGCTCCTCGCGCGCGTCAACTCGACCACGCGCCAGCAGCTCGGCGCCGATTGGGGCGCCACCTTCCTGGTCGATGCCGAGCGTGGCACCTTCCGGCTGGTCGCGGTGACCGATGCCGACGGCGCCCCGGGCGAGCTCGCGCGCCTCGAGTTGCCGGTGAGCGGCTGGGCGCCGGTCGGGCGCCTCGCCGCGCAGCCGCTCGTCGTGCTGACCGGCGCCGAGGCCGAGCGCACGCCCGGCCTCGGCGCGCGCGGCGGGCCGCTCTCGACCACCATCCTGGCCGCGCTCTATCGCGAGCACGTGCTCGTCGGCTTCCTCGCGGTCGGCTTCCGAAGCCTGCCCCTGCTCGAGCGGGAGCAGGCAGTCGAGTTCCTCTCCGGCATCGCGCAGCATGCGACCATCGTGCTGCGCAACGCCCGCCTGCTCGAGGAGGTGCAGCTGGCGAGCGCCATGAAGTCCGAGTTCGTGGGCGCCGTCTCGCACGAGCTCCGCTCGCCGCTCAACGTCATGCTCGGCTACCTCGAGATGACGCTCGACGGGGCGTTCGGCCCGATCACCGCCGAGCAAAGGCAGGCGCTCGGCCGCACGCGGGAGCAGTCGCTCGCGCTCCTCGAGATGATCACCGCGCTCCTCGACATGAACCGCCTCGAGGCCGGCCGCCTGCCGCTGCAGCGCGCACACGTCTCGGTGGCGCAGCTGCTCGAGGAGGTCTGCCGGCAGGTCCCCGAGAGCTGGCGGCGTCCGGAGGTGCAGCTCCGCCGCGCGCTGGCGCCCGGTCTGCCCGAGATCGAGACCGACGCCGGAAAGTTGAAGACGGTGGTGCGGAACCTCCTGCACAACGCCTTCAAGTTCACCGAGCGCGGCCACGTGACGCTCGGCGCCGGCCTCACGCCCGCAGGCGATCTCGCCATCACGGTGGCCGACACCGGGTGCGGCATCCCATCCGACGCGATCCACTACATCTTCGACATGTTCCGCCAGGTGCCGGGCTCGGGCGGCGGCGGCGTCGGGCTCGGGCTCCACCTCGTGAGCCGCCTGGTGCACGTGCTCGGCGGCACGGTGACCGTCGCCAGCGAGGTCGGCAAGGGGACCTGCTTCACGGTCATCCTGCCGTTCGCCGCCGTCTCCGGGCAGCGCCCGAGCCGGCACTCGCCGGGGCCGCTCGCCCCGTCGGCGGACGCGGCGTAGCGACCTGCCGCGCGCCGCTACGGCGTCGTCAGCTCCGCGTTCACGTCCGCCGCGAAGTTGTCGACCTTCGTCTCGATGTCGCCCTGGCTGACGGCGGTGTTGCAGCCGCCCGCCGCCGTCGCCTTCCCCCAGGAGGTGCCGAACTTGGTCTGCGCGGCGGTTATGCACGCGCTGTCCACGGCGAGCCCCTTGGCGACCGCCTTCGCGTAGCACTTGATGACGCCCCCGGCCTTCTTGCCGGCCGCGGCGAGCTCCTTCGAGCTGCAGTTGCTCGCTGTCGGCGTCCCGGTACCGCCGTTGATCTCGGTGACGAGGTCGGTGATGAAGTTGTCGACCTTCGTCTCGATCGTTCCCGCAGGGGTGGTGTTGATGCAGCCACCCTTGCCCACCGCCTTCGAGTAGGCCGCCGAGAACTTCGTCTCGGCGGTTCCGAGACAGGTGGTATCGACCGCCAGGCCTTTCTTCGTCGCCTTCGACCAGCACTTCGCCTTCCCGCCCGCCTTCTTGCCGGCCGCCGCGATCTCCTTCGACGAGCACTTGCTGGGGCCGGTGCCGGGCATGGTGGTGGTGGTGGTCGTCGTCGAGGTCAGGCTGGTGGTCGTCGTGGTCGTCGGGCAGGTGCCGTTGTTCGTGGGCGTCCGCGTGGCAAAGGCGAAGTCCACGCTGTCGTTGCTGGTGTCGTTCATGCGCTGCAGGCTCTGGGTGCCGTTTCCGGCGGTCAGCGTCGACGCCGCCGTATCGGTGGTCTGCCGCGTTCCCGTGTAGCCGCCGTAGGCGACGCAGTCGGGATTGTAGTTGTCGGGCACGCCCGCATCCCACGTGGGCGGGTTCGGGGGCGGCGTGAGGCCGCTGCTGTCCGCACCCCAGCAGATCATGCCGCAGCCGTTGGCGAAGGCGGCAGACGCGGGGAAGATGAAATCCGGGGTGACGCCGGTGGCGGCTGCCCAGCTCGCCGTGCCCATCGTCCAGCGGCCATTCATGATTGCGGGGCACACGTTGTCCGGCACCTCGAGCAGGATGGTATGGGTGCTCCCGTTGCAGCTGAACGCCGTCAGGCGACTGTGCGCCACGCTCCCCTGCCCAGCTTGCAGCATCCGGATCTCCACGTATTGCGCGGTGCTGTCGCCGCCCATCCCCGACATGATCTCGTCGATGTTGGCGAAGTGGAAAACTGCCTGCCCCGGGACGGGGACGAGCACGGCGAGCAGGACGGCAAGCACCACGACGATCCGCGACATGGAGCCCTCCTTCGAAGCCATCGAGAATGCCCGCGAGCCTCCTCGTTCGTCAAGGGGATTTCTCGCGTATCTCGCGACCACTCGGCGGGCGAAGTGTGCTATGCGGCTCCGTCATGCCACTCGCCCGCGAGGTCGCCGACTCGCTGCGCATCTCCAAGCAGATATATGTGGCGACGCGCCGCGCCGACGGCACGCCCAGCAAGGTCGTGCCGGTCTGGTTCATGGTCGACGGCGAGGCGGTCTACTTCACGACCGGGCCCGAGAGCCACAAGGCGCGGCGCATCGCGCGCGGGAGCCCGCTGCTGGTCTGGGTCGGACGGCCCGACGGCCCGCACTTCGTCGGGCGCGCCGAGCTGGTGCGCGATCCCGCGGTCGCGGCGCGCATGGCACCGGCCTACGACAGCAAGTACTGGATATCGTGGCTCGGCTTCTTCCGCCCGCGGCCGGAGCGCGTGCGGGCCGGAAGGACCGTGATCGTGAAGGTCACGCCGGGAGAGATGCCATGACGACGATGAACCGCCTCGTCCGCGGCGCCTTCGACCAGGGCCAGATCCCGACCGTGGCCTGCTTCAGCAAGGCCACCGTCGCGCTCGGCGTCGATCTCGACCGGCTCCTCGGCGCGCTGCAGAAGTTCGTCGATCGGCATCTCGCGCCGGTGTGGGGCACGCCCGCGAGGCTCGTGCGCGCGAGCGGCTTCGTCCGGCGCGCCTGGGCCATGGTCTTCCTCGACGACGCCGACGTGAAGGACGCGCTCGCCTACCACGACTTGACGCCCGACGGCTTCCCGCTCTCCAAGATCTTCGTCCGCACGACGCTCCAGAACGGCGACAAGGTGAGCGTCTCGGCCGCGCACGAGCTGGCCGAGATGCTGGTCGACCCGGCGATCAACCTCGCCTCCACGGGGCCGAAGAACATGCTCTACGCCTACGAGACCGCCGACCCGGTCGAGTCGGAGGAGTTCCCCGTCGACGGCGTCCCGATGACCGACTTCGTCTACCCCTCGTACTTCGAGGCGTTCCGCAAGCCGGGCTCGACGAAGTTCGACCACCTGGGGAGGCTCCGGCGCCCGTTCCAGATCCTCCCCGGCGGCTACCAGATCGTCTATCGCAACGGCCGCTGGACGCAGATCTACGGCTCGAAGGCGAAGGCGCGCCGCTTCGCGGCCGAGGACCGGCGCGGCCACCGCAGCACGTACCGCGGGCATCCGCCCGTCCGGCGCTCCGCCGCCCGCTGGGGGAAGGTGCTCGCGACGTTCGCCACGCACCCGGCCGCGCCGCTCGAGCGCTAGAGCCTCAGCGCCCGCGCGGCACCGCGTCCGCCACCACCTCGCGCCGGGCGGTGTCGTAGCGGATCGCCAGCTCGCCGCGGGCGATCGCGAGCAGCGTCTCGCCGACCAGCGCGCGCCGCCAGCCGCGCGCGACCGCGACATCGTCGAGCGCGCTCCCGTCCACCGCGTAGGCGGCGAGCGCGTCGATGTCGCGGCCGCTCGCGATCACCTCGGGCGCGATGTCCCCGCGCTCGGCGACGGCTTGCACGGCGGCGCGGAGGAGCGCCACGAGCCCGGGCGGCGGTCCCTTGCGCCGGTGGCGCTCCGCCGGCTCGGGGCAGCGCTCGGGCGGGCAGGCGAGGCCGGCGTGGATCGCCGCCAGGATGCCCTTCGCGTGGCGGTCGACCGCGCCGGCGGTGAGCCCGCGCACCTGCCTGAGCTCCTCGACGCTGGTCACCGGACGCGCCGAGAGCGAGGTGAGCACGATGTCGTTGGCGATGAAGTTGGGACGGATGTTGGCGCGCGCCGCGCTCCGCTCGCGCCACGCGGCCAGCTCGCGCAGCACCGCCAGCTCGCGCGCGCCGAGGCGCTGCCAGCCCTTCACCGTCCGGTAGCGCTCGCCGTCGGGTAGGCTGGTGAAGCGGCTCGCGTCCTCGAGGGCGCGCAGCTCCTCCTCGACCCACGCCGTGCGCCCGCGCTTCTCCAGGTCGGTGCGCAGCCGGTCGTAGAGGGGCAGGAGGTGCACCACGTCCTCGCGCGCGTAGACGAGCTGCTCGGGCTTGAGCGGGCGGCGCGTCCAGTCGGTGTAGGTCTGGTCCTTCTTGATGCGGACCTTCAGCACGCGCTCGAGGAGCATGGTGAGCCCGACCTGCAGCCCGTAGCCCAGGAAGGCGGCGACCAGCTGGGTGTCGACCACGCCACGCACCGGGGCGCCCATGAGCGTGGCGAAGATCTCGAGGTCCTGCCCGCCGCCGTGCATGACGACCGGCACCCCGGGGTCACGGAGGAGCGGGACGAGCGGCGAGAGGTCGGGCACGGCGAGCGCGTCGATCACCGCCGTGCCCCGGTCGGTCGCCACCTGCACGACGCCCAGGACCGGGCGGTAGGTCCGCTCCCACACGAACTCGGTGTCGATGGCGAGCCGGCCGGCCGCGCGCACCTCGGCCGCGAGCCCGGCGAGCTCGTCGACGGTGGTGAGCAGCGGCGGGGGGGCGGGCACGGGGCGTTCCAGCTACCCTGGCGCGCGGCGCCTGGCAACCGGATTGGCAACCGGACTCGACGCACCCTGCCGGTCCTTGCTATCCGGGGAGGATGGCAGAGCAAGCTCTCGACGCCTTCCGCCACGACCTCCGCTCCTGGCTCGAAGAGAACGTCCCGCGCGATCTCGGCCCGGAGCGCACCGCCGGGCTCCCCGAGGACGAGCGCATCCGGCGGCTCCGCGCCTGGCAGCGGAGGCTGGCCGAGGCGCGCTGGGTCGGGATCACGTGGCCCAGGGAGTACGGCGGGCGCGACGCCGGCATCCCCGAGCAGCTCGTCTACGTCGAGGAGATGGCGCGCGCCGGGGCGCCGGAGATCATCGGCAACCTCGGCATCGGCATCGCCGGCCCGCCCATCCTCGCCTACGGCAGCGAGGCGCAGAAGCGGCGCTTCGCCCCGCGCATCCTGACCGCCGACGACCTCTGGTGCTTCGGCTTCTCCGAGCCGGGCGCGGGCTCGGACCTGGCCTCGCTGCGCACGCAGGCGGTGCTCAGGGGCGATTACTTCGAGGTAACCGGCCAGAAGGTCTGGACGACGCTCGGGCACCACGCCGACTGGTGCATGCTCCTCTGCCGCACCGACCCCGAGACCCGGCGCGCCCAGGGCATCTCGTGCCTGCTCGTCGACATGAAGAGCCCGGGCATCTCGGTGCGCCCGCTCCGCCAGATGACCGGCGAGGCCGAGTTCAACGAGATGTTCTTCGACGCCGTGCGCGTGCCGCGCGAGAACCTGCTCGGCGAGCTGCACGGCGGCTGGCAGATCGCGGTCGCGGCGCTGCAGAACGAGCGCGGAATCCTCTACGTGGTGAGCATGCAGATTCTCCTGAAGCAGGCGCGCGATCACCTGCTCGCGCTGGCGCGCGAGCGCGGCGCGGGACGCGACGGGCTGCTGCGGCAGGACCTGGCTCGCGTCTACCTCGGCACCGAGATCTTCGGCATGACCTGCCAGCGCACCCTCGACAAGCTGCTCCGCATGGGGATGCCGGGCCCCGAGGCCTCGATCATCAAGCTCCACTGGACGGAGCTCACGCAGTCCATGCCGGAGATCGCCATGCAGCTCCTCGGCCCCGACGGGCTCCTCTACGACACGCCGCGCCCGGACGACGGCACGCATGCCCCTCCCGAGCAGTGGGTACAGCGCGGCTACCTCGGGGCACGCGCCGCGAGCATCGCCTCGGGGACGTCGGAGATCATGCGCGGGATCATCGCCATGCAAGTGCTCGGGCTGCCGCGGGGGACGTGAGGGAGCGGTGGGCCGCGGGGCCGACGTCACACGCCGCCCCTCCCTGCCCCGGGCGGGCGATTGGTGGCTGCGGGATACACTGAACGGCTATGTTGGAGAACGAGCTCAGCAAGCCGGCCAAGATCGCCATCGCGGGATGTCTTCTCGTCATGCTGCCGTTCGTCGTGGTCGCCGTCCTTCGGAACGCGGCCCAAGGTGTCGTTCCTCGACCCTGGGCGTTCCTGATCGTCCTCGCTGGCTTCGCGTGTTTCATGTTTCCAAAGTTTTCGGTCATTCGGAACAAGAGGCTCATCAGCTTTGGCACACGCCTCATGACCCAGGATCAGGCAAACTCGTATCGGCTCGGCTATTGGCTCATGGGCGTAGGTCTGCTCTCGACCTTCCTGTAAAGACCCGGTTGCCGCCGTAGACGCGCGACACGCCCGTCGCCTCGAGCAGCCCGCGCGCCGTGAAGCGGCGCGCCCCGCCCGGCGTCATGAGGCCATCGCGTCGCGGACCGCGAGGCCGCGGCGGCGCGCGGGGATCAACCAAAAACCTAGCCATGCTCGGGACATGGATGCCGGAGCCCAGCTCTGCGCGCGGACTGCAGCCGCCGCTGCCACGCCGGCCGGTGCGCCGCGGTCATGCAGGATGGTCGTAGAGCGCCTCCTGCCACCCGGGGGATGGAGGTGAGGCGCGCATTGACTCGCCTGCCGCCCGACCCGCATGTTCGCCCGCGAGCGCGATCGGGGGCCGCGGCAACGCGGCGCGGGGGGGAGGGATGATGCAGCTCCACATTCTGCTCGTCGGCGACGAGGCGGATCATGCCGACGCCATGCGCCGGGCGCTCGTGCGCATGGAGGCGGACGTGCGCGTGACGACCGCCGCGCGCCTGGAGCGCGCCCTCGAGGCGCTGCGCGATCCGGCCATCCGCTGCGTGGTGACCGACGTGCGTCTGCCCGATGCCGACGGCGTGCGCGTGCTGCAGGCGCTGCGCAGCGCGCGACCCGAGCTGCCCGTGATCGTGGTCACGGCCAACGGCTCCGAGGAGCTGGCGGTCGCCGCCATGAAGCTCGGCGCCGCCGACTACGTGAGCCGCCACGCGCGCTACACCGAGGAGCTGCCCGTGCTCGTGCGCGAGGCGCTCGGCCGCGCGGTGCTCTCCGCCGTCCACGAGGCGTGCCTCGACGGCGTCCTGCCGGCGCTCGCCGGCCCGGACGCGGCGGCGTTCATCGCCACCACCGAGAACATGCGCGCCGTGCTGACGCTCGTCGAGCGCGCCGCGCTGAGCGCCGTGCCCGTCCTCCTCGAAGGCGAGACCGGCACCGGCAAGGAGCTCCTGGCGTGCGCCATCCACCGCCGCGGCCCGCGCCCGCGGGCGCCATTCCTGGTGCAGAACTGCGCCGCTCTCGCCGAGGCGCTCCTCGAGAGCGAGCTCTTCGGCCACGTGCGCGGCGCCTTCACCGGCGCCGAGCGCGACCGCCGCGGGCTCTTCGAGGAGGCGGGCCCGGGCACCGTCTTCCTCGACGAGATCGGCGAGGCGCCGCCGGCCGTGCAGGCGAAGCTGCTCCGCGTCCTCCAGCACGAGGAGGTGAAGGCGGTGGGCGCCGACCGCACGCGCCGCGTGCGCGCGCGCATCCTCGCAGCCACCAACCGCTCGCTCGAGGCCGAGGTGGCGGCGGGCCGCTTCCGCCTCGACCTCTACTACCGCCTCGCCGTGTTCCCCAT
>Ga0137390_10006415_pt1 | contig 10026 bp, 9 predicted proteins | sample 15con2h24AmetaG_FD_104937 | JGI IMG/M metagenome (GOLD analysis project Ga0137390, IMG submission 104937) | Vadose zone soil microbial communities from Angelo Coast Range Reserve, California, USA - 15con2h2.4A metaG | ecosystem: Environmental > Terrestrial > Soil > Vadose zone > Saprolite... | reverse complement strand
TCGACCTGATCGCGCTGACCCAGCACATGCTGCAATCGGCACCGCTTGCCGGGTTTGTCGCCGAGGGGCTCACCCCTTACGGCCGGAACGTCTCGAACGCGCGCCATCTGCTATTGCTGCGCGTCGTCTATAGCGGGCTGCCCGTGGTTCGCGTCGGGCGCGGCAATACCGAGGGGTTTGTGCCGCTGCACGACCCGGCCTTTATCGGCGGCTCGAACCTGACTGCGACCAAGGCCCGGCTGCTTTTGATGGCCTGCCTGATGAAGTTCAGCAGCCTGCCGCCCGCGTCCGATCCAGACCATCCTACGGCCAACGAACGGGCCGCTACCCGCGAGCGGATCGCGGCCTATCAAACCGTCTTCGACACCCACTGAGCCGCTACCCGGCAGCGTCACTCCCTCGGGAAAGAACAGGCACGGCTTTTGCTAGTCCAGGCGTGAAGCCCTGTCGTCCCCGACGGTGAGGGAGCTGACGATGCGCCTGTCACGACGCGAGTTTGCCGCGATCGCCGGTGCGGCGACGCTGTTTGGCCCGGCAGCCGCGCGCGCCGGTGCCCCGGATATCTTCGTTCCGGGCCAAAACATGCCGGCCAATCTCGATCCGCACCAGATCCTTGATTTGGGCGCGACCGCCTATGCCCTCAATGTTTACGACAACCTTTTCCGGTACGAGGATAATCCGGCCAAGATGCAGCCGTGGCTGGTCGAGAGCCACACCATGTCGCCGGATGGGCTGACTTGGGATTTCAAGCTGCACCACGGCGTTAAGTTTCACGACGGCAGCGAATTGACCGCGGACGATGTCGTCTACAGCTTCCAGCGGGTGCTAGCGCTTGGTAAAGCGCCAGCGGCGCCGTTTTTGCCGATTCTGAAGCCAGGCTTGATCAGCGCCTCGGATCCGTATTCGGTCCGCTTCCGTCTCGAGCGAGCCTACGGCCCGTTTTTCGGCACATTGGCGATCGTCGCGATCGTCAATTCGCGATTGCTGAAAGCACAGGAAAAGGACGGCGACTGGGCGGCCGGGTGGCTCTCCTCGAACGACGCCGGTTCCGGGGCCTATCGAACGATCCCGGCGAGCTACGTGCCGAACGAGCACGTCGACATGGAACGGTTCCCCGACCACTTCGTCGGCTGGAACGACAATCCCAAGCCGGTTAAGAAAATCGAATGGCGTCCGACCCAGGTCACCTCGACGCGGGTCCTCGCGCTGCTCGACGGCTCGCTCGACATGACCGACAGCTTCCTGCCGAGCGACCAGGTCGAGCGCATCCAAAAGGCGCCGAACGCGCATGTCGCCAAGAACCTGACGATGCGTCTCCTCGTTATCCGCCTGAACAACACCAAGCCGCCATTCGACAACATCAACGCCCGCAAATGCTTTGCTCACGCCTTCAATTACCGCGGCTTTATCGACGAGATCGTGAAAGGCTACGCGCAGCGCAATCCGGCGCCGTTGCCCAACAACATCTGGGGCTACCCGACGGATGTCGTCGGCTACGAGTACGATCTGGCCAAGGCGAAGGAATACTTTCAGAAGGCGGTGGCGGAAGGCGCGCCGATGCGCCGCCCGATCGAGATGCACGTTCAGCAGCCGCTCGAACAGACCGTGCAGGCCGGACAGTTGTTCCAGAGCGATCTGGCGACGCTTGGCATCGACTTGAAGCTGGTCAGCGACACGTTCGTCAACATGACCAGCGCCTCGGCCAAGGCCGAGAGCACGCCCCAGATGTGGATCCATTGGGTCAGTACCTATTACGTCGATCCCGACAATTGGATCGGCCAGATGTACGACAGCCGCTATCACGGCACCTGGAAGGCATCGTGCTGGTACAAGAACCCCGAGGTCGACGAGCTGCTCGGCAAGGCCCGCTTTCTCGTCGACCAGGAAGATAGGGCGCCGCTCTACGAAAAGGCGGCGCGCCTGGTCGTCGCCGACTCCCCGGACATCTGGATCTACAACATGGTCGAGGTGTGCGGCCTCTCGAACCGCGTCGAGGGGTTTCGTCACTGCCCGGTCGGCAGTGGCGGAGAAGTGCGCTGGATGAGCCTGAAGGCCTAGGCCACCGGCGCCGGAGCATCAGCGGTGGTCAAATTCCTCCTGCGGCGGGCGCTCTACGCGATCCCCTCGCTGTTCGGACTGCTGATCGTCACGTTCGTGCTGATCAGGGTCGTGCCGGCCGATCCGGCGGCTGCGCTGGCGGGAGACAATGCCACGCCGCAGCAGGTCGAGGCGATACGGCACCAATACGGTTTCGACCGCCCGATCCCGGAGCAGCTGCTGCTCTATCTCGGCAAGGTGCTGCAGTTCGATTTTGGCGAAAGCCAGTATTCGCATCGCCCGGTCGGTCTCGACATCAGACAGCGCCTGCCGGCGACCCTCGAGCTGACGATCGCCGCGCTGCTGATCGCCACGTTGCTCGGGGTTCCGCTCGGCGTCGTCGCCGGCATCCATCACAACCGCTGGCCGGATTTCGTCCTGCGGTTTGTCTCGGTGGCCGGAGTGGCGGTCGCCGCCTTCTGGTTCGCCATCATGCTGCAGCTCCTCTTCGCGATGGAGCTCGGATGGCTGCCGCTCCGCGGGCGCATGGGCAGCGGCGTCATCGCGCCGCCCGAGATCACCGGGTCGCTGGTCCTCGACAGCCTCTTCGCCGGGCGGCTGGACGTATTTTGGGATGCGCTGCGCCACCTGGTTTTGCCGGCCATTACGCTGTCGCTCGGCGGTCTTGCGTCGATCACCCGCTTCACCCGAGCCGGCGTCCTCGAGACGATGCAGAAGGATTTCGTGCTGTACGAGCGCGCGGTCGGTTATCCGCGGCGGCGGTTGGTCTGGATCTATGTGCTGCGCAATTCGGTGATCGCCACGGTGACGCAGATCGGGCTGTTGTTCGGCGCGCTGATTGCCGGCGCAGTCGTCGTCGAGTCGATCTTCGACTGGCCGGGGATCGGCAACTACGCAGTGCTGGCGATCCTGACCGCGGACTACAAGGTGATGCTGGCGGTGACCCTAATGATCGGGGTCATCTACACAATCGTCAACATCCTCACCGATCTGGTGCACGGGCTGCTCGACCCGCGGCTGTGGGAGCAGCTCTAGATGCTGATGGCGAGAAAATTCGCGCGCGACCTCCCGGCGCTGCTCGGTCTCGTCATTGTCCTGTCGGCGGTGATCATCGCGGTCATCGGCCCGTGGATCGCACCGCATCCCGGGGACGTCGTCGCCTCGCATCTGTTGCAGCGGCTCAAGCCGCCAAGCGGAAATTTCCCGTTCGGCACCGACAATCTCGGCCGCGACATCCTCTCGCGGGTCATTCTGGGCACGCGCGGAGCGCTCGAAGTGGCGCTCGCCGTCGTCGCACTGGCGACGCTGATCGGTGTGCCGCTCGGGCTGATCGCCGGCTACACGCAGGGCTGGCTGTCGGAAATCATTATGCGCGTCACCGACGTGTTTCTGTCGCTGCCGCAATTGGTGCTGGCGCTGGCGCTGGCGCAGCTTCTGCGGCCCTCGCTCGAAACTGCCATGATCGCGCTGGCGCTGACTTACTGGCCGTTCTTCACCCGGCTGGTCTTTGCCGAGACACGGCGCCTGCAGGCGTCCCTGTTTGTCGATGCCCTGCGCGGCATCGGCGCCAGCAGCACGCGCATCCTATTCATCCATATCCTGCCGAATGCGATTTCCCCGGTGATCGTGCGGGCGACGATCGGGCTCGGGTTTACGATCCTGGTGGCGGCGGTTCTGGGGTTTCTCGGTGTGGGCGCGACGCCGCCACAGCCCGATTGGGGCCTGACGATCTCCGAAAGCCGCAACTACCTGCCCGACGCCTGGTGGTATGCGACCTTCCCGGGGCTGGCGATCCTCCTGACCGTGTTCGGCTTCAATCTGCTCGGCGACGGGCTGCGCGACCTGGTCGATCCGCGGCTGCGGCGATCCCGATGACCGACGATCCGCTCCTCGATGTCCGCGGGCTCAAGCTGACGATCAGGACCGATGAAGGGCCGGCGAGGATCCTCGACCACATCGATTTTGCGCTCGAACGAGGCAGCATCCTGGGGATCGTCGGCGAGTCGGGCTGCGGCAAGTCGACGATCATTCGCGCCATCCTCGGCATCCTGCCCGCTGGCGCGCAGATCGAGGCCGGGACGATTCGCTTCGACGGCGCCGACCTGCTTCGGATGGGCGAGCACGAACTCAACACCCGTATCCGCGGCAGCCGCATCGGCTTTATTCCGCAGGATCCATACTTGGCGCTGAACCCGGTGTTCAAGGTCGGGACGCAGCTCATGGAAATCATGCGCTGGCATGCGCCCGATAATGGCGACGCGCCCGGCGAGCGCAGTCGGCGCCACCGGGAGCGGATCCTCGCGTTGCTGCGGCGGGTGCAGTTGCCCGATCCGGAGGCGGCACTCGATCGCTATCCGCACCAGTTTTCCGGCGGCCAGCGGCAGCGCCTCGTCATCGCCGCGGCATTGGCGACCGCTCCCGCCCTCGTCATCGCCGATGAACCGACGACCGCGCTCGACGTCACGACGCAGCAGCAGATCCTCGATCTGTTGCGCGATCTGGCGGCAGAATTCCGTCTGTCAATGCTGTTTGTGACGCACGATCTCGGCGTCGTCGCACAGCTATGCGACGAGTTGTGCGTCATCTATGCCGGACAAACCGTCGAAAGCGGGCATACCGCCGCGGTGCTCGCACAGCCGCACCACCCCTATACGCGGGCATTGCTCGCCTGCCATCCGGAGCGGGCGACCACGTTCGTCGGCATACCCGGCGTCGTGCCGTCGCCGCTGCGGGTCGAGCCGGGCTGCCGGTTTGCGCCGCGCTGCGCCGACGCGCGTGCGCTCTGCCGGGTTCGCCTGCCGCATCTGATCACCGACCGTGCCGGCCGGCGCGTCGATTGTGCGCTGTACGACGTGCCGGAAAGCATCGCCTCGTGACCGCGCCGCTCGTCGAGATACGCGATGTAACCGTGCTGCTGGGTGGCCAGCGGCGCTGGCTGCGCGCGCCGGTACCACCGGTGCGCGCAGTCGGCGGGGTCAGTCTTGACGTACGACCCGGCGAGATCCTCGGATTGGTCGGCGAGTCCGGTTGCGGCAAGACCACCATCGGCCGCACCGTTCTCGGTCTGCAGCGCGAGACCTCGGGCGAGATCCGGCTTGACGGCGAGCGCGTCAGCGGCCTCTCGCCAAAGGCCGCGCGGCGGCGGCGGGGGGCGATCCACTATGTCCATCAGGACGCCGCCGCCGCGCTTGACCCGTGGTGGAGCATCGGCCACACATTGGACGAGGGGCTGAGGATCCACGGTGTGGCGTCGGCCCGCGAGCGGCGAGCGCGGGTCGACGAGATCCTCGACGCGGTCGGGCTCGACCCGCTGACGCGGGTGCGCTATCCGCACGAGCTTTCCGGCGGCCAGCTGCGGCGAGTGGCGCTCGCCCGGATCCTCGCGCTGCGGCCGCGCTTCGTGATCCTCGACGAGCCGACCTCGGGTCTAGACATGTCGGTGCAGGCCACGGTGCTCAACCTGCTCCTCGATTTGCGCGAACGGTTCGCCCTGACCTATTTGTTCATCTCGCACGATTTGTCGGTCGTCCGGCGCTTCTGCGACCGGGTCGCGATCATGTATCTCGGGCGTATCGTCGAGTTAGCGCGGGTCGACGAGATATTCGCCGCGCCGCGCCACCCCTATACCCGCGCGTTGCTCGAGGCGGTGCCGCGGCTCGAGCCCGACGCCCTCTTTCGCGCGAGACCTTTGAACGGCGAGCCGCCGAGTGCGGCGCGGCTGCCGCCCGGCTGCGGCTTTGCGGCGCGCTGCCCGCACGCCGAGCCGGCATGTCGGGAGGCTGAGCCGCAGCCCGATGATGAGGATGGTCATGCGGTGGCCTGCTGGCGTTGGCGCAACCTTCGCCGCTCTTCCGATCGAGGCGATGCAACTCCAGCTAATAGCTCGGCCTTCGACAGGGATACGGACGAGCCGGCGATACGGGTCGGCGACCGACGCGCGACGGGTACCCCCGAGGCAGTCGACCCCCGCCACAGTCCTCGCGGGCTGATGACGCCGACGCAGGTTACTGGCGAAATCGTTGACTGAACCTAGAGTGACCGGAAGATCGCTCGATTGGTCGTGAGATAGCCGGGCGCGACATGCGCCAATCGAGCGCGGATTTTTTCGTGCAACGCCGGTAATTGGTGAAATGGGATCGACGGGAAGAGATGGTGCTCGGTGTGGTACGGCATGTTCCACATCAGCAGCCGGATTGGAGCTGAGGCCGGCGTGGTGCGCGTGTTGCTGAGCCCGTTGCCATCTTTGCTGCATCCGGTGTGCTCGGTGATCAGCACGGCGCGCAGCAATGGCTGGGCCAGGATCGCCGGCAGGAACCAGAAATAAAGGGCGACGCTGAAACCCGCCGCGATCGACGCCGCCGCGAGATAGATCAGCAGCTGGCACGACATCGACACGGCGATTTGCCGGCGCGCGTGAGCAGGGACAAAGGGCAGGTTGCTCATTCGGCCGAGGGCGAGCGCCGGATAGTCGATCGCCCGGCGATACCAGAACGTAAAGCCGGTGATCTCCTTAAAATACGCCAGCCGGTCGCTGGCCTTGGGGTACATCAACTCCGGGTCGCGCGCCGGGTCCTGCGTGTAGCGGTGATGCCAGGCATGGAAATAGCGATAGAAGGTTGCATTGTAGAAACCGAGCACCCCGGTGACCCAGCCGACGGCGTCATTCGCACGGCGTGAGGCAAAAGCGGTGCGATGCACACACTCGTGCATCGGCGCGAACATCGTCACGATGGTGATTCCGTGCAAGACCATCGCCGGCAGCAGCAAATACCAGAATGGCAGGGCGAGCCAGATCAGCGTCCCCGTCGTCGCCATGCAGGCGAGATGCCTGCCTAATTGCACGGCACCCCTCAAGTCCGAGCGTCGCGAGAGCGCCCGCAACGCCGGCCCATCCGGCAGATCGCGGGCCGAAGCCCTCCCACCGACGGTCATCGGGATGCTCGAGAACGTGGTGGCCTCGACGGTCATGCCGATTTCCACGCAAGGGGCGCGCCAAGTCATTCAGTTGCGGTTAGTCGTCAGTTTACTCCAGTCGTAAGAGGGCGTGCGCCCGGGCACGGCTGCGACCTCTCCAGTTCCGGATGTGCGGACGCATGGACCGCATCCGCGGCACATCGAGCCAGAGCCGCAGCAGGTGCCGCCGCCGATCCTCTTCCTCGAAAACCGGGCCCCCATGGCCCGCATCTTGCTCACTCCGGTGCAAATAAACCCGAACAGAGGCTATCACGAGGATGGCTCACAGGATCACGCGTCGCGAATTTGCGGCACTAGGCGCCGCAGGGCTTGCCTCCCTGGGTTTCAACGGTCGGGCCCTGGGCGCCGACAACAAGACATTGCGCTTTATTGTACGAACCGATTTGCGCGTCCTCGATCCGATCTGGACAACCGCCTACGTCACGCGCAATCACGGCTATATGGTTTTCGACACGCTGTTCGCACTCGACTCGAAGTTCCAGCCGCAGCCGCAGATGGTCGGCGACTACAGCGTCTCGGCAGACAAGCTGGTCCACCGCTTCACCCTCCGCCCCGACCTCAAGTTCCACGACGGCCAGCCAGTCCGCGGGGCGGATTGCACCGCCTCGCTGCGACGCTGGATGGCGCGCGATGCGCTCGGCCAGGCGGTCGCCAGGACCATCGACGAGATGAGTGGGGGCGACGACGGCGCTTTCACAATCCGGCTCAACGCGCCGTTCCCGCTATTGCTCGACGGCCTCGCCAAGGTATCGAGCCTGGTGCCGTTCATGATGCCGGAACGGATGGCGAAGACCGATCCCTACCAGCAGGTCACCGATACTGTCGGGTCCGGCCCATTCAGGTTCGTGCGGGAAGAATTCGAGCCCGGCCACAAGGCGGTCTATGTCAGGAATACTGATTACGTACCGCGCAGCGAGCCGCCGGATTGGGCATCGGGCGGCAAAGTCGTCAAGCTCGACCGGGTCGAATGGATGGTTGTCGCCGAGCCCTCGACCGCAGCGGCCGCGCTGGCCGGCGGCGAGGTCGATTGGTGGGAGAATCCGTCTCCCGACCTCGCTCGGGTTCTTGCCGCCAATGCGGATCTCAAGGTCGTCGACACAGACCCGCTCGGCAGCATGGGATTACTTCGGTTCAACCAGCTGCTGCCGCCGTTCGACAACGTCAAAATGCGGCAGGCAGTGCTGGCGGTGACCGATCAGGAAGAGTTTATGACCGTGATGGCCGGCGCCCCCAAGGACTGGAAGCGTTGCGCCTCGTTCTTCACCTGCGCCACACCGATGGCGAACGACGCCGGCGCGACCGCGCTGACCGGAAAGCGCGATTTCGCACTCGCCAAGCGGCTCATCGCCGAGGCTGGATACCAGGGCGAGAAGATCATCATCCTCGACGGGGTCGACCTGCTGACCAGCCATGTTCACGCGCTGGTCACCGTTGAGTTGTTCAAGAAGCTCGGTCTCAACGCCGAACTTGCGACCAGCGACTGGGGCACCGTCGTCACCCGCAGGGCGTCGAAAAAGCCGGTCGCCGAGGGCGGCTGGAATGTCTTCGGTACCGATTTCACCGGCGCAGAAATGCTCAACCCATGGCTCAATCCGCCGCTTCCCGCCAATGGCGACAAGGCATGGTTCGGCTGGCCGAAGGATGACGAGATCGAGCAATTGCGGATGGAGTGGCTGAAGGCGAGCGACAGCGAGGCCCGCCAGGAGATTGCCGTCAGAATCCAACAGCGCGCCTTCGAGACGGTGCCCTACGTTCCCACCGGGCAATATTTGCCGAAAACCGCCTACAACAAGAACCTGAAAGGCGTGATCAACGCCCCGGCCTTGTTCATGTGGAACGTCGAGAAAGTCTGATTACGCAAATTCGCTCGCTGCACCGGCACGCTCACGCCCGTTTGCCGCCGTGGGTTTGCGGCTCTACGCCGGCCGCCAGATGATCACGCGGATCGGGCTCAGGTTGTAGGCATTGCAGGGATTGTGCATCTGCGGACAGTTCGACAGCACCGCCAGCACGTCGCGCTCAGCCCGCAAATCGACATAGTTCCCCGCCTTCGAGTGCCCGTAGACATTGACTGCCGCGCCGTCGCCGGCGACCGGCACGCTCATGAAGAAATTGACATTGCTGACGATATAGCTGCGGTCGAGCCCAAACTACGCCAGGGCCTCGACGAAGTTAGCGAAGCAACTGTGGGTGCCCCTGACGCCATACCGCAAAAAATTGTTGGGCTCGCTGCAGCAGCCGTAGATCGTGTCATGCCGGCCGCAGGTATCCTCGGTGACCGTCAACAGCGGTTTGCCGAGATCGGAATAGAGAACCGTTCCCTTATCGACGAACAATTGACCCTGGACCTTGACTGTGTTGGTTGCGCAGTAGCGGTCGGTTGGGTCTTCCGCGTCATAGCACAGGAAATCGACTGCCTGCTGACCCTCCAGGTCGATCAGCCGCAGCATGTCGCCCTTGGCGATGCGGTGGCCCCAGGGCCGGCCGGGCGGTACCACCTTGTCAACGATGATTGCGCCCGGAGCGGGGCTCGGCTCGGTCATGGCATCCTCCCATCAGCCGGAGAGCGCCTGGGCGAGAAAAGGCAAGCTCTCGTCCATCCGGTAATCGACGGCGGTATGGTTGTCGGCGAACTCGTCGTAGCGGTGCGCAATGCCAAGCTCGTTCAGCCGCCGCACGAACCTGCGGGCACCGTAGAGCAGATTGAACTGATCCTTCTCGCCGCAGTCGATGTAAAGCGCCTTCAGCGTGCGGAGATTGTCCGCCTGGGTTTCGATCGCCACTACGGGGTCTTGGCGCAGCCAATTCGCCCAGCGTTCCTCGATAACCTCGCAGGTATCGAAGGTGACCGGCAGCCGGATCCCGAGGAATTGCGTGGGATCGGGATCGTAGCTGGCCGCCATCGCGAGCGCGTTGATCACCTTGCCGGAACCGTCGGAATGCTTTTGGGCCGCTTCAAGCTGCTGCCACCAGCGCTCGATGGAGTTCCCGGCG
>Ga0137390_10006410_pt1 | contig 10029 bp, 5 predicted proteins | sample 15con2h24AmetaG_FD_104937 | JGI IMG/M metagenome (GOLD analysis project Ga0137390, IMG submission 104937) | Vadose zone soil microbial communities from Angelo Coast Range Reserve, California, USA - 15con2h2.4A metaG | ecosystem: Environmental > Terrestrial > Soil > Vadose zone > Saprolite... | reverse complement strand
TCTTCCAACTGCTATTGACCCGCCGGCCACAAGATCTTGTCCAACGCGGTGCGAACTGGAGTGCCTGGGGACAGGAAGCCGCGAATTTTGTAGTCGCCAACGGCGATGCGGCATTGGCCCATGCACTGGTTTCATCACGTGGCCACACTCGTACTCCCGTCTGGTCGAGGGCGTACGATTCTCTGGTCGGCCTCTATTTTGCGGAACCGACGCCGCAAGTGAATAGCGCATTCCTCGCCGTCCTCGGAGATGACACGATCGGCGAGCGTTTGGCAAAACCAGTTGACCGCGCGCAACAACTTGCCGGCAATGTCTGGTTCTACTACGGCTCGCGCTATGGCGAATACCTCAGCGTCACGAAGCAGGGCGAGCCCGAAGATTTCCTTCCCGCGGAGCTGGAGCAGAGCCCCGCAAGCTCCTCCGGATACCTATCCGTTGCCGGCTACTACGTGGACAGCGGAAACACTGCCCAGGCCATCGCGGACTATCAACACGCACTGGAGTTGTCGCCCGGCCAGGCTGATATTCACGACCGCCTGGCATCGGCGTATTTCAAGCAAAGTGCGCGTGCCGAAGCCATCGCGCAGTGGAAACAGGCTCTCGCTGCCTTGCAGCAGCAAGTGAGCAAGGGGCAGGCCCCCGAAGCCTTCTGGACAGATTTTGCAGGTATATGTGATCACCTACGCACCCGTCGAGTGTTCCCCGATCTGAAGGCTGATGTAGATACGCTCCTTCGCGCGTATCTTCGTCGCAAGGGCAACTTTCGCTCCAACGCTCTGCTGCACAGCGCCTACGTGGCGACTGGAGATCCGGCGGCAGCGACGGTCTGGTTGCTGGACCTGGCTTCCGTCGCCCAGGATCCCGCTGCCATCCTCGCGGACGTTGTCGAAGCACCTTGGATTCCAGTGGCGCAGCGCGCGCCCATTTTTCAACGCATCTTAGAGCTAAAGCAGAATGCTTTGTCGGGGCTGGAGGGATTGGAGAAAGAAGGCGCGGAACAAAGCCTGCGTTCGTGGCAGGTGCGTTGGATAAAGTACCTGATGGCCACGAAGCAGTACGCGCCGGCGCGTGACGCGATTGCTTCGCTATCCAAGCAGACGCGCGAGGCAGAAGCATCCGCACTCGTTCCCTTGGAATTGCAGGTTGCGGCGCAGCTTGGGAATCTTGATTCCAAAATTGAAGCCTATCGCGACGACCCACAGACCACCTCCGAGATATTGCGGTCCGCGGCGCGTCAGCTGTTTGAGGCTGGAGACCAGCAGTCAGCCCGCAAAGTGCTGGAGTTCGTCTTTGCCCGTGAGCTCGAGGAACACAAACTGGTGGCCGCCAACTTCCTTGGCCTGGCCGAGATTCGCATTGCAGCGGGCGACACTGCAGGTGCGGTGAAGTTGCTGCATCGCCTGGTTGTGGCCGTAGGGAATCCGTTTGAAAATCTGGATCCAGCAGCGGCCCTGCTCGAGAAAACGGGCCATAACGCGGAAGCCATCGAGTTTATCGAACAACTGGTTCAGTCGGCGCCATGGGAGCCTGTCTACCGGCTGCGACTGGCGAAGGCAACCATCGCCGCAGATACGAATGCTGGCTCAGCGCAGGATGTGGTAGCGTCCATCGCATCAAGCGCAGACGTTCCGTACACGGTGCGGACGCAGGCGGCTCTGACGCTGGCCGGAGTTCACCATCAGTCGGAGCGTGGCCCGATTCAGGTCGGAAGCAACGAGTTAAGTCTCCTGGCGTCCGGCATAGGAGGATTGTCAGCCTCCGCAGCGAACCAGCCGTTCTTTTACGAGGTCCGGCTTCAAGCCGCGCAAAGCAGCAGCGAACCGCGGGTAAAGTTTCAGCTGCTGGGGAGCGCCCTGGCGGATACTCCAACACGTGACGATGCCCGGATACCGTTATTTCTGGCGGCGGCCAGCGTGCGATCAGATGAATTCGCGCGTGGCGTGATCGAGCCGCTGCTTCGCCAGCAATTTCTGAGTCGAGTCCCTCCTGTTGCAATCGCGGAAGACGAAATTATTACTTCGGAAACTGACACGTCGGCGGACGAAGGTGTCGGCAGCTGGCTGTTAACTCCGTTTAAGCTGGCACCTGCGCAACAGGCCCAGGTCGTCTGGACTCTGGCTGAGGTTTTGATCAGAGTTGATCGGCTGAATGAGGCCCTGACCTATCTGCAAACCGCTCACAAGCTGGAAAAAGCTTCCGCCCGCCGTCAACAGATCAGCGGCGAGATCGTCGACGTACGCCTCCGGCTTCGCCGCCAGCAGCTTAATGATGCTCGCCAACCAATCCTGCATGAGGCACTGGAGCAAGACCACCTGGTGCATCCTAAGCTTCTGGCCCGTTCCACGGTGGCTGCCAAAGCTGCGGCAAAGAAAGGCGTGACGCAATGACGATCAAACTGAAAGTAACAACAGGAAGTGGCACGACCCTCCTCCTCTTGCTCGTCATCGCCGCTGTCACGGTCGGGCTAGGTCGTGCAGCCTATCAGTCCGCACCTGCTAATCAACGGCCGCTGTCTAAATTTGTTCCGTCGGGAGCGCTCTTGTATCTTCAGGCCAAGGACTTCTCGTCGTTGCTTGCCGACTGGAACGGGTCACCGGAGAAGCAACAATGGCTTCGTAGCAGCAATTATCAGGTTTTTTCTCGTTCTCGCCTTCTTCTCCGCTTGCGGGATGCCGGTAATCAGTTCGCCACCGCCGCTGGCCTCCCGCCGGACATGAATTTTCTGGGCCAGGTAGCGGGGAGCGAGAGTGCACTCACGCTATACGACATCGGAAAATTACAGTTTCTGTACATCACCCGCTTACCCTCCACAAATTCCCTGCAAACCCAGCTCTGGCAGACCAGATCCAAGTTTGAGACCCGCAGTGCCGGCGGGGCAGCGTTCTACCTCCGGCGTGATCCCGAATCCAAGCGGGAAGTTGCATTCGCCGTCAGTGGAAATTACCTGCTCTTGTCCACACGCGAGGACCTGATGGCCAGCGCGCTGCAGTTGATGGCTGGAAGCACTGATCTTAAGAGTGAAGCTCCTAAAATCGAAGCCCGCAGCATCGAAGCCGAGCCATGGTGGGCGCAATCGGTGGCAGCGGCAGGCCCCGTGGGAGACTTGCGCATGGTTCTGAATCTCGACAAGATTGTCCCTAGTCCGTACTTCCGCTCCTACTGGGTGCAACAGAATGTTACCGACATGAAGCAGTATGCTGCGGCAATTTCAGATCTATTCCGCAACGATCAGCAATATCGCGAAGAACGTGTCCTGCTGAAGAAAGGCGCAGGTCCCACTTCATCCGCTGACGAATCCGGCGACGTTGCCGATCTTGCGCGCCTGGTTCCCGACAACGCTGGCGTCTACGAAGCTAGGGACTGCGCGTCGTTCGAGCTTTGCTTCGATCCGCTGGAAACGAAGCTGTTGGCTTCGCACCTCGTGCCAGCTCCACCGGCGCGGCTCGCACCCGAATCTCAGTTGACGTCCGGCGAGACCGGCTCAACCTTTGACATGGAAACGCGAATCGACCAGCCGCCCCTCGGACCCACATCTGGTTCTGACGGGTCATCGGTCGTGAAGGGAATGCTGCATAAGAATTCTGTGCGCGCCGTCCTTCAGGTGCAATCAACGGAGCCCGCCGCTGAAGGGGTATTTGTAAGGATTCATTCGGCGGTTGCCCTGGCAGGAGGCTCCGATTGGGACGAGGCCGCGGTTCGCACTGCCTTAACCAATTTCGTGGGGCCGAATCTGACAACCAGCCAGCTGGGAGTGGGCTGGCGGCAAATTAACGGCTACTACGAGCTCGACGGCCTTCGGACGCTTCTGGCGGCAGTCCGCGGAAAATATCTAATAGTTTCCGACGACGCTTCGCTGATCAGCGGTATGCTGGCCAACGTGAATCGTAAAATCGAAGCAAAGCCCGCAATGTTCATAGCGGGATTCGACCACAAAGACGAAAGACAGAACTATTCCCGGTTCGCCGCCGTGGTGGACCGGCCCGACATGAGTCTGCCCGGTAGTCAGGGGACAGAGCGGACGCCGCAATTCTTTTCCGAAAACATCGCCAGCCTAAGCTCGACTCTGTCCGCCGTTTCGTCCGAAACAATTGTAGTTCGCGCTGCCGGCGACAAAGTGCTGCAGACGGTTACTTACAAATGGTCCCATTAAGAAAGCTCGAGTTGCCTCTGCTTGGGGCTTTGGCTGGGTGTCTGGTTGTAGCGCTGGCTCTAGCTTCAGCCCTTAGCAGGCCGATTCCAGCTTCGGCAGCTGAGCGTACAAGCGCCAGAAATTCGCTGTATGCGCAATCAGCCGCACAACTTCTGCAGCGTGAGTTTCAGAGCAAACAAGTCTCGTTCCTCCTGCTCGACGCCCAGACCGGAACCTTGCTCGCTTCTCAATGGGACAACCCCCAACAACCCATCCCGTTAGGTTCATTGGTCAAACCTTTCGTCGCCCTTGCCTACGGCGGAACTCATCAGTTTCGCTATCCGACTCACCTGTGCAAGGGAGATGCTGGTGGCTGCTGGCTTCCTCGCGGCCACGGCGAGATCGGCCTGCCTTCGGCCATTGCCAATTCGTGCAATTCTTACTTCCGCCTGCTTACTGCAAAGATGAACAGCGCAGATGTGGTTGTCGCCACAAAAGAGTTCGGCTTGGACCCGCCCGCTCCGGAATTGTCAGGTCCCGACCTGATTGGCGTCGGGAACCGCTGGCTCATTTCTCCATTGCACATGGCACGCGCCTACGTGGAACTGAATCACCGCCGCAACCAGCCGGGGGCAAGCGAAGTAGTCGCCGGCATGGCGCAGTCCGCTCGTCAAGGAACAGGATTCGAGGTCGACCGGGCCTTGCGGCACTCCGTTGCGCTGGTTAAAACCGGGACCGCAGCATGTACGCACTCTGCACACTCCCCGGGAGATGGCTTTGTGATTGCGTTGGTGCCCGCAGAGCAACCAGAACTATTGCTTATGGTCCGAGTGCACGGAGTTCCAGGTGCCAAGGCCTCGGTAACGGCAGGACAGATGCTAAGCCGGCTAGAAGAGCACTAGGAGTTTCTTTGCGATCTTTGCGCATCCTTTGCGCCCTTTGCGATTAAAAGCTCTTGACCGCAAAGCTCGCGAAGCCAACGCAAAGATCGCAAAGTAGAAACATTCGCATGCTTTTCAAACTCAAGTTGTTCGTGTGTGCACTGATTGTGGCTCACGCCGCCCACGCACAGGATGTCCGAATCGGCGTGTTCGCCTTGTTCCATCCTGATCAACTCACCCTGAAGGCGATGCCCGCGCAGGCATTCATGGTCCAAGCAGGCAAGAACACTTTCGTACTGGAAAGAAGTTCTGGACAGGATGCAGCCAGCATTACTTCATCTGGCGATGATCTGATCTTGCAAGTCGGCAATCAAATGTTGCGAGCGCCTGCTATTCGTGCCGCCAGCCGCAGTGGCGGCGCAACTGATTTCATACTCGCCGTTCCCACAAAAATCAGCCGTCAGTACCATGGTGTGCTCGAAGTGAAAGCCGTCTCGGGCACCCTGGTCCCGGTTGTTGAAATGGACCTGGAGACTGCGGTGGCCTCAGCGGTCCAGGCCGAGAGTGACGCCGACGCGCCACTGGAAGCACTGAAAGCGCAGTCCGTAGCAACACGCTCCTATTTCGTGGCCGCACGAGGACGTCATCTCGATTTTGATTTTTGCGACACCACCCACTGCCAGTTTCTACGCCAACCCCCGCCTCCGGACAGCAACGCCTCCCGCGCCACCCTAGCCACACGAGGCCTGGTGCTGACCTATCGTGAAGAACCCGTGGCGGCAATGTTTACCCGCAGCTGTGGCGGACGCACGCGCACCCCGGAAGAGGTAGGCATGATCCATCAAGCGTACCCGTACTTCCCGGTAACTTGCGACTACTGTCGACGCAATCCGTCGCGCTGGACCCGTCATCTGTCACCTGCTGAAGCCGCCGATCTGCATCAACGTGGAGAGGCTTCCCGCCTCGACATCGATCGCCGTCTCGGCTGGGATGCCGTGCCCAGCAACAACTTCACCGCTCACCGCAACCCCCACGGTGTAGTTCTGGAAGGAGCAGGTCAAGGCCATGGCATCGGCCTTTGCCAGCAAGGAGCGAAGGCCATGGCCCAAGGCGGAGCCAGCTTCCGCGACATTCTCATCCACTACTACCCGAATACCAGGCTCGTTGGCGTTGATTCTTACAATGTAGGCGCGAGCGTCCCGCTCGTGCTGGGCCATCCCCGAATCGAGTTGCGACCCTAAGCCTTGGCGAAATCAATGTAGCCGCGCTGAACATCCGTCCGGGTAAGCTTCACGCGCAGTTTGTCCCCCACGTCGACTCCTTGCCCCTGGATCAGCAATCCCTCGACGTGCGGCTGCACTACGCGAACGAAAGTTCCATGCGGGGTGACCCCGGTGACAATCGCATCAAACGTGTCTCCGATCCGACGGCTCATCGCCACCGCCGCCAGCCGTTTCGACATTTCCCGCTCCACCTTGCGCGCAGCGTCTTCCTTGACCGTGCAGTTACTGGCGATGGCCGCCAGTTCGTCATCAGAATAAGGAGCGGCGGCGCCGGAAAGCACAGCCTTGACTAGTCTTTGGGTTACGATATCGGCGAAGCGCCGGTTCGGCGCCGTGGAGTGCGTGTAATCCTGAACCGCCAGTCCGAAGTGGCCCTGCTCGGGATCGCCCGGACGCTCCAAAACATATTCGCCCGGCCCGATGAGCTTGATCACCGCCAGCGACAGGTCTGCAAAATGATCCGGATCCGCCGCTCTGCGTTTGAGCAGAAAATCATTCAGAGCTTTCGAGTCAGGCTGTGCCGGAAGCTGTTCGCCTTGCGCAGCCGCCAGTTGCACAATCCGGTCCCAACGCTCCGGAGTTTTTACGATGCGCCGCAAGGATGAAACCTTTTCAAGCATCCGGGCGACCACGCCATTCGCGGCAATCATGAAGTCCTCAATCAATTCGGTCGCACGATTCTTTTCTTGTTTCACCACGTCCACAACTTGCTGATTGAGCACTACCGGATGCACTTCGCTAGTCTCTATGTTCAGGTCACCCTGTCGATAGCGTTGCTGCCTGAGGGCCTGTGCGGCCTCGTCTTGTAGTTTAAGTTGAACTTGTAATTCATTGGATGCAGACACCTTAGCTGGCGCTAAGCCTCTCCCCTCCAGCCACGCTCCAACTGCGTTATAGGCTAGCTGAGCCCGGTTGTGGACAATCGCACGATACACGCTGCTGGAGTCCACACCACCGTCCACGCCGGCGACGAATTCGATCACTATTCCCAGCTTATCCCCGTCTTCCAGCAGCGAGGAAGCACCCGTGCTAAGTTCCTCCGGCAGCATGGGAAAATTCCTGATGCCGGTGTAAACCGTCGTTGTCTCCTTCGCGGCGTGCTCATCAATCGGAGAATGTTTGGGCACAAAAGCATCCACATCGGCGATTCCCACCAGCACTCGAATTCCGCCATCAGGCAGGCGCTCGGCGACTTCGATCTGATCCAGGTCGCGCGAGGTGTCGTTGTCGATCGAAGACCACAGCAGGTACCGCAGATCCCGGATATCGCCGCCCGGTGCCACTTGTGGCGGATGCGCCTTCAGATCCGCAAGCTGTTGCGGAACCCCGGCCGGGAACTCCGGCTCGAATCCGTTGGCTAGCATGATTTGTTTCGCGATGCCTTCCAGATCAACGTGGGACGGAAGATTGTCGTTCATAAGCCCCCGCGGGATAGTTACGGATCGTAAGAAAGCCTAACACGCGCCGCGGTGCTTCCCTGCTTACCCAAACCGTCTTCGGTGGCCAGTGTTCGGCAAGAACCGACCGGGAACTGACAACTGGAAACTGACTACTGGTTTCTTATCTTCCGCATTGCGCGAGTCGACCCGACCGTTCCTGATCGGTCCTTTGTGTTAAGGTGATCGCGGTCAAGTCTGCTCCTGAGCCGGTTTTCTCTTGCAGGCTTAACGACGATTTCGTTTGAGCCAGCTCTTTTGGACCCTGTCAAACCTCGGCAATTGCTCGGAGTTTTTGACGCCACCATGATCGTGATGGGCGGCATCGTGGGCTCCGGCATCTTCATTAATCCCTACGTAGTCGCCCTGCGCGTGCATACTCCATTCCTGATCCTGGGAGTCTGGCTACTCGGTGGCGGTTTGGCCCTGCTCGGCGCATTCATCTGGGCGGAACTTGCGTCGCGCTTACCGGGTGCGGGCGGACAATATCTTTATCTGCGCGAGGCGTACCACCCTTCCGTTGCTTTCATCTATGGATGGGTCCTGCTGCTGGTGACGCAAACCGGCGGCATGGCTGCCGTCGCAGTTACCTTTGCCCGCTACTATCGCGAGATCACGGGCTTCTCGGCGCCAGATGGCCCGATCGCGGCCACGACCCTGATGGGCCTGACCGCGATCAACTGCTTTGGAGTTCGCGCGGGAAGCAACGTACAAAGCGCGCTCATGCTGCTGAAAGCCGCCGCAATTGCGGCCATGGTGGTGACAGGAATTTCATGGGGCGGCGGCGCTGTGCATCCGTTGCCCCTGCTCGATCGCCCGATTTCTTTGGGACTGGGAAGCGCGATCGGCGCAGCCATGATTCCAGTCGCCTTCGCGTATGGCGGTTGGCAGACCGCAAGCTTCGTCGCCGGCGAAATGCGCGACCCCCGGCGCGACCTATCCCGCGGACTGATAATGGGAGTGATCGGAGTGGTGGCCCTCTATATCGCAGTCAATTTTGTCTGTCTGCGTGTTCTCGGTCCCGACGGCCTGGCTGCGACCCACACTCCCGCATCCTCGGTAATGCGCGCCGCGCTCGGTGAGCGTGGCGCGAAGTGGATCGCATTTGGTATCGCTGTATCTACATTGGGCTTTCTCAGCCAGGGAATTCTGACCGCTCCCCGTGTCTACTACGCCATGGCCCGGGATGGCCTCTTCTTTAAAAGTGTGGGATGGCTCTCGCCGAAAACCAGGGTCCCGGTGGTTGCCATCATCCTCCAAGGTGTGACTGCCACCGTGATCGCGCTCTCGGGACGCTATGAGCAGATCCTCAATTATGTGATCTCGGTGGATTTCATCTCCTTTGGCCTGACCGCGGCTTCGATCTTTGTGTTCCGCAGGAAATTCCCGGCCTCTTCTCAGGGACTCTATCTGGCGCCCGGTCATCCCTACACCACAGCTCTTTTTGTGCTCGCCTGTGCCGCTATCGTGACCGCTACGATCTGGACGTTTCCGGCAAATTCTGCCATCGGACTGATTATTCTGCTGGCCGGCATCCCGGTATATTTGTATTGGAGCCGCAAATCGCGGCCGCTTCCGTTGTAAACCAGACCCCGGTGCAATCAGACCCGATGCAATCAGACTATGAGACAGCGACACTCCGACTACATGCTGTGGGCAAAAACCCAGAGCCGTGCGAACTTTAATCTCGCCACCAGCGGCGTCGGTTCGTTCCCTTTGCGCGACCTTCCGGTCACCATCGATCAGTTGGAGATCAATGGCGACAGCACCTACGGCTACGCCCCCCTGCAACATGCCATTGCAAAGAAATGCGGAGTCGATCCGGACTGCGTGGTCGCCGCGACGGGTACCTCCATGGCCAATCATCTAGCTATGGCTACCCTCATCGACCCAGGCGATGAGGTGCTCCTCGAGCAACCAACGTATGAGTTGCTGACCTCCACCCTCTTTTACCTGGGCGCGTCAGTAAAGCGCTTTGCCCGAAGCGAAGAAAGCGGGTACGCGCTCGACCCTGCGGAAGTCCGTCGGGTCATAACGCCCAGGACAAAACTAATTGTCCTGACCAACCTGCACAATCCCAGCAGCGTCCTCGCTCCAGAGTCCGCGCTGTGTGAGGTTGGAGACCTGGCCCGCAGCGTGGGCGCGTACGTTTTGGTCGACGAAGTCTATCTGGACGCTGTTTACGCCAATACGCCAAAATCTTCCTTTCATTTAGGCCCGGAGTTTGTTGTCACCAGCAGCTTGACCAAGGTCTATGGCCTGAGCGGCCTGCGCTGCGGATGGATTCTGGCCCAGCCCGA
>Ga0137390_10006409_pt1 | contig 10030 bp, 13 predicted proteins | sample 15con2h24AmetaG_FD_104937 | JGI IMG/M metagenome (GOLD analysis project Ga0137390, IMG submission 104937) | Vadose zone soil microbial communities from Angelo Coast Range Reserve, California, USA - 15con2h2.4A metaG | ecosystem: Environmental > Terrestrial > Soil > Vadose zone > Saprolite... | reverse complement strand
GCAGGTCGAGGCCGCCGGGCGGCCGGGGGCGGACAATCGTCTTTTTTTGTTTGTTCTTGCGCGGGGCCATCTTCTCCCCTGCGGTTTCGCGAGTCTCCCCCCCCCCCCTCTTGGGGGGGAGGCCCCCCCGAGGGGGGGGGGGGGGGAAGGCAATGGGTGGCCTTCCCCCTCCGGCCCTGCGGGCCACCTCCCCCGTATGACGGGGGAGGAAGCGAGGTCAAGGGAGGTAGCTGAGCGGGAGCCGCGTGGTGGACTTGATCTCCTCCATGGCGAACATCGAGGTGACGTCGGAGAGCTCGATCTTGGCGATCAGGCGCTTGTAGAAGGCGTCGTAGGCGTCGATGTCGGGCAGCGCCAGGCGGATCAGGTAGTCGATCTCGCCGCTCATGCGGTAGCAGTCCATGACCTCGGGGAAAGACGCCACCGCCTTGGCGAAGCGGCCGAGCCACTGGGCATTGTGCTGGGCGGTGCGCACGGCCACGAACACCGTGACGCCGGCATTCACCGCCTTGCGCTCCAGGAGGGCCACGCGGGCGCGGATGACACCCACCTCCTGCAAGCGGTTGATGCGCCGCCAGCACGGCGTGGTCGACAGCCCGACCCGGCGGGCGATCTCGGCCAGGGCCATGTCTGAATTGTCCTGCAGGCAATCCAGAATCTTCTTGTCGAAGGAGTCGAGCGACGTTTTTGCGGCCATGGGTGGTTCCTTGGAATGGATTTCTCAAATTTGCCGCAAGCGACGCAAAGGTAGCAAGCCGTTTCCCGGCCGGATCGCTAGAATCGGCACCATGTTTCGCCGCTTCACCGACCATCCCGCCCAGGTCAACGAGACCTACCTGCAGCACATGGGAGCCGCCTTCAGCTTCGGCGGCCGCATGCTGGTTGGCGCGCTTGCCTGTTTCGTGCATGGTTTCTGTCCATGGCTCTGCCTGACGCGGGGAAGCGACACGATCCGGTCCTTGCACCATCGCATGGTGAGCCATCGCGTGGTGCAGCCGGCGCGCGCTGCAAGCGCGGCGGCGGTCGCGGCAAACGACTAACCTCGCTCTTCCTTATCGCCGGCCTGCTCGCCGCGGCACTTCCGGCCGCGGCCCAGGAACGCGCGATGGTGCCCGTCACCGTCGACGGCGAGACGGTGAAGCTCGCGACCATCACGTACAAACCCGTAGGCGCAGGACCCTTCCCCACCCTGATCTTCCATCACGGCTCGACCGGGCGCGGTTTCGACCCTTCACTCTTTGCACGGCCCTACGATCCCAAACCGCTGGCCAACTGGTTCACGGCGCGCGGCTGGGCGGTGGTGTTGCCCTCACGGCGCGGCCGCGGCGGCTCGGAGGGTCTTTACGACGAGGGTTTCTCCTCGCTCGGCCGCGCCAAGGGCTACACTTGCGAGGAAACGATTTCGCTCGCCGGCGCCGACCGTGCGCTCGGCGACATCGACGCCATCACGCCGGCGATCCTGGCGCAGCCTTTCGTCGATCGCAGCAAGGTGGCCGTCGGCGGCCAGTCTCGCGGCGGCATCCTCTCGGTCGCCTGGAGCGGCCGCCAGCCCGGCACGCCGCGCGCCGTCATCAACTTCGTTGGCGGCTGGCTTGGGACGGGTTGCTGGAGTGCGAGTACCGTCAACCAGGACCTGTTCGGACGCGGCGCGGTCTACGGCCAGCCGACGATCTGGCTCTACGGCGACAACGACCCGTTCTATCCGCTGCCGCACAGCCGCGCGAATTTTGCCGCCTTCCAGGCGGCCGGCGGCAAAGGCGCGTTTCATGATTATACCCCGCCGGAGGGGCTGACCGGCCATCAGATCGGCTCGGCGCCGCAGCTGTGGGGCGCCACGCTCGAGAGCTATCTCGCAGCCCAGGGCCTGCCGGCCAAGACCGCGCCCTGAGCCGGCAACTTGCCGCCGTCCGTGCGCGTTCATGTTTGGACGGGCACGGCCAAGAAGGAGGGACCGCATGCACACGCCGCTCAGGATCACCTTTCAGAACACTCCTTCCAGCGCCGCCATCCGGAAGCTGATCGAGGAGCAGGTCGACCATCTGGAGCAGTTCTTCGGCCGGATGACGGCCTGCCACGTCGTCTTCAAGCTGCCGGACGGCAATCACCGCACCGGCGGCCTCTACGAGGTCACCGTCCATCTCAAGATGCCGGGCGGCGTCACCGTCGACGTCGATCGCACGCCCGGCCTCGATGAACGCTTCGCCGACCCGTTGTTCGCCGTCACCGATGCCTTCCGGCGTGCACGGCGCCGCCTTCAGGACCGCGCCAAGGTCATGCGGCATGAGGTCAAGGCGCTGCACAAGCGCATCGACCGCACGCTCGACCAGCCGGACTGAGGCTAGGCGAGGACGGGCGTCGGCAGGACCTTTTCCAGCGCGCGCCACAGGCTCTGCGGCGTCGAGGCCGTGAGATCCTTGGCGACTTCGTGGCTGACGATCTTCTTTACCTGAGGCGACAGCAGCGCGCGCAGTTCGCCCAGGCTGCGGCGCGGCGCCACCAGCACCAGTCGATCGAACTGCCGGCGGGCACGGGCGTCCTCCAGCGCTTGCGCCAGCGCGGCGGTGAAGTTGTGCTTTTCGAGCTTGTGGACGTCGTGCGGCGCTTCGAAGGCGTGGCGCATGCTGCTGCGCGCCGCGCTGAAGCCGCGGCCGGGCCGGTCGGTGACGATGTCGTGGGTCAGCCGCCGGCTGTCGGGGGCCACCATGTCGGCCTGGCGGGCCGGGACAAGGGTGTGGGCATCGTGGTCGGGCTCGAAGAAGCGGGCACGGGCGCCGTCGGCGACGACGATCAGGGTGCGCTTGTGGCGCGGTTCCATGGCGGGCGCGAGCGGCAGCTTCGCCTTGCGCCTGGGCTTCATCACCGACTTGGTCATCGACCGCCTCCTCGGTTCAAGCGGGGCGGCGTTTCACGCCTTTCTCGTCCAGTCGCTCGCGCAACAGGCCGATCCGGTCGCCGCCCCAGAACAGCTCGCCTTCGAAGACGAAGGTCGGCACACCGAAAACGCCCGAGGCCTCGGCCTCGTTGCGCAGACGATCGTGCTCGGCGCCGCCCTCGCCCGTCAGGAACGAGGCGAAGCCCGGCGGCGCGCCCGCCTCGCCCAGCAGCGCGGCCACGGCATCGACATCCTCCGGATCGAGCTCGCGCCGCCAGAAGCGGTCGAAGGCGAGGTCGTTGTAGCGGCGGAAGGCGCCGTGCCGCTGGGCATAGAGCATGCCCGCGTTGGCCGGCCGCGCATAGTAGACTCTCTTCGGTCCTTTGAGCGTCAGGCCCTGCTTGTTGGCGAAGCGCCGCGCGTCCATGTAGGCGTAGCGCACGCGGCGCCAATGATGAGGATCGCGCTCTTCCACCGCGCCCATGAAGGAGGCGACGTCGAGCGTGTAGGGACGCCACAGCAGCTCGACCTCATAATCGGCCTCCAGCGCATAGGCGCCTGCCTTGGCGACGAAGGCGTAGGGGCTGACATAATCGATCCAGAGGATGATCACGCCCGCCCGCTTTCGCGACGCCACATCCACCAGAACGCCGCGCCGACGGCGACAACCAGCAGCGCGCCGACGAGCAGCAGCAGGGTGGATTCCTGGATCCACGCCACCGCCGGCACCGACGCTGCGAGAAAGGCGCCGACCGCGCAGATCCGCCACACACCGGCGTGCACGCCGGCGACGAAGGTGCCGAGGGCGAGCAGGATCAGCAGGGAAAGGCTGGTCGCGTTGTCGTTGACGACGCCGCGCACCTGGGGGAGGAACATCAGCCACATCGCCGCCAGGAAGGCCAACCAGTGCAGCGCCTGGGTTGTCACCAGCTTCATGCGCTCGGCACCCGTGGCGAGCTGGCGCCATCCCGAAACGATGCTGATCAGCCCGTAGATCGGCGCCAGCGCCATCCAGTAGTAATACGTCGTCGGGCCGCGGAAGCTCGTGAGCACGATACCGCCCAGCGCAAGCGCCAGCATGGCTGCATAGGGCAGGTCGCGAAGCAGCCAGGGCCTGACGCCGACCGGCGGCGCCGGATCAACCGATTGGCTCATCGTCACCGCGCATCTTTGGCGAGCTTCCTCTCGACGACGCGCGACCACAGCGTGGCGCCCAAGGTGATGATGTCGTCGTTGAAGTCGTAGCTCGGATTGTGCACCTCGCAGCCGCCCTCGCCGCCGCCGTTGCCGATATTGATGAAAGCGCCCGGCACCTTCTCCAGCATGTAGGAAAAATCCTCGGAGGCCATGACGAACGGGCCCTCGCGGTTCATGTTGTCCTCGCCGACGATCTCGGCCGCCACGTCGGCGATGAATTTCACCGCCTCCTTGTTGTTGACCAGCGGCGGGAAGGCGATGCGCACGTCGGCCTCGGCCTTGCCGCCCAAAGTCTGGGCGATGCCCCTGGAGATCGTCTCGATGCGCTCCTTGACCAGCGCCATCGTCTCCTTGCGGAAGGCGCGGATGGTGCCGCGCAGCACCGCCTCCTGCGGGATCACGTTGTAGGCGTCGCCGGCATGCATCTGGGTGACCGAGATCACCGCCGAATCGAGCGCCGCCACGTTGCGCGACACCACGCTCTGCAGGGCCGAGATGATCTGGGTCGCGATGATCACCGGATCGATGCCGCTTTCCGGCCGCGCGCCGTGCGCGCCTTTGCCGGTGATGTTGATGTCGAACAGGCCGCCGCCCGCCATCTGCGGGCCGGAGCGGATGGCGAACTTGCCGACATCGAGCTTGGGCCTGTTGTGCATGCCGAAGATCTGCTCGCAGGGGAACTTCTCGAACAGCCCGTCCTTGACCATCGCCTCGGCGCCGCCACGGCCCTCTTCGGCCGGCTGGAAGATCAAGTGGACCGTGCCGTCGAAGTTGCGCGTCGCCGAAAGATACTTGGCAGCGCCCAGCAGCATCGTCGTGTGGCCGTCATGGCCGCAGGCATGCATGCGACCCTTGTGCTGGCTTCTGTGATCGAAGGTGTTGTGCTCGTCCATCGGCAGCGCGTCCATGTCGGCGCGCAATCCGATGGCGCGCGGATTGTTGCCGACCCGGATGGTGCCCACGACGCCGGTCTTGCCGATGCCGGTCGTGACCTCGCAGCCCCATTCCTTCAGCTTCCTGGCCACGATCTCCGAGGTGCGCTCCTCCTCGAAGCCGAGTTCGGGATGGGCGTGGATGTCACGCCGGATGGCGGTGAGCTCGGCTGACGCGGCGGCAATCTTGGGTTCGATCTTCATGAGGCTCTATTGCACTCCGGCTAGAAAAGATTATTACACGCTGAATTCTGCGCGCATGCACGCCCGGATATGCATGGCCGCCGTCCGTGCGCAGAGACCACATGGACTCCACGGCGAATTTCCGCAATTTCCGCAAGCGCTACGCCAATCAGCGCTGTGCAGTGCACCACGGAAGTGAACGCGCAGATGGTGGTACAGTCCGGGAAGTTTCCGCAGTTTCCGCAAGCGCTACGCTAATCCGTACCCGCACTGCACTCCGCACGTGAGACAGCGAACCCTCGACTGTTTCTCGCCAGGAGAGCTTGGACCGCGGCGTCGAGACGACCGCCCAGCATGCCGATCTTGGGGCAAGATCATCCCTTTGGTGGGTGCGCCTTCTGGTCCGTGTTTCGCCCATATCTGGATCTCTGACTGAAGAACATTACGTAAGCAACACTAACCCTTATGTCAAGCAAAACTTTAAAAGACAACTGGTCGGCCAATGCCCCTTTGGGTCATCTTTTTTGCCGCCAGTGCCGGCGACCTTGGCTTCTGAGTTTTTGCGCACCATCCGACGCAAAAACTCCATTCCATCCGCCGCTGGCGCTTCAGCACGGCCATCTGCCGGTCGTGGTAAACCGCGAGCGAACGAACCTCGGTCGCTTTGGCGTCATCACCCAAGGCAAGACGCGCCCAAACGCGATATATGGCGATTACAGCGATGTACCGCTGAAACCTTTCGGATTAGGGCCTGTACTCATAACCGATGGGCAGTGTGTCCGAAATTGCTCCGGTAGCGGACATTTCGCGACATGACAAAATCGACGCCAATGACCCTTCGCGGACAATTCGTAACCTGCCGCACCTCTGCGAATACATTAAAATCGCATGGTCCCTGGATCCAGACCGAGACGCAGGCGGCCAGCGACGATATAGCTGTGAGGGCTCATTGCGACGTGCTTCACCGCCGCATGCAAGTCGCGTACGGCGCGTTCCAGACCGCTGTTTTCGAAGATGGCGCTTGCGCCCGCTTCCGTCGCCAGCATTTGCACGATGCTCGTGGCGCTCTCCGCGGCGTACGCGCAGGCGATCCGCAGGCGTGCACGGGATCGCATCAGGCGGTCGCTGTCGTCGTCCAGAGCGGTCAGAAGCTCTGCGATGGCCTCTGTGAGGAATGCCCGCGCAGCACTGAGACTGGCTTCTGATCGACCGACGACCGACTGCACCATCTCACGATCCTGCAGCCGCATGGTCGTGCCAAGACGGGACTTATTTTTCGTCGCCTGCTTCGTGAACGCGGCCATCGCGCCGCTTGCGATTCCCAGCGGCGAGCCGGTGATCGACCAAGGAAATATCGACAGGCCCGGTATCCGGTAAATGATGCCCGGCTGCGTGGGCACCGGCGCGATCAAGTCGTGGGTGTGGTCGGCCGCTACGAAGGCGTTAGTCACCTCGAAGTCGCTACTCCCGGTGCCGCGAAGGCCCGAGACATGCCAGGTGTCATGAATGGTCACGGTGTCGCGCGGGAAGTAGCAGAAAATCGGCGCTTGGCTAGTGTTAGTGCCATCCGTAACGGCAGCAAGTCCGGCGAATCGGGTTGCATGGCTGCTGCCGCTGCCGAACGGCCAGCGTCCGCTGACGCGATAGCCGCCGGCCACGGGTTGGGCCGCGCCGACCGCGCCCGTCGCGGCGACGATGAAGGCGCTGGGGTCGGCAAACCACTCGCGTGCAACGGACTCGGGAAGATAGCCGGCGACGCGGCTCATGCCACCGCCATTTGCCACGATCCAGCCGATCGAGCCATCGAGCGCCGATGCCGCTTCCACCACCTGCATGAACTCTGTCGGCGACAATTCCGGACCGCCCATCGCCGCAGGCAACCACAGTCGAAACAGCCCGGCCTTGGCCAGCGCCCGAAACACCGCATCCGGAAGCCGGCGGTCCCGGTCGAAGGAGGCGCGGTGTTCCTCCACGAGCAGCGCAAGCTTTTCGATCGCGTCGAGATATCCGGCGGTACGCGAGGGCGTGACGGCCAACATGTGAGCCTTTCCATATCCCGAGGCGGAAACGATTCATTGTCGAGGAACTCGGACCATTGAAGCAATGTCGAAGATGTTGCGTGCAGATGAATGCAGTTCATCTACACTTGGCGGATGCAGAAGCTGCCTCCTCTGGCCGAATTGCGGGCGTTTGAAGCTGCGGCGCGCTGCCTAAGCTTCAAGCTGGCGGCCGGCGAACTCGGCGTCACGCCAACCGCGATCAGCCATCAGATCAGGTTGTTGGAAGCCTATTGCGGTCAACCCTTGTTTCGCCGACAGCCCCGTCCCGTCGCGCTGACATGGGCCGGCCAGCAACTCTTTCCAGTCGTGCGGGACGGCTTGGAGTCGTTTACGGACGCAATCAACAGTGTTCGCGTTGGCGCCGCCGGCGGTCGATTGCGCGTCACCACTACCAACGCGTTCGCCGCGAGGTGGCTGGTGCCGAGATTGCCCAAATGGCAAGAGGCGAACCCGCGGCGGAAACTTGATATTGTTGGCACCGATGCGATGCTGAGCCTCGAAACCGGCGAAGCCGACATTTCAATTCGTTATGCACGAAGGGCTCCGACCGAGGGACCATCAGTCGAACTGGCACGGGACATCTTCCTCGTGGTAGCGAGCCCCAAGCTGGTTGGAAGATTACGAAGGCCCCTGACTCCGGTCGAGCTCGGTCAGTTTCCTCTGATTGACGCTGGGTGGCCTGCGAGCGATATCGAGGCGCCAACCTGGCGACAGTGGGAGACCGCCGCCCGAAAGCACCACAAGAACGTTCCCAATCTTTCCGGTCTGGTCAGCTTGAACTTTCGCGAAGAGCTTCACGCCATCGAAGCCGCTATTTCCGGACAGGGGATTGCGATCTGCAGCAACGTGCTGGTCGCTCCCGAACTTGCGAGCGGGGCCCTCGTGAAGGTAGCGAGCGTGACGTTGCCAGGTTACGGCTTTTATATCGTGCATCGAAGCAGCCATCCGAAGCTGCCCTCCATCAAGGCCTTTGTAACGTGGGCATTGGCAGCGGCATAAGGTTTGGCGTGTTGACCTCCGTTGTTGGCGCTAACCGGACAGCCGATCGGGTTGAGGCACGTCCGGTTCTGGCACTTTTGCGACCTGGCAGAGGACGTGACCGAAGGCCGCTTTAAGCCCAGAAACGGACATCTTTGCTCGGGTCCGTCCAAGCCCGTTTATGAGTTCACGACCTAGGTGTAGCGATGTAAGCCGATCTCCCCTTCTTCGGCCTTCGTACGCTTCTAGGACTTCAGCAAGAACGAGGTCACAACGCGCCGAAACTCCCCGCCATGCACGTTCGGATAAAAATGGCCGCCGTCGGCCAGCACGTAGGCCCGCGCGTCCGGGATCAGCCGTACCAGCTCCTCCGTAAAGTAGAGCGGCGTCACTATATCATCGCGGGCGCAGATCGCGAGCGTGGGCGCGCGCACCTGCTGCAATTGATCGCGCCGGTCGTGGGCGACGATGGCCGCGATGCGGGAGAGCACGATCTCGGGCAGCGGGATGGTCTCGTTTGCCTTGGCTTCGGCGGCAAAAAGCTCGGCATCGTGGTCGCGCACCCAGGACGGCATGTTGAGCGCGAGTGCGCTCGCTTTCAGGTACGCAGCCGGCCCCAGTTCACGCAGCATCAGCGAGCGGACCTCGAACAGGCGGCGGAAGAAGACGTCAGTCTTGGCCCAGGTCGAGCTCAGCACCAGGCGGTCGATGCAGTCGGGCTGCTCGATCGCCAGCACCTGGCCCATGGCGCCGCCGGTCGAATGGCCGCACCAATGGACGCGCGCGTAGCCCAGCGCGTCGATGAGCTGCAGCGCGTCGTCGGCCATCTGCTCGACCGAATAGGCGATTTTCGAAAGCGTGCTGCGCGCCGTGCCGCGGTGATCGTGCACGACAACGGTGAATTGTTCGGCGAGCGCCGCGACATTATCGCCCCAGAAGCGGCCATCGCCGCCCAGCCCGGGCACCAGGAACAGCGGCGGCCCGCTGCCATGCGTTTCGTAGTAGAGCTCTGCGTCGTCACGCAGCTTGAGATGTGGCAGTGCAGGTCCCCTCCGTCGTCCCGAGTCGCGCGGATCAGATCCGCGCTTAAGCTGCGCGCAGCGCGGCGCAGCCGAGGGACCTTGTTTCCACCGGCAGCTATCTCAGCGTTGAAACGAGATCCCTCGACTTCGCTTCGCTTCGCTCGGGATGACGGACCATTGCCATGGCCCGTCAATTCCTTAAGGTGCCGGCCGGGAGGAAAGCGCACGATGAAGCGTCTGTCGATTGCAGCGTTGGCCCTCGTAGCCGGCTGCGTGCAACAACAGCAGCCCGTGACCAACCTGATCCCGCGGCCCGCGCCGGACGATCCATCGCCGTCGGGCATCGCCTATATCTGCGACGGCCGCAAGGAAGTGTCGGTGGTCTATGCCAAGAACCGCGCCTCGGTGACGCTCGACGGCAAGACCTGGCGCATGGAGTATCAGCCGACCGGTACGGGTTTTCGTTACATGGACACGGCCAACGAATGGACCGGCAGCGACGACCTCGCGACCTTGCGCGAATATGGCGCCACCGGCCGGCCACGCGCCTTCAACTGCCGGCCGCTGCGTCGGACGACGGGATCGTCATGACACCGTCACTTCAGCCAGAACTTGATCGCGTAGCCCACCAGCGCGGTGACGCCGACGCCGGCCGCCCACAGGCCCACGAACCACAGCCACTGCCGCGGCGCCGGCATCAGTGATAGCCCTCGTGCCCTGTCTTGCCGCGGAACACCCAATACGAATAGCCGGTATAGGCGAGGATGATGGGCACCATGACGAGCG
>Ga0137390_10006407_pt1 | contig 10032 bp, 15 predicted proteins | sample 15con2h24AmetaG_FD_104937 | JGI IMG/M metagenome (GOLD analysis project Ga0137390, IMG submission 104937) | Vadose zone soil microbial communities from Angelo Coast Range Reserve, California, USA - 15con2h2.4A metaG | ecosystem: Environmental > Terrestrial > Soil > Vadose zone > Saprolite... | reverse complement strand
CGTGCCAGCTGCTCGCAGTAAAAATTAAAAAAAAAAGAAAAAAGCCCTGAATTTATATTTATTGTTGGAGAACGGATAACCCCGTTGAGTTGATCGGGCGATCGTGGTGAGATCTGGCGAGTGTGGAACTGTGTCGTCGTCGGTCTCGGTCGGCTCTCTCCCATCCTCACCTCACGTTCGACTCGCTTTTCTGTTCTAAACAATTGACCGGTTACCCCCTGCCCCCTCCCCCCCGATTCGAAATCGTAGATTGTGCTTCATGTGGCGCGCGCCTCCGAAGGAAGGAAGGTGATGTCGTCCTGGACCGTGGTTTGTTTTTATTTGTCATGTCAGCATCCCCGCACCGCCGCGACGGGGACATGTTTACCATTTTCCCGAATGTTTACCGGTTTACCCCCATTTCTCCTCATTTCATTTCGTATAAATGTTCAAAGTGGTGTGCGCAGAGGCCTGCTTCGTAGAGCCCGCGCGGGAGAGATGAACGAACGAACGAACGAGGGAAATAAACGATATCACGGCTGTGTTTATTCTCTCCATGGCCCCGTCTCCTCTCGGCCGGTTCTCCCTTGCCCTTGCCGTCGGCGTCCCGAAGCCAAGCTAGCCAAGATGTACAGTACAGTACTATGTGCACACGCCCGGCCCAGATTGGCGATCAAGGGCAACAATAATCCGTCTCCGGCCTCCGTCGAGTCCGGGACCAAAACGAAAACGCTACGTCGTCATTTCTAGCCAAGCTAACTTGACCATACATACCATACAACGTCACACACACACCGGCTCGTCGGAGTCGCATCTCCAACTTCTCGTTCAAGACGCCGCTTTGTCGAAATGAACGACATCCCCTCCATGCCTCTATCTTTTATATCCTCGCTCCCTCTCCTCCTCTCGCCCTTCCTCGTCTCCTTCTTATCATGTTTCCCTCTCTCCCTTTCTTCCAAGACGCAATGGAGGACTACATCATCTTCTCTCTCGACGACGAGCTTCCATCCTCGCCTCCGCGCTCCCTCCTCCCGCTCATGCTCACATGCCGTCGCTTCTACCACCTCCTTCGCCCGTCCAACAATCCCCGCCTCTACCGTCGCATATTCTACCGCAAGTTCGACACCGCCGCCATCGCCCGCCGCTTCCCCCCTTCCTCCGTCGACCTCGCGTCCCTCTTTTTCCCAGAGCTCAAGAGGCGCTTCCTGGCGCTCCGCTGCATCAAGACCGGCGACGTGCTCCATCCTGACCTCCAGGACGCCCTCCTCACCGCCTACCTCATGGTGCTCGAGCACGACGCCCTCAACTTTCGACACCTCCTGGACGCCTCCCTCCCTGCACTGCTCGACAGGTACATCACCGAGCGTCTGCATCCCGGCCATAACATCTGGCCCATCGAGGACACGTGCAATGCTCTCGCCGTTGCACTGTTTTGGCATATGACTTCACAGGGTGCGTGGTCGATCGTACTCCACCTTCTTCCCTTCGGCGAATCCGCCCCTCTTCCCCCGTCAGGCGCCCTCAACGGAGAGTCAATAGAAAGCCGCGACAGGATCATGGACATTATGCTCCCGCTCACATTCGCCTGGTTCCGGGTGCGTCCCTTTCCTTTTTTCGAGTCACCTCTTCCCCTCTTCCAACCCGATCGCCCCCACCCTGCAGTACTCATTTGCAGAGCAAGGCTTTGACCCTTACACCCTCCTCTACGGATGAAGCGCCTCTACGCAGCGCCTACCCCCACGTCCGCATCCCGAAAGGCCGCCCCAGCCCGTGACCGTCTCGATCGACTACATGGGCTACGCTCTTCGCCTCCGTCTTCCCGCGATCGCCCTCAGTGCTTCGCTCGCGTATTTCGCACGCATCGACGCGTTCCCACTTGTGCCGCCGGCGTATCTTCCTTCTTCCCGTGAACAGAGCCCGATCGATGGTCCAACCCTCGAGGATATCGAGCACTACAACCTCTCCTCCCGTACATGGACCGTGCCCCGCGGTCCGGGCTTTCCGGACATCGATCTCCCCATCAGCAGCACCAGCGGCCTCAGCCAGAGCGCGTGTCATGATTGGGACTGGGTGCGCGGCGTAACTGAAGGCCTTTCGGGAACCCTTCCGCGGTACACCCCTGGCATCCTCACAGGAAAGTGGAGAGGGACTACTCTCGTGCGTCTTCTGCGTCTTTTTCCGTCTCTTCGTTTCTGATGCCAATGCGCTCTAGGCACCGTACGATCGTAACTTTATGCCCTTCATGACTGGGGAAGTCGGTCCTGCTTCGTTGCCGGGTCAAGCTCGCATCCCCTTCTTTTGTTCATTGGAGGAGCACGTGCGATACTCCAGTCCCAAATCGTGCCCTTCTGGCGACGAATGGGATGACCCTTCCCATATGCCCTTATTCTCCCCGACAACGTGGACGCGGAAAGAGGTGCGAACCCGCTCAGATGGGCAAAGGGCCACGCGGCGCAAGATGCGCAGCTGACTCACACCGTTTTATTTGACAGGATGGAATCGAGCTCGTTGACGGACGCTCTGATACAAAGGTATTCTACAAAACATTCAACCGTGAAAGTCTTGGTGAAGAATCGGAAAACGTGCAGCGCGATTCCGAGTCGGGTGCTGATCAGGAGATCGTAGATGTGATCTTATCTGGAAAGGTCTACTGCTCGCGTTCTCCTCTCCACTCCCTCCCTTCCCCTGCGCGGAGCGCTCTTCCTAACCAGCCTCTTTCAGACCGAAGCTCACCTTCAACCTGCATGGGGCAACTATGAGTTCTCGGGCCGCGTGCGGGTCTCCGACGGCCTTGTTGTGCTGGTTCGACAGCCGGTGGGTCAACGTCGCGCGGTCTGCACCTGCCATTGGAGTTTCCTGACGGACCCTTGTTTTCAGCTTAACGCGCAAGGAGGTAAACTTTCAGGTGGTACGATCTATGCTGGTTACGGTGCGTTTCAGCCCCTTCGAGTGGAAACTTCGAGAGCTGATCGTTGCCTTGCGCGCGTTCCATTCACAGTGCTGTCTTCGCAAAACTTTGTTGGCAAATGGAAGTACTGCTCTCCTGGCGCCGCTCAGTGGGAAGGCGTCTGGAGTCTGTGCAAAGCGGAATAGTGGGATAGCGTAAATGAAGCCGTGCCAGGAGCCCACGCTTCTAATGTTCGCACTCCGGCGAGGTAGTTGCGTGCCCCCCTTGCAGCGGGCATTTCATCCAGGACACTAGCTCCATTTCGCATGCGCGCTCGTATGCGCCCGCGCCCGCGCGAGATCCGACACGCACGATACGATATCACTTCCCCCCCTCCTCTCGCATCAGGCTACCTCGCATCTTGATATGGAACAGAAGCGCGCTTACGACCACCCCACCCCCTTCCCTCCGTCCTGCCATCCCTCCTTTCACTTGGTTTATTGCCGCGGACATTTTGGACACGAATCTTTATTCAGTTTCACGACACGCACACACACACACATATACACGCGCACACACTTACATATTACACGAGACGTGTTCCTAGATACCGGCGGGACCCCACGTAAATCCTCCCCCCGTTTGTCGGCTTATCTATCGCTTTGTCTTATTCTTCTCGAGAATTCGGGAACTGCTATTATTGTGGCGTCTATTAAATTATCCTACTACCACTACTACCACCACTACCACTTACTGCCCTTCTTATTGAAATTATTATGAATCCTCATACAACAGTCCTCCCCCTTCCCTCCGCCCCGTATTATGTACGGAAAATACATTGTGTATTGCTGGCTTGCCGCTACAGAAACCGACCAACTTTTTAATTTGAAACCAAAGAAATCGGAGGTTGAAATGGTCTTTGATATGACAAATGCCGAGTCGGGGTTCGTCCCGTGCTTGACCCCTTCGTCGTCGTCGTTCGCTACGTCGCCGCTTGTCTCCGAACCATCATCACCATCCACCAACCCCCAACAAAAGAAACCAAGAAGAAAAAGAGAGAGAAAAAAAAGGGAATGCGCAGCACGCTCGACACGATCCCGCACGAGCTTCTGGAGAACATCGCGTTCTTCGCCGTGACGAGCGACCCGCTCGGCCCGCCGCGCGAGCTCGTCCCGCTCCTGCTCGTCAACCGCCGGCTGCACGCGGCGCTGGCGGGCGCGTCGAACCCGCACTTGCACGCGCGCATCTTTGCCGCCAAGTTTGACACGGCCGCGCTCGAGCGGCGCCTAGGGCCGGCCGCGACGCGGGCGCCGAAGCTCGCGGCGGAGCTGCGCCGGCGGTGCGTGCAGCTGGGGCGGCTCAAGGCGGGCGCGGCGTGCACGATCGGTGCGTTTGCCGCGCTCGCCGGGGGCACCACTACCACCACCACCACGAGTGGAGGAGGAGGAGGGCTGACGGAGGAGGGCATGCGGGCGCTGCACGAGATGCTCTGGACGGCGTATTTGATGATGCTGGAGAACGACGGGCTGAACGAGCGCCAGCTGCGCGAGTATGCGCGGCTCGACGTGTGGCTGCGTCAGTTTTGGTTTGCGGGGGATGGGGCATCGTGCGCGCAGATTGCGATTCGGGACAACGCGTGGCCGCCGAACAACGATCTGTCCGCCGTGACGATGTGGCTGTTTTGGTTCCTCCTCAAGCCGGGTGCGTTGATCGTCTCTCTCTTTCTCTTTTCTTTTGGAAGCGGTTTTGACGATGAAGCTCATTCGTTCATTCTCTTCTCTCTAACCGATCCCAATCGACTCAACCTAACGCAACTCAACCCCCCACCCGTTCACCCCTTCGCTCCTTCCCGGAATCCACCATCCTCCGCGTCGGACCAACTTTCCCCCCCCCCTTATTTTTTGCGCCGCTCTCCCCCTTCCACGTGTTGACGGCGCGTTTTCCACATGCGCGCATAAACACACACAAGAGGAGTACTTTGAGCTGGACGACGAAGAGTTTCGGAACGTAATTTCCATATTGAAGCTGCTGGCTCTCGGCGCACATCAGGTATGTCGTGCTTGCGTGTCTCATCTTTCGCTTACTATGATGTCCTGTCCGCCTCCGCCTCCGCCTCAATCCCTTTTTATTTTTGTTTTGTTTTGTTGTTTCTTCTTCTATCCCTTTATCCTAGTCTCGCTCTTCTTGTGCACGGAGATCACTCGGTTCCACCGTCCTGGGCACACGCGAGCCTTGCCAAGAGCTGTTGTAGTAGGGTTTGGGGCCCAGAACGCCCACGCCTCCCTTTGATGCATATGGGACGAGGAAAACGCTGCCGTCATTCCCTCAAATCTACCTCAAGTTCCGTTTCCTCTTTCGTTATCTTCCCAATCCCGGGTTTCCTTGCCCGTCCCGTGCCATCTGCCTACACCTGTCTTGTGTTTACTTGTTTGTCTCCAAACTCCCTTCTCCCATCCCATCCATCCTAACCCATCTCCATCTCCCTTCCTCCCCCTTTTTTTTCTTTTTTAATATGGTCTAACGCCGCGCGGGCCTTCCATTTGCATCGTCCCGCATATTAGCGCCACCCGGTGGGCTCATTGTTCTCGCGTGGTCTAGTTCGCTCTTTCCTGCGACGGGCGCGGAGGCGGCGCCGTCGGCGGCGGCGACGGCATTGAACGTGGGCGTTGCTTGATGGAGCTTCCAATTATTCGGGTTGCCAGTTTCCTCTTGCCAGATGCGGAGCTTAGGGTCCGGCGCAACGCAACGCCTCGAGACCGCCACCATGTACAGACTGTTGCCACGGACCAACGGCGGTCACCAGCGATCCCACGCGACCTCCTGACCGCTCTTCGCTTTCCTCATTCTCCGTCCCCCCGCTATTGCTTGTACTTATTTTTTATGTCACTCCGCTGACGTGTGGATCTTTCTGGCTGGCGGATCCCGGGAACTCAAATCCCACACACCCCTCCCCTCTCAACTTCCGCGCGAAGTGGAAGTTATTTCCCTTTTTTTTTTCTCGTCTAGTTTTTTTGTTGGTTTTGCTTCTCAGCCAATCCCCTTCTGGGTCGTGGACCAACCCCTCCCTTCTCTTTCGTTCCCTTCTCTAATTCGCACCCCCTTTTTCTCTCTATTTTGGAAGGTGAGATCTGTATCTGACGTCTTTTTCCTTGGCCCTACGTGTACTGTAGTATCCTGTCTGCCGCCCAACCTGGGTCGACTTTGTGCCGAACCACGCCGTCGGGCGCAGCGCAACACCCCCCGCGTATGCCGAATACCCTTCGCTGTCGCCGCCGCCCCTCGCCGCGCCTGCCGTGCTTTCCTACCTGAGCCTCGCGCCGCGCCCATCGACGGGCGTGGACGCCCTCAAGCCCATGTCGCCCCTCGTGCCTTCCTCTATCGGCCCTGAGGTCCGCATGAGCTCCGAATGGGACTGCGAGTGGGAACGATGCAAGCGCCTCGCTGGTAACGACGCGCCGACGCCCGTGGGCCCTTCTGGTACGTTCAAGCCAGGTACCATGGAGGGCTTTTGGGAGGGTCTATTCACGGTAAGCTTCTTCCCTGCGCCACGTTCTTCTCTTCTCTCGTATCTAGAGCGCTACTCACACCACGTGAAACTATCTCCCTCTTCTTGGGAACACGGACCCGTCGTTTTGTCTATAGTACACCGAATTCACGGCATACGCGGAGATACTGTCCGGCGCGCCTCCGCCGACGTTGAACAAGAGCCTCGTTGCACGGCACAACCAGACGTGGCGCCTGCACGAATACCACCTCTTGCTGCCCTCGAGCCTGGACGAGTCGGCCGAAGGTGCTCGAGTGCTCGAGCACCCGCGATACAAGCCGCTGTCCCCTGGTGACCTGCTGCGCGCGTACCTCCCGCATGGGCTGACCGTCGAGCAAGACCACGACGACAACGACGACGTCGGCATGCGGGTGTACGAGCCGGGCCGCGTGGCAGATACTTTCTATCATCGGTGTCCCGCGCCGGAGCAAATCACGGCAGAATATGCCAAGCGAGTTCGCGAGATCCTGATCAAGGGTCAGGTGAGGATACATCAACCATCACGTCTCCTTTCCTTTTTTTGGGTTAACGCGATGCTCGTATTATTATTTTTTCCCTTCTTCTCGTTCCTCACAGGGGCATTCTTCGTGGGGCGAGTTTGAGCTCATTGGCCGCGTGCGCGCTGGCGATGGGTTCGTGACGCTGCTAAAGACATACGTGAGTGGGACCTCGTTTTTCTGACTCGGTTCGTCGTGTCTGAACTAAACCTCCAATGGCATTTCGATCCAGCTCGACGGCGAGCGCGGCAAGTGGCTGTACCGGGGATACTTTGTTGGCGACGAGTACGGAAACCTCACAGGGCGTTGGCGCGACACGCTAAGCCCGCCGGAGGTACTCGGCTACGAGGGATGCTTCTTCATGCGTCGCCGGCGGTTGTGGTCTCCAAATCGATCGGAGGGATCAAGGGGCCAAGAGGAAAAGGACCGGGGACTCGGATTTTAGGCCGCACGGCGGTGTCTTTGGGAAGAATATGGAAGTGTGGCATTTATTTTTTTCTCACTGGCACTTGTACTGTAATACCCGTTTTTTTTTTCTTTCTGGTTGGTTTGTTGGTTGAAGGAGGTTGGGCAGATCCTGGGAGGGATGGAAGGGTTGACCGGTGACCCTTTCATGCGTAATACATCCATCTATGTACCATGGTGTTACATGGTGTCTTCATGTTTTAGTCTTGTACGAGGTCTTCGTGCCTTCTGTGTAATCTACCTTTTTCAGTTTTTGGTTTGGTTTGGTTTGGTTTTACCGCCGTCTTGTAGTTTCAATCATACTACGGAATCCACATGGTGACGGGCTGAGGTCGCTCTTGCTGCATAATCATAGAACCCGTTCTTTGTTTCTGATTGCGCTCGGGGGTAGGATTTGGTCAGCACCGGATACTACTTTGCGGCGGTGTTGGGTGCTAAGAAGCCAATATGCATGTATGGGCACGGAGAGGCGGACCCGGTCGTAGGTGGTTCTGGCCAGCCAGCGGCGCACGCGAAGAAGAAGCGTCGCGCGTAAGGTTCAACAAGTTGGATGCGAGAACCGGTCGAAGCTCGATGATGTAATGATAAAGAAGGGGCGAGGTGAGGTGAAAAGCCGACTGCTCGGGGTCTATTACTTACTTACTGTTACTGTATACTGTATACAGTCATATAGTAAATCGATGCATAAATCCGTTTATCAGATATTATGTGATGGGCGTGATTGGTGTGTGCGTGGCATCATACAGTACACGAATGCGAAGCACGACAATCAACTCAACACAGAAAACGACAAATGCTAAGAGACGATCAGTCAAAATCAATCTATCAATATATCAATCTGTCGGTGGCGTCGGTGGCCCACAGGGCAAGACAAGGCAAGGCAGACGCACCATCACGAACCTTTTTTCTTTTTTTGCTCTCGACAGGAGTTGTGTGTGTGTTTTTGAGAGCGATACGGGGGGACGGCTGGACGGCTCCGCGGCGCGATGCGATGTGGACTCAGTTGGGAGTGCGACGGCAAAAGCCTCCGAGGGGCGCGTGCGCGTGCCAGTGCTGGCCCGGAGGTGCCCGTTGCTCCCGCTGCTGCTTCTGGGACGTTGGTTATGCGCTTCCCTCCCGGCCCTGGGCGTTGGCGACAAGCCAGCGTCGTGCGCCTTTAAGTTCGATGGATGATAAGAGTCAACTTGAAGTGCCTGCCACCGGACTCGGACTGTATAGTAGTAAAATACTACATACCGCGTAACTAACCCCCGTCTTAACACCGCAACAGACGGCGCCACCGTGACTGCGCTGGGCGTGCATTTTGATCAGATACGCTTGTCATAACCATAACCGTTCTGTGTTGTAACCGCACGATACGAAACGATACGATGATACGGTAGGGCGCTGTAACTTGAAGTCCGAATCTGGAGAGTGCGTCGAGACGACTCGAACGAACGAACAAACCTGAGGGCTCTACTTCTGCACTTTCCCCCTCTCGACTCGACTCGACTCGAACAGCCCGTCCGCCCTTTTTCCTAATTTAGGTCATCGCGTCCGTCCCGCCGTCGGCCGTCGGCCACAACACACTCCACTGCGGCTTATCGCTCGCCGTCAGTCCTGAGTTTCCCCCCTCTCTCAAGGCCCCTCAGGGAAGTCAGGGACCCCCTTTCCACCCGCGCACTCCTTTTCACTCCCAACTCTCACTTCACCCCCCTTCAGGGCCACGCAAACCCAACCCCAACGATGCCACCATCTTACTTCAAGCGCGAATCCACCACCACCACCGCCGCCAGCGGGGGCGGGGGCGGCGCGGCCTCTTCTTCAAGTTCGACAAGGCGCAGGAGCAGGCGGGGCAGCGGCGGCGGCGGCGCGCCGCCGAGGCACTACTCGGAGAACTCGACGGCGTCGATCCCGGACAGTTGCTTCTGGACGCAGGACTTTGTGCTCGGCGCGAGCATGGTCGTCATCCAGCCGTCCTCGGGCAAGGTCGTCATCGTGAACAACACCGCGCGCCGCACGTGGTTCCTCCCGCGCGGCCGCAAAGACATCGGCGAGTCGCTCGAGCGGTGCGCGCTGCGCGAGGCGTACGAGGAGGTACGTGCGCTCTCTCTCTGCCCCCCCCGCTCCGCCTGCCCGCCTGCCCTTCCCTCCCTCCCATTGCGGCCCTTGACTTGCCACGAGAGCTGCGAGGTGCGGTGGAATATAACGGAGAGGGGGCTAGGGGTTGAACAGCCCAGAGTCCCCCCACCTGCCCATTACCCTGCCCCGCGTGCGCGTGTAACGAGCGAGGGAGGGAAGGGAAGAGGGACATCAAAACGCATAAACACAGCTCAGTCGATTTACATTCCCCCTCTTTTTTTTCTATCTTTTTTTGGGCTTCGTGCGGTGTAGACTGGATATCGCGTCCAGTTTTTGCCCCTGTATCTCCCACTGCGTGCTCCCGCCCCGCCAAGTCGGCCGAACTCGAAGCGCGAGCCTACGGTCTCCGAGCCCGTCTTCATCACCACGAACGACTTTGGGCCCTATCGTCACAAAGATAACGGCGGGCAATACATTACCTTTTGCTACGTGGGCCAGATCCCTGCCGATGCGGTGTGTCCCTTCCACCCCTTCCAGCCGCCAAACCATGACATTTATCTATCTATCTTTCTATCTCATCTCACATATACAATCTATAT
>Ga0137390_10006405_pt1 | contig 10033 bp, 4 predicted proteins | sample 15con2h24AmetaG_FD_104937 | JGI IMG/M metagenome (GOLD analysis project Ga0137390, IMG submission 104937) | Vadose zone soil microbial communities from Angelo Coast Range Reserve, California, USA - 15con2h2.4A metaG | ecosystem: Environmental > Terrestrial > Soil > Vadose zone > Saprolite... | reverse complement strand
TCGCCGTACGCCTTGCGCACCCCCTGCGCCTCGATCACCAGGTTGCCGAGGCGGGGGCCGGGCGGGATCGAGATGCGGACCACGCCCTCGCGTCCCTCCGCCGCCTGGTCCTGGGCGAGCAGCTCCTCGTAGCGCGCGAGCCGCGCCTTGCCCTTCGCCTGCCGGGCGCGCGGCGCCATGCGCACCCACTCGAGCTCGCGCGCGAGGGCGCGCCGGCGCGCCGAGGCTTCCTTCTCCTCCTGCCCGAGGCGCCGCTCCTTCTGCTCGAGCCAGGAGGAGTAGTTGCCCTCCCACGGGATGCCGAAGCCGCGGTCCAGCTCCAGGATCCAGCCCGCGACGTTGTCGAGGAAGTAGCGGTCGTGGGTGATCGCGACGACGGTGCCCGGGTACTCCTGGAGGTGGCGCTCGAGCCACGCCACCGACTCGGCGTCGAGGTGGTTGGTGGGCTCGTCGAGCAGGAGCATGTCGGGCTGGCGGAGGAGGACCTGGCAGAGCGCGACGCGCCGACGCTCACCCCCCGAGAGCGTGGTCACGTCGGCATCGCCCGGCGGAAGGCGGAGCGCGTCCATCGCCACCTCGAGCCTGCGGTCGAGCTCCCAGGCGCCCGCGGCGTCGATCGCGTCCTGCACGCGCGCCTGCTCGGCGAGTAACTTCTCCATCTCGGCGTCGGGGAGCGGCTCGCCGAGCCTCATGGAGAGCTCCTCGAAGCGCGTGAGCAGCGCGCGCGTCTCAGCCACCGCCTCCTCGACGTGCTGGAGGACGTTCTTCGCCGGGTCGAGCACCGGCTCCTGCGGCAGGTGGCCGATGCGGATGCCCTCGGCCGGCAGAGCGTCGCCCGCGAAGTCGTGCTCGACGCCCGCCATGATCCTGAGCAGCGTGGATTTGCCCGCACCGTTCGCCCCGAGCACGCCGATCTTCGCGCCCGGGTAGAAGGCGAGCGAGATGCCCTTCAGGATCTCCTTCCCCTGCGGCGTGACTTTCCGCAGGTGCCGAATCGTGAAGATGAACTGCGGCGGCATGGCGGGCATGGGGTAGCGCAGCGAGGGGAGAATTTCCACCGTCATCGAAGCGCGCTTCCGACGTCTCGGGCGCGATGCTAAGCGGGACCATGGGCCCCGCTGCGCGGCCGACGTCGCCGACTCTGGCGTACGCCGGCCTCTCGGTCGCGACCGTCGGCTGGGCGGCGGGGTTCGTCGCCGGGAAGCTCGCCCTCGGCGCGATGTCGCCGCTCGTGGTCGCGGCCTGGCGCTACGCGGTGGCCGCGGCCATCCTCCTCCCCTTCGCGCTCCGCCAGCGGCCGGCCGAGGGCCTCCGGCGCGCGGCCGGGCCGCTCGCGCTCATGGTGGTATGCGGCGGCGTGCTCTACCCGTGGCTCTTCCTGGTCGCCCTCTCGCGCACCAGCGCCACCAACACGGCGCTCCTGATCGCGCTCAACCCGGTGCTGACGCTCCTCTTCTCGCCGCTGGTGGGCGAGCGTCTCGACCGCCGCCGTCTGGCCGGCGTCCTGGTGGCGCTCGTCGGCGCCGCCACCGTCATCACGCGCGGCGACCCGGCGCACCTGGCGGCCCTGTCGCTCGGCTCGGGCGATCTCGTGGCGCTCGCCGCGGCGGCGACCTGGGCGACGTTCAACCTGACCTCGCGCCACGTCGTCGGGCACCTGACCCCCGCCTTCACGAACTGCGTCATCTATGCGCTCGGGGCCGTGGCGCTCTACGTCCTCGGCAGCGGCGAGCGCCCGTGGGCCCAGCTGGCGGCCGCCACCCCGACGGCGGTAGCCGGCGTCGTGGTGATGGCGGTCCTGTCGTCGGTCATCGCGGGGCAGTTCTTCCTGGTCGGAGTGCGCACGGTCGGCGTCGGCCGCACGGTCGTGTTCGTCTACCTGGTGCCGGTCCTGACCGCACTCCTCTCGACGACGCTCCTCGGCGAGCGCTTCCTCCCGGCGCAAGCGGTGGGCGGCGCCACCGTGCTGGCGGGGGTGTACTGGACGACGCGCACGGTCGGCTGAGAGCGCTCCCATTCAGAGGTGGGTGATTCGGCCTTGACACTTCCTCGACGCCCGACGCGGTGCGTTTCACGGAAGGGGGGCGGACTCCGCGTCATTCAAATGTAGCCGTCAAGGATAACCCGTGCTACCGTCCTCCGGCCTGCCAGGGAGGACCGATGGTCGCACGCGCACGTCTCCTCGCCAGCCTGTTCGTGGTGATCGCGCTCGCGCCCGTCGCGCGCGCGACGTCGTCGTTCGTCGAGTTCGAGAGCGGTCAGGTTCGGCCGCTGGCGCTGTCGCCGGACGGCACGCACCTCTTCGCGGTCGATACGCCGGACAACCGCCTCGAGATCTTCGACGTCGACCTCACGACCGGGAACCTGACGCACAGCGACCTCTTGCCCGAGACGGTCCCCGTCGGGCTCGAGCCCGTCGCGGTCGCGGCGCGCACGAACACCGAGGTGTGGGTGGTGAACCATCTCTCGGACAGCGTGAGCATCGTCGACCTCTCCGGCAGCCAGCCGCGCGTCAGACAGACCCTGCTGGTCGGTGACGAGCCGCGCGACATCGTGTTCGCCCTGGGCGGCACCCGTGCCTTCATCACCTGCGCGCACCGCGGACAGCAGCGGACGGACAGCTCGATCGCAGGGGTGCCGGGGGCGGTCGACCCGCAGCTCACCACGCCCGGCGTCGGGCGGGCCGACGTGTGGACGTTCGATGCGACCAACCCGGGCACGACCCCCGGCGGGACGCCGCTTTCGATCGTCACGCTCTTCGGCGACACGCCGCGCGCGCTCGCGGTCAGCAACGATGGGAACACCGTCTATGCCGGTGTCTTCCACTCCGGAAACCAGACGACCACGGTCAACGAGAAGGTCGTCTGCGACGGCGGCAACAGCGCCGGATCGTGCCCCGTGAACGGCGTCACCTACCCGGGCGGCCTGCCCGCGCCCAACCAGGACGCGAACGGCGTGACCGGACCCGAGACGGGCCTCGTGCTCAAGTTCAACGGCTCGCACTGGGTCGACACGCTCGGACGCACCTGGGACAACGCGGTCCGCTTCTCGCTGCCCGACGACGACATCTTCCGCATCGACGCCACGGCGAGCCCGCCGCGCGCGATCCCGAGCACGCCGCACGACGGGAAGCCGTTCGCCCACGTCGGGACGGTCATCTTCAACATGGTCGTGAACCCGGCGCCGGCCACGAACCCGACGACGGGCGCGCTGCGGGACCACATCTACGTGACCAACGGCGACGAGCGCAACGACGTGCGCTTCGAGGGCCAGCGCTCGCCGTGCGGCAGCCCGACGTCCGTGGTCGGGCATCTGAGCGAGGCGCGCATCACCGTCCTCGACCCGGTGAGCGGCAGCGTCACGCCGCGGCATCTCAACAAGCACCTCGACAGCGGCGCGAGCAGCTACTGCACGGTCCCGAGCCCCGCCGGGACGGCCGACGCGAGCCTCTCGACCCCGGTCGGCATGGCGGTGACGAGCGACGGCGCCACGCTCTACGTCGCCGCCTTCGGCTCGAGCGATCCCGCGAGCCCGGGAACGGGCGGCCAGGTGGGAGTCTTCAGTACGACGCAGCTCGAGGCCAACACGTTCACGCCGAGCCTCGCGAGCCACATCCTCTTGAGCGGCGGCGGCGCGAGCGGCCTCGTCCTCAACGAGGCGGCGCACCGCCTCTACGTCATGACACGCTTCGACAACGCGGTGTCGGTCGTCGACACCTCATCGAGCCCGGGCAGCGAGATCCAGCACCTCCCCATCCACAACCCCGAGCCCGCGGTGGTGACGGACGGACGCAAGTTCCTCTACGACGCGACCCTCACCTCGAGCAACGGCGAGGCGGCGTGCGCGAGCTGCCACATCTTCGGCGACTTCGACAGCCTGGCCTGGGACCTCGGGGACCCGAGCGGCACCGTGCTGACCAACCGGAACCTGTTCCGCTTGACCACCGGCGAGAACAAGGACTTCCATTCGCTGAAGGGGCCGATGACCACGCAGACCCTCCGCGGGATGGTGAACGACGGCCCCATGCACTGGCGCGGGGACCGGACCGTCGCGAACGACCCGCCGCCGAACAACGACCCGGTCACCAATCCGGCCGGCGACTTCGAGAAGTTCAACGTCGCCTTCGTCGGGCTCATCGGGCTGCCAGGCCACTGCAGCGTGACGACGAGCACGCCTTGCCAGCGCAACGCCAACTGCCCGACGAACGAAGCGTGCGTGGGCCTCTCCGACGCCGCCATGCAGGCGTTCGCCGACTTCATCCTCGAGGTGATGCTGCCGCCCAACCCTGTCCGCACGCTGAAAAACTCGCTGACGGGCACGCCGGCAGACGCGGGCAAGACGTTCTTCAACATGGTCACGTCCGACACGGTGCAGACCTGCAACGGCTGCCACGTGCTGGATGCCGCGCACAGCCACTTCGGCACCGACGGCATGTCGAGCTTCGAGAGCGAGACGCAGGACTTCAAGATCCCACACCTCCGCAACCTCTACCAGAAGATCGGCATGTTCGGCTTCCCGAACGTGGCGCCGTTCATCGGCGCGACAGGCGACGCCACGCTTCCCGCGGCCGGGACCTTCATGGACGACCAGGTGCGCGGCTTCGGCTTCCTACACGACGGCAGCGTCGACACGATCTTCCGCTTCCACAACGCAGGGGTGTTCACCAACGGCTTCAACAATGGTGCGACGAATGCCATGTGCGGGACCACCGACCCGAACACGTGCCGCCGCAACGTCGAGCAGTTCATGTTCGCCTTCGACTCGGACCTCGCGCCGGTCGTCGGCCAGCAGGCGACCTTGACGTCCCCGCCGAACAGCAACGCCGTCGCCGTCGGCTCGCGCATCACCCTGATGCTCCAGCGCGCCGCGGCCGGCGAGTGCGACGTCGTCGTCAAGGGCAACTTCGCCGGCGTGGAGCGCGGCTGGGTCTGCACCGGCTCCGGCTGCAGCGGCAACGCCTCGTTCCGGAGCGACCGGACCGGCGAGCCGTTCCTCACCGACGCGCAGCTTCGGTCGCAGGCGAACACGGCGGGCCAGGAGCTGACCTACACCGCGGTGCCGGCCGGATCGGGCATCCGGATCGGCATCGACCGCGACCTCGACGGGTTCCCCGATCGCACCGAGCTCGATGCCGGCACGGATCCGGCCGACCCGGCGAGCTTCCCCAGCGGGACCACCACCACGACGGCCGGGGGCTCCACCACCACGTCGACCACGTCCACCACCTCGACGACCCTGCCCTCGTCCGGGCCGAGCAAATGCACGGGCAAGAAGTTCACCGCGGCGGGCAAGAAGATCAAGCGCCGCGCGAAGTGCTACGGCAAGGCGGTCGCCAGGGGCGTGATCGTCGACGGCGGCTGCCTCATGAGCGCGAGCGACAGGTTCGGCGCCACGTGGACGAAGGTCGACTCGCGGTCCGACTGCCGGACCCACGGCGACGTGTCCAGCATCGAGAACCTGGTCGACGGCTTCGTCGACGGCCTCGCGACCGCGCTCGAGCCGAACGGCACGCAACCGAGTCGCTGCACCGAGAAGAAGATCAAGGTCGCAGCGAACAAGACGGCGGCGAAGGCGAAGTGCTACGCCAAGGCGGCGACCAGGGGCGTCGGCGTCGACGGCGGCTGCCTCGCCAACGCGAGCAGCAAGTTCGGCACGTCGTGGGCGAACCTGGAGGCGTCGGGCAGGGACTGCCTCACGACCGGCGACGCGAACGGTATCGAGAACGACGTCGACTCGTTCGTGAGCCAGCTCGCCGGCGACCTCGAGCCCTGATCCTCCGCGGCGGGAAGCGCGTCAGACGTGGATGGCGCGTTTCGCGACCGCCAGCGCCGCCTCCTTCACCGCCTCGGGCAGCGTCGGATGGGCGTGCACGGTGCGCGCCACGTCCTCGGCGCTGGCGGCGAACTCGACCGCCAGGGCCGCCTCGGCGATCAGGTCCGAGGCGCGCGGGCCCAGGATGTGGAGGCCCACGATGCGGTCGGTCTTCGCGTCGGCGAGCACCTTCACGCCGCCCTCGGTCTCGCCGAGGCAGCGGGCGCGGCCGTTGGCCATGAAGGGGAAGGCGCCGACCCTGACCTCGAGCCCGCGGCGCGCGGCGTCCTCCTCCGAGAGCCCGACGCTCGCCAGCTCGGGCCAGGTGTAGACGACGCTCGGGATGGCGTCGTAGTTCACGTGGCCGGCGAGGCCGGCCATCAGCTCGACCGCGGCGATGCCTTCCTCCTGGGCCTTGTGCGCGAGCATGGGCCCCGGGATCGCGTCGCCGATCGCATACACGCCCGGCACGCTGGTCTCGAAGCGCTCGTTCACCGCGACGCGGCCGCGCTCGTCGAGCGCGATGCCCGCCTCGCGAGCGCCGAGGCCCTCCACGTACGGGCGTCGGCCGATCGCCACCAGCACGACGTCGGCCTCTTCCGCTGAAGTCTGGCCCTTCGACTCGAGCGTGACGCGCACGCCGCGCTCGGTGCGCTCGGCGCGCGTCGCCGAGGTCTCGAGGCGGAAGGCGACGCCCTGCTTCTCGAGCGCCCGCTTGAGCTGCGTCCCCATGCCGCGGTCCATGGTGGGTACGATGGCGTCCAGGAACTCGACCACCGTCACCTTGGCGCCGAGCCGGCTCCACACCGACCCCAGCTCGAGCCCGACCGCGCCCGCGCCGATGACGAGCAGGCGCTCCGGCACGCGCGCGAGCGCGAGCGCCTCGGTGGAGCCCACGATGCGCTCGCCGTCGAAGGGGAGGCCGCGGAGCGGCGTCGGCTCGCTGCCGGTCGCGATCAGCACGCGCTCGGCCTCGAGGATGCGCTCGCCCACGACGACCCGCTTCCCCTTCTCGAGCTGCGCCGTCCCCGCCACCCACTCGACCTTGTTCTTCTTGAAGAGGCCCGCGACACCCTGCGTGAGCCCGCGCACCACCTTGTCCTTGCGCGCCATCATCGCGGGCAGGTCGAGCGCCACGCCGCTCGCCCTGATGCCGTGCACGGCGAGGCCAACCTGCGCCTGGCGGTAGAGCTCGCTCGAGTCGAGGAGGGCCTTCGAGGGGATGCAGCCGACGTTGAGGCACGTGCCGCCGAGCGCCTCGTCCTTCTCGACGCAGGCGACGCGCATGCCGAGCTGCGCGGCGCGCAGCGCGGCCACGTAGCCGCCCGGGCCGGCGCCGATGACGATCAGGTCGAAGCGCTCGGCCGGCATCAGACGTCGAGCAGCAGGCGCTCCGGGTCCTCCAGGCGCTCCTTCACGCGCACCAGGAAGGTCACCGCCTGCTCGCCGTCCACCAGGCGGTGGTCGTAGGAGACCGCCACGTACATCATCGGCCGGACGGCGATCTGATCCTCGACCACCACCGGTCGCTTCTCGATCTTGTGCATGCCGAGGATGGCGCTCTGCGGCGGGTTCAGGATGGGGGTGGAGAGGAGCGAGCCGTAGACGCCGCCGTTGGAGATGGTGAACGTGCCGCCGGCGAGGTCGTCGAGCTTGAGCTTGCCGTCGCGCGCGAGGCCCGCCAGCCGCGCGATCTCGCGCTCGATCTCCGCGAACGACATGCGCTCGGCGTGGTGGAGCACGGGCACGACCAGGCCGCGCTCCGTCCCCACCGCCACCCCGAGGTGGACGAACTTCCGGTAGACGATGTCGTCCCCGCGGATCTCGGCGTTGACCACCGGGATGTCGCGCACCGCCGCGATGCACGCGCGCGCGAAGAACGACATGAAGCCGAGCCCGATGCCGTGCTGCTTCTGGAAGCGCTCCTTGTGCTCGGCGCGGAGCGCGATCACCTCGCTCATGTCGATCTCGTTGAAGGTGGAGAGGATCGCCGCCGTGCGCTGCGCCTGGACGAGGCGCTCGGCGATGCGCCGGCGGATGGAGCTCATCGGAACCCGCTCCTCGCCCTCGACGAGGGCGGCGGACGGCTTCGGCGCCGCTGGTACCTCGATCCGGACGGGCCGGGCGCTGCGCTCGAGGTATGCGAGCACGTCCTCCTTGGTGAGCCGCCCGCCCTTGCCGGAGGCCGGCACGAGGGTCGGGTCGAGGTCGTGCTCGGCGAGGAGACGGCGGACGGCCGGGCTGAGCGGCCCCACGGCGCGCGCGGCGGCGGACGCCGCTTCGGCCTCGGCGGGGGCGAGGCGCGCCGCGGGCGCGGCCGGGGCCGGCTTCGGTGCCGGCTCGGGCGCCGCGGATGGCGGCTCGGGCGCCGCGGGGGGCGGCTTCGGGGCCGCGGGCGCCGCGGCGCGCGCGCCCCCGTCCTCCTCGATGCGCGCCACCAGCTCGCCGACCGCGACCTTCTCGCCTGCGGGCTTCACGATGCGCAGCACGCCGGCGCGCTCGGCGGGGAGCTCCATGCTCGCCTTGTCGGTCTCGAGCTCGAGCAGCACGTCGTCCGGCTTAACCGCCTCACCGTCCTGCTTCGCCCAGCGCACGATGACCCCCTCGGTCACCGACTCGCCGAGCGTCGGGATGCGGACCTCGAACGTCATACCACCCTCCGCCTCCACGGCCCTCGAGAGCCAGAGAGCCTGGATTCGGTCACGGGCTCCAGCGGGCGCATGCGTAGGTCATGCTCACAACGAACGTAGGGTAACAACCTCGGTCAAATCAAGGCTGGCGCGCCCTCGTTCAGCGCGCCAGGCTCAGGGTCAGATCCGGGTTTCGCGCGGCGAGCGTGTCGAGATAGCGGCGGGCCGCCGCATCGCCGCGCAGCACGTCCTCGAAGAAGGCGAGCGCAGCCTCCTTGCCGATCTGCTGCTGGCGGCGGCCGTCGATGTGCGCCGTGTCGCCCGAACAGTAGGCGCTCGGACAGCCGGCCGTGGCGACGTGATCTGCGGCGCCCCCGAGCGCCTCGAGGAGCGTGGCGATCTGCGCGGCGAGGTCCGTGGGATCGGGAAACAACCCGCAGACGAAGCGGTCGTCAAGGCTGGCGCCGGCGTCGGCAAAGCCGATGTGGGTACCCCCGTGCACGATGAGGAGCCCTTTGGGCGGGTTGGCGCGTGCGAAGACCGCCCCGGCGTCGCCGACGGCGTCGACCAGGAGATCGTGGTCGCCCTGCAGGATCAGCAGCGGCACGGTGACGGCGTCGAAGTACCCGGGCTGGAAGAAGCACGACGGCGGTGAGAAGGGCACCGCGGCCTTGATGCGCCGGTCGCGCAGATTCTGGTCGTAGGTCGTGACGATGGTCGTGAGGGCGCCGCCCGAGTGTCCGCTGAGGCCGATGCGTTCTGCATCGATGCCGCCGGCGAAGCGGTTTCCGGCGTCGCTCGCGAAGCCGAGGAACGAGTCGATCACGAAGCTCACGTCGCCCGCCTGCGCGGGGACGTCGACGATCGTCGCGCCGCCGGGCGCGCCGAGCTGGGAGAGCGGGAACGCGGGGGCAGCCACGATATAGCCGTGGCTCGCCAGGTGCGTGGTGAGGAACATCGACTGGCGGTTGTAGCTGCCGAGGGCGTGCCCGAAGACGACGAGCGGGAAGGGCCGGCCGTTGGCGGCCAGGGCCGCCTCCGGGCCGCTCGCGTCGGGCGTGCTCGGGTACCAGACGGCGGTCGCGAGGGTGCGGTCGGGCGCGCCGGGGAAGCTGCCGTTCGGCATGGTCGGCCGCGAAGCGTCCACCAGCACCAGGGAGGTCTCTCCGACGCCGTATGGCCCGGGAAGCTCGAAGCGCGTGCCGGCGCGCGTGTCCCGGACGTCGGTCATGGGCGCGACGCGGGTGTGATTCGGGCCCACGACGCCACAGCCTCGGTCCGATGTGGTCGGGGCGCGCGGGCAGACGTCGTTGGCGGCATCCTCGTCGGCGTTCCCATCGAGCGCGGCATGGTCGACGGCCGCACTGAAGGCCCAGTCGGGCGTCCGGTCGGGGTTCGCCCCGCAGGTGAACGTGAGATCGTAGTGCAGGGTGCGGCTGCGGCCGGGCCGGACCGTCAGCGGGAAGCGGCGCCCCACCACCGCCGGGGCGATACCGACCGGCGCACAGATGATCGGCCCTTTCAGGGCGGCAGCGGTGAGCCGCACGGCGGCGGTGAGCGCGGCGGCGTCGGCGAAGACGGCCGGCGCGGAG
>Ga0137390_10006402_pt1 | contig 10035 bp, 10 predicted proteins | sample 15con2h24AmetaG_FD_104937 | JGI IMG/M metagenome (GOLD analysis project Ga0137390, IMG submission 104937) | Vadose zone soil microbial communities from Angelo Coast Range Reserve, California, USA - 15con2h2.4A metaG | ecosystem: Environmental > Terrestrial > Soil > Vadose zone > Saprolite... | reverse complement strand
TTAGTCAGCATCCACATGCACAACCTGTTTAAGGCTCGCTATGGCCTTAACACTAAGGGTCTAAGAGCATGATCACTCTAAGGCATACACCTCTAGGAATCTTCACTCTTTTGCTCATCTCAAAACAACTCTACTTGTGTATCAAGTAGCTAGAAGTCTCAACTTAACAGGTTGCCATCTTAGCAGTAACAACCACCACCCAACATCATTGATAACACCCCTAAATAGAAAGTTGAAACAATTCTGAAACACTATACCTTTAGCAGATAGAAGAAGAAGCAATATCTCATAAGATGGAAGGGATATTCACCAGCACACAATTCATAGGTTAATGCTGAGGACTTACATATAGAAGACCTCATTTCAGAATTTGAAGCCCACCTAACCCCTCTTATAAGTGGCTTGACTGTTAACTTAGAGACAATAGCAACCTACTTCTCCCTTGCTTACAAAGCTACCATATTCTCTATATATTGCTTCCACTTAGAAAACTCCCCTAGACTCTCTCCCTCTCCCTCCCCCAAACCATATAGTTACCTAGGCAAACTAGTAGAACCACCCAAAGTCGACCACTTCTCCCATCCTTGCCATACTCCCTCCCTCTTTAAACTCCCCTATAAAGTCCCAAAACATGTTACCTTTGACCTCCCTAACCCCTCCCTCCTCTAAACCCATGCCCTATAACTATAAAACCAGTCACTCTTACTTTGAAAGTAACACTAATGCAGACTAATGGGACTCCCTTTACACCCCTCAGCACCCACTATTACTCTACCCCCTACCCCAGTTAAACTCTCTGATACCTCTGCCCCCAACCTCTCTGCCCCAGCCATTAGCAACAACCCTATGGACATCTCTCCTAAGCCCCTAGCCAATCCTTTCTCTAAAAGCTCTAAACACTACTATCCATCAGCAAAAAAAAACCTGCTTACAACTGCCTTACAATGCCTTACTGACTCAGTAAGGCATAATAAGGCATTGTAAGGAAGTTGTAAGCAGGTTTTTTTTTGCTAATGTCTTGGCTCTTACAATGCCTATAAGAGGCACTACCAGGTTAAAGTGAGGTGCAGCCTCCCTCAACAATGCCACCAATACTAGAATAGAAAAAGTGGGAGACAGATTACTTAGTGCTCTGTCTGCATCTAGAAGACTAACCCACCCAATCCCAATAAGGGCTAAGACTCTGATCCCCCAGCCTGCTTCCACTGTAGGGGGACTAACCTCTGTAGATTTAACCTCACTTGTTATAACTATAAACCTAGACCTCCTAGCAGCTGTGTCAGCTACACAGCCTTTGCCAATCTCTTCTAAGGTTAAAATGTGGCTAAGTGGCATCAGCCAATCTAAGGAGAGGGTGGTGTTATAATCTAACCCTACCCCTTTTTGTTTTTCTTATCCCTTATCCTTATATACACCCTTGTACTTGTCCTCACTCTCCTTCTCTACCACTGTTGTCTCTCCCTCTAAACCTTCTGTTACCATTCCTGCTCACCCCCTTAATATCCTCCCTCACCTTAAACCTAAACCCTTCAACCTTGCATCCCTTATGTGTCCTTGGCCCTATACCTCCCACTATTTCACTAACTTCTATCCCTATTATCAAGACTCTAACTCCTCTACTCTCTAGCTTATAGCCTAACCCTATATAACTTACACATGCACTCTAAAACACTCATGCTTTTGCATTAAGCATATGTGCTTGGCACACTACCTGTTAAGGTATTATAGCTACAGTAGGCCAAAGGACTTTTGGACGTTGTCGCTAACTAAGCACTACATCTACAATGTCTTTGAACTGAATATTCTCTCAAGCACAACTCTTTAAAGACTTGCTTATGGACCAAAACTTAAGTTAAGGCTAATGCAGCAAACTGTTTTAAAGTAGGCACAGAGCCTATACAGTTGTTATAATAAAAGGTAAGATTAAGATCAGAGTTAATTAACTCTATAGTAAGAGAAGATAGAGGAGCCACAGATGTAGATCAGATCTGTGGCAAGTTTTTCAAAGATAAGATAACCAATGCTATGATTTTGGAACCAAGCTAAGCTTAGACTTGGCTAGCTAAAATACAGAACTTATATACTATTTTGTACTACCCCTAGAGACCCCTTCTCTGAACCCCTGTCAGTTTGTTACATAAGCCTAAATAAGTAGGAAATATAGCTTTTTGGAAATAAGACCAACCATCACAAATTGATGGTTGGACTTTTACTTTTGTATCATAAGTCACCTTACTCCTATCAATCTCTGATGGAATCTCAGAGCTAAACCTAATTAAGAAACAGACAGAAAAGAAAGATAAGAAAAGTGTTTTAGGGTGAAGATGAAGTATTGGGTCAGAGGGACACAATATAAGGCTACAGTGGGCCTTTAGAGTCTTGTGCATGCTGGTGCTGACTAAGCAGAGCATCAGACATGCTGTCAAACTGGATACTCCCAAATCAGATAATACTTGATTATCTGATGCCTATCAAAGTTTGTGTCAAAGCAAGTGTAGCAAAATGCCTTAGTAAAGGCACTATGCCCACCATGTTATTACAATAAAAGGTTAGATTAAGATTAGAGCTATAGAGCTCTAAAGGGATTGAGGAGATTATAGCCAGTAATAGAGTATTATCTGTCTGAGTGCGAGTTTTTAGAGATAAGATAAGATGATAGGCTGTGATTACAGAATCAAGCTAAGCTTGGTTCTTCTTTAGTAATTACAGGCTATTTATATACTACATTTTAGAGACTTCTAACAGTCCTTTTTAAAATACTATTAAAAGAGATGCCTAACTTTTATAAAAGATCTGCAGCCATCAATCATTAATGGCTGAGCTTTTGTATTAACCTATTTTATAGATCTGTAGCTATCAATCAAATTAAGTAAGCTAAACTGAAAGAGATAAGTTATAAAAATTGTAAAAAATAAGTATTAGTGGTTAAAGGCATGATACTACCCTCATAGTGGTAATCACCGCACCTATTAGATTTCCATAGACTTATTATCTTATTAACTCCTCTAGAGTACTTTATATTCTCTATATTAAGGCTACAGCAGGCCTTAGGGAATCTCTGTGGGAATTGCTGACTAAGCAATCCTTCAAGGGCATTTTCAAGAGGGATATTCCCAAAACAATACAAAGTCAGATTAGAAGAAGAGTTATAGAACTCTTCTATAATAGAGGATAGTGGCAGCTGAGTAGTTGACACTATGCAAGGATTTTAAGAGATAGGATAATAGCTGTAATTATAAAACTAAGCTAAGCTTAGTTTTCCTACAGTAACTATTGGCTCCTTATATACTACAGTTCAAAGCAGAATTTTCCATCACATATGTAAGAACAGAACTATTGAGCACCAGGCCAAATGGCTGAAATCTAGGCAAGAAAGTGGGGAAAATATGCCAATTCTGAGATTTTGGTATTTTGGGTGCTTATTTCAATTTTTGGGGCCAATTTTAGTACTTAGGTGCTCATGTAGAACTGGAAATTGTGATTTAATGAATAAAATAAATCTAATTTAGATGTTTTAATAAATATGTGGAATGCAGAACAGAGGCACAAGGGTTATATATGCTATGTGCAATGCAGATAGCCACATAGATAACAGGTTATGGTAACTCACAGCCTAGTATGTACAAATAAGGAAGGTTATAAACCTCAGTATGCACATATAGCACATACCTGCATGTCTGCCTTGTGCCCACTTTAAACCTTAATAAATGACATTCTAATATGTAAGATCATTGCAAATATTCATTTTAGACTGGTTTTGAGTCTATATAGTGTTTCAGAGCATAGGAAAGTGGGTTTTTTGAAATCTATTTCAATTTTCAGTCAGAAACTCAGGCACTTATTTATTTAAAAAAAAAGTAATATATAGGTATTATTCTACTTTAAAATGCGATTACAATGCACTATGTTTTATTGGATTTGACTGAGTTTTGAGGGAGCAGTTGAAGGTCCAAATTCTGGCTAGCTTAGATATTAGAAAATCCTACTTTGAACTGTAGATTTTGAGGACTCCAGTTCTATTTGAAATGCTACAAATAAGATACATAACTTTTGTGAAAGATATGCAGCCATCAATGATTGATGGCTGAACTTCTAAATTAACCTATTTATCATATTTGTAGGCAGACTAAGCTAAAAGGAGATAGATTAGAAGGTAAGTTAAAGAAAAGGTGAAAAATGCATTTTAGTGGTTAGAGGGCCATTAGCAAAAAGAAACCTGGTTACAACTGCCTTATTATGCCTTGTTATGCCTTATTAGCTCAATAAGGCATAATAAGGCATAATAAGGCAGTTGTAACTAGGTTTCTTTTTGCTAATGGGCATGACACTCTAAGTCAACTTATTAACTCCTTAGCATTTTAGCTCACCCCTTATTGGCTCACCATTGTTTTCCCTTCTTATTGTTCCTTTGTATGTTTTAGCTATTATTAGCACATGTTTCACTTATGTTTTACTTACCATTTTAGCTTACCTCTTATGGGCTCACTCTTGTTCCCAATTAGTACATGGTAGAGCCTCCTCCTATATATAAGACCCTTGAGTTGGTCACTAAGGCCTTAAGCCTAACTTAATCCCTAATCCAAGCAGTAGTCTTCCTCCCTTTGATTTCTGTCTAGTAAAGTGCCCTTAAGGCTGCTAGCAGTGAGGCCTGCATTTTATCTCTTAACTTCTATTCAGACTCATAGCTAGCACTTTATCTTTAGACAAGCTATTGACCTTTAGATAGTGACCCTATCCTCTGCCCCTTTCTTCTTATCCATTTAAAGCACCCTAAAGTGACCACACTCAGGTGTGGGCTTGATTTAGTATCGCCTCCATTGTATAGTGGACCTCTGTTCCCTACAAAGCACTCCTATCCCATTACTGCCTTGCATGACTTATTACATCTATATTATACTATCTTATGCCTATCTTATAGCATAACAATAATAACAATCACCATCTGCCTCCATGCAATGTAACATGATAATGTATCTATCATCACCACCACCATAATGTGAACATGATGACACCACCACTGCCACTGCCACTGCCAAGTGATGTAATGATCTGATGATGTAACTACCATAATACAACCACTGCTATGTCACATAATTATAATACAACTGCCACCATATGTCAAGGCTACAGTAGGCCTTCAAGAAAGTTGTGCACACAGGTGCTGACTAAGCTGAGCATTGGACGCATCATCAGACTAGGTACTTCTAAATAAGGTAATTCTTGATTACCTGATGTCTAACTAGAGTTTGTGATACAGTAAGGGTTGCAAACTATCTTAGAGAAGGTATAGTCTCTAATATATTATTATAATAAAAGGTTAAGTAACTATTAGAGCTATAGAGCTCTAAGAGGATTGCTAAGAGTAAAGATAGTGTTAGAGGTTTGTTTAGCTGACACTGGGTGAGGTTTTTTTAAAGATAAGATAAGATAAGATAAGAATGGCTGTGATTTGCAGACTAAGTCAAGCTTAAGGCTTGACTGTTAAAATTACAGGCCTTTTATAATTCTAACTAGGTACCTCTGACAGTGCCTGATGGGGATTTTTGTAGAATATAAAATAGGGGAAAAGATAAACAAAATGTGTTGCCATCAATTAGTTGATCAAATAAGTGGCTATCAATTAGAGATTATAGATAAGATAGGAAAAAGGTGAAGCCATCAATCAGAGATCAGATTCAGAGATTAGATAAGAAAAGAGGAATAATAGAAAGAGAGTTTTGAGTTTTAATTTAAGGTTAGAAGCATAACACTATGCCACACAACCATGACACAACCACTACCATGCTACAAGACCACAATGCAAACACCACTATGTTACACAACCATAACACAACCACCACTACACCACAAGACCACAATACAACTGCTGCCATGTTACATGACCGTGATGCCACACAACCATAACATGACTACCATCACCACTGCTGCTTCTACCTCTGCTACATGATGCAATCACAACTAATCACTATTGTGCTCTAGCATTATGTGACTGTGGTGGTGTTGGTATTCTACACAGATGGCCTTAGGGTTTTTTTAAGCCACCTATACCCTTGCCCACAAAAAACTGTACCTAAAGTCATAGGCATAGGAACTTTACAGCTATGGTTGTAGAACCCCTGTGGGATCCTATGTTTCCTCAGGCATGGAGGGTTATGGGCTTTCAAGCCATCACTAGCATATTGTTACATTTCTTTTGACCCTTCAAGTTCCTCTTAGATTATTTTCTTATTTTGCTATCTTTCTTTAACCACTTATAGTTAGTTAGAATATGAGGCTTAATAGCTATAAACCTATTTATTCCACAAAAGCCACAGCTTGCCCATTACTAAATAATAGGCAGCAGTCTTTTCTAAAAAGCTGGGTTTCCACTTTAATCCAGGGTTGCAAGTTTGTGGCAGAGGGTACTCCTTTGAGTGTCTCAGGTCTGACTTATGTACTATATAAAGTGCCTATTCTATATAAGTTAAGCCTTAAGCTTGACTTGATCTGAAATTACAGCATCATTATCTTATCTCTAAAAAGTCTCTACAGTGGCAAATACTTCTTTGCCTGTAGTATCTCAGTCTCTGCTCTCTTCAGAGTTGTAGAGCCTTCATTCTAACATTGCTATTTATTGTGATGATATTGTAGAAACTGTGCCTTCTTTGAGGCAGTTTGCTATAGTGACTTTATTATAAGCTTTGCTCAGGAATCAGATATTTTGTACTTACCTGATTTGGGAGCAACCAGTCTGGCAACATGCAAGGCATCATGCTTAGTTAGCAACTTATCATGCAAGATTCCAAAAGGCCTGCTATGGCCTTAACACATATAGATATAAGTAAATAGGACAATAATTTCCAACACTTGCAACATGTAACAAAAAAAAGATAAGACAAGTAATCAAAGAGTAGTTATAACAATATAATGTTACATGATGTTGTGGTTACAGCCACAATTGTCACACTACATGTGGTATTATGATTGCTGTTGTTATGCTGTGTTTGGTGTTGCAGTTGCTGTTGTTGCACTACACATAGTGTTACAGGTGCTATTGTTGGGCTGCATTATATTGTGGTTGTGGTTGCCATGCCACATGTAGTGTCACAGTCACTGTTGTTGTGCCATGTGGTGCTGTTATCACAGTCATAGTCATATACCACATATGGTGTTGTGGTTATAGTCATCACACCATGTGGTATTATGGTTGTGGTGGCTATTATTATGCTACATAATGCTGCAGCCATGGTTATTGTTGTGGTAGCATCATTGTTATGGTTGGTGGTTGCACTATGGTAGGCCCTGGAGGGGGAGGGTGGCCACACATCTATTGGCAAGGATGGTAAGAGTACAGTGACTAGACTGCAAAAGAAAAAAGAAAAAGTACAAGCAGAGGGTAAGCTGATGCAAGAAGCATGGTAATGCAGGCATAGTAATGTGGTGCATGCAGCCATGAGGGGCATAGCAATGTGGTGTGTGTAGCTATGAGGGGCACAGCAACATGGTGTGTGCAGCCATAAGGGGCATAGCAACATGATGTATGCAGCCATGAGAGGCACAGCAATATGGTGTGTGCAACCATAAGGGGCACAGCAATGTAGTGCATGCAGCCATAAGGGGCAGAGCAACATGGTGTGTGCAGCCATGAGGGGCACAGCAATATAATGCATGCAACTATAAGAGGCACAGCAATGTGGTGTATGTAGCCATAAGGGGCACAGCAACATGGTGCATGCAGCCATAAGGGGCACAGCAATGTGGTGTATGCAGCCATGAGGGGCACAGCAATATGAGGGGCAAGGCAATGTGGTGCATGCAGCTATAAAGGGAAGATGATGTGGTGTGTGCAGCCACAAGGGGCATAGCAACATGGCATATGCAGTGATGAGAGGGCATGTCAGCATTGTCATATGTCATCGCCATTATTGCAGCCAGTAGTGAGGCCTAGTGGGCCCTTAGGAGAAAGGGTGGTCATGTCCATCAGTGAGCAGTAAAGTGTAGTGACTAGGCTGCAAAAAAGAAAGTTAGCAAGAAAAAAAATGAAAGAGAAAATGAGAAAACATACCAGCAGCCTAACTCACCCAACCCAACATCTTGTAGGGCCCCAGAACTCACCATAAGGAAAGGTGGCCAGTGGTGGATAAGAAAACATAAGAGATGGCATAATTCTAAAGTTGCCATAAAGAAGATGCTGCTAAAATATGGCTGAAAGCATTGACAATGAAGGGCAATCTGAATGTGATCCACCATTTTAGAAAGTGGTACAGAGATTTAAAATTACCAGTGTGTGCAAAAAAACCTGCACAACCTAAGGTATAGGCACAGGTGGTGCTCAGGTGGCAATATCTCAGCCCAAGGCCATGCCTGCAATCATCTGGACTAGAAACCCATGTGGGCTGGCCCACCCATAATTTTCACTAGATGGTGTTGGCATCTAGGCCACTAACTATAATTTATAGCATATGTAGAACTATTATACCTATATATAATAGTAGGAATATATTTATTGAATCCTATTGACTATAATGCAAGCACTATAAGCATTTCAAGATGAATTACAAGATGTCTGGCAAGTTTTTGTAATACTACAGGGTAGGCTGCAAGTTACACTTTGCTGTAAGAAAGATAAGTCATTAAATAAGTCAGTTGTAAGTCTACTGTAAGATGTTGACCTAGCTTACTAACCTTACAGAAAATTTCCTTACAAAAACCTTACAAGTGCCAGTAGGGCATAGTAAGGCATAGTAAGTACATGTGCAAGCAGGTTTTTTTTTGCTAATGCATTATAGTAAATGAACTCCAGTGGGAAATCTGTGAAATAATGTGTAATAAAATTGAAGATGAAAATATATCAAAGGATTTTATAATAAATTATTTTAATCAGATATTATTGAGGGAGATCTAAGCATTACTACACAAATCTATATGCGTAGGGTGAGAATTGCCTTTATTAATAGAATCCAACAGCACAACCACATATATTAAGCTCCCTCTATAGTGCATCTGTGGGCCCTAGATAGCCCCCCCTCCTGGGTGCAATCTGGCTGTGCCAGATCTCAGGCTATTCTATGTAGCCTACTTCTATAAGTCCTTGCTCTCCTCATCACTACTCCCTTTCCCCCCTAACAACCCTTCCCTCCTTGCTAGGTATTTCCTAGATTACATCTTATAATAAATGCTGAAGGTCTATTACTGTGATTGCAACAAAATATGCAAGAGCATGCATAGACAAGTCACTAAAGCAATGTATTTTCATCACAAGCTTTATCAAAACCCTATGTCAGGATTCTCTGTGGAAATGCAAAGCTTCCTTAATGACCATCCAGTTATCATACATGCCTCATTATCCGGTGTCTTGCAGACCTCTCACAGGCATTTAGATGGACCCTCCAACTAAACAATGGACTCCAGAATTAGACTTCAGAATGAACAAACACATTGGTTGCCAGATGAGCTTGGCCATGAAAACCTTGCTGTCTGTGCATATTTGGGTGACTAAAATTGATAACACTGATTGGTTGTACTAGGACTTTAGTGGATCTTTGTACTCTGGGCCATCTGTAGAGCCTGATGTACCGTTGGGAATGGCAGCTGATATGGATGCTGCATCTAATGGGCCACTTACAAACTTTCAATCACATGATAACTTGGCTATGCATAGTCCTCTAGTTAATGACTCAGATATGCCTGATTGCATAGATAACTATCTGGATAAGATGCACCTGTCACCTGAGGAGACCCTATCTCAGCCACTTAACAATCTTGGCCCTCCCACTCCCAATGCAGACAACACTCCAGTAGACATTATCTAGAACCTTTGGGACTAGGATATTATTAATCTCAATTCTCTGAAGCTAATGATAGAGTTCATCAAGGGACTTCAGGCCACCACTCTGGATGATTCCAGTCTCAGGCTCTCCATCGAGACAACCAAATGCCTTTGCAATCCACCTTATGATCAGCCTGAACTAAACAAGTACATGTGACTAGCAATCAAGTTATACCTCAGAAACCCTTCAGACAAGACTTATAAGATCAACCACACTACTGTACTCG
>Ga0137390_10006396_pt1 | contig 10037 bp, 10 predicted proteins | sample 15con2h24AmetaG_FD_104937 | JGI IMG/M metagenome (GOLD analysis project Ga0137390, IMG submission 104937) | Vadose zone soil microbial communities from Angelo Coast Range Reserve, California, USA - 15con2h2.4A metaG | ecosystem: Environmental > Terrestrial > Soil > Vadose zone > Saprolite... | reverse complement strand
TCAACCTCAATCCCACGTACGTCGCCAGCCACTGGGAGTCGGTGGAGATCGGCGCGGCGCGGACCGGCCGCACCCCGAAACGCGCGGACTGGCGCCTCGTGCGCGAGATTTTCATCGCCGACACCGACGCGGAGGCCATGCGACTCTCCGCCGGCGGCATGATGGGCCGCATGATGACGGAGTACTTCCTGCCGCTCCTGGCATCGTTTGGGTTCACGGAGTTCCTGAAGCACCGGCCGGACGTGCCGGACAGCGACGTCACGCCGGAGTACTGCGCCCGCCACAACTGGCTGGTGGGTTCGCCAACCACGGTGGCCGAGCGGCTGCAGGCGATCTACGACGAGGTGGGCGGCTTCGGCACGCTGCTCCTCTTCTGCTTCGACTACTCGGAGAATCCGCAGGCATGGCGCCACTCGTTGGAGCTCCTCGCGCGCGAGGTGATGCCCAGATTCAAGGATCTGCTGCCGAAGTGAGGACACATGCCAGATGATCAACTGCACGTTCGAAAATGGCTCGCGAGCCTCCCTGCGTCACGTCGTTGTCCACGCCATAGTCGAAAGAGACGGCGCGCTCCTGCTGGTGCGGCGCGCGCCCCATCTGCTCGAGGGTGACAAATGGGGACTCCCCGGCGGTTTCCTGGATCGGGACGAGTCATTGAGCGACGGCATTCTGCGCGAGCTGCGAGAAGAGACGGGGTGGGACGGACAGGTATCCGCCCTCATGCGTATCAACTCGAGGCCCGATCGACCGCATGAAGATCGTCAGAACGTGGCCTTCGACTTTGTGGTCACTCCACTTCGAAAGGTCGGCGAGCCGGACGGAGAGTCCTCCGCCGTGGAGTGGGTCCCCATTGACAGACTGCCGCCCTTGCCCACCCTGGCCTTCGACCATGGGGACACCGTGCAGCTGTATCTGGCCTCGCGCGGCAAGGTTGGGCGAGTGCCGATCCTCGGGTAGCGCCATGGAGGAGCCGCCGTGATCCAGAGCATCGAGACGTTTTATATGCACACGATCGCGTATACGCCGAAGGTCTTCGTCATCTACCACACCCACTGGGTAGGTGGCCGAAGCATCCACGCCACCATCGCGCTGAGCGGCGTGTCTCAGGGCGCGACCCCTCAGGGCGCCGGCAGCGTCGGCGCATACATCAAGCGCTGGGGCCTCTACGATTCGCCCGGACACGAGATCCAGGTAGATCCGACACCGACGCCCGAGCGAAACGAGATCTGGATTCCCGCCTGCACCTTCATCACCTTCGGGCTTTCCGCCGAAATGGCCGAGGGATACGCGGTCGGCACCGTGTACTACCTCTCGTGAGGGGCACCATGACAGAACCCGATCGGAAGCTCCGTCGCTCGTTCGTGGTGTACGACAAACGAACCGGCGAATTGGTGGGCGTGCATCAGATCTCCGTCGCCGAAGGCGCCGACCTGCCCGCCCCGAGCGACCTCGTGCGCCTGGTCCTTCGAACGGCGGCCACGGACAAGCGATCCTCCGCCCGGCTCGCCGTTCTGGAGCACGGGAGCGCGATCGCCGACCCCTCGCGTTACTCCGTGAACATCCGGACGGGCCGACTGGTCGAGAAGCGCCGGGCCCAGCTTCCAGCCGGAGCCCGCCGCGCCCCACGCCCACGCCGGTCGCCGCGGTGAGCGAGAGTCACTCGACGGTTAGGGCGAGCATGGCCACTGCCTTCGAGCGCAGCGCCTCGGGCAGCGGGACCGAGCGCCGCGCCTCCCGGTCGAGGTGCACGCCCGACTGCTCGAGCGTGGCGACCGGCCCGCCCGTGCGCGCGTTCGTCATCCGGTGAAAGAGCCGGAGCGAGGACTTGCCGACATGAACGAGCGCGCTCTGCACTCGCACGAGGTCGCCGGAGCGCAGCGGACCGACCACGCTGAGCTGGAACTCGAATGTCGATAGACCGCGCTGCTCGGCGCGCATGTAGGCCGGCGTCATGCCGAAGGCGGCCATGAGGTGACCGCCCGAGGCCGAGAAGCGGTGAATGTAGTGCGCGAGCCCGCCCCGGCCGAGGACGTTCATCTCCGACGGCTTGACGGTGTCGAGGCACCCGTCGACGAAGCCGTCGTCGCCGCGCGGCCGGGGACGGCGCTCGGGCGGCGGCTCCTGCCAATCGACGCGGTGGGCCTCGGCCGCGCGGCGCTGGGGCGCGGCGAGGGCGATCGGCTCGTCCGTCTGCACGTCGACGTGGGCTACGCGCTGCTCCACCGTCGTGCAGAGGGCGCCGGGGGCGGATTCGAAGAGCCGGTGGCCGAAGACAAGCGCCTCCTCCTCGATCGCGAGGACGCCGCTCCGGACGTGGTAGATGTCGCCGCCCCGCAGCTCGTGGAGATAACGGACGTAGCAGTCCGTGGTGAGCCAGTCCCGGCCTTCACTCCGCGCATATGCCGGCCCGAGGTCGAGCGCCTCCAGAGCCGCGAAGCCGGCATCCTCGATGCGCTGATGGTAGTACGCGACCGTGAAGTGGCCGACGTGGTCGACCTCCCACGCGGCCACGCCGCCCCGACAGGAATCGATCCAAGGGTCCGTCATGGCCGTAGACTAGCATCCGGTCTCCGCCTCCCGCCGGCCGGTCGCCTCGGCGATCTCTGCGCCGGCCAGGCGGCGAGCATCGCGGTCAGCGCCCGCACGGCGCCGGACAGGTAGGCGCGCCGGCGATGGATCAGCACGACCGGGATGGTGACCCGCATGGCCGGGATCCGTAACACGTGGAGCGTCCCCGCGCGAAGCTCTTCGTCGACGCTGCTCTCCTGGAGCAGCGCCAGCCCGAAGCCCGCCTCGACCATGCGCTTCTGCGCCGTGAGGCTGTCGATCGGAATGATCTCGGGCGCGCTGACGCCGACGATGGCGAGGCCGCGTTCGAGGACGGAGGTGTACGGCTCCCGCGCGGAGCCCGGCCGGAGCGGGAACGTGATCCACCGTTCGCCCGCCAGGGATGTGCCGTCCACGCGGCGGGCGCGCGCGAGACGATGGTGCACCGAGCACACCGGAACCATCGGCTCGTGGTGGACCGGCGTGGACACGAGATCGGGATGCGAATCGGCCCCGTATCTGAGCCCGAGCGTCGCGTCGCCGCGGCGGACCAGCTCGCTGATCTCGTGGCTGAGCGCGGTGCGCACTCGCAAATCGATGCCCGGGAAGTCATCGCGAAAGCGCCGGAGGCGCGCGGTCAGCGAGGTGCTCGCGAGCGTGCCCACCACGGCCAGCGTGACGGCGCCCTGATCCGCGCCGCGCAGCGCCCCCACCGCGTCGATCCCGTCGCGCATGGATGCGAGCAGGGCCTCCGCGTGCGGGAGAAACGCGCGCCCGGCGTCGGTGAGGATCACGCCGCTACGGATGCGCTCGAACAGCGGCGCGCCCAGCTCTCGCTCGAGGAGGTGGACGCGACGGCTGATCGCGGGCTGGGAGAGGTGCAGGGTGGCCGCCGCGCGGGTGAACCCGCCGCGACGCACGATCGCCACGAACGCCTCCACGTGGTCGAGCTCCATACTTCCATCAGCATAGCTGATGGGCACGAGAAAATCTATGCATTGGACACATGACTGGCGTCGGCCCTATCGTACGGGCAAGGAGGAGCCATGAGAGCCAACGACGTCAGACCGGCCGAGATCCTTCGTCACGGAGCGTACGTGTGCCTGCGCGTGCCGGACGTCGCGCGCCGCGCCGTCGCCACCGCGGCGGTGCCCGCCCTCGCCGAGAGCCTGGGGCTGCGGAACGAATTCGCGGCCGTGGACGGCCCCCCGGCCGAGGCGATCGCGTACCTGCGTCGTATCGGCGCGGCGCCCGCGGACATCGCGGACGACGGGCTCCTGCACGCCAACGCCGTGGTGCACGTCGCCTCGGCAACGGCGACGCCGGTCGCGGAGTTCTGCGCCGGAGTGGCGCGACTCGTCGGCCCGGCCGTCAAGCCCCTCGTGCTCGGCGGTGTCGTGCGGCCGATGATCTACACGGGCAACGCAATGTACAACTTCGCCTACGCGCATCGGGTTCTCCAGGAACCCGGCACGGTCATGCCCAACGCCTTCCTCGTTCCCATGAGCAAGACGGCCGACTGGTGGGCGAAGGACTGGATGGAGCGCCACACGTACTTCCTGCCGCGCTACGACGAGAGAGGCCGGATGGCGAACGAAGGGCACGCGCTCGCGTCCGCGGCGGGGGTCGCGTGCCTTATGCGGCGGACCTACAAGCACGAGACCGAACCCGCGCCCGCGGGCAGCTACGACTTCGTGACGTACTTCGAGTGCGCGGATGCCGACGTCCCCACGTTCCACGAGGTCTGTGCCGCGCTTCGCGACGTCAAGAAGAACCCCGAGTGGGCCTTCGTGCGCGAAGGGCCGACCTGGCACGGCCGGCGCGTCGCGACGTGGCCGGAGCTCTTCGCATGAACATCGCAGAGTGTCGGACGGCGCTCGAAGTTTCGCGGGAGCGGGTGCTCGGGACGGCCGAGGACGGCGGGACCATCCTCACTCAGGCTACGGGGGCCCGCATGGTGGCCGCGTGGACGCTCGCCCCCGCGCCGCGGGATCCCGTTCGGCACCTCGAAGCGGCACACGGCCGCGCGCGTAGCCACCTCGCCCGGCTCACGGCTCACGATGCCGCGCGCGAGGTTCCGTCGGTCATGACCAACGAGCTGTTCTCCCGGCTCACCGATGCCCGGCCGGCGCCGCTCACGGCTTCCGCCGGGGTCCATCGGTATACGTATACCCCGCGCAAAGCCCTCCGCCGCGTGCTCGACCACGCCCTGGATCACCTCAACCAGATCGACCAGTGGCTCGCGTGGCGGAACGACGGCGTCGTGCCGACGCCGACCGACGGGTGGGTCTCCTCCACCGTGACGCTGCCGGATGACCGGCTGCCCCTGACCCGGCCCGACCTCGAGGCGTGGCTCTGGCGCATCGACCAGGCCGCGCGGCTTCTCCTCCAGCGCGCGGCCGGACTGACCGAGGCCGAGCTCGATTGGCTGCCGCCCGACGGAGGCTGGCCGCTGCGTCGCGTCCTCCACCACGTCGCCCGGTCGGAGCTGCTGTACTCGGCATCGCTCGACGAAGCGCTGCCGGGGGAGAATCCCCGGAGCCGATACGAGGAGGCGTGTCGGCGGCTGGACGAGGCCGTGGGGGCGGCGGCCGCGCGTGGCGAGGACACGTCGATCGTGTACTCGGGACTCTACGGCGTTCTCCGCGGGCCCGCGGAGGTGGTCGACGACGTGCTGGTCATGGAGCGTGAGCTTCTCGCCGGCTGAGGTCATTGGTCAGCTGGGATGTTGTACTATAGGGGTGAAATGATGAACGCTCGGATCACGTGCGCCGGTGACAAGTGCCGGCTGGGGTCCCGGTATCCGGGACGCCCAGCGACGGCGGTGGCGCGCGCCGGAGGACAGCTCCAGTCGTAAGCTAACCTCATTCCCGTATGCATCAGGCCCGCGACTACCCGGTCGCGGGCCTTTTTGTTTTCCGGCCATCGGAAAGGAGACGCCATGACGGAGATCTCGGGGATCTGGCTGCCGGTCATCACGCCGTTCGTGGACGGGACGGTGGACCTCAGCGGCTATGAACGGCTGCTCGAGCACTACCTCTCTCGCGGCGTGACAGGGATCTTCCCCCTGGGCACGACAGGCGAGAGTCCCACGCTGGACGAGGATGAGATGGAGGCCCTGGTGGAGCGCACCGTGCGCGTGGTCGCGGACCGTGTGCCGGTCTTCGTCGGCGTCGGGGGTAATGCCACCGCGAAGGTCCTCAAGACCCTCGCGCGGCTCGAGCGCTATCCGTTCGCGGGGATCGTGTCGGTCTGCCCCTACTACAACCGCCCCGGCCAGGACGGCCTGCGCGCGCACTTCACTCGCATCGCGGAGGCGACGTCGCGAGAGATCCTCATCTACAACATCCCGTACCGCACGAGCGTCAATCTGGCCAATGACACCCTGCTGCGACTGGCCGAGCTGCCCAATATCGTGGGGGTGAAGGACTCGTCCGGCAATCTCGCCCAATCGCTCGAGCTGCTGCGTCACCGCCCGCGCGGGTTCGCGGTCATGACCGGGGAAGACGCCTCGCTCTACACCATGCTCGCCCACGGCGCCAACGGCGGCATCCTTGCCTCCGCGCATCTCTCGACCGAGCGATTCGTCGAGGTGTACGAGGGGATGCGGGCCAACGACCATCGCGCCGCGCGCGCCGTCTGGGCTGGTCTCGAGTCTCTGGTTCCGCTCCTCTTCAAGGAGGCCAATCCCATGCCCATCAAGCACTATCTGTGGCGGCAGGGCCTGATCGCATCGCCCGAGTGCCGGCTGCCTCTCACGCGGATCTCGGAAGGACTGATGGCGGAGCTGGAGCCCGCATTGCGCGCTGACGGTGGCATGCCGGCCGATGTACCATACGCGGCGCGGAGGACGTGAGGGCCTTGCGGTGAGCGAAGATACGACTCGAGGACTTTGCGAGCCCGGATTCGAGCGGGTGCGAGCGGCGCTCTCCGAGATCCTCGCTGCCGGCTCCGAGGTGGGCGCCGCCCTCGCCGTCTACGTCGAAAAGCGCCCGGTTGTCGACCTGTGGACGGGGCACACCGACGCCGCGCGGACGCGACCCTGGAACCGCGACACGATCGTCAACCTCTACTCCATCGGGAAAGCGGTCACCGCCATCTGCGCCCTCCGGCTCGTCGAGGCCGGCCTGCTCGACCTCGACGCACCCATCGCGCGCTACTGGCCCGAGTTCGCCCAGGCGGGAAAAGCGCGGATCCCTGTGCGCTATCTCTTGACTCATCAGGCGGCGCTCCCGGCCATCGCCCGCCCGCTGCCGTCGGGGACGTGGAGCCGGTGGGAGGCCATGACGGAAGCGCTCGCCGCGCAGGCGCCGTGGTGGGAGCCGGGGGCCGGCCATGGGTATCACGTGAACACGCAGGGATTCCTGATCGGCGAGGTGGTGCGCCGAATCACCGGCAAGACGCTCGGCGCCTATTTGCGCGACAGCGTCGCCGGGCCCGCGGGAGTCGATTTCTTCATCGGCTTCGGCCCCGAGCTCGACTCTCGCTGCGCGGACGTGCTGCCTCCGCCGGCAAGCCCCGAGGGCGAGGCGCTGCGGCGGCAGCTCAGCGTGAATCCCGAGAGTCTGACCGGCCTGCCCCTCATGCGGGTCAACGCCTATCGCAACCCGCCGGAGATTTCCGGGATGGGGGTCGTCAACACGCGGCCGTGGCGCGCCGCGGAGGTGCCGTCGACGAACGGGCACGGCAATGCGCGCGCGGTGGCGCGCCTCTACTCGGCGCTGGCCGGTGACGGCGAGCTGGACGGCGTTCACGTTCTCTCCCCGGAGACCATCGGGCGCGCGGCCAAGGAGCAGGTGTACGGGGAGGACCTCGTGCTGCAGCGCCCGACGCGCTTCGGGCTCGGGTTCCAGCTCACCATGGCCGAGCGCCCGCTCGGTCCCAACCCGCGGGCGTTCGGCCACTTCGGCGCCGGCGGCTCACTCGGGTTCGCCGATCCCGACGCGCAGGTCGCCTTCGCCTATGCCATGAATCAGGGGCGCGGCGGCTGGCAGCATAAGCACGTCCGCCATCTCATCGATCTCGTCTACGCGGCGCGGTAACCGCGCCCGCGGCGGCGCGGCCGGCCGGTGGCGCGGGCAGGCCGGTGGCGGGATCCAGCAGAAGCCGGCGCATGACGGGCCGGGAGAAGTCGAACATGTCGGCGAGCGAGCCGGCGATCCGGTCGAAGGAGATCGCGCTCACCCGCTGACCTCCGAGCCAGTTGTCCTCGATGAAGCGCAGGATGGACGTCTGATCGGTCAGCGCGTGGCTGACGTAGTTCGCCTTCGCATAGGGAGAGATCACCAGCAGCGGCAGCCGCGGGCCGTAGCCGCAGCGGGCACCTGGCCCGTCGGTGCGGCCGCCGCACCGGAAGTCGATCAGCGTGTTCGACTGGTTCACGATGGGCGGCATCACGTGGTCGTACCATCCGTCGGAGTCGTCGGCGGCGAGGATCACGGCCATGCTGCGCCACTCCGGCAGCTGCTGGAGACGGTTGATCGTCTCGACCAGGAACACCTGCTCGTCGAGCGGGTTCGAGGTTCCGGGATGACCGTTCTGATAGGAGGGCGCCTTCAGGAAGGACACGGCCGGGAGATGGCCCGCCTGGGCCGCCTTCCAGAACCACGTGAGGTCGTAGAGGTGCTTGGCCTGATCCGTCTTGCCCACCATCGCCACCGAGGTGGGAGGCAGGTGGAGCGGGTTCGCCGTCGTGGCGAAGTACTGAAACGGATTGTGATGGGGCACGTAGTCCTGGAACCGCAGCGGATCGGTTCGGGGATCGACCCCGACCACGCGATCGAAGGCCTCCAGCGGATGGCTATCCGAGCAGGCGCCCGCGCTGTCGCGGGTGAACCCGCCCTGGAACCATCCCCACGTCACGCCGGCCACGGTCAGCAGGTCACCGATGTTGCGGCCGGTCAGTGCTGCCGTCTGGCCCGTCGAGCAGACGTCCCAGTACGGATCGGTGTCGTCCACGAACGTGCCGAGCTGGCCGTTCGTCGGCGCGGCGGTCGACGTCGACGCCGGAGGCGGGCCGCACTCCGGCACTGGCCCATACACGGAGGACTTCGGCCCGCACAGCACGCCGAAGGTATCGCCCGCGGTGAGGTTCAGCGCGCCCCGTGTCGACTGGCCGGACATGGTGGCGAAGCTGTTGTCGCTGAGGGCGAAGTGCTGCGCGTAGTTCCAGTAGGCGGTGACGGTGTTGCCGTCGAAGTAGCCCATGACCGTGTCCCAGTGACCGGACGGCATTTTGCGGCAGAACTGGCGCTCGTTCGTCGGGCCCTGCGCGTCGAAGCGCGGGAACTGGTCCATGAGGCCGCCGTTGCGCGCCCGCTGCTCGGCCGTGTAATCGTGATCCTGGTCGCAGGTGAAGGCCTGGGTGCGATCGATGCGGAACGGCTTCGACAGGTTCGGGTTGCGCTCGATGAGGGTCGGCGTGAGACCGTTCACCGACGGCGTGCCCGGTCGCGGCCGGAAGGCGGGCTGGCCGGGCGGATTCATGGCGAGCGGATAGGTGGCGAAGTAGGCGTCGAACGAGTGGTTCTCCTGGAAGATCACCACAACATGCTTGATCGGCGTGACGGGCGCGGGTGGTTCGGCGGCCGGCGTCTCGCCCCGTCCGTAGAGCAGGGCGAACGCGGCGAGCCCGACGGCGATGCCAAGCGGCCAGCCGGCGACGTGAAGCCGCCGCCCGAGACCCCCCGTCGCCACTCCGATCGGATCAGTGCCCCGCCCCACGGCGGCGGATGTGCCCGTATCGCCCTCTCGCATCGATGTCATCCCTTTCGTCGGTGCGGTCAGGGCCGCGCGCGGTGGACGAAGAGGTCGTTCGGCTTGGGTCGCGCGAGCTGCACCGCCGGCGGTCGCATTGCGTACCTGACGGGCCGCGCGTGGTCACCGTACTGCCGGTCGGCCGAGTACACGCGGCTGAACTTCCAGAGGCTCCGCACGAAGTTGGTCTGACCCCGCAGCAACAGGCGCCCGGCGATCCCCGCCACCTCGCGGAGCGCGGCCCAGCCGAGGTGCTTCTTGTTGATCACGGCCTGCGTCCGCACCAGCTCCTCGTAGAAGCGCCGGAGCGGGAGCCGCGTCGGCAACACCGCGTGCTGCACGTCGAAGAGCCGGTAGTCGAGGGAGGCGAGCCGGCGTGACTCGGTGAACCAGCTCTCCGTGCCCGGATAGGGCGTGTTGACGGTGAGGTGGACGATCTCGGGGCGGCTGAGCGCCCACTCGCGCACGATGGCGAATCGCCGCTCGTCCCAGTCGGGGTCGGCGATGATGTTGACGGCGACCATGATGTCGAGTGAGCGCGCGACCTCGAGCGCCCGGAGGTTCTCGCTCGGCGTCACGCGCTTGCGGTGCAGCAGGAGCGCCTCCTCGTCGAGCGCCTCCACCCCGAGGAACATGTATTCGAGACCGAGCCGCTTCCAGTACGCGAAGACCTCCGGATGGCGGAGCAGCACGTCGCACCGGGTCTCGAGGTAGTACCGCTTGCGCACGCCGCG
>Ga0137390_10006394_pt1 | contig 10038 bp, 4 predicted proteins | sample 15con2h24AmetaG_FD_104937 | JGI IMG/M metagenome (GOLD analysis project Ga0137390, IMG submission 104937) | Vadose zone soil microbial communities from Angelo Coast Range Reserve, California, USA - 15con2h2.4A metaG | ecosystem: Environmental > Terrestrial > Soil > Vadose zone > Saprolite... | reverse complement strand
CCGCTCAATTGGGGCGTAGAGACTGGTGTAACGTTTGGCCAGCCCCAAGATAAGCCCGGATAGGTCGTCCGTGCGACCGCGCAGCGGCGGCAACGAAAGCTTCACCACGTTTAAACGATGAAACAGATCTGCCCGGAACTGCTTATCCCGTACTAGCGGCTCCAGCGGCTGATTGCAGGCAGCGATAATCCGCACGTCTACCGGAATTTCGTGATCAGACCCAACTGGCCGCACACTGCTGCGCTGTATGACATCCAAAAGCTTAGGCTGAAGTTGAGCGGGCAGATCATTCACGTCATCAAGAAACAGCGTCCCGTGCTGGGCAGACTGAAAGAGCCCCTTGCGATTTGAAACCGCACCAGAAAAAGCCCCACGTTGGTGTCCAAACAGTTCGCTCTCTGCCAGTGCCTCGCTGATCGTACTGCAATGTACCGTCACAAACGAGAAGGACCGGCGCTTCTGATCGAGTTCATGAATCCCCCGCGCCAGCACTTGCTTTCCCGTGCCGGTCTCACCCTCCAGCAGCACCGTCACGTCACTGACCTCAGCTGCCTTTCGAGCTCGACGCAGCACCGCCATCATGTTCGGAGAGCGCGAAATAAATCCGACTCGATCGAAGGTTTTTTGAACCTCTTCATCCGACAATTGCTCGTGCATCGGACTCCTCCCTCCTTGCTTCATGAGTGAGTCGACGATTGGCGACGGGATGGGTGACGTCCCACTCAGCAGCCTGAATGGACACTCTTGTCTCAGCAGCCTAGGCAGCAGGGTTCCGACACCACCTTCGGGGGGACAGCGACACAACGCAATGTAGTTTCTTACTCGTTCTCACATTGCGTTAGCACGGGACGACAGTTCAGCGCCTTGCATATTGCGACCGGGCGATCCATGGTTATTCGCTTTCGGATAACGAGTTCCCACCCCTGCGCGTCCCGATTCCGGGGGGTCCCTGGGATACAACTAGATAGTGCCCTATCAGTGTGCACAGTTTCACGCAAGCCGGGGAAAGAATCACAAATAAAATCGTTTTATTTCGGACGACTCCTCAGAGCATGGCCGCGACCTCCGCTATGCCCCCAACGACCGCGACTCAAACAATTACCATCCAATGGCTTAGTCCCAATTCCCAATGTTTTTCATGGTAGTTCAGGCGCCAGTGAGAGGCGGGCGGCGGGGATCGTCATTTTTGTTACGAAATCCGAACAAGTCAGTCTGATCCAGGGTGGCGGCGTTCAACATGGCACTCACTCCAGAGGCTCCCGGCGGAAAAGAGCCGGAGCAACAGCAGAATACCCAGCAAGGCCAGTTCCACTGAATTGGAAGGTCGACATCCTGACACGTTCATAACGGGTAGGACACGAACGACAAACTGAATGCACAGGTTTGGTTCTCCCGCCTCAGATCGCAATTTGGTTGTGGGGGCACCAGCATAAACTGGTGATCTACAAGAAACAGATTGGCATTCTTGCGCGGTGTTCGGACGCGACGCGTCGCCGGCCGGCCCGGCTGAAGTGCCGACACAACCGTTCTCGGGTGTAGCGGAATTTTTACCGAAGTATATGGACCCGATTCGATTTTGAGCTCCCCTGCGAGGTCCTCAAGCTTACCTGAGGCACGGCACTCGTTAAATCGTTAGCCTCCGAGGATCCCTAAATAGCTGATCCGTCCGGACGTGCCAATTTCCCGTGGTAGCTCAGGCCAGAACCGATGACCAACACCAGGAAAGATGAAGACAGCTCTGCAGCTCTTCAAAAAGACGATGCCAGACTCATCTCAAATCTGGGCATGTAAACCGGCCAATTGCAGGCCACCTCTCACGCGACTGCGCAAAGCTTAATAAAAACTGTGCCGGGCTGTCCGCGGCATTGTCCGAGCGCAACTTCGTCATTTTGAGTTTCCGGGCAAATCCCTACCCGGGAGTCCGTCGCTGAGGGCCCCCAGCGGCGGGCTAGCGGGTCAGAGAACGCCTCTAGTCTTCCGGCAGCCCGACAGCAGAACTCTCTACGAAGCGCTGGAAGCTCGAGGTGTACGAGGCGCGGTACTTTTTCCAGCCATCCCGGACTGCATCAATTTTCGCCCATTTGGTGAAGATCACCGACCAGCCTCGGGCGTAGGGGTGCTGCCGTTTTTCAAGCAACACTAGGTTGAGTTGGTTAAAGACCGTGAAAATGAACTCGATTAATTCAAACGAAAACCGCACCCCGGCTTCAGTCTGCTCCTTGTGTTCTTCCTTCCAGTTAGGATTGCCGCTGAACATCGCATCGAAGAAGCCAGGAATGTCTTTGTCGGTGCGTGCCTTTGCCAGCAGTTCTTCATAGCGAGCAGTATGAGCCGAAGAGAAACGGTCCATTTCCGCAGTAGGCGCCCACCATATCCTCCAGAGACTATCAAAGTAGGTCTCCCGGCCATCGGTCATCTTGCAGATGCAAGCCTTGCAACTTGCTCCGGCCGGCTCCAAGACAGAAGATGCAACGTGATGACCCAGCCTTCGATAGCTCTCAAATTGGGATTCGCTGAACCACTGGTTTAATGTGCTGTCATGCGGGAAGGCGGAGTCTTCCTTCTTGTAGTTCAGAACGTCGGCGGGTTCGTCCCCGGTGAGGGATGACTTTATGTAAACGACGAACCCTGGAGTGGTTGGAGCTTCGGGATAGGTGATGGTTCCTACCACGCAGTGCGCGGGACTGTATCGGGAGTCCTTTCCGTGCTCGAGGGCGCGCAGATCGAGGGCAATCTCCGCACCGAAATCAATCCGGCACTTGCGGATGGCCATACCGATGCCGCCGAAGGTAAGTCCTCCGTCAGCTTCGCTGTCGCAGATCACAATGTAACGGCAGCGGCGCCGTACAAGCTCGTACAGTCCCATGTTGTCGAAGTGGCCGCCGTCGCTAAGGTAGACGTATTTTCTTGTGTCATTGGTCCGGCCGAGCAACTCGTTGGCTAGCCACAATAAAGAAAAGCGGGGAGACGGCCAGGGATAGGCGCTACGGAAGCTTTGCAGCGCGCGGGCGCGAAGGCCCAGCTTGGTACCATCTTCATTCAGAAGCCGAGGGTTCAATAGCCACCAGCCTAGACGCACACCAAAGACCGTCAACAGAAAGGCGGTAGCAGCGTTCGTGTGGTAGCCCATGTTGGGGCTGACGGCAGCGCCTGAAATGGCCGCGGCGGTACCGATATGAATACCCGGGCTAGGATAGGCGTAGGTCGATGTCTCGACAAAGCCATTAAAACGTAGAGTGGTGCCTCCTCGTGCCTCCGTCCAGGGAACGTCATAACCGGAATAGAGTGGGGTGAAGGCAAAAGAAGCTGCTTTGCGTTCCTGCCAGGCCAGATCTTCTCCGAAGGTTAAGTTCAACGCTGTGCAGAAGATAGGGAATGGCCCGTGGTAGCCCTTGCCGGGAAGGAGGGCGCTGACTGGCGTCTCGGTATCTCTTACGTCGAATCCGGTAAACCGGTTGGGATGGCGCGGAAGATTGGACGCTCCCAGATAACATCGAGCCAGGCGGTTGCGGTAGAAGGCATGCAAGGAAAATTCATTGATGTCCACTCTCGAAGCGAAGAGCCAACAAATCGCTAAGGGCACGAAATAGGCGATGAAGAAGGCCGCCACTCCAGCCGTTGCAGCTTTTTGATATACAACTTCGGCCAGTGCGGAAATCAGAAGCAGGAGTCCTGCGACAAAAATATAGGGACCAACCACGGCCGCGAGTTCAATGGCGTTGAAGTGGGGTTGCTCATCGCTTTGCGTCCCAGTTGATTTGGAACTCTTGCCGGCGATCAACCCACCCACCGTAGCGGCAATCCACCCGGCCAGGACAGGCATCCCGGCCCACAACTTGTGCCCCAGCCACAAGACCACGTGATGGCCGAACAGGGAAAAGCCAAGCGATACGATCCACATCAGGATGACGAGCCCGATGCCGCCCGCCAGCCGGGTGAGCCACTCACGACGGCTGTCTTCGAACATGCGTCCCAGCAGGCCTGTTACCAACAGGATTGCCACCAGCGGCCCTCCCAGCATCAATGGTGGAGCAATGACTAAAATTGCCCTCCACCAATTGTCTCCAAGTGGAGACCATAGCCTGGCAAGCAGAACGATGCTGGCTACAATCCATGCGGCCGCACCGGTGGCCGCCAAAGCGCAAAGGGCGAACAGTCCAAAAAGGACGCAGACAAATTTCCAATGTGCGAAGGCCATCCGCTGTTTCCAGAAAGTACTGACCTTTTCAAAGCCGGAAGTACTGCGATGAGTTCTTAAATAGCAAAGAGGCGCACCGCCTGCTAAGGCAAGAGTAACTGCTAACACCAGGAAAACAAATGTGGCAGTCAGAAAAGTCAGGGTAAGCTTGAGCCCGAACGTGTCGGCCATCATGAAACGCAATAACAGTGTGAGTAACACGGCTGCTGCTGTCAGCGGCCCTATTATCCATAGGTTTACGGCTCCCTGTGCATAAGCATCGTTCCCTTCGGTCGCCGGCCTGCTGAAGCACAGCAGATTTACTCCGATGAGATAAGTTGCCTGAAGCGTGAGATAGAAGACGGCACCTACCCAAGCAGCAACGGCCGGGCCGCTCTGGGGAACGATTGAGGAAGAGGCCAGGAACCGCAAAAGAAGGGCCAGGAAGATCAGTCCGGAAAAAAGAATGATCTGGTTGAGCAGCGTGTTGCGCAGCCAGGTGGCAATCGCAACCCAGGTGTCACCGCTGAAGAGGCCGTTCTCCGGGGTGAGATAGTTGCTATACCGCCGCAGCCAGCGGATAGGCTCAGGATGGTCGCCGGGATTTCCTGGTTCCGGAAGGGGGATAAGCCGCTTTTCAACCTGCTCAAATCCGAGACGCGTACTCCAGGCGGCGAACCACTGGTGGATATAGCCTCCACCGGAAACGGTACTGAGATAATCGACGCACCGAAGCAGGTTAAGTTCGGCGAGTCCCTGCAAAATACCAAGATTGAAGGTCGCACTACGTATGCCGCCACCAGAGAAGCACAGTCCCATTAGTCCCAGGTTGGTGGCACGCTCGTAGGTATCTGCGGGAGTTTTTGCCGCGGGCGTCGCGACTGGTGGCCCTACGACCTTTGCACGACGTTCTTCCACGTGATCCAATTCCAGCGCCAGGAGCCATTTGCTGGGTGTATATCCAGTGAGTGAAGCAAGCCGGGCCTGTATGTCGGCCCGGGATTCAAGCTCCCGGGCAAGAGAACCGGCGTCCGTGGGCCTCGGAGCAGACAAAAGGTCAAGAGCCTTCTCCAGCAGCGGCCTTTTCTCGCCATAGAGCAGCTTGAATGTTTGCTCGGCCAATTCACTTACGTAGTCTGCCATATTCCCTGCTTTCTGAGCCGTTACAGCCATTCCCAGCCGACGGGCGCGGCGCACCAAATAGAGGGTCGGGTTGATTGCCTAAAAACGCTTCAGGAATGCGATCAAGGCATGCTTGTCAGCGTCGCTGAGACCCGCGCCTCCGCCAGCGGATTTATCGGTCCCAAAGTAATGGCCGCGATTCACAATCAAATCAGGGCACTTGCTGAGGTCAAGTAGTGGGTCAACAATGTTAGCCAGGACTTTTTTTGCTTCTTCGTCTGTTGGATCCCGCGGTGATTTTTGGAGATCCGAATTGATCTTGCGCACGATGTTCAGCAACTTCACGTCATGGACCAATCGGTCGAATGGATCCTTGCTTTCTGAAAACGGATTGAGATTCGTGAGAAGTCCCACGGGAGTGCCCTGAGGAATTGGGCCGATCTTGATGGTCTCGTTTTTCGCATCCAGGAGCGAAGGGAACAAACGAGCGAACACACGCAGCGGCTGCAGCGCGTCGGGGATATAACCGTACGAAATTTTGAGATAACTTTGCGTGTTAGTGCGATCGATCTTGCCGGGAATTCTGTAGCCGAGCTGTTCATCTTTGTCGCGCCTCTCCGGCCAGAGCATCTGTTCGATGGAATTCTGGAAAGAAGCCAGGCGTCCCTTTACCGACGGATCCGAATTAAACTCTCCCACGCTGTTATTCAACAAAAACGGTGCTGTAGACCAGAGACTGACGAGAGAGGGCGGCCGAGTGTAGCCGCGGCCTCCGGCCGGCATCGGGTAAGACCTGGGCTCACCGGTGTAAGGGTGATACCAAGTGATCCGGCCGACAGAAGGCAAGTCCTTATAAGACTGGGATGAAAAGTTGTCCCATATATTGCCGGCGAGAGCGTTGGTCGCGAGCGGACTGCAAGCATTCGTTTGCAAGAGCGTTACCGGGATGCGAAGCTCGCTGGAAAGATAGTTGTGTTCCAAAAACTCAGGCTGCTTCACCATCGCAGTCATTGCTTTCTTGAAGTCGTCAGTCTTTGTCCAGTCCCAGTATTTGTTCGCACGATGTCGCGCATTTTCTTTTTGAAATCGTCAGTTTTCGTCCAGGTCCAGTATTTGTTCCAGCAAACAAGGTAGCCTGCACCAGAACAACCGCCTGGATCAACACCTGCAGCGGGAGTAGGAAGTTTGCTTGAGTGGCAGCGGGCACAGCGTTCCGCGAACACCATCTTTCCCCGCTCCAGTTGTCCCTTGTTCTTGGTGAGGTAGGCCTCGCCTCCGGGTGCATCCTTCAACTTGTGAGGCGCCGTGCTTTTCAGAAAGAAGAGAGCCATGTCGACCGTCTGCTGCTCGGTCGCGCCCCAGTACGCGGAGTTCTTTCGGGCAACGGCAATCTCGATGGGCGTGGTACGCTTTCCTCCAATGAGTGCATTGAAGTGGAGCAGCCACTCTTCACTGAATAACCCAATGTTGAGGTAGACGCGGTTAAGAGCGCCGAGAGCTCCCACCGAGTCGCTGCCCTCTTTGAGTACACGAGGCGTCCACACCGTATCCGGCGCCTGGAAAAACTGGGTGAGCGGCCCCTCATGGACGAAGTCATTAAATTGCTTGTTGTTTAAGCCTCCGCCGGCCAGGGTTTCCTTGCCCCAGCGTTTGGCATGCTCCAACCTCGGCCCAAGATTGTAGACCGCATTCATAGTGCGGGGATTGTTGATGTTGTCGGTGGAGACCAGCGAAGTATCCAGCGTACCTGGCCGGGAAGTGTGGAACAGTTGAAACACAAAGCTGCTGGGATCGGCATCCCAGTCAAAGATGCGATCGATCCAGAAATACTGGGCGCCGACGTTGGAGCTGAGATTTTCCCACTTGGGATTGTCGGGATCGGCTGGAGGTTGCACGGGGTTAGGCCCAACGTGACAGAAGGCGCAGGACATTCCAACCCGATAGGGCTTTACCAGGTCTTTGTTCTGGTAGAACTTGGGGTCTTCGTAATAAGCCTTGCCGTCGCCCCACTTTCTCGCTGCCGCCTCATCAAAGTCGGGATTGGCGAAAAGCCGCAGCCCGACGATGCCGGTCGCATAGCCGTAATAGGAGCCCAACGGAAGATTCTTACCTCGCGCGCCAATGGCGATACCCGGATACTTCTTCTCGTCCTCAAAAGGATCGGGAGGGCAGTCGGGTACGGTGCGACGCTTGTCCAACCACAAGCCATAGCGCTCAGGGTCAGGACCAGTGGCTTCGTCGAAGCAAGGCTCATTGACGAGCCCGAGATATTCCCAGCGATTGTGGCGGCCATACTTTGGTCCTTTGTATTGCGCTCCATGGTAGGAAGAAAGTGTTTTCAGGAAATCCAGAGCCCCGAGGCTGGTGTTCGAAATCCGATCCCAGAAACGATCGTTGCCGCCGGTCCAAACGATCCAGGTATTGCGCCCTTTGACCTCATCCACCGTCAGCGGAATGCCGCCATCCATGTCGTGGAAATAGGGATTATCGGCCGCGGGCATCGAAGCTGCGCTGCGTCCGGCACGGAGAGCCTCATCCTGCACCTGCCCGGGCACAACCTTCTGGCGGTTGCAGCTCACAAGCAACATGAAACATAGCGTCGCAAGCCGCGAGACTTTGCACGAAAGGATTTTTTCCGTGATGGCCACGATGTGCCCTCCTTAGCTTTGGCGCGGTAGCAAGGTTCTCGTAATAGTCCAGACACGTTCGCGCAGTTTTAACCAGCCTTCTCCGTAGTTCCGCCGCCGCGATACGTATTGAACAACTTGACGAGTGTGCCAAATGCTCCCAAAGCCGTCGTCACGTAGGCTGCGGACGATTGCCACAGCGCGTTTTGGGTTGTGAGCAGAAATGCCCCAAGGAGGATCATGGTAGTGAAGAAAGCACCATGCACTTTTCCCCAGCCGCTACGCCGCGACTCGCGCAGCCACTCCTGTTTCAAGCCCGTGGACGTGGCGGACTGCAGGAAGCGCCGGAAGCTCTCGTTCATGAGGCGAAACTGCGGGTCTGTCGTAATCAGGCCCTTGCGAACCAGTTGCCGAATAGCCCTTCCATTGGTGGGATTCAGCAGCCCATCCCCTGCAAGTTGAACGAGCGCAAACTTCTGGTCATCCGAACCTTCTTTCCAAACGAGGCGGTAATACCCATCGGCACGCTCCAGGACCTCCGAGGTAATTGTTTCCTCTGAGTGGATGTTTTCCGTCTTAATGTCGTTTGCGAGTTGCGCGCCGATGGGCCACAGAGCCGCCATCGGCCCGCACTCTTTCCAGATCAGGTCTCGCGCCGGACCTTCGTACTGCTCCAGCCAATAGAAAGGCTCTTCGCGGAGATCAATCAGCTCGAGAGCGGGAAACATACGGCCGTAGTCCTCCGAAGATGCTGCGACTTTCATAATGGCAGCTAGTTGGGTGTTCTGTCTTTCTAGCAGTCGCTGGATCAGAATGGACTTTTGGTTGTCGATTTCAGCATCGTTCACACTGTGTTCGAAATGTAGGATCTCGATCACAGCATTCCCTGGCAACGTCTCCAGGTCGAAATCCTGAGCCCATGTCGGTCCGGTTGCCTTTTTGATCAAATCTATAGTGTATTTTTGCGCCTCCAGATGCCAGTGCGAAACAGGTGGCACAAGAATGAGGACATTCCGACCCTCGCGAATGGATTCAGCAGCCCTCAGCGCGCCTGTCATTTTCAGCGGGGCGACATGAAAAAGAAAAATCCTATGCGCGAGCGCCCAGACGATGAAACCCATAGCCACAATCACGCCAGCCGCAACCTCTACCCCAGCGAAGGCATGGCCCCAGGAGGAAGCTGGAATGTTCGATGTAATTAACAAGTCTTTTTCCGACATCTCTTGGCTTTCAGGCGCCTGATCACTTCTTGGCGGTAGAGAATGGACGCCATGCCAACGAAGGGTCAAGGCGGATGCTTCATTGTCCCAGGACCACTCCGGGAGACTGCGGAAAGGCTCTTTTTTGTCGGCGCCTTGTAGTGATCCGATGTTCATGCGCCCGGTAGTGCCAGAGCTCGACGATGGGGAATCAGAATCCTTGGATTTCTCTGGTTGGGAATCCACGCGGTCCGGAATTACGCCTAACATCTCCGCAGCGGTCTGGTTGTAGTCGTGGTGAAGCACATAGATGAGATCTTGGAACCAACCGCTATAAAGTTCTCCGCCTTGCTGAGGGGGCGCACGCGGAACGATCCGAAGCTTGCCATCCACCAGAGACCGCGGGTCGAGCACGATCCTGCTCCATGGGGTGCTTTTGTCTTCCTTGTCTACTTTGCTTTCTTTCTCCTCTATACCTTCGAATTTATTACACGCGTCTACCCCGAGTTCCTGCTTTTCACACCGCTCGCTCGTCGACATTAGGCGTCGATCCAAGGCGGACGCCAGATGCAGTTGCGCTTGTTTAATACCTAATCGCCGTTCTACATTCAGGCTGGCACGGAACAGCGCCATTGGCGTCAATATGCCAACCAGAAGGAGCAGTAAGACGACACTCAGAACGTAACACCTCCTCCAGGCAGATGAACCCACTTCAGGACCACCGCAGATCTTTTCTCTGGCTGCGCTTCGCTGCAACCGCATGGTTAAATAGCGAATCGGTCGATCGAGCAGCGGCAGCAGCGCGATTACCCCGAAGCACACCAACCAGGTAAATGCCCGCAAATGCGCTCGCCGCCAAATCAGCAGGAAAACAATGGCGCCCAAGATCGAGACCACTGCAAGCAGCGAGTGG
>Ga0137390_10006393_pt1 | contig 10039 bp, 9 predicted proteins | sample 15con2h24AmetaG_FD_104937 | JGI IMG/M metagenome (GOLD analysis project Ga0137390, IMG submission 104937) | Vadose zone soil microbial communities from Angelo Coast Range Reserve, California, USA - 15con2h2.4A metaG | ecosystem: Environmental > Terrestrial > Soil > Vadose zone > Saprolite... | reverse complement strand
TGGAATGACATCATCGGCCCGGTGATCTTCTTGCCATCGAACTCGATCAAGCCCATCTCGGCCGGACTACTCCAGTTCTTCGCCGAGTTCGCCGCGCAATGGACGTTGATCGCCGCGGCGATCGTCATCACCGCCTCGCCGCTCGTCCTGCTGTATCTCTTTACCCAGCGCTACATCATCGCCGGGATGACGAGCGGCGCACTCAAAGGCTAGCGCGGCACTAGCCTTCCGGGCAGCCGCGGCGGCATCATCTACAGCACAGGGGGAAACACCCATGCCACGCGTATCTGGGCTCGGTCATCTGGGCATCTTCGTGCGCGACATCGAGCGCATGACCGCGTTCTACCGCGATTTTCTGGGCATGCAGGTCACCAAGCAGGATCCCGAGGGACGCATGATGTTCCTCAGCTCCGATCCTGAGTCGGTGGATCACGAGATTGCGCTCATGACGGGCCGCTCAGAAGACGATGGCCCGCCGCTGATCCAGCAGATCTCGCTGCGCGTGCCCAGCCTGAACGACCTGCGCACGTTCCATCGCAACCTCAAAGACCAGGGCTACAAGATCGATCAGGTCGTCACCCACCTCAGCGCCATCGGCTGTTACTTTTTCGATCCCGAAGGCAATCGCACCGAGGTGTTCTGGCTGACCGGCCTGCCGTCGTGGGTGATGATCGGCATCCCGATCGACATCGACCGGCCCGACGCCGAGATCATGGCCGACATCGACCACATCTGGCAGCAAACGCGGCACGTGCGCATAGGTGAAAAGCCGGACGCGGCCGCCATCGCGGCGATGCAGCGCGCGCGGGAAAAAACTCGCAAACCAGCAGTTGTCTAGCGCCGACGGCCTCAGGTTGGCAACGGTTCGCCCTTTGTTTCGCGGCCCAGGAACATCGCGCCGATGCTGATGAGCGCGAAGCAGGTCATCAGCGCCGCTGCCTTATTGAAGTCGCCACCGAAGGGGCCGACCAATAGGCCTGCGACGAGCGGACCGAAGGCGGTGATGACGCGCCCACTCCCGTTGGCAAACGAGACAGCGGTCGACCTGACCTGCGTGGGAAATAGCTCCGGCATATAGATCGCGTGTCCCGAGAAGACGCCGAACACGAAGAAACCAAAGACAAAGAGCAACGGCGGGTAGGGTCCCCAACTACTTACGCCGAGATACAGATACAGCCCCAGGATCAGCGTGCCGATGCTATAGCAGACGATCGCCAGCTTCCGCCCAATAATGTCGGCGATGAAGCCAAAGGCGATGTAGCCAAAGACGCCGCCGATGCCCCACGACAGCCCCCCGGTCGCGATGTAGGGAATGGCGGCCTCGCCTTTGATGCCGTCCTTCTCGAGCATCAAGCTCTGGATGGTCGGCAGCCAGATCTGGCTGGTCCAGATCGCCAACAGCGATCCCAGCGCGAACAGCACCGCGACCATCGTGTTGAAGCGCAGGCGCCTGCTGAACAGCTGCAAGAACGCAAACTTGCCGAACTCCTTATCGTCGTCGCTGGCGTTGGCGCCGGCTTGCTTGACGGCGATGCGCCGCTCGCGCACGGCGATAAAGCGCTCGGGCTCGACCATGCTGCGCCGAATGAGCAGCAGCAGCAAGGCCGGCACGATGCCGACGAAGAACACTGGCCGCCAGCCGTACGGGCCGATGGCACCGTAGACCCAGGCGCCGAAGATATTGCCGAACGCACCGCCGGTCATCATGACGCCGGCCATTTTGGCGCGATGCCGTTCGCCAAAGACCTCCATGAGCAGCGGAATCCCGATGACCAGTTCGGCACCGGTGCCCACGCCGCCCAGGAAGCGGAACAGTCCAAGCTGCCACGGCGCCTGCGCGACGCCTTGCAAGGCGGTGAACACGCTGAAGATCAGGATGCTCATGGCCAGCGTCCGCACCCGCCCGATGTAGTCGGCGAGCATGCCGAAACCGATCCCACCCAGCGCCCAGCCGAGCAGACCGGTGGTGCTCAGAATCCCGCCGACCAGGCCAAGCTGTGCCGCGCTGACTTGCCCTCCGCCGAGTAGCTCGGTAACCGCGGGGCGCAGCACGAGCGAAAACAGGTTGAAGTCGGCTGCGTCCAGGGCCCAACCCGCCCAGGCAACGAACAGAACGAGCCACTGATAGCGTGTAATCTCGGCCAGCCACCCGACTCGCCGTTCCGCCACAACCGTCGTGTCCATGGTTCTCCGCCGTCTCCCTGACGAAGCTAGACCCGCCATCGGCCAGGCTACACCTCGCCTGACGACGAGACAACGCCCAACCCTGACGATTGCCGGTATGGCTGAGTCCGGCTTATGCTCGGATGTCGAGTGATCGAGCCGCAGCGCACGCCAGCGCTGGCCGTAAACGACCACGCTCCACGCTTCACACTGCCAGCGTCGACCGGCGAGTCCATCTCGCTCGACGACTACCTGGCGCGTGGGCCGGTGGTCCTGCTGTGGTACGTCTTCGACTTTGGTCGAGTTTGAACGGGCGAGCTCCAGGGGTTCCGTGAGAACCACGCCCGTTTCGTCGAACTGGGCGCCCAGGTGCTCGGGCTATGCGTCGAGAGCAGCCGGGCCCACACCGCGTTTGCCGAACAGCTCAATCTACCGTTCCCGTTGCTGAGCGACCTCAACCGCGAGGTCGTGCGTCAGTTCGGTGTCATGTACACGCCTGAGCAGCGTCATCGAGAAGGCTATTACGGCATCAGCAAACGCGCCGTATTCGTCCTCGATCAGGCCGCGATCGTGCACTACGCCTGGATTACCGACGACGCCCTGGTAACGCCGAACGTCGACGAAGTCCTCGCCGCCGTGGCCAGCATCGCCCGCAACACTCAGTAAGCTTCAGGCTATGAGTCGATGGCGAGCATGCGGTCCGACTGCAGGACGGCATGGGCCGCTTGCAGCTCGTCAATTTCAGCAGGCAGGTAACCAAGCTCAGCGAGCACCGCGTTCGTATGCTCGCCCAGGGCCGGCGGCGGCAATCTGACCTCGTACGGCGTATCGCCGAACGTGACCGGTAACGTCGGCAACTTGAACGTCCGACCGTCGGACAGCTCCACCGTCAGCAAGTGTCCTCCGGCGTTGAGATGCGGCTCGTCAACCAGGTCGACCGGCGTGTTGACCGGGGCGTACGGCACATCCGCCTCTCTGAGCCGGCGCATCATCTCCGCGAGCTCGAATTGCCGCACTGCTTCGGCAATTCTTGGAATGAAAACCGGCCGACTGAGCGAGCGCTTCGCATTCGTATTCAATGCCGGATCGTTGCGCAGGTCGGATAGGCCGAATAGCTCGCACAGGTTGGCCCAGTGGCGATTGGTGGTCACGGCAATGAAGATCTGTTTCCCATCGCGTGTGTCGAACAGCTGATAGACACCCCAGCCCATCGCTCCGCCGATGCCGCTCGCACTTGCAGCGGTTGGATCGCGAGGTTTGGGCGGATCGCCGGCAAGCTGGACCCGACTGAAGTGCTGGTTCATCCAGAAGACGGTCGTTTCGAAGAGTCCGGATCGGATGTCTTCGCCCATTCCTGTCAACTGGCGGCGGTACAGAGCGGCCAGCACGCCGATGACTCCGTAAGATGCGGCTCCGATGTCGACGATGGAGGCCGCCGCCCGCATCGGCCGCCCAGGCAAGCCGGTGACGTATGCGAGTCCCCCTTCCATCTGCGCCAGCTCGTCGAGCGACGGCCGAGATTCGTAGGGCCCAGACAGAAAGCCCTTGATCGAGCAGTAGATGATGCGCGGATTGACGCTGGAGGCCCAGACGTACCCGACACCGAGCCGGTCCAGAGCGCCGGGGTTATAGTTTTCGACCACAACATCCGACTTCTCGATCAGTCGTTTGAAGACCCCACGACCCCCTGGCTCGCGCAGGTTTACGGCAACGCTTCGCTTGTTCCGATTGAAGGAGAAGAACGTCGTTCCCTGGTTCGCCTGATTCCGCGCCGTGTCGCCGATCCACGGATCTTCGACCTTGCAAACCTCCGCCCCCAGATCGCCGAGAATGAGACCGGCGCTCGGTCCAGCCACGATGTGACCTAGCTCCAGCACACGAATGCCGTCGAGCGGCAGCGCTCGTGGCGGGGTCGGTACTATCACTCCGCGGTCGGCAGCCCGTCAGTGGCCGACGCAACCGCCTGGCGTGTGCCGTTGGTCACTGTCACGGCGCGGGCATGGACGCGGGGGGACTCGCTGCGCATCCAGCTCGTGATGGGACCCGGCCAGGGCGAAGACTGCCCGGCATACGATGACGGACCGCGCAGGAAGTGCTTTGCCTCCTCAAGGGTTTCGATGAAGGGCATGTCCATGGCGTACAGGCGGTCATATCTTGGCCGTGGGCCAGCTTTGGACACGAAGCCGTACAACTGGTGCCCGACGATCTCTTCGGCCATCCAGACGACTTCGATCAACCTGTACAGGTCGACTCCGGTGTGGATACCCATGCCTTCCAGCATGTGCATGAGGTCTTCGGTGGCGATCATCATCGCCGCCCGGCCATTGCCACAGTATGGGCAACCGGCCATCCCGCCAATCGACGACTGCACGCGCAAGACATCGCCGCTGTCCAGCACTCGAAGCGCAGCGTACACAGATGGCAGAGCCATCGCTCGACCGTTGTGGACATGCAGGCTGAATTCGTCGATTGACGGCCAGCGGGCCTTGATATCCTCGAGCAGGCGTTCGACGCGATGCGGCAAATTCCAGCTCATGGGATCGGCGATGCTGACTCGCTTGACGGTGAGCTCTGCCTCGGCCCAGACCTGATATTGCCGGTCCAACAGGAGCATGTGCTGCTCGTGGCTGAACTCACCGGTCCAGTTGGAGCCAAATGCGCTGGCCAGTCCAATGCCCCCGTGCGTGACCCCGCGCGCTTTTGCGCTCGCCACAACGTCGGCGAGACCAGCTAACTCCCTGACCTGCGTTCGGTTGTAATTGCGCTGCGCAAAAACGTCGCACATGTTGACCTGGGTGGAGGCTCCGCGGCCGGCTGGACTCAGCGGCGGAGTGAACTGGCGAGCTTGCTCGCGACCTCGCTCGTTGAAGATGGCCGCCGTATAGCGCACGCCGGGCTTTGGGTGAAAGCCACGAATGATCTCCTCAACCTGGGCCATCTGGGGTGTCCATTTTGGACTCACAAAAGAGCCCACCGCGATCTCCGTGAGTCCCGTCTCTGACAGAGCGTCGAGCAGGCGAATCTTGTCGGCGACGGGAATGTTGCGATCCTCGATCTGCATGCCATCACGCATGCACTCTTCGCCGTGGTGAATGGTGGGGTATCCAGTCATGTTCTTCTCCCAAAGGGGACCTTTCGGTACGGTTGGGGCCTACGATACGCTGACAACACTATGGCCGCATCACCCAGACTGTGCATCTCTTCGGATTCCCACGTCGTCGAGCCGCCAGAAATGTTTGCTCCGCTCCAGAAGCGGCTGGGTAGTCGGGCACCGCGCGTGGTGCGCACCGAAATGGGCGATCAGCTCGACCGCGGCAACGGCACGCTGGGCCTGCCGATCGGTGGATTCCTGATCGTGGGCATGGACCTCGCCTCAGACGAGACTCGCGCGCAGACTCGCCGCGGCTATGAGATCGCCCGACCCGGCGTCTACGATATCGCCGAACGACTCAAGGACCAGGACCGCGACGGCATTGCCGCCGAAGTGATCTACCCGAGCGTCCTGTTCGACGTGTACCAGGTCGAGGACACCAGCGTCGTCAACGCGACATTCGAGGCGTACAACGACTGGTTGTTCAACTACGTCAAGCCCGCGCCTACACGCCTGTTCGGTCTGGGCGCGATCCAGCTGCGCGACCTGGACGCCGCCATCGACGAGATGCATCGGGTCAAAGAAATGGGTTTCGTCGGGCTGTGCATTCCGTGCACGGCGCCGCCAGACAAGCCATTCTCCGACCCGTTCTATGACAAGTTCTGGGCAGCCGCGCAGGAGGCCCAGATGCCGCTCGCGATGCACATCTTCTCGCAGGCGTCGCCCAATCACGGCGTGCCGAACGTGCCTGGCGCCAACTCGCCGCTGGCCTATATCGGCATGGAGGTGACGCTCATGCACCTCATCGCCGGCGGTGTGTGCGAGCGTTTTCCCAGCTTGCAGTTCGTGCCCACCGAGTTTGAAACTGGCTGGATCGGCAATTTTCTGCGCCGAACGGACCATACCTGGACGCGCCACGGCGGCAAGATCGCCGGCTACACACTGCCACGCAAGCCGAGCGACTATTGGCACCGCCAGTTCACCGCCACCTTCGAAGACGATCCAATTGGTATTCGCACGCGCGACTTCATTGGCGTCGAGAACCTGATGTGGGGCAGTGACTACCCGCACGGCGACTCCATCTTCCCGGAGTCGCAGCCCATTCTCGATAGCCTATTTTCACCTGAAGAAGAAACAGACCGCTTCACCGTGACGGTAGCCAACGTGGTCAAGCTGTATAAGCTGCCGTTCGACCTGAGCCAGTACATTCCACAGGCGATCGCTCAACCGGCGCTAGCCTAGAGCGGGAAGGATCCGACACGTGCAGTTCGGATTAACCCTACCCAACAGGGGCGTGTTGTTCGGCGTGACCACGCCCGAGCAGATGCTGCAGATGGCGGAAATCGCCGATCGCTCGGATGTTTTCGAATCCGTGTGGGTGGGTGACAGCCTGCTCGGCAAACCGCGCATGGAATCGCTGACCCTTCTGTCGGCGATCGCCGCGCGGACCACTCGCGTACGCCTCGGACCCGCCTGCATGGCCAGCTTCCCGCTCCGTGATCCGGTCCTGCTGGCCTATCAGTGGGCGAGCCTGGATTTGCTCGCCGCCGGACGCACGATCCTGGTCGCGTGCACCGGGATCGTGCCGCAAGCTGGCGGTCGCATCGAAGGCCAGCTCTACGGACTCCAGAACAAGGACCGCGTCAAGCGTCTGATCGAATGGATGACGCTCATCAAGCGTCTGTGGACGGAGGACGACGTCAGTTTCGAAGGCGAGCACTATCGCTGCGAGCACATCACCATCGATCCCAAGCCAGCGGCCAAACCGCGCCCGCCGATCTGGATCGCCAACAACGCGCGCGGCGACCGCGAGCTGATCGAACGCACCCATCGCCGCGTCGCCCGCCATGCGGACGGTTGGGAAACCTCGCTGTGCGATCCCGAGGACCTGCGCTGGCGCCTCAGCGATATCAGGCAGAAGCTGCGCGAGGCCGGCCGCGATCCCGCCGACGTCCCGACGCACCTGTACCACAACATCAACGTGAACGAGGACCGCGCCGCGGGTCTGGACGAAGCCAAGCGTTTTCTGGACACGTACTACACGCTCGACTACTCGCCCAAGTCTGTTGACTGCTGGACCGCCGCCGGCTCGCCCGACGAATGCGTCCAACACCTGCGCGTCTACAAAGAGCTGGGCTTCGACGAAGTCACCCTGCGCATCGCCAGCTGGGACCAGTTCGGCCAACTGAAGCGCGTGATGGACGAAGTGCTACCGCGCGTGTGAACAGGCGTCAGCGCGCGCCGGCCATGGAGGCCAGGTACTGCGGATCAAGCCCATAAGACTCCCAGCGGCGGTCGACCTCTTCTAGATGTTCGCGCGGGGGGACCGAGCGGGCGGGGTAGGCGTGCTTGCGCGTGGCGTCGATGCCAACTTTGCTGCCCAGTTGGCCACGGCGAACCAAGCGAGGCGCATCGGCAGGCGCAAGCGAGGGGTCGAGCGGAACGGGCGGTGTTTGTTGGACGATCTGGACGTCGCGCACCGGTTGGACGTGCCAGCTCATCGCCCACAGCACCTGGAAGGTATCGCGCACGTCGATATCGTCGTCGACGACGACGGTGAACTTTGACAGGCTTGGGTCGACCGACCACGCGCCCCACATGGCGGCCAGTGGCTGGCCCTCGAACTTCTTGCGCATGGCGATGGCCAGAAATGCTGCGCCGCCGCCGGCATGCAGGAAGTGCACGTCGGTCACCGGCATACGCAGGTCGCGGGTCAGGTGCTTGTAGATCGCCATCTCCCGCCCGGTGCCTCGAATCGTGCTCGATTCGCTGGGCGGCATCTGGCTGAAGAAGTCGTGGAAGATTGGCTTGTCGCGGTGGGTGATGGCGTCGACACGGATGACGAAGCTGTCACCCGAGTCGCTCATGTAGCCGGTGTACTCGCCAAAAGGCCCCTCGGGCTCGCGTACGCCGCACACCACTTCGCCTTCGATGACGATCTCGGCGCTGGCCGGCACCATGAGGTCTGACGTCTCGCACTTGACGATCGGCAGGGGTGCAGACCGTAGCCGCCCGGCGACGGCAAACTCGTCGAGCCCATAGGCGATGCGCGCGACGGACGTCAGACCAATGGTCGGGTCCGCGCCCAAGACAATTGCGCACGGCGTCCCGCGGCCGTTTTCTTCGTTTTTGCGAATGTGGGTCCACATGTCGCGCGATGGATTGGACAGTTGGATACCGACTTTGCGCGGCTCTTTGATCTGGATGCGGTAGGTGCCTACGTTGCGCTCGCCGGTTTCGGGATCCTCGGAGACCACGCAGGGGGCGGTCAGGAAAGGCCCGGCGTCCTGGCCCACGGTCCAGGTGCTGACCGGCAGCCTGGTCACGTCCGCCTGGTCGCCCAGCAAGATGTGCTGCTTGACCGGCCCAGTGGCGACCGGCTCTGGCTCGAGCGGGTCGTCCTGGGCGTCCGCCCAGCGGTCGGCGATCTCGTCGACGCTGCATTGGAGGGCCAGCGCGTACACCTCGCGCGACGCGCCCAGAATGCCAACCGTGACCGGGATGTCGGAGCCCTTGACGTGTTCGAAGAGGAGCCCGGGCCGGTCCTTCTCCGGAATCCGTTGAAACACGCGGCGCGTCACCGCGGCGATCTCCCAGTCCCGTTCGACCTCCGCCTGGACGCGGAACAATTTCCCTTCCCGATCGAGGGCCGCAAGGTACTGGCGCAGATCAGCGTATGCCATGTGCTTGTCCTCCCAGTCTAGTTGCCTTGAAGCCAGCGCCACACCCGATCCGGGGTGATCGGCAGTGAACGGATGGTGCAACCGAGATGGGCCAGGGCGTCTTCCACGGCGTTGGCCACGCACGCCGGGCCAGGAATCGCTCCGCCTTCTCCAACGCCCTTGGCTCCGAGCGGCGTGAACGGTGACGGGTGCTCCAGACGGTCGACCACGATGTTCGGTACGTCCAGGCTCGTGGGTTTGAGATAGTCCATGAAGCTGGCGGTCAAAAGCTGCCCCTGTTCGTCGTAGCGAAACTCCTCGAGCAACGCCGCGCCGATGCCATGTGCTGTTGCGCCGTGGACCATGCCCTCAACGATGCCCGGGTTGAGCTCCGGGCCGCAGTCGTGTACCACCACGTACTTCAGGATGCGCACCTGGCCGGTGGGTCTATCGACAGCCGCCAGGCAGCAGTGGGCCGCGTTGGCGTAGACCAGCTGACCGCGCACACGGCGCTGCTCGTCGACGGTCGTCGACAGCGGATTCTGATGGAAGTGGCGCGCCTCGAGGCCCGGGTCTTCACCCGGCGGGAGTCCGAGCAGGTCCTGGTACGCAGTCCGCGCTACCTCGGCCAGCGTCAGTCCGCGTGCGCGCGCGCCCCGCAGGTGAACCCGCCCATCAGCCAGCTCGAGGTCCGCCGGCGCCACCTCCAGCCGGTAAGCGGCGATGCGCCGCACTTTGTCCCTGACCCGCCGCGCCGCGCCGACCACCGCGCCGACGTCGGTCACCGAAAACTTATTCGAGTAGTTGCCCGACAGATACAGCCACGGTGTCGTTGACGAGTCGAAGCCACGCGCCACGTCCACCTGGTCCGGCGTCAGCCCGAGTTCGTCGGCCACGATCTGGGCGATGACCGTCTCGTACCCCTGGCCGGCCGGCGGATTACCCAACGCTGCGCGCACGTGCCCGTCCGGCTCGATGCGCACGAGCGCGCCTTCCGCGGAGCCGGAGGCGGTGCGTCGGCCGGTCACCAACTCATACGAGGCGGGATTGGTACCGGCCGGCTCGACCGAAGTGGCGATGCCAATGCCCAACAGCGGACCCCCGTTTTGCCGAGCTCGAGCCT
>Ga0137390_10006392_pt1 | contig 10040 bp, 7 predicted proteins | sample 15con2h24AmetaG_FD_104937 | JGI IMG/M metagenome (GOLD analysis project Ga0137390, IMG submission 104937) | Vadose zone soil microbial communities from Angelo Coast Range Reserve, California, USA - 15con2h2.4A metaG | ecosystem: Environmental > Terrestrial > Soil > Vadose zone > Saprolite... | reverse complement strand
TCGTTCCTGAGCCGGAAGGCGAAGCCGCCACGGTCATCACCTACCAGGAACTCTACCGCCGGGTGAACGAAGTCGCCGCCATGCTGCGCGATTTTGCCGGGCTTAAGACCGGCGACCGCGTCACCATCCACATGCCCATGATTCCGGAGCTGCCCATCACCATGCTGGCGTGCGCGCGCCTCGGCGTCGTGCACTCCGTCGTCTTTGGAGGATTCAGCGGCGAAGCGTGCGGCTTGCGCGCGGCCGACTCCGGCAGCCGCGTGCTGATCTACGCCGACGGCTATCATCGCAACGGCAAATGGGTGGACCACAAAGGAAACGCCGACATTGCCGTGGAAACCGCGAAAAAAGAGGGCCAGATCGTCGACAAGGTATTGATCTGGAAGCGCTATCCGGGGCACTTCCGTTCCGAATCCCCGATGATTATGGGCCGCGACTTTTTTGTCGATGAAGTTCTAAACGACTATCGCAATCACCTCGTCGCTCCTGTTTCCCAGGATGCCGAAGCTCCGCTCTTTCTGATGTACACCAGCGGCACGACCGGAAAGCCCAAGGGCTGCCAGCATCGCACCGGCGGCTATCTCGCCTACGTCACCGGCACCTCCAGGTATTACCAGGACATTCACCCGAACGACGTCTACTGGTGCATGGCCGACATCGGCTGGATCACTGGCCACTCTTACATTGTGTACGGGCCGCTCGCCCTCGCCGCCACCAGCGTCCTCTACGAAGGCGTGCCACAATTCCCGGATGCCGGCCGTCCGTGGCGCATCGCCGAGCGCCTGGACGTGAACATCTTCCACACTTCGCCCACTGCGATTCGTATGTTGCGCAAGGCCGGCGGCGACGAACCGAAAAAGTACAACTACCACTTCAAGCATATGACCACCGTCGGCGAGCCCATCGAACCGGAAGTCTGGCGGTGGTATTACGCGGTTGTCGGAAAGAAGGAAGCGGCGATCGTTGACACCTGGTGGCAGACGGAAACCGGCGGCTTTCTCTGCACCACCAAACCCGCGCTCGATCCCATGAAGCCCGGCAGCGCAGGGCCGCCCGCTCTCGGCATCTATCCGATTATTTGGGATGAAGAAGGAAAGGAAGTGCGTGCAGGCTCGGGCGCGGCTGGAAATATTTGTATACGCAATCCGTGGCCCGGGATAATGCAGACCATCTGGGGCAGCTCGGAGCGCTTCGTCAATCAGTACTACAAGAAGTACAACAAAGATCCGCAAAGCAAGGACTGGCGCGACTGGCCGTATTACGCCGCCGACGGTGCTGTGCTCGCCGCGGATGGCTTCTACCGAATCCTGGGCCGCGTCGACGACGTGATCAACGTCGCCGGCCATCGTCTGGGAACGAAAGAAGTCGAATCCGCTTGCCTTACCTTGCCGGAAGTGGCGGAAGCCGCCGTCGTTCCCGCAGTCGATGAGATCAAGGGGCGCGTGCCCGTCGTTTATGTTTCGCTGAAACCGGGCATAGCGCCGACAAAGCAGATGCAAGACAAGGTAATCGCGGCGATCGAAACGATGATTGGCAAGATTGCGCGCCCGAAAACGATTCACATCGTTCCGGACATGCCCAAAACGCGCTCCGGCAAGATCATGCGCCGCGTGCTCGCCGCCATTTCCAATCAGATGGATACCGGCGACATCACCACCCTCGCCAACCCGGATATCGTCGAGCAAATTCGCATACAAGTGCAGGGCCGCTCCCGCGGCCCCATAAAAGAAGGCCCCGAAGACATAAAAATGTTCGGCGACGAGCGCTAGCCGCTTGCGTCCCATCATCTAAATGGATTAACTGCACGGACACCGCCATAGGCTTGTCCGTCCGACAAATCCTCTGTGTAGATTATTTCTGCTCCGGCAGTCTCGGCCGCGTGAATGACCAAGGCGTCCCAAAAGGAAATCTTATATCGTTCTTCTATTTCCAGAGCCCGCAAAGTAGATTGAGCGGTGTTCACGACGATCATCCAACCCATGTACTCTTGAAGGATATCCCGCGTCTCGTTAGCGCTTAGGGAGCGTGCCACCTTCCGGCGTAGATAAACAGCGAACTCTTGCAAAACCTGGGTGCTCAGCACGCCCGTTCCCGTTTCCCAAAGGTGGCGCACAAGTCCTCGCGCCGTGTCGTGCTTGGCCCCCGAAGCGCGGTCAAAGGCATACACCAAAATATTCGTATCGACGAACAGTCTATCGCTCATGCAGCTCGTCGCGGGAACGCACAGGTTGGAAACCCAGGTCATACCCTTTCTCAAGCCGCGCGAGCGCTCTCTGTTTCGCCCGCTCGTAATCCAGATCCTTCTCGAGTTTCTCTTCCAACAAAGAGATCATCAATGCACTGATTGATGTCTCTCGCTGCGCAGCGAGAATCTTGACTTTCTTCAGCAGATGCGTGTCGATCTTCAATGTTATGTTTGTCTTAGCCATCGATATTCTCGAAGCACGTAAACACGTGCAGCACAAGTTTACGTGCTTAGCCCCGTCACGTCAACCCCCCATCGTGCTCTGCTGATTGTATTTACGGTCGGGTTGGACCGGTGAACGCCGGCTGGGAAGCGCCGCAACGGCCTTGGGCCGCGGCTTGTAGGTCTGCATCGAGCAGCGCGCCGCGCCACCGCTGCGCGGAGCAAAGCTGCTCAGCGCTCAAGCCAATCGCGCCGCGCAGGTCGGCCCCCTCGAAGTTCGCGCCCTCGAAGCTGGCTTCGCGCACAACCGCGCCAGTCAACACCGCGCCGCGCAAATCGGCGTTCTTGAAATTGGTATCCAGAAAAATGCCGCCCTTGAGCTGCGCGCCGGTTAGATTCGCTCCAACGAGTTTCGCTGCCGAGAAATCGGCGTCGTTCAGATTCGCCAGCGCCAGAAAGGCTCGTTCCAGCTTGGCATCGCGGACGTCCGCGCGAGAAAGATCGGTGCGCAGCAATTGCGCATCGCGCAGATCGATTGCATACATCGAAGCGCCGAGCAACTTGGCGTTGGACAGCACCGCGCCTTCAAAAATCCCGTACGAAAGGTCGGCGCCGTGCAAGTCCGCGGAGGAAAGATTTATCGACCGGGCGTCCGTGGAAACGAACACCGCGCGGCCGGCTTGCACGCGATCCAGCACGGCATTGTGCAGACGCGCTTCGCGCAAGTTGGCGCCGCGCAGATCAGCTTCCGACAAATAGGCGCCCTCGAGGTTCGCGCGCCACAACCGCGCATTGACCCAGAACGTGTGATACGCACGCGCATACCGCAAGTTCATCTGGTTCAGCCGCACGCCGCGAATTGCCGCGATGCCCTCTTCCGACCAATCACCATGAGCAGGCAGCGGGGAAAAGGACGCCTCGGTGACATCGGCATAAGGTCGGTATCCCAAAGCCTGCAAACCCTGCGCGGCCCAGCGGCGGATGTCGGAGCCGGTCATCTCCGGCGCGATGGAGCTCTCCGCGGGCATCCCGCGAATCACGCCAAACGACAGAAGGACCAGCAGGCAACCGCTCAAGAGCGTCACTTTCAGCGTGGAGAGCACCACCGGAAGAATCGCTTTTGACTTTCGGTACAACTCACCCGGCCGCAGAACCCGCGAAACAATGGTCGGCAGGCAAGTCGCCGCAGCCACCGCGAGCGCGATCAGCAGGACGTGCAGCAACGTTCCGCGCATGTCCTGTCGCGCCAGGTAGCGCAGCCAGAAGAAAAACAGCGTGACCGGCGCGACCCAGTAGGCCAGAACGGCAGCGACCACCGCCTCGAGAATCGCTTGCGGCGAACGGCTGTCCCGCATCCAGCGAAAATGGCGGCGTACCAGCGCCATGAGAAACCACGGACCGTCTTTTTCCGGCGTGTTTCCGTCGATAAAGACGGCGGGCAGCGCGGCCATGTTGCCCCACAGGCGCAACAGCAAGAAATGAAACCGCAAATACAAGAGGACGATGAACAACGGCGCGCCCAGGTAAAAACCGCTCATGGGCACGGCGTTCGAAACTCGCGCGAAGGGGATCGCGGAGGAATTTAGCACCAGGCGCACGTCGGTGGTGAAGGCAATCACCACGGCGCACAGCGCGCACGCCGCCAGGATCAGGAAATAGAACCAGCGCGAAAACATGGTCGCCTGCGCGATGGCCTTTGCGCCATCGAACGTGGCCACCGCCTCCGGCAGCATGGCGTCGAACAAATTCGTCCCGCCGAGGCGACCTACCCACAAACCTTCCGCGCCATACAGCGTCGCACCCATCAAGTTCGCGCCGCGCAGCTCCGTGCCAAGCAGGTTGGTATCGCGGAGGTCGGCTTGCACCAGCGATGCGCCGCGAAGATTCCCCAGGGAAAGATCAGCGCCGCGAAAATTAGCCTTATTCAAAAACGCGCCTTGCAGGTTGACTCCGGTCAAATCCGCGTGCGCCAGGTTCACGCCGCACAAATCCGCCTTGCTGCCGGATTCGCCGCCCGACTCCACCCAGATCTTGTGCTGATCCAAAATCTCGGCGAGATCAAGCAGGGTAATCCCGCGCGATTCGTCCGCCGGCGAAACTTCCGCAGGTGTAGGCTTAACTTTCGATACCATCCGGATTGCTCCCCCGTTAACGCCGCTTTCACGGCCGCAGCCGTAGCGCCGCGACCTTTGTGGCCGGATTCATTAGTGGGCTGGGGCCCGACCGTGGCCTAAAATTTCCGCAATTTGGAGATGCGGCTGAGCAGCTTCATCGTCTCGCAAAAACCCTGTGGAAATCTCCTGCTCCGAGGGACAGGGCCGCGAAGAGGTAACCTGACGCCGCTTCGTGAAAATCGGAGTTGCCGTCCCTGCGTTTGCGCTTGGTTTTTTGTGATGCTCGGCGCTTGCGGATATTTTTCGAGGTTGGATGAAATGAAGATCGGCGATTGTCGCAAAAAAAAGAGCCGGGGTCTCCGCTGAGGGGCCGAGGAACCCCGGCTTATCCTGCCCGCCTCCGCAGTGAGCGAGCAAGAACCTGGGAAAATTTATTGTTTGTCTTCCTCGGCGCGCAGGAATTCGTAGCGCTCGATGGCGGCGACGACGCCAATGGCGCCCTGGTCGCGCGGTTCGGTGCGCTGAACGCGTCCGAGGCAACGAACGCGAACGGGCCCTGCAAGTGTGATTTCGTTCGGCAGGGTGAGGAGGATTTCGACCGCCGATCCCTCCTTCACATCCTTGGCCAGGAAGAAGTAGACCCCGCGGGAGCTGACGTCGCGGGATTCGGTGCTGGTTTCTCCAACCGCGGCACCCGTCGTCCAGCGGACGGTAAGCGGAAGGCGCATTTGAAAGCGCTGCGTGGTGCGGCGTTCGGACCCGTTCAAAGCGGAGCCTCCTGAAGCGAAGTTGCAGTGTAGCCGGGAGGGGGGCACAGGGACAATAGGACTGGGGATACAAAATCGGTTCAATTCTGCGAAGTACGAAGGTACTAGGAGAAGGCTCATGCGGTAGCCTGAATGTCGGAAAGTCTGAATGTCGGAAGGCGTGAAAGTTGAGAGGTCGGGAGGTCGGAGGGTACCCCCTACCCCGGGTGTTTTGGGAAAAGAGGCTGCAAGCGATTGAAAACAAAGGGCGACGGCTCGAGAAAGAGGGCAAAGAGGCACAAAGAGGCGGCAAACCAATGAAAAGGCGTGACTTATGGCTCGCGGTGGCGTGACTTGGGTTGTGCTCGGCGGCAGGGGGCTACGGCGCGGTGCGGCGGGTAGACGGGGACGGAGCTTCGAGATTTGGGCCGGGACGGGGACGACCATGGGGAAGGGTAGCGTGGGGGTACTTCAGAAGTAAAGTAAAAAGCAGCGAATGGTCGAAATTCGGGGGCGAACGGCTATTAGGAGCAGCGAACGGCGACGCTTGTCTTGTAGAGCCGCGCCGAATGCAAGAGGGCGTCGACTATCGGCGGAAGTGAAACAAAGACCCAGACGTAAAACCGACGTCTGGGGCACCCGGCCTCTGTTTTTCGAGGCCACCTTTCATTTTGTCCTATTTTTTTTCTGTAGGTCTAAGAGCCCCTTCTTCAAGTCGTCCGCGTGCTGCCTGCACTTCTTGTCATCCCTGCAATCGCTCGCCAGGTCGTAGAGTCCGGTTGGGTCGACGATGTTGAGTGGGTTGTTCCGTGCATAGGCGTACCGATTCCAGGTTTGCGGGTCCCAAGGCCGTCCACTGTTCAGCAGCGGATCAGGAGTTTGGAAGCGGCCCAGGCTTGAACCGAAATACCTTGCACCGAAATCGTCTAGTCCGCTTTCGCTATCGCGTTCTTTGCCGGTGAATTTGAAGTGGTCAGTCAAGCGGAGAACGTCCGCCTCTGTTCGGGAATTTCAGTCGGTCGGACGATGAGGCTTTAAATCCTTCATTTCGACTTTCAAATTCTCTACTCGATCGAATTTGAGTTCAAACCATTTCGGGTGGACGCAAGAGGGGACACAACGGAATTTTCCAGTGAATTCTGCAGTGACGTGCTTGTCCCTAGTGCCAAGCAAGGGATTTTGTGCCAGAGCCCGGTATAGGTCTGCGTTGCCCGGGTCGTTTTCTGCCTTGTCGGACTCAACGGGTATGACTCCCTTGTTACATTGAGGCTCGCCCTGAGGAGGCGTCTTAGAAGTACCGTCAAGCAGCCCGCAGTTTGGCTCACGGAGCAGGGTAACGTGTCTCCCGCTGTGAAAGAACGCGGAGACTCTAACAAGCTTGCCGTTGAATTTTGCGCCCGACTCAACAAGCTGGGTAATAGTTGTTTCAACGGGCTTTCGAGTAGATGCTTGCGGGTCAGCAGCCAATTCGTGAGCAAGGCACAGTTGAATCAAACAGGCTAGCGAAAGGGCGCTTCGTCTGAAACGCCCTAACATCCTGGTGCTCCGGCGGGTGGCCCGGTCGATAATTTCTGAGTTTCCATGTTGACAGCAACATCCGATTGGGAGGATACCATCTTCTAAATTCACCGTGCTGTTTAGTCGGGAGGGTGCCCCACCCTCGGCTTGTGAGGGTGGGCTCTTGGGGTCCTCCGATGCCGAAAGGATTGAAGCGGTACTACGGCCGCGGCCATCTGCATTTTATTACTTTCAGTTGCTATGGCCGGCGGCCATTGCTTAGGGCCGTACGCGCCAAGAATCTTTTCCTCAAGGAACTCGCGCGCGTGCGGCGCGAATACGCCTTCGCGCTGGTCGGATATGTAGTGATGCCGGAGCATGTGCACTTGCTGGTCAGCGAGCCAAAGAAAGGGACACCTTCGACTGTGCTGCAAATGCTGAAGCAGCGTGTCTCTCGCAAGATGCGGCAGAAAAAGACAGGCTACGGAATAGCCCAAGTGCGCTTACCATTTTTTGAGGCGGAGAAGAGTCTTCCACAGTTCTGGCAGGCGCGATTCTACGATTTCAACGTATACACGGAGAGAAAGAGACGCGAGAAGTTCGATTACATGCACGGCAATCCGGTGACTCGGAAGTTGGTACGGCGTCCGCAGGATTGGCCGTGGAGCAGTTATCTATTTTATGAAAAAGGCGAAGCGGGCTTGATCACGATCGATCCTGTCTAGGGAAGGTTACGGCGAACCCCAAGACCCACCCTCACAAACCGAGGGCGGGGCACCCAAAACCTTATACGTGCCGGCCGGGCCACCCGCCGAGCTGGTCCGGTAGAGGCGCGCTTCAGTGAAGGGAGACGCTGCCGCCTACGCGGGGGTTGTTTTTGCGCAGGGTGAAGGACAGGAGGAACATCAGGGCAGCGCAAACGGCGAGGACGAAGTAAGTGTCAATGTAGGCGAGTGCCGCCGCCTGAGCATGCAAGCTGGCGTAGAAGCGGGCGAGGGCTTGCTTCTGCGCGTCCGGGAGGCTCATGCCGGCGCGCGCCAACTGATGCGCGAGGGCGCTGAGCATGGACTGAAAATTGGGATTCAACGGGGTCGCCTGCTGGACCAGGTTTCCTTGATGAAACTGGGAACGGCGCGCAAGGATGGTAGTGACCAGGGACGTTCCCACGCTGCTGCCGATGTTGCGCATGAAGTTGACTAGCCCGGCGACGGCATTATTTTTTTCTGGCGCGATGCCCGCGTAGGCCGCCGTCGAGGAGGGGATAAAGATGAATCCGAGCGGGACATACTGCAGGATGCGCAACCAAGTGGCGGCGCCGAAACTGAGTTGCAGGTCGATTCTCTTGGTGGAAAGAAACATGGTGCAGGTCAGCGCCAGCCAGCCGAAGGCGATCAGCTGGCGCGCTTGAAACCGGGTGGTCAGTTGGCCGACGAGCGGCAGTTCCATGAGCAGGACCATAGCGGCGGCGGACATTACGATTCCGGCTTTTTCGGCGGTATAGCCCATCAGCGTTTGCAGGAATTGCGGCATCAGCACGGTGGATGCGAACGAAATCGCGCCGACCATGAACATCAGAGTGTTAGCGGTGGCGAAATTTCCATTTTTGAAAAGGCGGACGTCCACGATGGGCTCTTTCTGAAACCACTCGTAGATGACCAGGGCGATCAGGCAGGTTACGGCGATGACGGCGAGGGTTACGATGAAATTGGAGCCAAACCAGTCGTCCTCTTGCCCCTTGTCCAGCAGGATTTGCAGCGCTCCCACGCCCAGAGCCAGCAAGGCGAATCCGATGTAATCGACGCGCAGCGACTTGCCCTTGAGGGCCTTGAGATACTCGGGATCTTCAATCAAGCGGTACACCAGAAACAAGGCGATCAAGCCCACCGGAAGATTGATATAGAAGATCCATCGCCAGGAGTAGTTGTCCGTGATCCATCCGCCGAGGGTCGGCCCAATCGACGGGGCAACAATCGCGGTCACGCCGTAGAGCGAAAACGCGAGGCCGCGCTTCTCGGGCGGAAAGGTGTCCGCGAGGATGGCTTGCGCCATGGGCTGCAGGCCGCCGCCACCCGCACCTTGAATCACGCGGGCGAGAAGCAGAAATCCCAGGCTCCAGGCGATTCCGCAGAGCAGCGAACTCAGCGTAAACACCACGATGCAAATCATGAAGAAGCGCTTGCGCCCGAGCATGCCCACGAACCATCCGCTGATGGGAAGAATGATGGCGTTGGAAACGAGATAGGAGGTGAGCACCCAGGTGCTCTCGTCGCCACTGGCGCCGAGGTCGCCGGCGATGTGCGGCAGCGCCACGTTGGCGATGCTGGTGTCCAGCACTTCCATAAACGCGGCCAGCGAGACGACCACCGCAATCAGCCAGGGATTTACGTCGGAGCGCGAATAAGTGTTGTAGTGGGGAGCGGTCTCAGCGGCTTCCATGGAGCACCCGGCTCGCTAGTTGAAGAACGAGGGGAGCGTCGAGTGTAAGGCAGTTTCGGGTGCAGCGCGAGATGGTGAGGAGATCAGGCGGACTGATCGATCAGGCGGTGGTGGATGGCGTAGAGCGCGAGTTCGAGGCGATCGGAAACGCCCAACTTGTCAAAAATGTTGTGCAGGTGATTTTTTACGGTCTGCTCGCTGATGAAAAGCTTTTCGCCGATTTCCTTGTTGCGGAAGCCTTGCGCGACGAGTTGCACAATTTCCTTTTCGCGGTCGCTGAGCAAGGGTTTTTCGCGGCGCGGCCCGGATTCGGAGGACTTGGAAAAAGCCTTCATGACCTCGGCAGTCATGCGATTATCCAGCCAAATTTCGCCGGCGTGAACGCGGTGAATGCTCTTCACCAGCAGGTCGGTGGCGGACTGCTTCAGCACGACGCCGCGGGCGCCCAAACGCATGGCGCGAACCACGTCGCGGTCGTCTTCCGCGGCGGTAAGCACGACGACGCGGGTGGGCAGGGTGTCAAAATTGACTTCCTCGAGGACGGCCAAGCCGTCTTTATCGGGCATGCGCAAGTCGAGCAGCAGGATATCGGGCTTGAGCTTGGCGAGCATCTTGATGCATTCCGCGCCATTCTGCGCTTCGCCAACGATGGTGATGTCTTCGTCGGCATCGAGGAGTTTGCGGAGGCCATCGCGAAAAATCGCGTGGTCATCCGCAAGGAGGACACGAATCTGCTGTTTAGTCTTGGCCATGTCAACCGAGTGGAATCTCGATGGTTAGACGCGCTCCATGGCCTGGGTTGGACTCCACGGTCAACACGCCCCCCACAGTACGCGTACG
>Ga0137390_10006391_pt1 | contig 10040 bp, 12 predicted proteins | sample 15con2h24AmetaG_FD_104937 | JGI IMG/M metagenome (GOLD analysis project Ga0137390, IMG submission 104937) | Vadose zone soil microbial communities from Angelo Coast Range Reserve, California, USA - 15con2h2.4A metaG | ecosystem: Environmental > Terrestrial > Soil > Vadose zone > Saprolite... | reverse complement strand
CGTGATCGGCGAGGTCACCAACACCTCGGTGGTGGCGCTGTTCCTCGCCGGGTTCATCCCGGCCGCGGTGATCGGCGTGTGCCTGTGCCTGCTGGTCGCCATCCAGGCGCATCTGCTGGGCTGGCCCAAGGACACAAGGCCGAGCCTCTTATTTCTGCTGCGCTCGCTGCGCGCGGCGGCGGTGCCGATGGTCATCCCGCTGGTGATCCTCGGCGGGTTCTATCTCGGCGCCTTTACGGCGACCGAGGCGGGCGCGATCGTCGCGCTTTATTCCCTGCTGGCGGCGCGGCTCTATTACCGCAACCTCGGCTGGATGGAGATCCTGCGCATCGCCTATGACAGCGCGGTCTTGACCGCGGTCGTCGTGTTCCTGCTCGCGGTGGCGACGATCTTTCAATATTTGATGGGCGTGACCGGCGTGCCGGTACTGCTCGGCGAGATCCTGAAGCCGCTCGAATCGGCGCAGTGGCTGTTTCTGGTCGGGGTCGCGCTGCTCACGATGGTGTTCGGCATGGTGCTCGAAGGCCTGCCGGCGGCGGTGGTGCTGATCCCGGTGGTGTTTCCGATTGCCACCCGGATCGGCGTCAACCCGATCCATTTCGATATCGTGCAGACCGCCGCGGTCGGCATCGGGCTGTTCCTGCCGCCGATGGGGGTCGGCTTGTTGATGGCGCTGCGCTTTGCCGAGGTATCGGTGGGGGAGCACGCGCGCGGCTATTGGCCCTATGTGCTGGCGCTGCTGATCGGACTGATGCTGATCATCTGCCTGCCCGAATTGTCGCTGATGATCCCGCGCAGCGCCGGCTTCGTGCGCTGACCCCGTTCGCCTATTCCGCCGCCGCGGCGGCCTTGTCGGTTGCGGTGGCGCCGGCGGCGGCGATGCGCGGAAAATAGAGGTGCACGGCGGTGCCGACGCCTTCGGCGCTCTCGACCCGGACGAAGCCGCCGAGCCGGCGTAGCGCCACGGCGGCCGCGGCGGCGGAGGGCCGCGTCGTCAAGGCCGGGTCGAACACCCGATCGAGCGCCTCGTCGGACAGCCCAGGACCGCTATCCCTTACCGTGACCCGGACGAATTCGCCGATCTCGGCGCCCGGCGTCGCCAGGACCGAGGCTTCGTCGAAGGCGTAGTTTCGGGTTCCGATGATCAGCTGGCCGCCCGTTTTGAGCTCGCTGGCCGCGCCGGCGACGAGGTCGAGCAGCAGCTTTTGCACGGTCTGCTCGTCGCCGCTGCAGCGCCATAGCTCTGGCAACAAGGAAAGGCGAAGCGTCCCGCCGCGCGGCAGGCGGCGGCGGATCGTGCGTTCGAGCCGGTTCAGCACCCCGTTGAGATCAGCCGGCGCCGGTTCGGGGCGCGTTGCTACGACGGGCGCGTCGACCAGCGCTTCGGTAGTTTGCACCGACGGCCGGGCGGCAGGTCGCGTTGCAGGTTGGACCGGCGCCGCGGTGGGCCGAGCGCCGCGACGCGCGCTGGCCGGGGCAGGCCGGCGCCAGCGCAGCCAGAAGAGCGCGGTTATCAAGAGACCCACGAACAGCGTCGCCCCGAGGATCGCGAAGGCGCGGAAATCGGCCCGGCTGCGCGCGTCGGCGTCGGGATCGTAGACGAAATCGTCGGCATCGACGGTGCGCAGCACGGCACCGGCGCCGAGCAGGCTCGCCTCGATGCGGTTCCAGCGGTCCGGGTTCGAATGGCCGAGCGGAACCTCGGGGTAGCGCGCCAGCCGGCGCGCCACCTCGAGCTGGTATGCGGCAAATCCGGGTGCGTCGGCGATGCCGGGCGGGGCGGGCAGGGTGGCGGTCAGCTGGCCGGCCATCTCGTGCGGATGTTGCAGGACGTAATCCCACCCCTTGAGCGAGGCGGCCCGGAAGCGGCGCACCGTGTCCGGCTCGGTCCGCGCCAGACGCTTCAGCGCAAACAGCGTGTCGCCGTAGAACTCGACGCGGTAGTCCCCCGGATCAAACGACTTGAGCGCTACCCCCTTCGCACGCGCCAGCCACGGCAGCTCCCATGCGGAGCCGATGGCGGCATCGACAGTCTTGTCGGCGAGCGCAGCGGCGATGTTGATGGGTTCGATTGCCACCGTCTTGAGCTTGGCGGGGTCGATGCCCTCGGCGCGCAGCGCGGTGGCGAGCTCGATTTCGAGAATGTTGCTGGGCGGCAGGCGGGCAAGCTTCGCCTTGCCGAGCGCCGCGGGCGAGGAAAAATCGGTATCGGCGCGGTAATACACCGCCGCGCCGCTTTGCTGAAAAATCGGCGCCAGCAACACCACCGGTAAACCTTGCGCGGCACGGACCGCCAGCTCGGTGCCGCCGGTGCCGAATTGGGCGCGGCCTTCGGTCAGCTCGCGCACCGGGTCGATCGGCGCCTGCCCGCGCCCCGCGCCCGGCCGAATCTCGACGTCGAGCCCGGCCTCTGTGTAGAAGCCCTGCCACAACGCCGCGTAATAACCGGCGAATTCGAATTGCGCCGGGCCGTGCAGCCGCAGCACGAGCGGGTCCGCATTGACCGCGGTATTTGCAAACGACGCCGCCGCCAGCGCCACCGCGAAGGCCGTCCTCCTCGACATCGCGCCTCCCAGCCGAAGCGCCACCATGTCAGCGCGAAATCGGCGCGAAATCAATCGCGCCGCGCGCGGGCGCGGTGCGCAAGGCTGCTCTTCCGGTGAATGCCGATGTCAGCGGCGCAGAAACGGCTCGACAATCGCGAGAAACGCTCCGGGTTGCTCGGCATGCAGCCAATGGCCGGCATTGTCGATGCGGGTGATTTCGGCTCTCGGGAACAGGCGTCGGATCGCGGGCTCGTGCTCGGGACACAGGTAGTCGGATTGCCCGCCAGCGATGAACAAAGCCGGCCCATCGTAGACAGCTGTTGGCGGCAGCTCGGGAAAATCGACGAGCCCCGGCATTGCCTGCTCAATCGCCGCAAGATTGAGGCGCCAGCGCGCCCGGCCGTCCTCGAATACCAGGTTCTGCAGCAGAAAGGCGCGCTCGGCGGGGTTGGGTATCGAGGGGGCGAGGCGGGCATCGGCCTCGGACCGGCGGTTGAGGCCGGCGAGGTCGAGTCCGCGCATCGCCTGAACATGAGCCAGATGATGCGGCGGGTACTTGACCGGGGCGATGTCGACGACGACGAGACGCTCGACCTCGGCGCCATGTTGCAGCGCGGCGACCATCGCCACCTTGCCGCCCATGCTGTGCCCGAGCAGGCCGTAGCGGTGGTAGCCACGCGCGTACAGCGTCGCGCGCACATCGTTCGCCATCTGGTCGTAATCCATCGTATTGGCCCAGGGCGCGGCGCCGTGATTGCGCAGATCGAGGGCCACGACCCGATGATGCGCGGCGAGAAGCTGGGCGATCGACGCCCAGTTGCGGCCCGAGCCGAACAACCCGTGCAGAATCGCCAGCGGAGGGCCTTCGCCATATTCGACGGCGGCGAGCGGAACGGTCATGGCACCTCGCTGTCGGACGAAACAAATAGTCTTGTCACCCGTCTGATGGGAATGGCGGGGCGGTCCGTAAACCCGTTAATCGGAAATTTACTCCCATTAGAAGTTATGCTACGCTCACCGGGAACAATGTCGCGCATACCAATCGATGCGCAAAGGATCCTCGGCGATGCAGACTCGCGGCCGCCCTCCGAAGAACACCGGCGCTCCGCGTTATGCCAATCGGTTGCGCGAGTTGCGCCAGCGCCTCGGGTTGTCGCAACAGGAGGTGGCGCAGCAGGCAGCGATCAGCGCCGCCTATTACGGCGCGCTCGAACGCGGCGACAAGCGCATCAACGCCGATACCGCGCAACGCCTGCATCGCCCCTTGCGCTGCGCGGTCAGCGATCTGCTGGCGGGGTCTCGGGGCGTCTCGGTGCCGCTTCATTTTGCGATCGCCGCCGCCGAGGCTGACACCCGGCCCGACCGGTTCGACCTGCCGGAACCGCATGAAATGCTGCATCCCGGCCGGGTCGGCGAGCCGCAAGAGTGCGTCGCTGCGGAGATTTTCGACGACAGCGCCGATCTCGATTTTGCGCCTGGCACGATGGTTTTCCTGCGCCCTTTGGCACTGCTTCGAGAGCCATTGCGCGCCGGCGCCAGGGTCGTGGTCCGGTTTTTCCTGGAGCCCGCAGACACCGAGGCCGAGCGGCCGACGCACGAAATCCTCTACGGCATCCTCGACCAGAACATTATCGGCGATCTCATCCTGATCACGCGGACGCGCAACCGGCTGATCCCGCGCCACGCCCTGATCCAGCCCGCCGCGCTGCCGCGGTCGGGATTCAGCGAGGGAAGAGCGCCGGCACAGCGCCGCGACGGCGTCATCGAATACCGGCAAGGCGCCGACGACCCCGCCGAGATCCTCGGGCTAGTCGTTTATGCGATGGGGCCGGCGTGACGAATGAGGATATAATTCAATTGAAATTTAATACCTATAGAATTATAGGGAGAGCCCCGCAGCATTCCTCTTCAGCATGAGCTCGCCGATGCCCGACCCGGCCTCGCACCCTTCTTCATCCTGGCCGACAGCGCTCGCCGAGCTGGCCGCCGATCCCCAAGCCGAGCATTGGGCGCGCGAATGCGCCTGGTTGCCCGGGACCGGTCATTGCCGCAAGCGAGCGTGCAGCGCGGAATGTCTGTTCCGTCCCCAGCGCCAGGCCGAAATGGCCGGCATCATCCGTCGGCGGCGCAGGCGGCGCGCCAGTCAGCAATCCGCCGAGCCCAGGAGCGACCGATGCTGACCGAACCCGCTCAATCCTGCGGTTCAAACCACAGCGAGCAATTGTAGTCGATCGTCACCTCGTCGCCTGCCCCAATCGGCACGAGCGCGACCAGATCGAGCGTGTCTTGCGCGAAATTGCGCCGCACCCGGGCATTCGGGCGACGCGAATGGTTGCATAGCGCGACCAAGCCAAGAGCCATCGCGCCGCGGCCGTCGCCGTCGGGGTCACCATCCCAATGGAAGTAATAGTCGTGCAGGATCGTGCGGTCGAGCAGCGGGCATTGCGTCGCCGGTACGACGATGACCGGGGCCGCCTGGATCAGCGTGCCGGGGGCGATCGGCTCACGCGCGAAAATGCCACGGCCCTTGACCGGATTGCTGCGGATTTCAAGACGCTCGTGCGGGACCGGCCGCAAATGATCGGAGGCGCGCGCGCGCCGCGGCGCGGACGCGGCCACTCAGCCCCGGCGCGTCAGGCGTGGTCGCGCGGCCGGTCGCCGACGCCGACCGACGCCGTTGAGGCCGCCGCGCCGGCGGGCGGCGTCACCTGGGCCGGCGGGCTGGCCGCGGCGGTTTCGTCCTCTTCCTTCATGCCGGATTTGAAGGCCTTGATGCCTTTGGCGAAATCGCCCATTACCCGGGGCAGCTTGCCGGCGCCGAACAAGACCAGGACAATGGCCAGGACGACCAGCCAATGCATCAAACTCATCGAACCCATATCACGACCCCGGAAGCTGAAAACCCGACGATTTTAACAGAGTCCGCGCCGAACTTCGCGGCGAATCGTCGACTCGGCCGTCCGCAACACCGCGGATGCGACACGAGGTCGTGCCGATTCGGCGAAAATCAAGCCTGAACCCCTTTGGAAAGCCGATGATGCCCTATCTTCCACCACGATCTCCTGCGGTTTGGGAATATTCTGCGCCGCAAGCGGCCGGTCTCGATCCCGACGCGCTTGCTGCCGCGGCGCGGTATGCCGGAGAGCACGAGACGCCGTGGGGACGCGACCTCGCCCAAATCGTCGCCCACGATTTCGGCGAAGAGCCGCCGTGGAACGAGCCGCTCGGGCCGGTGCGGCCGCGCGGCGGTCCGAACGGGCTCGTGCTGTGCCACGGCCAGATCGTCGCGGAGTGGGGCGATACCGGGCAGATCGATCTGACCTTCAGCGTCGCCAAAAGCTATCTGTCGATCCTCGCCGGCCTCGCCTTCGACCGCGGTCTGATCCGCGATCTCCACGAGCCGGTGCGCCGCACGGTCGACGATGGCGGGTTCGACCCGCCGCACAACGACGCCATTACCTGGCATCACCTGCTGCAGCAGACCTCGGAATGGGAAGGGGAGCTGTGGGGCAAGCCGGATCTGATCGACCGCAACCGCAGCGTCGGCGGCCGCCCCGCGCTCGGCAGGAAGGGGACGCACCGCGACTTGCAGCCGCCGGGCGCCTTCTGGGAATACAACGACGTTCGGGTCAACCGCTTGAGCCTGGCGTTATTCCGGCTGTGGCGGCGGCCTTTGGCGCAAGTGTTCCGTGAGCTGGTCATGGAGCTGATCGGCGCCTCCTCGGACTGGGAGTGGCACGGCTACCGCAATTCCTATGTCGAGATCGACGGCGAGCGGATGCAGTCGGTCTCCGGCGGATCTCATTGGGGCGGCGGGGTCTTTATCCACGCCCGCGACCAAGCGCGGATCGGGCTGATGATGCTGCGCGGCGGTCTGTGGGGCGATCGGCGGATCCTGTCCGAGCAATGGATCGAGCGCATGCGCGAACCCTGTCCGCTCAATCCGCAATACGGTTATCTCTGGTGGTTGAACACCGGCCGCAGCCAGTTTCCGAGCGCTTCCGCCGGCAGTTATTTCGCCAGCGGCGCGGGCGGCAACCTGACCTGGATCGATCCGGAAAACGATATCGTCGCGGTATTGCGCTGGATCGACCCGGCGGCGCGGGACGGCTTCATCCGGCTTGTGATGACGGCGATTCGCCGCTAAAGGCGCGGCCGGGCGGCGACTTGGGGCAGTCTGCAGCGGGCCACCGCCCGCTCCCGAAACTCATTGCGGCAAGGCGAATTTGGCGCTAACCCGTCGCAGTCGAGCATTTTTACCGGTGGCGCCGGTTTTCGGATGGCGGGCAATCTCGTTCAGGGCGCGCTGTTCACCGTGATGGTGATTCGCGCAGGGATGCTGCGCGACGCGGTTTTCGAGCGGGAGCTGACAGAGCAGATCGAGCGCAGCCCGCGGTTTTTTTACAATGCGCCGGTCGTGCTCGATCTGACCGGCGCCGACGGGTTCGCCACTGAGGACGAGTTCCTCGACGCCCGAGACATGTTGCGCCGGCATACGCTGAGCCTGGTCGGTGTGCAAAACGCGCTGCCGGAGCAGCTCGAAGCCGCTGCCGCGGCCGGGTTTGCGAGCTTTGCTCCGACCTCGGCCCAGCCGAGTCGGCGGCCGGCGGCTCCCGCCGCCGCCGAGCGCGCGCCGGCGCGATCTTCCCGGGCGGCGGCCCGCCTCGTCACCGAGCCGGTCCGGTCGGGCACGCAGATTTACGCGCGCGGCACCGATTTGGTCGTGACCGCGGCCGTGAGCCCGGGCGCCGAACTCGTCGCCGACGGCAACATCCATGTCTATGGCGTGCTGCGCGGTCGGGCAATGGCCGGGGCCGGCGGCGATGTCGAGGCACGAATCTTCTGCTCGCGCCTCGAGGCCGAGCTGGTCAGCATCGCCGGACGCTATCTGGTCAGCGAGCAATTGCCGGCCGAACAGCGCGGTTTCCCGGTACAGATCGCCCTCGTCGATGACCAGTTGACCGTGACTCGAAATTGACGCTCATGGTCGGCATAGGGATTGCGCGCGGGCATTTGCGGGCCGGAGAATGAGGATGCGGGGTCAGGCGAGGGGGAGGGAGGACCTGTTGGCGAAGGTCGTGGTGATCACATCGGGCAAGGGAGGGGTCGGCAAGACGACCAGCGCCGCCGCCTTTGCCGCCGGGCTGGCGCTGCGCGGTCATAAGACGGTGGTCATCGATTTCGATGTCGGGCTGCGCAACCTCGATTTGGTAATGGGCTGCGAACGCCGGGTGGTGTTCGATTTCATCAACGTCATCAACGGGGACGCCAACCTCAACCAGGCGCTGATCAAAGACAAGCGCAACGACAACCTGTTCATTTTTCCGACTTCGCAGACCCGTGACAAGGATGCCCTCAGACGCGAGGGCGTCGAGCGCGTGCTGGAAGAGCTGAAGCAGCAGTTCGACTACATCATCTGCGACAGCCCGGCCGGGATCGAGCACGGCGCAATCACTGCGCTGTACTTCGCCGACAGCGCGATCATCGTGACCAACCCGGAAGTGTCCTCGGTGCGCGACAGCGACCGGATCATCGGCATTCTCGCCTCGCGGTCGCGCCGCGCCGAGCGCAACGAGCCGCCGGTCGAGCTCCATCTGCTGTTGACCCGCTACGACCCCGGCCGCGTCGTCAGAGGCGAGATGCTGACCGTCGACGACGTCAAGGAGATCCTGTCGATCCCGCTGTTGGGCGTCATTCCCGAATCCGAGTCGGTGCTGCGCGCCTCGAACACCGGGACCCCGGTCGCTTTCGACGAGGACAGCCCGGCCGGGCGGGCCTATCTCGATGCCGTCGCGCGGTTTCTCGGCGAACAGCGCGAAATGCGCTTTGTCCAACCCGAGCGCCGGGGCTTCCTCAGGGTTTTGTTCGGTAGAGCGTGATGCGTCTGTTCGATCTTTTCTTCCCACCGCGGCCCACCAGCGCCGCGATTGCCAAGGAACGGCTCAAAATCGTGCTGGCCCACGAACGGGCCGGCAGCCAGGCGCCGGATTTCCTGCCGAGATTGCAGAAAGAGCTGATCGAGGTGGTCGGCCGCTATGTCGAGATCCGCGACGACATGATCCGCGTCTCGCTCGGCAAGACAGGCGAGACCTCACTGCTCGAGATCAACATCGAAATCGAGGGAGCGAAGGCGAAAGCCGCCTCCGCCGCCTCGGCCGTGCCGGCCTGACCGGGAGCACGGCAACCTGCTCGCGGCGGCGAGCGTTACCAGAGCATGAGGCGCGGCCTGTTCAATGGCGATGCCGGCGCGGCCTTTGGCCTGATCGCCGGCATCATCCTCGGCTCGCTGGCGCTCAACCTGAGCAGCTGGGCGCGGGAAGCGGCCGTTCAGTCGGCGCCGCGGAGGGCGGTCGCCCCGCCGGCCGGAACCGGCTCCGCCGCGGCCAGCCAACGATAGGCGACGCCGCCGATAATCCCGCCGAGGATCGGCGCCAGCCAGAACAGCCAGAGCTGCGCCAAGGCCCAGCCGCCGACCAACAGCGCCGGGCCGGTGCTGCGCGCCGGGTTCACCGAGGTGTTGGTGACCGGGATGCTGATCAGATGGATCAAGGTCAGGGTCAGGCCGATCGCGAGCGGCGCGAAGCCGGACGGCGCACGGCTGTCGGTCGCCCCCATGATCACAAAGAGAAACCCGGCGGTCAGCACCAGCTCGATGACTAACGCGGAAACGAGCGAATAGCCGCCCGGCGAATGCGCGCCATAGCCGTTGCTGGCGAAGCCGCCGGCCAGCTCGAAACCCGCCTTGCCGCTGGCGATCAGGTAAAGCACCAGGGCGGCGATGATCGCACCGGCAAGCTGGGCGAGGATGTAGGGCAACAACTCCCCGGCCGGGATGCGGCCGCCGGCGAACAGGCCGACCGTCACCGCCGGGTTGAAATGCCCGCCGGAGATGTGGCCGACCGCATAGGCCATCGTCACCACGGTCAGGCCAAAGGCCAGGGCGACGCCGACCAGGCCGATGCCAATTTCAGGAAATCTCGCCGCCAAGACGGCGCTGCCGCAACCGCCCAAGACGAGCCAAAAGGTGCCGATGAACTCAGCGCCGAGTTTCCTCGATAATGGCATGGCGGTCCCCCGATTGACCTGCGAGCGATGCGGAAACGCCAACCTGCCAACAACAGTTCCCGCTTTTGTCACAGAATGCTCACAGCCCTATTGCCGGCGCGTGTAGCGGTGCAGCAGAGACAGCACGACCAGCGGCACGACGATGACCGCTCCCAGCAGAACATAAGGGACGGCCCAGCTGACCAGATCGCCCATCAGCGTGAATACCGAAAGGATCGTCGCCCAGGTGTCGGTGATAATCCCGCGCGCGGTGATGCCGAGCCGGCTCAAGAACAGGCCGGCCAGGAAACACAGGACGAGGACGCCGATGATGCGGCCGACGATCGTCACGCCGGTTCGGCCGGTTCGCGGAGCTGCTCCCATTCGGCCCTGACCTCGGGGTCCGCTTCGGCGGGGCAGCGCGCCTTTGCTTCCGTCGCGATCCCACCG
>Ga0137390_10006388_pt1 | contig 10043 bp, 15 predicted proteins | sample 15con2h24AmetaG_FD_104937 | JGI IMG/M metagenome (GOLD analysis project Ga0137390, IMG submission 104937) | Vadose zone soil microbial communities from Angelo Coast Range Reserve, California, USA - 15con2h2.4A metaG | ecosystem: Environmental > Terrestrial > Soil > Vadose zone > Saprolite... | reverse complement strand
GGGGTCCCCTGGGGTAGCGAGAGGTCGGGGTCCCCCTGGGGTAGCGAATGGTGTCACGGAGCACAGATTGGCGACCGAAGCTCAGAGAAACCTCAGACCAACCTGTGAATCCCGCCGGAATTCGCAAGAACGCCCGAAGGGGTTGCGGCGGCGAACTCCTACGGCTCGTCGGGGCGGGCCGCCAGGGGGATGGCGACCCGGAACGTCGTCCCCTTGCCGATGGCGGTCGTCACGGTCGCCTGGCCCCCGTGGGCCTCGGCGATGGACGCGACGATCGCCAGGCCCAGGCCGGCCCCGCCCATCGCCCGGGAGCGTGCCTTGTCCACCCGGTAGAAGCGGTCGAAGATCTTGGCTGCCTGGTCGGCGGTCATGCCCGGACCCCCGTCGGCGACCTCGAGCAGGCCGGCGCCATCCTGGCGGGCGGCCCGGACCGTGACCGGCGTGCCGGGAGGCGTGTGCCGGCGGACATTGGAGACGAGGTTGGCGGCCACCTGGCGCAGGCGGGCCTCATCGCCGAGCACGATGACCGGCAGGCCGGCGTCGAGGGTCACGGTGCGGGACGGGTCGACGGCGCGCAGGTCCGCCGCCGTATCGGCGGCGATGCCGCGCAGGTCCACGGGGTCGTGCCCGAGCGGCCGCCCGGCGTCGAAGCTCGCCAGGGTCAGCAACTCGTCGACGAGGACGCCCATGCGGGTGGCCTCGCGCTCGATGCGCTCGAGCGCCTTGGCGAGGTCCTCGGGGCGGCTCTGCAGTCCCCGGTGGAACAGCTCGGCATACCCGCGGATGGACGTGAGTGGTGTGGAGAGCTCGTGGGAGGCGTCGGCGACGAACGTCCTGAGGCGCGCCTCCGTGGCGTCGCGCCGGGTGAAGGCGTCCTGGATCTGGGTGAGCATCGTGTTGAGTGCCTGGGCGACCCGGCCCGTCTCGCTGCGGCTGCGACCCGCCGGCACGCGCCGGTCCATGTCCCCTGCCGCGATCGCATCCGCGGTGGCCGCGATCTCCTCCAGAGGACGGGTGGCCTGCCTGGCCAAGGCCAGGCCGAGCCCGCCGGTGAGCAGCAGCACACCCAGCCCGACGGCGACCTCGACGACGAGGAGGTTTCGGAGCGTGTCCCGGATCGGCTTGAGGGACGCGGTGACGACGATGGCCCCGCCGCTCATCGGGAGCACCGACACCCGTTCGTCACTCCCGCCCCTGTCCGGCGTCGTCGTGAGGGCACGTGCCTGCGGCTGGCCCTTGTCCCCGGAATGCGTCGCCATCGCCGCCACGACCGGAGCGAGTTGCGGGGGCAAGCCACCCGGGTCCCGGGTGGCGGGGACAGGCTCGAACGCGGACCCGTCCGGGTGCACGAATTCAACGAAGAGCTCCGGGCCGGCGGCGTTGCGAGCGCTGGTCTCGTCCGACCCCGACGGCCCGCCGGGACCTGGCCCATCCGGGCCTCCCCTGCCGGGGATCCTGGAACGAGCGGCGTCGGTCGAGGTCAGCGCCCGGGCGGCGTCTGCGAGCTGTGCGTCAAGGCGGTTGATGAGGAAATGGTTGACCGACAGGTACGTCACGGTGCCAAAGACCGCCAGGCCGGCGATCACCAGAGCCGCAAGCCCGGTCAGCAGACGCAGGCGCAGCGACATTGCCTACTCCCGTGGCATCCGGAGGATGTACCCGACACCCCGCACCGTGTGGATCAGGGGCGGCTGCAGCGCATCGATCTTCTTGCGCAGGTAGTAGACGTAGGTCTCCACCACCGAAGCGTCCCCGTTGAAGTCGTACTGCCAGACATTGTCGAGGATCTGTTGCTTCGAGAGCACCCGCCCGTTGTTGGTCAGCAGGAAGTGCAGCAGGTTGAACTCCGTGGGGGTGAGGTCGATGCGCTCGCCGCTGCGCCACACCTCGTGGGCGTCCTCGTCGAGTTCGAGGTCGGCGAAGCTCATGCGCCGCGGGGCGTCGGTCGACCGGCCGAGGCGCCGCAGCACGATGCGGACGCGGGCGAGCAGCTCTTCAAAGCTGAAGGGCTTCGTGAGGTAGTCGTCGGCCCCGATGGTGAGGCCGGTCAGGCGGTCGTCCAGGCCCTTGCGGGCGGTGAGGAAGATGACGGGGGCACGGACGCCCTCGGCCTGCAGCCGGCGGCAGACGTCGAAGCCGTCGAGGTCGGGCATCATCACGTCGAGCACGATGAGGTCGGGCCGGAACTTCGGCACCGAGGCCAGGGCCGCCCGCCCGCCGTCGCCGACCTCAACCTCGAAACCCTCGTACCGGAGGCCCATGGCGAGGAGCTCACGGATGTTCTCTTCGTCGTCCACTACCAAGATGCGAATCGGTCGGTCCATGCCCATAGTTTCGGCCACGATACTCAGAGCAACCTCAGAGCGCGCTGTGTGATTGATCAGTGCCCATCCGGCCCTTTTCGGAAGTCTGGGAGACCCCGCGGGTGCCTCTCAGTGAGCTGTGAGGCGGGGGCCCGATCGTTGGTGCCGGGAAGTTGACCCCACCACGAAAAGGAGCTCGACGATGACCGCCACCCCCCAGACGCAGCTCGCCAGCAGGAGCACCCCGGGCCGCCGCCATCCGGCAGGCGGAGCGAGGGTGGCCGCGGCCCTCCTCTCCATGGGGGGATTCCTGGGCGTCGCCTACGGCATGGCCGCGACCAACGGGAGCGGCTCCTCCACCTCGGGGACCACCTCGGGGAGCACATCGGGGACCACGTCGGGGACGACGGCCGCCTCGACAGCCACCACCACGACGCCCACGACCGCATCGACGGCGGCGGCCAGCACGGCATCCTCGGCGGCGGCCACGACCCCGGCCGTGGCGGCCACCCCGGCGGCTGCGGCGAGCACCAGGGTCGCAACCACGACGCACGGCAGTTGAGCCGTAACCGGAATGTAGCCCAAACCTTCAGCGGGCCCTGAGCCGGCTCTGAGAAAGGCCCGTCATCCTGGGAGCCGTTATGCCAACCCATCCGCCGTCGCAACGCCGCCACGCCGCCGCCCAGGCACGGGTGGCCACCGCCCTGCTGTCGCTCGGCGGCTTCGTCGGGATCATCGGCGCCATGGCCGCGACCCGCACCACGGCCTCCACGACGGCTCCCGTCCCCGCCGAAACCTCTGCCCCGACGGCGCCGGCCCCCGCGTCCACGACGGCCCCGGTGCAAGCCCCGGTTCAGGTCCCGGTGCAAGCCTCGGTCCAGATGCCCGTGCCCGTCCCGACCATCGCCCCCGCAACCTCGTCGGGGACAGGGTCGTCTGGCGCATCCAGGTATGCAGGGACCCCCGCCCAGGTCTTCAACCAGCAGCCGGTCACCCGGTCCTATGCAAGCCGCTGACCGCCTGGAGTTCCGGGTCATGGGGAGCGACGCCGTCGTCATCGTCGTCGGCAGCCGCCCAGGGCTGGCGGAGCGGGCCAGGGAGCGGCTCGACGATCTCGAGAGCCTCTGGAGCCGGTTCCGTCCCGACAGCGAGGTCAGCCTCCTCAATGCAAGCGGCGGCCAGCCCATGGAGGTGTCCGGGGAGACCATCCACCTCGTGAGCACCGCCCTCGACGCCTGGTCCGCAACCGGCGGGGCCTACGACCCCACCGTGCTCGGCGACGTCCTCCGGGCCGGCTACACCGTGAGCTTCGAGTCCCTTCCAGCCACGCCGGCCCTGGCCAGGACCAACCTTCGCATCGGCGCGGGGGGCATCCGCGTCGACCCCGTCTCCCAGACGGTGCAGCTGCCCCCCGGCGTTGGTTTCGACCCTGGTGGGATCGGCAAGGGGCTCGCCGCGGACATGGTCGTCGCCGAACTCATCGCCGGCGGAGCCGAGGGTGCCTGCGTCAACGTCGGCGGCGATCTCCGGGTCGCCGGGAGAGCGCCCGACGGAGTCCCTGGTGCCGGCTGGGGCATCGGGGTCGAGAACCCCTTTTCCGAAGAGCCTGCCGGCGTCCTGGGCCTCGCCGACGGCGGGGTGGCCACCTCCAGCCGGCTGCGCCGGCGCTGGACCGGCGGGGACGGCAAGGCCGCCCACCACCTCATCGACCCCCGCACCGGCACGCCCGCCGACAGCGGCCTCGCCGCGGTCACGATCGTGGCGGCGCAAGCCTGGCAGGCCGAGATGCTTGCCAAGGCGGTCTTCCTGACGGGGGCCACTGCGGGGGCGGTGCTCCTGGACGACTTCGGTGCGGCCGGTCTCTTGATCGCCGACGAGGGGTCCATACTCAAGACCACGAACCTGTCCAGCTTCCTTGGCGACGCCCCTCCCTCGACCATCGCCGGCGCCCGCCGAGCACGTGAGGAGGTCGCCTCGTGAACGGTCAGATTTGGTGGTACACCGCCCGATCCGGTGGGATCCTCGCTTGGTTGCTGCTTGCCGCCTCCGTGTTGTGGGGACTGGCGATGACGACGAAGGCGGCCGGCAGGATCACGCGTCCGGCATGGCTGCTCGACCTCCATCGCTTCCTGGGCGCCGCCGCCCTCGTGTTCACGGGCATTCACGTCCTGGCGATCCTGCTCGACTCCTTCGTGCACTTCGGCCTCGTGGAGGTCCTGGTGCCCCTGACGGGGACGTGGCACCCCGTGGCGGTCGCCTGGGGCATCGTGGGCCTCTACCTGCTCGCCGCCATCGAGGTCACGTCGCTCGTCCGCACGCGCCTCCCCCAGCGCGTGTGGCGCGGGGTCCACTACGCGAGCTTCCCGCTGTTCGTCGTCACGACCATCCATGGCCTGTCGGCGGGCACCGACCGTCACTCCCCCCTGATGCTCTGGGGAACGATCGCCATCTGCGCCATGGTGGCGGCCCTGACCGCGCTCCGTGTGATCTCGGCGACCTCGCCGCAGCCCCGGGCTGCCGCCCCCCGGCCGCCCTGGCCCGCAATGCCGTCCCGCCGGCCCTGATACGCCGGGCCCGCCACCATCGGGCACCGGTTTCTGAGCACCCTCTGAGCAGGTCCACAGGAAACGCTCACCGGTGGGGACGACGATGACTTCGACACCGCAGCCCGGGGATGCCGAGAGAAGACCGAAAGAGGCAGACATGACCCTCACCGTCGCCAGGACCACCAACCGCCCACCCGCACCGGACGCACCGGCGATCCCGGGCCCCCGCCTGCTCGCCCACATGCACCCCCCGGGGGTGGTCAGCGGCACCTGGCAGAGCCTCGCCGAGCACCCCACCCGCTACCCGCGGCCCCCCACCCCCCGTGCCAAACCGTGGACGGAGCTCATCGACGCCGCCGACCAGGCAGGCCTGCGGGGCCGGGGCGGCGCCGGCTTCCCCACCGCGGTGAAGATGCGCACCGTCAGCAGGGGCCGAGGCAGGCCGGTCGTGCTCGCCAACGGCACCGAGGGCGAGCCCGCCAGCTACAAGGACAAGCTCCTGCTCACCTATCGCCCCACCTCGTGCTCGACGGCGCCTTGCTCGCGGCGGCTGCGGTCGGGGCGGACCGGGTGGTGATCGGCGTCGAGCAGACCGCTCCGGACGCCCTCGCCGCCATGGGTCGTGCCCTTGCCGAGCGTGCCTCGGTCGAACCTGCGGGCATCCCGGTCGACGTGGTGGCCACCCCGGCCGGCTACGTCACGGGGGAGGAGACGGCCCTCGTCCAGTTCGTCAACGGCGGCCCGGCCCTGCCCACCACTGCCCCGCCCCGCCCCTTCGAGAAGGGAGTCGGCAAGCGGCCGACCCTTGTCCAGAACGTCGAGACGCTGGCCCATGTGGCCCAGATCGCCCGCAACGGCGCCGCCTGGTTCCGCCAGTCCGGGACGCCGGACGAGCCCGGGACGGCGCTGGTCACCGTCACCGGCGCCGTCGTGCGGGCCGGGGTGATCGAGGTCCCGATGGGGACGCCGCTCGAGACGATCATCGAGCGGGCCGGGCCGGTGGGCCGGTGGGCCGCGGCCCTCGTCGGCGGGTTCTTCGGCACGTGGGTGCCTGCTGCGCAGTTCAACCTCCCCTTCAGCCGTGCGGGCCTCGCCCCAGCCGGCGCCTCGCCGGGGGCCGGCATCGTCATCGTCCTACCGCACGGGGCGTGCGGCCTTTCGGAGACGGCCCGCATCATGGCCTGGTACGCCGGTGAGACCGCCGGGCAGTGCGGCCCCTGCATCTTCGGGCTCCCCGCCCTCGCGGGCGAGATGGCGGCCCTCAGCCACGGACCCGTGCCCGCCCAGGGCCTCGGCCGCCTTCAGCGTTGGGCCTCGGAGGTCGAGGGGCGGGGGGCCTGCAAGCACCCGGACGGCGCCGTGCGGGTGCTGCGGAGTGCCCTCCGGGCATTCCCCCACGACGTCGAGCGCCACCTCCAGGGCCAGCCCTGCGGCGGGAGCTTCGCCCTGCCCGTCATCCCGGTGCCCCGGGCCGCCCGCAACCCGGCCGGGAGGTGAGGGCCATGGCTCGGGACACGGAGACGTTGGAGGTCGAGCCGATCGCGTGCGTGGGCCACGGGGTCTGCGCGGAGCTGCTGCCGGAATGGATCCGCCTGGACGACTGGGGGTACCCGATCATCCGCAAGGAGGCCATCCCGCCGGAGTTGATGGTCCAGGCGAAGTGGGCGGTCTCGAATTGCCCCGCCCTGGCCCTGCACCTCCGCAGGAAGAAGGCGTAGGGGCCTCCCGAAGCCTTCTGACACGAGAATGCCCGGGCGCCGGGCGGCCACGGAGGAGGTCGACCACTTTTCGTGGTCAGTTCGGTTTCGCCATTTTCCCATACCGCCCGTTTTAGGTGCCTTGCAGAAGCCACGGACTCGAACTGTGGATGTTTGACCGCGCCTGGCGCGGCGAGACAGCCAAACATGCGCCGGGACCCGCCACCGGGTACGAGGGCGACCACAGAACGTGGTGACGCTGGAGCGACGCAGCCGGGCACGGTCATGACGGTCGGTCCGGGGTCCCTGGGTAGGATCTCCTCGACAAGGAGGAGCGATGGCAGACGAGACCGAGCAGGAAATTCCGCTGGCCTGGACGGCGATGCCCTACCGGGCCCCGGTCCTCGACCGCAACGGCAAGCGCGTCGGGACCGCGGAGTCCCTCGAGGGCGACGAGGCCAGAGACATCTTCCACGGCATCATCGTCAAGCTCGAAGGCAGCCGGGAACTGCGCGAGCTCCTCGCGGATCGCATCACGAAGATCACCTCCAAGGCCGTCTACACCGATCTCGACGACGCCGAGCTGGAGTCCCTGCCGCCGTTCAAGGAGGAACCCGTCTACCGGCTCGACTGGGGAGGCCTGTTCCGCAAGCACCCGCAATGGAAGGACGAGGGCCCGCCGCGCCGCATCGGCGGTTGATCGCCCGGCCTGCGGGCACCAACAGGGCCCACCGGCGGTGAGACCCTCTCCCCGTTGCTGTGCGGCGCTAACCGGCAACGATAAGCTCAGCCCATGTCTTCCTGGCCGCCGCTTCACCTACCGGGTCTCGACGAGGACGAGCCGGGCACGGGCACCGGCCGCGATCCCGGCTCCGAAACCCACAGCGGCACCGGGCTCCCCAGCCGCTCCATGCTGCGCGGCCTGCTGCTTTCCTACGGCCCGGCAGGCCTCACGCCGGCGCTCTGGGCCTTCGCCACCGCCCCGGAGCGCCTCACCTGGACCACGCAGATCTCCTCCCGGCTCTACTCCGCGGTGTCGCCGCTCTACGACGAGCTGACCGAGGTGGACGGCTACGGCGAGGCCCTCGAGCAGGCAGTGCTCGACCTCCGCGGGTCACCGGGCAGGATCCTTGACCTGGCGACCGGCACCGGGTACGCGGCCCTCCGGTTGAAGCGCCAGTACCCCCGGGCCGAGGTCATCGGCATCGACGCCTCCGCCGAGATGGTGGCCATCGCGCGGCACAACGCCCACGCCGAAGGCCTCGACATCGAGTTCGAGGTCGGGGACGCGGCCAAGCTCCGCTTCGACGATGCCAGCTTCGACCTCGTGCTGTGCCAGAACGGGCCCCCGTTCTGCGACGAGATGCTCCGGCTGCTCAGGCCCCGGGGCAAGGCGCTCCTCGTCTACTCGTTCGGCGGGCCGTGGGTCGAGCTGGCCTGGTCACACGTCGCCAAGCGGCTGGAGCGCTCCGGCGCCTCGCACGCCAGAGGCAAGCGCGCGGGCTTCGGCTTCTTCGGCATCGCCCGCAAGCGCGGGTAGCGGCGAACGGCCGTGCCCGATCCGGCACTCGAGGCGGCACTCTTTTCCCAGGCGAGGCCCGGCACCGAGGCGGTCACGCAGCGCATCGGCGCCCGCAGCGCCCAGGTGATCCTGGTCGCCCCGTCCGGAGAGTGGCTCCGGGAGGTCATGGCGTGCCTGGAGGAGGCCCACGACCTCTGCGAACGCCTCGGCCTTGCCCACCACGACAACTGGCCGGATGCGCTCCGGCGAAAGGTGACGGCGTACCGGCGCTCCCCCGAGGACTGGGCCAGGGCCCCGTACCCCGAGCGGCGGGCCTGAGGTTCCCCGGCCGAAACGGCGGGGAAGACGCGGCGAACCCGCGCCGCAGCGCAGGTTCACATCATGCGTGCTGCTGTTGTGGGGCTGGAAAACGAGCTAGCTGCTTGCTAGCTCCCCACGCCCACGGGCTCGGCGTTGACCCGGTCCGACACCGTCTCTTCAAGCTGACGGATGCGGTTCTCGAGCACCTGGATACGGATCATCAGGTCGTTCAGGATCTGGGCCTGCGACTCGTAGCCGAGGTTCGCCCACGGTTCCTGGATGTAGAGCTGCCTCATTGATGAAACCCCTTTCTGCCTTGGGCCCTTCGTCGGGTAGTTCGACGCTTGCGGGCCCAAGGGGCACAGACAGTGCTTAACAATTCAGAAACTTAGCACTTTCTTCCATCAACTGCTAGGCCCCAGTCGGGGGACCCTGCTGGCGCCAGTCTCCCAGGCCGCCACCCTGGTCGCCCGAATCGACCAACCGGATCGCTTGCACCTTGATCGGTGGCTGCCGCCGCGTGCCCATCCGCTCCGTCGCGGCAATCAGCCGGCCACGCATCCGTCGCCAGAAGGCCCATTTCACCATCGACCGGACGAACGGAACCAGCAGGAGCAGACCGATGACGTCGGTGATGAAACCCGGAACGAGCAGGATGGCTGCAGCGATGAGGACGAGCGCCCCGTCGAAGACCTCGCCCGAAGGGATGTCGCCCGCAGCGAGCGTCGCTCGGAACCGCCGCCACACCTCGATGCCCACCCGCTTGGCGAGCAGGCCTCCGAAGATGCTGACGGCGAACAGCAGGCCCAGCATGGTGAGGAACCCGACCTGCTGCGCCACCCAGACCATCGCGCTGAACTCGGCAACGGGGAGCACGACGAGCAGCAGCACGAGAAGAACCATCACAACTGTTAGCGTACCTCTCTATGTCAACGGTAAGAAGCCTGACGCCGGAGCGTGCCCAGGAGATCTTGCGAGATGGCGGGTTGGCCATCGACCTCCGGCCCGTCGACACCTATCTCGCCGGCCACGTTGCCGGGAGCATCCCCCTGCTGTTCGAGGCCGGCCCGGGGCTCGGGGGCCGCGCCCGGGACCTCCTGCCCCTCGATGCCCGCCTTTTGTTGCTCGACGACGGAGTCTCGCCGCTGGAGAAGGCCGCCGACGCCTTCCGGGGCAAGGGTTTCGACGTGGTCGGCTCCTTCGCCGGGGGCGTCGCCGGCTGGCCGGGCGGCAGTGTCGCCACGCCGACGATCGCCCTGGCAGACGCGCGGGATGTCCTGGCCCTCGTCGACGTCGCCGATCCGGGGACGCTTGTCCCCCCCGAGCATGGCGTGGGCGCCCGCATCCCCGCCGACCGCCTGTGGACCGGGGCCGGCGAGCTCGGCCGGAACTGGGACCTCGGGGTCCTGGCCGGGTGGGGCGTCCGGGCCGCCGTGGCGATCGGCATCCTGGAGCACCTGGGGTACACCAAGCTCACGTTCGTCCGGACCCGCAGTCCCGGCGCCCATCCCCCGACGGCGGGATCCCTGGTGTTCCGGGCCGGCGGACCTGCCTAGGCCTCCGTCTCCACGCCCTTCGCGATCAGGTACCCCCGGGCTCGCTCGGTAAGCGGGTAGCGCCCCACGAGGGCCCAGAACGCCGGCGAGTGGTTTGGTTCCACCAGGTGGGCAAGCTC
>Ga0137390_10006378_pt1 | contig 10047 bp, 10 predicted proteins | sample 15con2h24AmetaG_FD_104937 | JGI IMG/M metagenome (GOLD analysis project Ga0137390, IMG submission 104937) | Vadose zone soil microbial communities from Angelo Coast Range Reserve, California, USA - 15con2h2.4A metaG | ecosystem: Environmental > Terrestrial > Soil > Vadose zone > Saprolite... | reverse complement strand
TCGGTTTCCAGTCAAATATCTGGAATATCGGCGCCGAGGGCCAGCTCACCATGGGCGCCATCTGCGCCGGCGGGCTCGCGCTGCACTACGCGTCGGGCGACAACGGATTTGCACTCCCCGCCATGATCGTCGCGGGGGCGGGTGGCGGAATGCTCTGGGCCGCGATCCCGGCATTCCTGCGGTCGCGCTTCAACGCCAGCGAAATTCTCGTCAGCCTGATGCTGATCTATGTGGCGCAACTCCTGCTGAGTTATCTCGTATATGGCCCGTGGCGCGACCCGCAAGGGTTCAACTTTCCCCAATCGCGGCCGCTGCCGCCGGACGCGCTCTATCCGATTCTATTGGGTGACACACGATTGAACGCCGGCGTCCTGATCGCGCTGGCGGCAGTCCTCCTTGGGTGGCTCCTGATGAAGCGCAGCTTCATCGGCTTTCAATTGAAGGTGACCGGGCTCGCCGAGCCCGCCGCCCGATACGCAGGCTTCAGCACCAAACGCGCAATCTGGTTCGGCATGCTGGCGGGCGGCCTCGCCGCGGGACTAGCCGGAGTCGGGGAGGTTGCGGGGCCGCTCGGTCAGCTCTTTCCCACCGCATCGCGGGGCTATGGATACGCGGCGATCATCGTCGCCTTTCTCGGCCGGCTCAACCCGGTCGGCATTCTTATCGCCGGTCTCTTCATGTCGCTTCTTTATCTTGGCGGCGAAGCGGCCCAGATCGAGCTCAACCTGCCTTCCGCCGTCACCGGGCTGTTTCAAGGCACGTTGCTCTTTTTCCTGCTTGCGATCGACGTGCTGGTGAACTTCCGCATTGTCGTATCGCCGGCGCGGCCTTTGCGGGAGACAGTATCATGACCGGCAGCATGCTGATCTCGATCGTCATGGCGACGCTGGTCGCCGGCACGCCGCTCGCCTATGCGGCGCTCGGCGAACTGGTCGCCGAAAAGTCCGGCGTTTTGAACCTCGGCATCGAGGGGATGATGCTCGCCGGCGCCGTCACCGGCTTCATCGCCGCGTCGGCCACCAACAGCGTCTGGATCGGAGTCGCGGCAGGCATGATGGCGGGAGCGGCTCTTGCCGCGGTGTTTGCGGTGGTCGCTATTACGTTGCTTGCCAGTCAGGTGGCGGCCGGACTCGCCCTGGCTATTTTCGGCACCGGCCTGAGCTCTCTTCTCGGAAAGGGCTACACCGGAACGTCCCTGGTGCTGGAGCCATCTTCCGTCGCAGCCGTCGTAAATCAGATACCCATCGTGGGGCCGTTGCTGACGCAGCTCCACCCGCTCGTATACCTTTCGTGGCTATTGTTCGCCGGGGTGAACTACTTTCTCTACAAAACAAAGGCCGGTCTCATTCTGCGGGCTGTCGGCGAGTCGCCGGCGTCGGCACATGCCATAGGCTATCCCGTCATTCGTATTCGCTATCTTGCGACGATCTTCGGCGGCGCAATGTCCGGGGTTGCAGGCGCATATCTGGCGACCGTCTATACGCCACTTTGGACCGAAGGAATGACGGCAGGGCGCGGCTGGATAGCTTTGGCGCTCGTCGTTTTTGGAACATGGCGGCCGGCCCGCGTCCTGTTCGGAGCTTATCTTTTCGGCGGGGTCACCACGGCCCAGCTGTTCGCGCAGGGGGCAGGCATTCCGCTCCCTCCCGAGCTGATGTCCTCATTGCCGTACATCGCGACCATCGTTGTCCTGGTTCTTATCACGCGTAGCCGGACACTGGTTCGGATGAATGCGCCTGCCGCCCTGGGACAATCGTTCCACGCCTATGCGTGACGACCATCGCGTCCACACTACGTCCGCATTCATGAAGGAGAGCAAGCATGGATAACTTTACACGACGAGACTTCCTGCAGCGTACCGCAGCAGGACTAGCCGTAGCTTCCGTGGGGTCCACGGGCCTGCTGGCCCAAGATGGGGTCCTGAAGGTTGGCGTGGTTCATCAGGGGCCGATCAGTGATACCGGCTGGGAACTCTTTCAAGCCCGCGCTTGGCGCGCGATGGAAGCGGCCTTTCCGGGAAAGGTGAGAGTCACCGCGCTCGACAATGTCGCGCAGGCACAGGATGCCGAACGGGTGTTTCGCCAGTTGGCGGCGCAGGGCAACAAACTACTCATGGGGACGACGTTCTCACAGTACGCCACGCTGCGAAAACTCGCTCCGACACTCAACGTCAATTGCGAATGCTGCGCAGGTATCGAGACCACCAAAAACCTTGGTGTGTTCGAGGCACGCTCTTACGAGGGCACCTATCTGACCGGGATCGCAGCAGGCAAAATGACCAAGACCAACGTGTTGGGCTGGGTCGGGGCATTTCCGGTTCCGCAGGTCCTCTATAATCTCAATGGCTTCCTTCTTGGCGCGCGTAGTGTAAATCCGGCGGTTGTCTGCAAGGTCGTGTGGGCAAACGCCTGGAGCGATCCTGCTAAGGAGAAGGACGCCATCAATGCGCTCGTCGCACAGCATGCGGACGTCCTCTCCGGCAGCCCGAATACGCCCGTACAGGGTTTGGCCGCCGAGGAGAAAGGTGTCTGGTCGATCGGAAGCACCGGCGACTTTTCCGCCTACGTGAGGAATAAGCAGCTCACTTCGTTCGAACTCGACTGGAGCCCGGCTTACATCGAAGCGGCGCAGCGGACGTTGGCGGGGAACTGGATGCCGACGGCGCGGTGGCGCGGGCTGGGGCCATCTGGCTTCGTAAAATTGACGACCCAAAACCCCGTACTCCCCCCGGAGGTTGTCGCGCTGATGGCGGAGAAGGAGAAGGCGATCGTCGAGGGCAAACTCCATCCCTTTACCGGACCCATCAAGGACCAGTCCGGGAAGGTGCGGGTTGCCGCGGGCACGCCTCTGCCGGATGCTCAACTCGCGGGCATCGACTGGCTCGTGGAGGGCGTGCAGGGGACGCTGCCGCGCGGCTAGAGCCGTGTGTGACGGGACAGCTCAATGTCCACACATCCAAACGCTCGGTAGTGGGTCGATTCACTACCAAACGTTCCTGTTGAGGACGCGACGCCATCCGCGATCGTGTCCTCTCAGCGGGTCAATGGGATTCGTCGAAACGTCGTGGCGCGGTGCGCAAACTCTGGCGAGGCGCAGAATGTACCAAGAAATCTTCATGAGAAGGGCGATCGAGCTCTCCGCCAGAGCTCTTTCCGAGGAGGGGACGGAACCCTTCGGCGCCGTCATCGTCAAGGACGGCCGGATCGTCGGCGAGGGCTTGAATCACTCGCTCGCCCATTTCGATCCGACATCGCATGGAGAGGTTGAAGCGATCCGCGATGCTTGCAGCCGGCTCAGATGCGTCGAACTCTCGGGGTGTGAGCTCTACACGTCCTGCGAGCCCTGCGCGCTCTGTGCGGCGACCATCAGCATCGTCGGCATCGCTCGAATGTACTATGCCGCCACGATGTCACAGGTCGGACGCGCCTTCGCCCAACTGACTCCCGCCGAGCGGCATCCGATCGATACGGAACGTCTGCGCTCGGAAGCCGGAGCTCTCGTCGAAAATCGAAAAATGCCCGCGGAAAAGCGATTGGATGGGGAAGCTGCCGCGATTCTCGAGACTTGGGCCGCGCAGCGAAAGGCGGACAGTCGCGAACGTCATGATCGCGATGCCGCTAAAGGACAAAAGGCATGACTAAAAATCAGAATGCCGACGCCACAACGGTGACATTCGATTTTCGTGAGATCTCAGCGCGTAATCGCTACAAGCTCCTAATCGGCACGATCGTACCGCGACCGATTGCACTCGTGACGACGGTCGATCCGGGAGGGCGTGTTAACGCGGCGCCCTTCAGCTTCTTCAACTGCTTGTCCGCCGACCCGCCGATCTTGGCGCTCGGAATCGAAAATCATCCGGACATGTCGTACAAGGACACGACATTAAATATTCGCCTAAGTGAAGTCTTTACGGTCAATATCGTGTCCCTTGCGATGGCGGAAGCCGTGCACGTCTGCGCGGTCCCGTTCGCCCCGGGAGAGGACGAGTTGCGAGCGGCAGGCTTGACTGCGATGCCCGGAACTAGGGTTGCCTCACCTTGGATTAAAGAGGCGCCCGCCGCCTTTGAATGTCGGCGTTACGTGACATTGGAACTTGGCAAATCCCGGCAGATTGTCCTGGGTGAGATCGTTTTCGCGCATTTTCGTGAGGACGTCATCGATACCAACCGCTTGCGCGTGGACCCGGCGAAGCTCGACGCCATCGCGCGTCTTGGTGGCGACACCTGCGCAACCATTCGTGACCGTTTCGAGATGCCCACTCCGACACTTGCCGATGTGGAGATGGACCAATCGAGATCACGCCACTTCGCTCCCGTTCATACGTCGAGCTCGCCGCCGGCGATGATCAATTCAATAGCCGCCGGCGATGATCAATTCACTATATGACTCATGCCAGAGCTTTCAATTCAGCCGATGGAGACATACATCGGTTGGTGACGGCCGGCGCTGCTCCGGCTCAGGAAGGTCCGATTTTGCCGCCTCGGGATGCTGAAGCAAACCGTTTTTCCGCCCGTGCGGCGCGCTATGTGCGGGTCGGCGCCAACGTCGGGGGCGTCGCCGCTAAAATCGCGGCGACCCGGATACTCGGGCTTGACGGCGGCGGCGTTCGCGGCGCGGCCGACCTTGCAGCGGCGCTGGGCGGCCTCAAAGGGCCGATCATGAAGGTGGCCCAATTAATGGCCACCATCCCGGATCTGTTGCCCTCAGACTATGCGGCCGAGCTCACCAAGCTGCAAAGCGATGCCCCGCCCATGGGCTGGGCATTCGTCAAACGGCGCATGACGGCCGAGCTTGGCGCCGACTGGCAGCGAAAGTTTGAGAGCTTCGAGCACCAGCCCGCCGCCGCGGCGTCGCTCGGCCAGGTCCACCGGGCGCGCGCCCATGACGGCACGGCGCTGGCCTGCAAGCTGCAATATCCCGACATGCAGTCGGCGGTGGCAGCCGATCTGCGGCAGCTCGAATTGTTATTCGCGATTCATCGCCGCATGAACCCCCCGATCGACACCACCGAGGTCGCCGGCGAAATCGGCGCCCGCCTGCGCGAGGAACTCGACTACCAACGCGAAGCAAAGCACGTCGCGCTCTATCGCGCCATGCTGGCATCGACCCCGGAGGTGCGGGTGCCGCACGTGTGGCCCGCACTATCGACGCAGCGTCTCCTTACGCTCGACTGGCTCGAAGGCGACAAGCTGCTGGCTCGCAAAGCCGACCCGATCGCGGCGCGCAACCGCATCGCGGTTGCGATGTTCAAGGCGTGGTGGCAGCCGTTCAGCCGGTTCGGCGTCATCCATGGCGACCCGCATCTCGGCAACTACACGGCATTCATTGAGGACGGCACGCCGCAGGGAATCAACCTGCTCGACTACGGCTGCATCCGCATCTTTGCGCCGAAATTCGTCGGCGGCGTGGTCGACCTCTACCATGGCCTGCTTCGGGGCGATCAAGCTCTGGTGGTGCATGCCTACGAGACCTGGGGGTTCCGCGGCCTGTCACGCGAGCTCGTTGACATCCTCAATATTTGGGCGCGGTTCATCTATGGGCCGCTGCTTGACGACCGCGAGCGGACCATAGCGGACGGTATCAAGCCGTCCGAGTACGGCCGGCGCGAGGCCTTCCGGGTTCATCGCGCCCTGAAGGAAAAGGGGCCGGTGAGGGTGCCGCGCGAATTTGTGTTCATGGACCGGGCTGCGATCGGTCTCGGCGGGGTGTTTCTGCACCTTGCCGCAAAGCTCAATTTTCATCGTCTCTTCAGCGAAGCGATCGAGAAATTCGCCATCGACCGCGTCGCGGAGCGCCAGCGCGCTGCGCTCGAAGCCGCGGGACTGGGGACGGATGAGGGCTGATGAAAAAATCGGCGTGAACCGGTCGATCTTTGCCCTCCCCGCGTGCGGGGACGGGAAGTTTGCGGCGTCTTATCGCAACAACCGAAGCGATTATTTCGTCGCGCAGGCCCTGGCGGGTCGCCAAGCGGCTGAGCGGCACGCGAATTGCCTGTTCCACGTTGCCCTTGCGCCACATTTAGGCTAAGCGACAGGCACTCGACAGACACCCGCAACGCTCGGAGGGGTTATGGCCGACCACGGCGAAGTTCAATACGCAACGGCTGCAGGCAACGACATGGCGGCGCACGAGGCCGGCTACAGCCAGTTCGTGCAGGGGACCTTTGTCGGCGCCGCCGCGGTCGTCAACATCTTGTTCGGACTAACGATTGGCGGCGTGCTCGGTCATTGGTTGCCGGCCGCGTTCATCCTCGTCGCCGCCGTTGTGGCGGGCGGGATCACCGCGTGGACCGGGTCGCGAACCGTGAGCATCGGCATGGTGGCGATCTCCGCCCTCACCTTGCTGTTCAACGCTTATTCTTGATCGAAACGTCGACGGTCGAAGGAGGCCGCGTGAATGCGCATTGGTGTTGCGCGGGAGGGTGACGCGGCTGAGCCGCGGGTCGCCGCCACTCCTGAAACCGTGAAGAAGCTCAAGGCGTTGGGAGTCGACCTGACGGTCGAACCCGGCGCCGGCGTCAAATCCGGCATCCTCGATGACGACTACGCGGCCGCCGGAGCCACGGTCCGCCCAGGCGCTGCGACGGACGCCGACGTTGTCCTCAAGGTGCGCCGTCCGAGCGAAGCCGAATTGGCGGGTTACAAGTCCGGCGCCCTGGTCATCGCCATCATGGATCCCTTCGGCAACGACGCAGCCCTCGCCGCCATGGCGAAAGCGGGCATCACGGCATTCGCCATGGAGTTGATGCCGCGCATCACCCGGGCGCAAAGCATGGATGTGCTGTCCTCCCAGGCCAATCTCGGCGGCTACCGCGCCGTCATTGACGGCGCGGCCGAATATGACCGCGCCCTTCCCATGATGATGACGGCGGCCGGCACTGTGCCGGCCGCCAAAGTGTTCATCATGGGGGCGGGAGTCGCCGGTCTTCAGGCGATCGCAACCGCACGCCGGCTCGGCGCGATTGTGACCGCGACCGACGTGCGGCCTGCCGCCAAGGAGCAGGTCGCGAGCCTCGGCGCGAAGTTCATTGCCGTCGAGGACGACGAATTCAAACAGGCCGAAACCGCCGGCGGCTATGCCAAGGAAATGTCGAAGGAGTATCAGGCGAAGCAGGCCGCACTGGTTGCCGAGCATATCAAGAAGCAAGACATCGTCGTCACTACGGCGCTGATCCCGGGTCGGCCGGCGCCGCGCCTGATCTCGCGCGATATGGTGGCCTCGATGCGGCCCGGCTCCGTGATCGTCGATCTCGCGGTCGAGCGCGGCGGCAATGTGGAGGGCGCCAAGCCAGGTGAACTTGTTGAGAGAAGCGGCGTCAAGATTATCGGGTACAGCAACCCGGGCCAGCTCGCAGCCTCCGCCTCGAGCCTTTACGCCAAGAACCTGTACGCGTTTCTGGAAATTCTGATCGACAAGAAAGCCAAGGCGCTGGCGGTGAATTGGGACGACGACATCGTCAAGGCGACGGTGCTGACCCGCGACGGCGCCGTGGTCCATCCGAATTTTCAACCGAAAAGCGCCGCCTGAGAAAGATCCAAGAATGGCCGAACTCAGTCACCAGGAAGCCGTGGACCTCGCCCGTGCCGCTGCCGAGCAATTGCAGCGGGCCGCTGACGTGGCTCAAGCCTATGCGGATGCGGCGGCGGTTGCCGCGCACAACGCAACCGCCGGCGCGATCGATCCGTTCGTGTTCCGCTTCTCGATATTCGTGCTCGCCATTTTCGTCGGCTACTACGTGGTGTGGTCGGTGACGCCGGCGCTGCATACCCCACTGATGTCGGTGACCAACGCAATCTCCTCGGTGATCGTGGTCGGCGCGCTGTTGGCGGTCGGCGTGCAGCTGATCGGCAGCGAAGGCGGGCCGATCATTGCCCGCGTGCTCGGCTTCGTGGCGCTGGTGTTCGCAGCAGTGAACATATTCGGTGGTTTTCTGGTCACCCAGCGCATGTTGGCGATGTATCAGAAGAAAAAGAAGTGATGCCCGCATGAGTGCCGATTTGGTCGGATTGCTTTATCTCGCTGCCGGCGTTCTTTTCATTTTGGCGCTGCGCGGCCTGTCGAGCCCGGAAACGAGCCGCCGCGGAAATCTGTTCGGCATGGTCGGCATGGCAATCGCCATCCTGACGACGCTCGCCTCTCACCCACCCGCCGGCTTCGGCGCCGGTATCCTTGTGGCGCTTGGTCTCGCGGCCGGCGGCGGCGTCGGCGCCGTGATCGCGCGCCGTGTGCCGATGACGTCGATGCCGGAACTGGTGGCGGCGTTCCATTCGCTCGTCGGAATGGCGGCGGTGCTGGTCGCGGCCGGGGCGTTTTACGCGCCCGCCGCCTTCGACATCGGCACTCCCGGCGCCATCCATCAGGCGAGCCTCGTCGAAATGTCGCTCGGCGTCGCCATCGGGGCCGTCACCTTTACGGGCTCGGTGATCGCGTTCCTGAAGCTGTCCGGGCGCATGAGCGGCGCCCCGATCATGCTGCCGATGCGTCACTACATCAACATCGTACTGGCGCTGGCGCTGATTATCTTCATCTACGGTTTCGTGGTGTCGCAGAGGCAGGTCGATTTCTGGGCCATCACATTCTTGTCGCTGGCGCTGGGCGGGCTCATCATTATTCCGATCGGCGGCGCCGATATGCCGGTCGTGATCTCCATGCTCAACTCCTACTCGGGCTGGGCGGCCGCAGGAATCGGTTTCACGCTCGGCAATTCGGCCCTGATCATCACGGGAGCGCTGGTCGGCTCCTCGGGCGCGATTCTGTCCTACATCATGTGCAAGGGCATGAACCGCAGTTTCATCGCGGTGATTCTCGGCGGTTTCGGCGGCGAGGTCGCGGGACCGGCCGCCGGCGGCGAGGCAAAGCCCGTCAAGCTCGGCTCCGCCGAGGACGCCGCTTTCATCATGAAAAATTCCTCCAAGGTCATCATCGTGCCGGGCTACGGCATGGCCGTGGCGCAGGCCCAGCACGCGCTGCGCGAGATGGCGGATCGGCTCAAGGCCGAGGGCGTCGAGGTCAAATACGCCATTCATCCGGTGGCCGGCCGCATGCCGGGCCATATGAACGTGCTCCTCGCCGAGGCGAATGTGCCCTACGACGAGGTATTCGAGCTTGAGGACATCAACTCCGAATTCGCTCAATCCGACGTCGCCTATGTCATCGGCGCCAATGACGTCACCAACCCGGCCGCCGAGGATGACGCCAAGTCCCCGATCTACGGCATGCCGGTGCTGCAGGTGTGGAAGGCCGGCACCGTCATGTTCAGCAAGCGCTCGCTTGCCTCCGGATATGCCGGCATCGACAATCCGCTGTTCTATCGCAACAACACCATGATGCTGCTCGGCGACGCCAAGAAGATGACCGAGGAGATCGGCAAGGCGCTGCCCTGAGGCGGCGATGACGCGAGGCTTTTGCGTCGACTTCCGCAGTGCGGGAGGCTGCTCGATCGTAGCTTGCGGCTTGGCTGCAATCAGCGTGTTCGCCAGCACCCAGGCCGTTGCCTGCAACGCGCCACAGCGCCCCATGCAGCAAATCGAATTGATGTTCGGGCGCAATATTGCCGGCCATCTCCGGGTCGGCGAGGCCGCATGGTCGCGGTTTCTTGCCCGCGAAATCACGCCGCGCTTTCCCGACGGGCTGACCGTTCTCGACGCCGCCGGGCAGTGGCGGGACCCGGTCGGTGGCCGGGTGGTGCGCGAGCCGGGCAAAATAGTGATCATCGTGGCAGCGGAAGAGGCGCCCGTGCGCGAGCGGATCGCGGCGATCGTTGCGGCCTACAAGCAGCGATTCCGCCAGCGATCGGTCGGGGTGATCTCGCGCCCCGTGTGCGCGGCGTTCTAGGGCGTGTTCCGGTGGGATCGAATCACCCCTCCGCCGTCATGCCCGCGCAGAGACACCCCGCCGCGTTACGCGGCGGGGACCCCGTCTTCGCGGGCATCCAAACGCATTTTGATGATCCGGCTTCTACACGGTCTAGTTGTACGAAAGTCCGACCGGGACAACAGGACGCATAGAGGTGAACGTCTCGAATGTTGCCCGTCACCGCTTTGACTG
>Ga0137390_10006375_pt1 | contig 10048 bp, 4 predicted proteins | sample 15con2h24AmetaG_FD_104937 | JGI IMG/M metagenome (GOLD analysis project Ga0137390, IMG submission 104937) | Vadose zone soil microbial communities from Angelo Coast Range Reserve, California, USA - 15con2h2.4A metaG | ecosystem: Environmental > Terrestrial > Soil > Vadose zone > Saprolite... | reverse complement strand
GAGCACCTCGAAACGCTATAAACCAATCAACGACCGCCACTTAGCAGCGCTCTTTGACCTCTTCGCAAAAGGACGACTTCAGCAACTATTGTGACGGGGTACAAGAGTGCCAACTTCCAGAGTGGTGCCATCTTCGGTGATGGCGAACAACGAGGCCATGCCATGTGTGAGGAATAGGCGTAGTGAATTTCCTCTCCAGCTTCATACAGGATTCTGTTCATAGGAAAACGAACTAACTCCAAGCGAGGGAGGAGACGCTCATACTCCTCGCGCGGTAAAGCTGCGAGCACTCGATCTTTGAGTGGAATCGTGGAATCGTGTGGCGGGTTCAGAATATGTAAGGACAAAGTAATGCTTCACGTCGAACATTCGATCCTAGCTTCTCATAACTCCTCTAGCGTGCGCATGACCAGCTCGGTGTTAGAGAGATCGGGCAAAACGGCGTCTGGTTCACAAGCAAGCAACTCCTCGACGCCATACGAATGGCCTGTGGCAACTGCAACCGAACGGGCGCCGAAGTGGCGGGCACAAGCAATGTCGTCCGGCGTGTCACCGATGACGATGAACTGTGACGGCTGAAGTTCGACTTTCAGGTGTGAATTGATGCGATGAGCAGCGATCCCAGGGAGGTCACGCCGGTCAAAAGACTGATCACCAAAAGCGCCCGGGAGATCGAAGTAATCTGAAAGGTCAACGAGGTTAAGCTTGTACCGCGCAGTTGTCTCGAAGTTTCCTGTCAGAGCTGCGCAGCGATAGCGCGGGTGTTGTGATACAGATTCCAGCGCGTCACGCACGCCTGGTAACACATGGAACTCTGCGCCGTTCGAAGCCGCTCGCTCGATCTCACAAAAGTAACGACTGGAGATTTCGTCAATCCTCTCGAAGATCGCTTCGCGCGTAATACCTTGGGAGCCCAAAGACTCGGCGATGTACTGAAGATCGGTCATGCCGGTCAGCGGCACTTCGTGAATTCGTCCTGCTGTGCCGAAGATTGTTTCCAGAACGGGTCTGGTGTATTCAGTGAATGTTGACGCTTGTCTTGAACGCAGGATCGTGCCGTCGATGTCCCAGAGAAGAATGCGAAGGTCAGCTTGAGTCATCTTCCCGAGTATGCGGATCGCGCCATGCAATCAAGACGGTCGATAAGAAATAAAGGCCTTCAGCCTGCCCGCGACCGGCACGTTTTCACAGTTTGCTGTTATGGCAGCCGACCGTATATCTTCAAAGGAATCTCAAGCACATAGTTTGCCGGTTTAGCATTAGAATCATTTTTCGTGTCTAGATTCTTCGTGTCTAGACGAACGGTTAGCTTGCGGTTTTCAGTGGTATGTTGGGGACGTAATGTATCCGTTGGACTTTGCAATTCCCACAGCGCTCCATCTGCAACCTTGCCGTTATCGGCATTATCAACGGAGAGTTGCAGCCGTCCTCCGCTCGGGTTCGTGACGACTGCCAGAATCGGACCCAATATGTCTACTTTTGATTTGTTCGTTACCATTAGATCAAACGCGATCAGATTGTCGAGATGGTCGTACTGCACATCGCTAATATGGCAAGCAACCATGCCTGAGACATCGGTGAGGCCATCAAGTGTTGCTACAGCTTTGTTCTCCTCCTTCCCTGACACCCATACTGAGCGCGTCCAAAGATGCGTCGGTCCATTAGCGACTTCGGTCCACACCGGATGAAAGATCCCATCGCGGTCGACAACCATCCCATTTCCTCCGGCTAATGGGGAACCGGCCGGGATCGGGCCAAGTCTAAGTATCCTTATGGGTCTAAGACGACCTGACGAAGCGTCCCAGGTTGGAGGGAAAACGAACAGGCGTCTATCGTCTGCCAGGGATGCATCGCTCGCCGGTCTTGCGGGCGTATAAGGCGTGAGCGGAATCACTTTGTCGATCGAGGTACCCCCATCGAAGGAAACCCCAAAATAAACCCGATCCGCATTCTTGCCATACCAGCTGAAGCCCAAGACTCCATACTTGTTGACCGCGATTGATACCGTGCCTTGGCGCAAATCTAATCCGGCATGCTGGGGATCCTCGACCGACTTCGCGCTCCATGTCTGCCCTCTATCCTGCGACGTTGCCAGCATCAAGTTGCCTTCTTCGCCGGTCCCATGCTGGAGTGTCCAACAGACGTAGATACGATCAGTTCCTTCATTTACCGCCACACTTTCCGGCGCTAGGGGAATGGCACTCTGGTAAACAACGATTTTCTTAAGAGTTTTTCCACCATCCCCTGACACTCCCAACTCAGCGGAGAAGATGGAAGTCTTTCTCCCTGACTTGTCATCATTTATTTCTCTGCGACCGGCGAACAAAGCGAGCACGGTCCCGTCACTGAGCACGGCGGATCCTGCAGGGAACCTACTCTTTACCCCCGTCATGCCGGCGTCAAAGTTTCCGTTAGTCACGGAAAAACTCGGTCGAGAAGCCTCCCGGTGCGCGGCCAGAAATGGCCCGTAATACTGCGGATAAAGGCCCGTACCACCCAGCCAGTTCCCCGACCCATCGGCCAAGTTATTTGCAAAAATGTACAGCGTGTTTCTCCAGGGGCCGGACGTGGCATCAACCGCCATTGAGGTATAGTCCATGAAGGGCACCACCTGCCCACTTACCCACGTGCGGCCCCCGTCGACGGAGCGGTAAAGGTGCAGGTGGCCGTTCGCGTGACGTGGCTTCCCCGCAGAGGTGTCAGAAACGCCAGCAGCGAAGTAAGCCTGATGACCGGGCCCAAAAGCGCATGATTCTTCGCTGACCCATTGGCTGTTCGCCTCAACTAGAACTTCACGCCAAGTTTTGCCTCCATCTCCCGAATGGTAGACGTAGCCCTCGTAAGCTGCCCCTGTTCGTTGATTGGCCCTGTAACCGCAAACGATCAGGTTATTCTTTGATTCCGGATCAGCGGCAATCATGACTCCCCCGTGATATCCAGCGTATGGTGGGTTGATCGGAGTGCGCGGCCCGAGAACAAGCATGCGGGACGGTTGCTCACTGCCTGCCTTACCACGCAAAGAAGTTTCGCTCGTATCTTGACCAACCACCACAAGGCAAGACAGGAGTACGCACGCGAGCGGGGCCACCGTCAACTGCATTAGTCTCACAAGATAACCAGGGTTCAGCATCGTGAAAGCGTTTTACGGAGTTCTCTTCAATGCGCGAAAGGACATGAGGTCACGGTCTCCTCCTCGAGTTACTCCCGAGGAATCATGTTCGTCCGGTTCGGGCCCGTGAATACTAGAGTGATCAATCGTCGCGATGAACGCCTCGATCGCGACCTGTGTTGCTTGCTCAAAGGAGGCAGACTGTAGATAATCACGCTACCACTCATCACGATCGTTCGCCGTTTCCCATACTAGAACACTAATCTCAGGGCGAGTTGCATCGATCGGGCTCCACCAGTTTGGTACAGGGAGCTTAGTCCACCCAAGCTGTTGGCCAGCGTCGCAGTCGCTTGGCCGAACGTGCATCCTGGTCCGCCGGAACAGAAGGTCGGATTGATTGTTCCGAAGTTCGCATGGTTGAAGATATTGAAAGCTTCGGCCCTAAATTGCAGCTTAAGCTTTTCGCGAATCGGGAATTCTCGCCGCACGGCAAGATCCATCTGCCAAGCGCCAAAACCCCTCGCAAAATTCCGTGGCGCGTTTCCGAAAACGGCCGCGGGGGGAAGAATGAAAGCGGCTGGGTTGATCGATCGGCCACCCGGATACTGTGAGCCGTATAGGTAGAGAGCTACGCCGGGAACGACATTAAGACCGGCGAAAAAGCGCTGCCCTGTGGTTGGATCAGTAAAACCGTTCCCATTAAGTGTGACTGGAAACCCTGTCCGACTCACAAATCGATCATCTAGGCTCCAATGGTGCAACACAACGCGCGCAAACCGACTGTGAAAAGCATTCGGCAAGTCATAAGTGAGAGCGCCGGAAAAATTGTGGCGAATATCGAATTCCGAATTACCCCGAACAGACGGGAGGCTAGTATTCTGCGATCCATAGTCGATGGCGTGTCCCCAGGAGTAGGAGACAAGTGCTTGGAGACCTGCTGCCAACCTGCGCTGGAACTGCACTTGCAATGCATCATAATCCGATGTGAGCCCGTTCTGCACGAAGATGATAGTGCTAAAGGCGGGGTTAAAAGGGCGTACAGTGATCTGATTAAACTCAAGCAATCTTCGACCATTGTTTCCAATGTACGAGACAGTTAGGGCCTGCGATTGTCCAAGTGCCTGTTGAATGCTTCCATTCCACTGAAGCGTGTAGGGGACCTGTAGGTGCGCGGGAAAAGCAAATACGGTTCCGTATGGCGCGACTGGCGGGTTGACAATTGCGGGCGTCACTTGTGCTGGTGGGAGCGGAAAGCTAGCTGGGGAACTAGGACCACCGAAGGACGTTCGTCCGGAAAAGCCAACCCCACAGTAACCTTGGGAACCGAGCTGTTGACCAGTATCAAAGAAGACGCCCACTCCCCCACGCAGAACCGTTTCCCACCCTTTTGTGCGCCGAAGGAGGTAGGCAGCTCCAAGCCGTGGCGCGAAGTTGTACCATGTTGTGTTCCAGAGAGGGGTGCCTTGCGCTCCGAGCGTTAGGGTGCTCAGGCTAGAGCCCTGCACAGTGTACGGAAGGTTGCCATTCGGCGCCCCGGGCGCGGGATTGAGGTCCCACCGCAGCCCCATCGATAGATTCAACCGCTGGGTCAGTTTCCATTCGTCCTGAGCAAAGACCGAAAGGTTGGTGTAGACCGGAAAAGCAGGGGCAAAAGACTGCGCGAATCCAGAGTTCACACTGTTAGCTTGAACCGAGGTAGCGCTGGAATACGTGTACGACACGACAGGGCTGTTTTGGTTTACGCGTGGTCTCAATGCACGGAAATCGACACCAACTTTCACCTGGTGTCGACCTAACGATAGCCCGAGAGTATCCACCACGTTCCATTGCTTCTGCTCGCCCAAAGAACCAAACTGACTCACGCTAGCCCCGAAGGCACCAATGTTCAAATTAACGGTAACATTAGGAGTGGGTGTTCCACCGCTAAATCCCTGGAGCTGGAAAAGGCTCACCGGTTGCGCCCCGCCGAAATTGTCAAGCGCACTCGAGAACGTCCCGGAGTTCGAACTGAAATTCAGCCGGAACTCATTGCTTACTCTACTTGAGAATGAACTGGTTGCCCCGAACGTGTAGGTCCGTGTTTTGAAGCCGGACGATAGGGTTTCCGATGGCGGATTACTGAAATTCCCACTAAACCGAGAATTCGAATTGGAAGGTGTGCTGCTAAAGCGGAAGAATAGTCTTAACCTCTGGCTGACCACGTGGTCTAGCCGAACACTAGTCGAATCGAGCGAACTCGGGTTTGACCAGTTACCGATGAATTGGGCCAGACCATTTCCGAGGTCCGTGCCATTGGGCAAAGGGAATGCGTTTAGAACCGGTTGGAGTGCACTGGGCGCTGACTGTCGCAACGCAACAGTCGGGACGAAAGTAACACTGGCCGCTTGAGGCCGCCTCAGGCGTAATCCCTCATAACTGAAGAAGAAGAAAGTCTTGTCTTTGCCATTGTACACGTGGGGGACATCGACGGGGCCACCTAGTGTTCCCCCAAAATCATTCTGCCGCAACGGTGGTTTTGCCTTGTTTAGAGCGTTGTTGAACCAGTCGCTGGCGTCTAATATGTCATTTCGCACATAATCGAAAGCCGTGCCATGCCACTGGTTCGTGCCAGAACGTGTTACGAGGGAGAATTGCCCCCCGGGATATCGCCCATATTCAGCCGAATAATTCGACGTTTGGACCCGAAACTCTTCGAGCGCATCGACCGAAGCTAAGCCTTGTGTGGTGCCAAGAGCCGTAGATGAGGGAAGCGAGCCGCTGGACGCCCCTCCAGGCGGCGCTGCAGAGTTCGGGAAGATGCCAACGTTGGCACTTACTCCGTCAACCGTGTAGTAGTTGGCTTCCGTGCGCTGGCCGTTTACGCTCAATTCGCCTTTGGCACCAAGACTGGCAGAACTTTGAGGATTAGTCGTAACGGTACCCGGGGTAAGCAGGATGAGACTCTGAAAGCTGCGCCCATTCAATGGAATGTTTTCAACGAATTGCCGGTCTACGACAGTGCTGACCGCCGGCGATTCGTTAATGAGCTGGGCGTCGTTGACTACCTGAACCGTCGCATTGATGTCGCCCGCCTTCAACTGAATCTGTAGCGCCTTCTGATCGCCAACGTTCAGCACGACATTTGAAATCTCTATGGGAGCGAAGTTTGTTTGTTGTGCTCTTACAGAATATGTAGCCGGCTGGAGCAGCGGAAATGTGAAGAAGCCTCCGCCGTTGGTTGTTGCTTCACGCTTTAATCCGGTGGCGGAGTTAGTTACGGTAACCTGGGCGCCAGGGATGACTGCGCCCTTTTCATCGGCCACAGTGCCACTCAGAGTCGCGGTAGCAGTCTGCGCATGCGCGGCAAAGAGCAAAGAGCCAAGGGCTAAGAGCAGTGTCAGTACCGCGAGCAGTAGCGACCGGGGTGCCGAATTGCGGATTGCGGGTCGCGGACTGTGGATTCTTGAGACGGGCTGCGTCATGGCGTATCCTCCGGCATAAAAATGGAAATCATCTAGTTGGTGTTTCTTCGCATTCGTTCGTGTCACTTCGTGGATCGTTATTGAATGGACCAGCGCACGATCCACTAAATCACGCGAACAAAGCTGGAGTGACACATCTCACCGTGAACTGCTTACCGCTTTCTACTTACTGCCTACTGATTTTTGCTGCTAGCAGTTCGGCGGTGCGCAGTGAGCGCGCGAACTGCTGCGTCTTAACGGCAGCGGCCTTCGAAGTATCCGCCGAGATACTAAAGGCCAAACGAATTAACTTATCGTTGGCAGAGCAAAGACTCAGCAGTCGATCTATCGCCGCCGCAAGTTTCTGGTCATTGCCGAGTTCCGCCTGTTGTCCATCTTCAGCAACGCTTGGAAAAAAGACTGGGCCAAGCTCGCGACGTAAAGCTGCCGTCTCGTTCTGCAACGCCGCTGCGTGGGCATTCACCATCGCCACCCACTTCGCGCGCGCTTCCGGACTCAACTCACTTAGCTGGTCAGATGAAAACCGCTCTGCCAGATGCTTGAGCGCCCACGCGTGCTGCAATGCTTGCAGCGATCGATTCACCGTGCGGTTGGCAAACTGGCGGATGTTCGCCTCAACCTGATCGTCAGACAGTCCTCGCCCCGAGAAATAACGACGCAGCTCCGCGTCAACCGGGATCGAATATCCGGTGGGCGCGACTCCTTGAATGATGATCTGGCCGGATGAGGGCGAAGCCGAATTTCGATTTGTCGCTTCGGCGGTAGTAGTAACCTCAAACTTGACTGCTGGATTGTTGAGCACCGGAGCCAACGCGCGCATCAGTTCACTCTTGCGCTGGTCGGTTTCCACAATGCCTTCAATGCGCAGCAGGCCGTCGCGCCCGCGTGTGAGGTTTACCTGTTCGCCCAAATCGGCTCCGGCTTGACTGAGTAGGCGCAGGATTTCAACCTCGAGATCCGCTGAAGCGGCAGGAGCCGGGGGTTGAGGGCCGGGGACCAGCGTCGAAGTGTCAGGTTTCGGGTTTCGAGGTTCGGGTGTTGTTAATGAAAGCAGTTCGGCTTCCGGCTCGAACACTGATCGCTGAACTGTATCAGGGGCGCGACGTTCGAAGCTGTCTTCCACAAACCGGAATTCGCGCACTTCATTCCCGTACTGCAAAGTGAGCGTCTGCTCAATAGCGTGCAAGTCAGCACGACTCAAGACCAAGGCAGCCTTGCGCAGTCCGCCTCCACCGTTGCTTGTGTAACTGATGAGATATGTTGAAGAAAGTTACTGGACGCGCGCGCCTTCCGCGTTGCCAATCAGTTCAACAAAGTCTTTCGCTGAAGGCTCAAGCTGCCACACGTCTTCGAAATTGCGGATCGCGGATTCCGGGTTACGGATTTCGAGCTTCGGCCGAGAGCCGTGATGGTAGAGGGTCTGAACGCCATCGCTTCTCCGCCAGTCGCCGGCGACCAGCACGCCGTGATCATCATAAAGCCGGCGCGCGGTAATACCGCGCTGCGCGCTCTGCCAAACTTCGACTCGTCGCCGCGACAACACCTTTCCTTCGGCGGTCTTCTCTTCGAGGTTGATGGTGCGGTGCAGTACTTGATCGGTCTTCGCGGCTAGAGTTTCCTCACCTAGCGCAGATCGATGGAGCAGATCTGAAGCAGTGACGATGGTTGGAATATTGGCTTCGTTGCGCCAGTAAAGCGAGACGATTGCGGCGACGAGAAGGAGCGCAAACAGCGCTGTCACCGCGCCAGGTTTCAAGAGTGATCTCCAATCAAGAAGATGAAGCCGAGAACCCGCCCACATTCGCAGTCGCTTCCAAGCCTCTGGGACTACTATCGGAGGCTCAGATTCGGCAGTGGCGATTTCGGGCCGCGCTTCAGGCTCCAGACTTGTGATCGCGGATTCGACATCGATGAAGTTTGGATCTTGATAAAGTACATGGACGGTCGGCCAAGGGCTGTCGAACGTAAGCTTCAAGCTCACCGAGCGATCGTTGCTCAACTCGACTTCCTGGGACTGTTCCACCGGTCCGGCGGGCGGAGCTTCGTCAACGTTGAGCAGAATCAAGCGCACCCCCTGTTCGCTCAGCACCTCTACGAAGTTGATCTTCTCCGCTGTGTCGATAACCAGCGTGTGCTCGCTCACCGGCGAACTGATCTTGTGCAAACCTTGAATGTAGCCATTCACGGAGATGCACAACTCCTGCGGTTCGTGCTCAAAGAATTCCTGCTTCCAACGTTGATACTTGCTCTTCACTTGCCGTCGATCTCCACCAGTCGTTCCTCCCCCCGATGTTCCGCCCGTCGGCCCGCCCTTTGAACCCGTGTCCTTGCTAAGACTCTCAATCGGATAACGCGAAGCGAGCGAGGGGAGACCGAGAATTTCGTTGACCTCGTCCAGACACTTAGCGCAGCTAACGATATGACCGAGCGCTTTGGTAGTGAGCGGCGGTGCGTCCGATGTCTTGAAGATCCTTTGAAGGGGCTCGCCAGTTAAGCAATCGCCGCGTCGCGATTGAAAAATCATTCTCTGCAGCTCGCTTAATAAATCATCAATCGGGCGGGCAAACTTGGCGGGGAAAATCTCGACTGGTTGCTCTCCTATGAAGGTCAAACCCTGAGGATTGCCGAGGCTTGTTTTGGCTTCACGGCGCGCAATCCGCAGTCGCAGGCTCACTGCTGAACATGAGCTGCGCAGGATCTTTGCAATCTCGCTCGGATAGTAGCCATGAAAGAAGCGCAAAATGAGCACGCTGGCCGCCATTGCCGTCTCTTTCCGCGCACACGCGTATTGGCATATTCGTCGTAACTCATCCTGTAATTGAATCTGATCACGCGGGTCGATCGAGCGCAGACCGCTTATCGCTGAGTCGTACTCCACAATCGAGAGTTGTTGTAGATGCTTCTGCCCAGCGCGGCGCAGTTGAGACACGTGGATGTTACGGAGTACCCCGTAGAGATAACCATCGAGATTTTGAATGGCCTGAATGTCGGGGTGCGTGAAGGTGAATTGGATAAAGGCGTCATGAAGCAGGTCTTCGGCCCGCTCGCGGTCGTTGTGGGTCAAATGCAACGCCCAGCCGAGCAGTTGGTCGTACCGCTCGATGAATAAATCCTCAGGACTGGGGGCCAGCTTCCAGGGTCTTTGCATGATGTCCGTTAAGGCCGCTTGCCGGACTATTTTAATTGCCTCTACTTATATAGTCGTATTGAAGCCGCCCAAATTGATCCTCAGAACGAAATTTATTTTCAAAATGAGGCAAAAGCCCCGCTAAGGTGAGGTCCGAGTTTCGCGCGTAACTGTACGCCGCCGCATCAGTTGCTGATTTTTGGCTGTACGCCGCCGCATCAGTTGCTGATTTTTGGCCGATCAGTTGCTGAACTTGAGAGTTCAGCAGAGACCTGCAAATTCCGTGAGGGGTATTGACCCATGATAAGTGGCTCAGAGACGAGCATTTAGGTGGAGTGTTCCCAGCCCTTT
>Ga0137390_10006372_pt1 | contig 10051 bp, 8 predicted proteins | sample 15con2h24AmetaG_FD_104937 | JGI IMG/M metagenome (GOLD analysis project Ga0137390, IMG submission 104937) | Vadose zone soil microbial communities from Angelo Coast Range Reserve, California, USA - 15con2h2.4A metaG | ecosystem: Environmental > Terrestrial > Soil > Vadose zone > Saprolite... | reverse complement strand
TGGATCGGGATCGTGATCGCAACCACGACCAGCGCTTCGTTCTTTGCTAGCTTTCTCATGCCAGATGTTTTTGCGGCTCTGACGATACTCGGGTGTTCGGTATTGATCGGCCTTTCTCGCCGCCTGAGCACCGTAGACTACTCAATTTGGCTGTTATTGCTGGCAGCGTCGCTGATGTTTCACGACTCGCACACGCTGATCGCGGCGACATTGCTACTGCTTGGGTTTACGTGGAATCTGCTAACGCGTCGATGGAGCAACTGGCATGGATTGGGGCTCATCGGATTCGCTTTGTTGCTCGCTGCCTGCGCTCAGCTCGTTTTCGATTTCGCGGTACAGCGTGTAGTCGGCGCTAGCCCTCTTCGCCTGCCGTTCCTGATGGCTCGCGTCATAGAAGATGGCCCTGGCTATAGATTTCTGCGCGACACGTGTCCGGGCAGCGGCTTCCAAGTTTGCGATTACGTCGATCGATTACCGATGTCTTCAAGCGAGTTTCTATGGGGTTCCGAAATGAATAGGGGTGTATTTGCCCAGTCGTCTCCGGAGGTTCGGCGAGCGCTTTCAGCCGAGCAGGTTGGGTTTTTACTCGCCGTAATTGAGTACGATCCGATCGGGCAGATGTCCGCTTCGCTTCGAAACATCGGCTTGCAGCTAAGCGCCTTGAGACTTAGAGATTTTGAATACGACGAGGAGGAGAAACGCGTCTTTGCGATCAAGATACCGGTCGAGTACCTCGACACACTGCGTCGGAGCGCGGCTTACCGCCATGCGTTGCCTTTGGGATTCTTTTCCGGCGTGATTTTGGTGACGTTTATATGCGGCGGCGCTTTTTCGACCTATATGTTGTTGTCGCCTCGCCTCCGGCAGAGCCTTACGGCCGAAGCCAGGTCCGTTTGCGCCTGGGTTATTGTCGGGATAGTGGTGAACGCAGCGGTGTGCGGCGTGCTGTCGGGGCCGCACAGCCGATACGCGCTTCGAGTCGCGTGGCTGCTCCCCTTGATAGCATTTCTATTAGCGCTAACGTCTCGACCACGATCGGCCATGAGGGGGTTGGTCCACAAGACATAGATGGCGATGTGGAAACTGTTGCATCGGTGCAAACTATATGGCAACGACGAATGCGAAGCGGAAAAACTGGGAGTAATGACCCCAGTGTCTCAGGGCCGACACCACTGATATTCTCAATCGATGGACCATTTTGAGGGTCGCTAACTGCACAGAATCGCCGACCTCCTTCCCTTGCGCTCGATCCGCCACATGATCTGCAGCGCTCTCTGAGAACATGCGTCCTAGGATCACTGCGCTAAAATGCCCGCCGACCTGCGATAGCTTTCCGCAATCTTTGGACCAGCTCTTCAAATAAGCGTTCCATTAGAAACAGAGATACCTTTGGCGAGCGACAGAAGGCCGCCAGGAACGGCGCATATTTCCGCGCTTTGACCGCCTCTATCACCACAAGCCATTGAACCCGGCAATCTACACTTGCATAGTGCTTTTTCAGGGCGCGGTGTTCGCTCGAGGTTAAAGTCGCCTTAGCCATCAGCTCTACATCGCTGTCCCTTAGGCGCTCGAGGTCCTCCCGGCTGTGTCGTGAACTAATCGAATCGTCCCGCACAACGGATACGTATCCCGCCGCTGGAACGATTAGAAATCGAGCCCCCGCCGCAAGCGCACGGGCATACAAGGCATGGTCTTCACCAAGTCGCAGGCGTTCATCGTATCGCAGCTGATGAAGGTCAAGAAATGGACGCCAGATCAATGGTTTGAGAAAGCCCAACTCCCTTCTCAAGGCGCCACGCCGGTTCACGTTGCCGAGAACGAACTGCTCCAGGCTAAGGGGCCAGGGATCAAAATGCCGATCGAACAGGATTGGCATCAGCGTCTGTTCACCAACCTGATTTCCGCGAGCTTGCAGGAGATCGTCGGCAACGAAGTCCCAGTCATCTGCTTTCGACAGCAGCGCGCCGATTCGCCCAGGAAGGAGGTAATCGTCGCTGTCAAGGATAGTCACCCACGGAGCCGTCGAAATCCTAAGCGCAACATTCCGCGCAGCCGACGGCCCAAGGTTCGAGCGTAGGCGCTCGACAATGACGCGACCGCTATTGGCGTTACATTGCCTCGCGCGCGCTGCTGTGTCGTCGGTCGATCCATCGTCGACAACGATGACGTGTCGCACTTCCGGCTCGGTCAGCGCCGAAAGGATCGCGCGCTCGATCGTATCTGATCGGTTCCGGGCAGCGATTATCACGTCGACGGTACGGGCTACGACCGCGGCCGTACGGGCTTCCCCTGCCTCTCCCCCGGCGATCGGTTGCGCCCTCAACGGCCCTCCATCCATATGGAACCTCATCAATTTCATGCTCCCAGTAGCTCGGCACGGTCAGCGGACCTGCGACGAAATAGGTTGTCGGTTACGGACTGCATAGCGTAAAGATCCTTGCCAACTTCAGACGCCCCTGCGTCGCACCCCTACCAGGTCGAACCTTCCTGTTGGGGTTGGAATCGATGAGTTGGATGGTAATAAGCACTCCTGCAAGAGCAAAAAGCCACGCCACCCTCGCTTGATACCGATCGAATACCTCAGATCCGAAAGCGGAAAGCGTATTATTGATCGCGTAGGCTGCAGGTATTAGAATGGCGAGTGCCGTCGCTTCCCAGAACCCGCGTAGAAAACCAAATATGCGTCCGACGGCGGCAATCGGGAAACTGATATCGACGATGGCTTGCAACAGCGCGCGCGGCACAGCATCTTGTGATTCCAGGCTGTCCTCGTATGCGTGAACTGCAGACAATCCAAATTTCTTGGTCAAAACACCGGTCATCGAGCTGTGATTCGGTAACGGACCCAATTCGGCGCCGGGCGCATGTGTGACGAAGGACGAACCAACGGCATTTACCGCCATCAGTAGCACGTCCCACGAGCGGGAGCGGAGCGTACCAATGACGATTATCGCTTCTTCTCGCATGCCGTCGCATCCTCCGAGCTCTCGATAAGCGCCAGTCGCCCAGAGGAGCTCGTATGATGTCGTAGGCACAGATTTGGCGATTCTACAGATTTTGTAACCCGCGGCCGAGCACGTCTCTTGAAGATAGCGTCGGGCTGGGCCTTGCTCGATCATGTTAGCAAGGAGAATGTCCTGCTGGAAATAAGGCGAAAGAATGCTGAATAACGATATTGTTGAGAAGAATTGCCGTAGCAGAAAGCATCAATGGCACTGACAGGACCCCCGCACGTACCAATAATGATCGTGGCATGTTCGAAAGACAACATGCAAGGCGAATACCACAGAAACGAGGGCGAAGGTTGCGGCAGACGCGAGAAATCGGCGTCCAGATGAAGTGATTCCTATAAAAAAGAGACATGAAAACTGCATAGAAGGGGCTGCGATAAAGATGCGGGGTATATACTAGGTAATCTACGGAATCCGAAAATACCAAAGGAAATCCGTTGATGAATACTGGTATCAAAAAGAAGATTGCTCCCACGCCGATCACGAAAAAGGGCGCGGCACCAAACCGATGCACAAGCGAGCGATCGCCCGCCCTCCCGCGCGTGTCCGTTTCGGCAGGACAACTTAACGCAATGCTTCCCTTATGCAATTCCCTTATCAATTTTCGGGTTATGCTCATCATCTGAAAGGTGCGTTGGTAGGCGACGAGATCGTTAGACGTGCGATAAAGTGAAGCCGTCGGCCAAAGACCAGCGAGAACGGAAATGGGTATAATCCCAGGCTTTCGGTCCAGTGTTCTGTACTGAGATTCGTGTCTCGAAAGTGTTCATACCACTCTTGTTCTGATAGATAGTTGTATGGCAATACGACCTCGTGTCCGTAGTTACCGATCCAATCCATCGCTTGTAAGGTCGCTTTGGCAAATGGACCTTCTCGCAGATGATCTTTAATCACTATGTAACGGCGAGAGACCCGAGCTGCCTCACGCAGAAGAATTCTGGCATTGCTGGTATGATGCAATACATCCACGAAGGAAACAACGTCGACCGTTTTTTCAGAGAGGGGAATATGCTCGCCGTCAAATAGGTGAACCGGAATGTGTGTATAGGGCCTGATGAGGACGTCGATGCCTTCAATTTTGATGTCTGGCCGGTGCAGTGCGATTGCTTTGGCAATCGATCCGTCACCTGTGCCGACATCGAGCACTTCAGCTCTGATAGGAATTTCTTTTGCTAGGTTTGCCGCTAGAATTCGTACTCGCCGACCGAAAACGAGCGCACCGTGGGCTCTATTCAAAATGTCCTTTCCAGCGATCATGGCATTTGGCCAACGACACACATTGCAGTGACTGGACATAGGCCCTCAACCATGCACGTCAGTGAATTTGGGGAGACCGCCATCATATCTCAACCTCAATAATTGCAGAAAGGAATGCCGTGAAGGCAAGCTGCAGCGCCAGAGCGATGCCCGTGATTGACACCGTCAATACTCGGATCATCGTACCGTATTGAAGCGGCCCAAAACCCGCATCCACCCATTGCGCGACACACCAGATCATGCCGCCGAGACCGAGCATGCCAATGAACAGCGCAACGAGCAGCACTCGCTCCAATGTGAGAGGAACAAGGAACCGCTCCACGACCTTCGAACGTGGCAGTAGTCCGCGGGCGGCGGCGTAGCGACGGACCACCACTGCAAAAGAGATGCACTGCATGCCAATCAAAACGGTGACGGCGCTGACCAGGAAGGTGTGAATGTCGAGACTGATGTTCGGCGTGATGTAAACTGGGCCGGGAAGAAGCAGGATCGAGATCGCAATTCCGAGGATCAGCAGAGCGAGTCCTGGGTAGAAGAACAACCAACGGGGCGCGAATATCAACAAGAACCGCAAGTGCCGCCAGCCGTCTCGCCATGTGCGCAGGTGAGGGGGGTGTGAACGTCCATCTTTCTTCAGAGTGGTCGGCACTTCCGCGATGCGCATGCGTGCCAACCGGCACCGCACGACCATCTCGCTGGCAAATTCCATCCCGCGACTGCGAAGCTTGAGATTGCGGATGGCACTCGTGTTGAAGCCACGCAGCCCGCAGTGGAAGTCGCCGAGCTCTGCCTTGAAAAAGATACGCCCTATGAAACTCAGAACAGGATTGCCTAGCCAGCGATGGAGCGCAGGCATGGCCCCCGGCTCTATTCCGCCTTGGAACCGATTTCCCATCACAAGATCGTAGCCTTCCCGCAGCTTGGCCACGAACCCATCGAGCTGCGAAAAGTCGTACGAGGCATCGGCATCGCCTATGATCACGAAGCGCCCTCTTGCTGCCCCAATGCCGCCGATCAGGGCTGCTCCGTAGCCACGTTCACAAATCGATACGACGCGCGCACCGAGGCCTTGCGCAATCTCCCGGGAACCATCGGTCGAGCCATTATCGGCGACCAATATCTCACCGCGGATGTTAGACTTCGACAGATAGCTCGATGCCTTTTTCACGCACGTGGCGATAGTTTCTGCCTCGTTCAGACACGGCATGAGGATTGTCAATTCAGGATGCGTAGTTTCGGGTCTCATAGAATCATCCGCCAGACTTCTCGCGGCTACTCTTCGAGCCTGCACATGGCGAACACCACCGGGATACCGACAACGAAAGCGAAGCTTTCCGTTTACCACCTAGGCGCGCATCAATCGAAATCCCCCCCTCGCGAAGACGCCTTCCACGCGGTCAAACCATCAGCAAGATTGTACCGATAACTAAAGCCGACTTCCTGCAGCCGCCTCGGTACCATGTTGGTCGACTGGTAGAGCTTACGCACTCGGGTGCGATTGATGTCGGTCTTGAAGCCGAGCACCGAAAGCATCTCAAAACCGAAAGCTATAAGAGCTAACAGCCAGAACGGAACGACAAATCGCGGTGCGGGATAGCCGGCAACAGTCGAAAAGGCGGCACAGATGTCCGCGCTCGTGTAGCGGTGCGGATGGCAGAAGTTATAAAGGAACACACCCTCGTTGCGCTCTTCCATCTGAATCATGGATGAGATGAGATCGTCGACATAGCCGCACGCCTTGACCGTGTCGGTTCGGCCGGGATAGACGAAGCGGCGTCCCTTAAGGGCCCGGGACAGACGGGTGAAATTGCCGCGTTCGGCTAGCCCATAGACGACGCCTGGCCGCACGATCGTCAGCCGCCGCGTGTCAGGACGCTCCGATTGCCATAGGCGGTGGATGCCCTCGGCGAGGATTTTCGAACGGCCGTAGGCATTGACCGGCTCCAGAAGGGAGTCCTCATCCTTGGGGGCCTCGGTTGGACCATACACCATCATGGTGCTGGTGAAGAGCAGATAGTCAGCGCCGACATCGCTCGCAAACTTGCAAACATTGGTCGCGCCGTGGACGTTGGTCCAGTAGTATTCCCAATCCTCGTGGCCAGGAGTCGTGTGGACGGCGGCAAAATTGAAGATATCGAATGAGCCTTCCCCACACAGCTGCGCAGGGATTGGCTTGCGGATGTCGAAATTCACATAACGAATCCCGGGATCGGCAAATCGCGGTTCGGCGATGTCGACGCTGTACAGGCGGGCGTAACGTCCACTCGCCGCGAGACGTCGCAGAAAATGACAACCGATGAACCCGGCTCCTCCGAACGCCACGGCGTTTCTCTCGGTCATAACCGAGTTCCTTCTCAGTGCCCGCCGGCTGGTGCCCCGATTAACATAACACAGACCCGGCCCCGGTACAGGACCATGTTCATGTTATTGTCATTGCTGCAAGAATAAGAACCAAATCCCGACATATAATGTTCTATAACGTTACGCGGCTTGTACCTCATTTGGCAAACAATGATAGTCGGCGGTAGCTACACTCGAACGCGGGGATGCTTCGGCTCTGCAGCGTTGATCCGGATCCGGCGATGAGCGCCACGATCGTCTACTTTGCGCATGATCTTTCAGATCCGGCGGTTCACCGCCGGGTGCGCATGCTCGTGGCGGGCGGAGCCGCCGTCACGCCGATCGGGTTCCGACGGAGCGCCGAGGCGCCAAACGCAGTGGAGGGGCTCCGTCCAATCGCCCTCGGCCGAACCGCCGATGGGATGCTGGCAAGGCGAATGCTGTCGGTGGCCGGTAGTATGGTAAGGCTTGGCAGCATCGCCGAGCACGCACGTAAAGCGAATGTAATCGTCGCGCGCAACCTCGAGATGCTGGTCCTCGCGATCCGCGCTCGAAAGCTCTACGCTCCCGAGGCCACGGTTGTGTACGAGTGCCTCGACATCCACCGCATGCTGCTGTCAAACCGTCTCGGCGGGCCTCTGCTCAGGTTACTCGAATCGAAGCTCTGGCGCGATGTGGATCTGCTGCTAACCAGTTCGCCAGCGTTCATTCGCAACTATTTCACGCCGCGAGGCTTCCCGTCACCGATTAGGCTCGTGGAAAACAAAGTCCTGATGGTCGGGGAAAGCGAAGTTCGGGCAACTTCTGCAAGGCCACCGCCGGGCCCACCCTGGCGGATCGGCTGGTTCGGCATGATCCGGTGCCGGAAAAGCCTGGATATTCTGAGCTCGCTCGCCCGGGCGGCCGGCGGGACGGTAGAGGTCATTATCCGAGGACGGGCATCCGGAGCGACGCTCCCCGGTTTCGACGCAGCGATCGCCGACCTGCCCTACGTCCGGTTCGCCGGTCCCTACCACAACCCAGCCGATCTACCCAGCATCTACGGGGACGTTCATTTCAGCTGGGCAATCGACTATTATGAGAGCGGCCAGAACTCGGCATGGCTGCTGCCAAATCGGGTTTATGAAGGAAGCCTTTACGGCGCGGTCCCGATCGGGCTGGCGGGGGTCGAGACCGGGCGTTGGCTGGAGAAACGGAGCGCCGGCGTCGTTCTGGACGAGCCCCTCGAGCAGCGGCTCGTTGATTTCTTCCGGCGCCTCGACCGGAACAGCTACGCGATACTCGCACATGAAGTAGAGGCGCTGTCGCGCACAGACCTCGTCAGCGACCAATCCGATTGCCGCGAGCTGGTGGAAGCCTTGTGCCCCTCCTCCGCTGGTCATGCCCCGGCTTTTCCCGCGCATGACGTGGAGAGTGTTGCTATTGGGCAAAGATCAAACCGCATTGGAGCATGACGGCATGAGCCTACGACCCTACGAGATGTCTCAGAGCTCGACCGGACGGGTGCTCGTCGTCATCCCGTGTCTGAACGAAGAGCAGCATATCGAGCGTGTCGTCACCAAGCTGGCGGCGGAGGCGGACCGCGTCAATTTGAAAATCGTCCTTGCCGATGGCGGTAGTACCGATCGAACGCGTGCTGTCGTCACGCGACTGGCGGATTTGAACCGCCGGGTCGTGTTGATGGACAACTCGAAACGCATCCAGTCTGCGGCGATGAACGACGCCGTGCGAAGATATGACGACGGAGCCCAATTCCTGATCAGGGTGGATGCGCATGCCGACTATCCCGATCGCTATTGCGAGCACCTGCTGAAGGTGCAGGCTCGAACACGCGCCGATTCGGTGGTGGTAAGTATGCGTACGGAAGGCCATACCTGCTTCCAGCGGGCGGCGGCAGCGGCGCAAAACTCGATCCTCGGCAACGGCGGCGCGGCACACCGAAACGACACCGGAGGCCGCTGGGTCGAACATGGCCATCACGCGCTGATGACGATCGAAGCCTTCAATGCGGTCGGCGGCTATGACGAGACGTTTTCTCACAACGAGGACGCCGAGCTGGACGCACGGCTCACCGCTGAGGGATTCCGCATCTATCTCACTGAAGAATCACGAATCACGTATTACCCGCGAGGGTCCGCGACTGCCCTGTTCCGCCAATATTTCAAAATCGGTTACGGGCGTGCACGCAATTTCCTGAAGCATCGTAAGAACGTGAGGTTCCGGCACTTGGCGTTGGCGGGAGTCGCGCCGGCGGTGTGTCTACTCCTGTTGGCACCGTTCTCCGGCATGTTTGCGCTCCCGGCGCTGGCCTGGGCCCTGCTATGCCTCGGGTACGGTTTCCTCTTGGGCATCAGGCTGCACGATGTGTGTGCGGTCGCGGCCGGCATTGCGGCGATCGCGATGCAGGCCGGCTGGTCATTCGGATTCTTTGCGGGCCTCAAGGCCGAATTGTCGCGGGCCGATGCTGTCAGGCCAATGGACGACGACGCGCGCGAAACCTCGAGGTCCGACCGGATGGCACGATGAAAGCGCCTGACCCGTCCGAGCGTGCGGCCACCGCGCCGTTTGTGAGCGTTATCATTGCCAACTATAACGGCGCGGCGCATCTCGCCGATGCCATCGGATCCGTCCAACACCAGAGCCTGCCCAATCTTGAGATCGTCGTGTCGGACGATGCTTCGACCGATGACAGCATCAGGATCGTGATTGGATTGATGGAGGCCGACTCCCGCATTCGCCTGGTCCGAAGCGAGCGCAATTGTGGGCCTGCGGCCGCGCGCAACCGGGCGCTGGCCGTGGCGAAAGGCGACTGGATCGCCGTCATGGACAGCGACGACCTGATGCACCCTCGGCGACTCGAGTTTCTCATCCAAGCGGCCGACCGCGACGGCGCCGATATTGTGGCGGACGATTTGCTCGGGTTCGATTCGGACCATTCCCGCCGACCATCGGCGTTGCTTACGGGGCGGTGGGCACGATCCCCATTTTGGGTGAAAATCGTCGACTACATTCGACTGAACCATTTGTATGGGCCTGGACCGGCGATCGGTTATCTGAAGCCACTTTTTCGCGCATCGATCCTTACCTGTCCACCGATCGCCTACGACGAAACTTTGAGGATAGGAGAGGACTATGATCTCGTCCTACGCCTTCTACATTCGGGCAAGAGCTTTCGAGTTTATCCGCGTCTGCTGTACTTCTATCGCAAGCACAAAGGGTCAATCTCACACCGCTTGAACGCGAATGTCCTCAATGCACTCAAGGCAGCGGACCTGCGATTTCTCAGTCAGCTTTCAGGCGTGGAGCGAGGACTGGCTGTCGTCATGCGTGCCCGAACACGATCTATCGACACTGCATACGCCTTTGAAAATCTACTCAGCTCGTTAAGGGGCAGGAACTGGTTGCGGGCGCTTGGCATTGCGTTCAGGCGCCCGCAGGCTTTA
>Ga0137390_10006368_pt1 | contig 10053 bp, 13 predicted proteins | sample 15con2h24AmetaG_FD_104937 | JGI IMG/M metagenome (GOLD analysis project Ga0137390, IMG submission 104937) | Vadose zone soil microbial communities from Angelo Coast Range Reserve, California, USA - 15con2h2.4A metaG | ecosystem: Environmental > Terrestrial > Soil > Vadose zone > Saprolite... | reverse complement strand
CCCTTCGGCGCAACCTCAAACCCCGTCTACCAGCGTCTCCGACGCCACGAAAAACCACGTCCACATCCGGCCGTCACGCCGCAAGCCCATACCTCTCATGAATGATCCGGGCTAGGTTCTGCAACGCAAGGAATTGCTGCAGCGGGATCGCGACCGCGTTGCGCGGCTGCGAGCCCGGTGGCACCGATGTCTTGATCGCCCAGCGCGCGACCCCGTGATGGTAGGTGCATCCGTCACCAATCTGGGCGCGGGCGAGCACCGGGGCACAGGCGCACAGCAGCAGCGCGACAGCGAATTTGACGGCCTGGCGCATCGTCCCCCCTCCTCGGCGTTTCTTGACGGCATCGATCATCGTTAGCGACAATTTCAACGCCACAGGTTCAACTTATACGATTAACGATCGCTGGGCCAATACCTAGGCAGTCGCCCACGGGAAAATGCGCCACGGTGATTAACTACGAATTTAGGTGACATTTTAGACGTATTCGCCAATATCTCGGCCACCGGTTCACAAGGTGCGGGAAGGAAGGACGCGATGGTTGCCGTGTTGGCCAAGCAGTTTTGCAATGAGAAGGGCGCGACAGGCCTCGAATATGCTTTTGTTGCCAGCCTGGTCTCGATCGTCGCGTTCTTCCTGATCTCCTCGATCGGCTCGAGCGTCAACGCCGACTTCACCAGCATCGCCAACGCGCTCTAAGGACGCCGCCCGGGCGGCGGTACGCGCCGGGAGCGTCATCCGCGCCGGGTAAACACGAACCAGTCGACTTCTTCGGTGACGGCGGCGTCCTGGTCGATCGCGTCGCCCGGGTTCCGCAGCGCGGCCATCCCCTGCTGAAAATCCTCGTCGGACAGCCGTGCCAGGAACGAGTCGGCGCGCAGCGCGGATTTTTCGATGAAGCTCGGCCAGTCGGGGGCGGTGACCTGCGTCACGACCTGATGCACGACCAGCGTAAAGCCGCCCGCCGCGAAGACCGGCTCAATGTCCCGCCGCGACGGGAGGTCGGAACCGATCAATGCCCGCAGTGCCGGAAAGAAATGGCGGTGCGGAAAGTCCGACTCACGGGTGCCGTTGCGGATGCAGGCGTAGCCGCCTGGTCGCAACACGCGATGGCACTCCCGCGCGACGGCGGTCGGGTCGGTAAGATGATGATAGACCATCGACATGAACACGAGATCGGCGCAGCCATCCGGGAGCGGCAGCGCCTCCGCCGACCCCTGGCGATAAACCACATTTCCGGTCGCCGGCTTGCGGCGAGCCTGATCCACCATCTTGTGCGATGGGTCTATCCCGATGACCCGGACGCCGAAATGCGCCGCCAACAGTTCGGAAAAGCGCCCGGTGCCGCAGCCGAGGTCGATGACCAGTGAGATCGCCGCTCGGTCGATATGAACCGCAAGCAAGTCCTGCCAGAGGCGACGCGTTTCCGGCGCGAGGGCGCGGGCCTTGTCGTAGGCGGTGGCGATCTCGGTCTTGTCGTAGTCCATGGCGCTGTCACCTTATGTCGCCGAGCGGCGGCATGCGGAGCATTGCCGGGTCGCCGGCCAGCGCGTCGATCTGTGCGGCGAGCGTGCCGAGCGCGGCCAGGCTCCGCTCGATCAGGCTGGGCGGCGACGAGCCGCCGTCCTCGTCATGGTCGAGATCGAACAGGCGATCGAGGACCAGCTCGGCCGTTGTTTTCTCGCGCGGGAAGACAACCAGCTTGAACGGCCCGTCGGGCGGGATCTTGGCCGCCTCCTTGGCCAGCTGCAATGCCGTCGCATAGCCGCCCAGCGCGTCGACGAGCCCTTTCGCCTGGGCCTCCGCGCCCGCCCACACCCGTCCCTTGGCGACCGCCTCGACCTGTTCCTCGGACAGATGCCGGCCGGCCGCGACATGCTGCTTGAAACCCCAATAGATGCTGTCGAGAGAAGCTTCGAGCCGCTGCCGCTCGGCCGGCGAAAAATCCTGCATCGCGCTGAACATGCCGCTGTTGGCGCCGCGCTCGACCATATCGGTGGTGATGCCGAGCTTGTGCAGAAACTCGGCGATGACCAGCTTGCCGGCGAGCACGCCGATCGACCCGGTCAAGGTCGCCGGCTGGGCGACGATCTTGTCGGCCGGCGCGGCGATGTAGTAGCCGCCCGAGCCGGCGGTGTCGCCCATCGACACGATGACCGGCTTGCCGCGCTCGCGCGCCCGGACGACCTCGCGCCAGATCGTCTCGGAGGCAACGGCGGAGCCGCCCGGGCTGTCGATGCGGAACAGGATCGCCCTGACATCGGCGTCGCGGAACGCGTCGCGAAAGGCGCGGGCGACCTCGCGCGCGCTCATTTCCGCAGAGCCGGTCAGCGGGCTCGCCGCGCTGCCGCCCTGGGTGATCAGCCCGGTGCCGTAGATCAGCGCAATCGTCGGACCCTTGTCGTGGGGATGGCCGGCGCCCTCGAGGTAGCGTGATACCGATACGAACTCGGCGCCCGAGCCGGCGCGGCGATGCGCCTCTATCACCGCCTCGTCGCGATAGCCGATCCGATCGACAAGGCGTGCCGTCTTGGCCTCCTCGGCGAACAGCGGGCCGCGATCGATCAGCGCCTGAACCTCGCTCTCGGAGAGGTGGCGGGCCGCGGCGATGCCCTGGTTGATCTGGCCGGCCATCGCGGCGAGCAGGCCCTCGGTCTCCTCGCGCTGCGGCCCGGTCATCTCGGTTTCGGTCAGGCTGTTGGCCGCGGTCTTGTATTCCTCGCGGCGGGCGAAGCTGGGCTGGATGCCGAGCCGGTCGAGCGTGCCGCGCAGAAACGGCACCTCGGCATGCAATCCTACGAGGCCGACCGCGCCGAGCGGCTGCAGCCAGATCTCGTCGCAGGCGGTGGCCAGGTAATAGGGCCGGGTGCCGGCGCCGAACTCGCCGAAGCTTTCGGAGAATGCGATCGCAAATCTGCCCTTGGCGCGGAACGCGGCGATCGCGTCGCGCACCTCCTGGCTCTTGGCGAGGCCGAGCGAATCGCTGCCGAGATGGGCATAGATGCCCTTGATCCGGGGATCATCGCCGCCGCGTTCGAGGGCGTCGAGAAAGCCGCGCAATGTCGGCTTGGCGCCGAACGCCAATTCGGCCAGCGGGCTCTGGCCCGGCCCTTCCGTCAGGCCGCGACTGAGATCGGCGCTCAGGATCATCGTGGCGGGCAGGACCGGGTGATACCCCGAAAAGCGCCAGACGACGACTCCGATTCCGGCGATCGCGAGCACGGCCAGGAGGCCGATCATCGCAAAAAGACCCAGCACAAAGCGACGCATGGCAATCCGTCCGCTGTTGGGTTTGCCGCTGCCGGCGATTGTGCGCCTTCGCCATTACCGCGGCGAGAGGACTGCACTTGGCCCGCTCGCTCACGAGGCGTTCAAGATCGCCGCGCGGGGTGCTACATAGGGGGAGAGAAGAGGAGGTGGCCATGGATGACAAGACCCGCACCGAGCTCGAAGCCGCGACCTTTCGGGCATTGGTCGAGCATCTGCGCGAGCGCACCGATGTGCAGAACATCGATCTGATGAACCTCGCCGGCTTCTGCCGCAACTGCCTGTCGAAATGGTACCGCGCCGCGGCCGAGGAGAAGGGTGTCGCGCTGAGCGACCCGGAGGCGCGCGAGATCGTCTACGGCATGCCCTATGACGAATGGCGCAAGAAGCACCAGAAGGAGGCAAGCGCCGAGCAGAAGGCCGCTTTCGCCGCCGCTCAACCGAAACATTGAATTTGGCGAAGCACTGAACTCAGCGAAGCACTGAACTCAGCACCGACCAGGGGGACAGGATGCCGGATATCGGGGGGATTGCCGGCGAGCGGCTGCGCTCGTTCATCGAGCGGATCGAGCGGCTCGAAGAGGAAAAGCGCACGCTCGCCGCCGACATCAAGGAGGTCTACGCCGAGGCCAAGGGCAACGGCTTCGACGCGCGGATCATGCGCCAGCTGATCCGGCTGCGGCGCATGGACAAGGACGATCTCGACGAGCAGGAAAGCCTGCTCGACGTCTATAAGCGCGCGCTCGGCATGCTGCCCGAGGCGCCGGCCAGCGCCGCGGCGGATTAGGCCGTGCCCCTGTAAAAATAGCGGTTGCGATGGGGGCCGGGGCCGACCCTTCCCCATCGCCTGTCATTGCGAGGAGCGCAGCGACGAAGCAATCTCGATGGTCCGAGCAAAAGCGGCGCGAGATTGCTTCGCTTCGCTCGCAATGACAATCAGGGATAGCTAGTCCAGCGTTCGCCTCTTGGGAAAGAGGGTTAACCCAGGTAACGACCTGCCCCGGCGGGTGTTGAACTCGTGCGGTTGGCGCGCACGAGCAGGTTGTTTCCATGATGAGCGAATTTTGGCGCCGGATTGGCCGATCGGGCGCCTACGCCCTCCTGGCCATCGCGTTTGTGCTGGGGTGTTCGCTGCTGGTCGCGGCGGAGGGGCCAGAGACGTCCGCCGCCCGGTGGTCCGACCCGGCCCCGCTGTCCTCTCTTACCGGCTCCACCGACCCTCATCTGCCTGAGGCGGAGCCGGGCGCCGGCCGATGACCGCCGGCAACGGCGGCCTGACGAAGCGTCGCCAACCGCCGCGCAACGCCAAGGCCAAGCGTCGGCGCAAGCGGCCGCTGAGCGCGATCATGTGGCGGCCGTTCCGCTCGGCGCGGCGGCGCAGCGCCTAGACGCCGTCGTATGGGTGGCGGCGAAATTCCTGCGGCTGTAGGGGGCGCGGGAGAGGTTTCGTTTTGAGGTCGAACGCCTGTCTTTATGTGTCCTCGCAAACTTCCGTCACAGGCCCAATCAAAACCGGCAATAAGCCCTCCGCGTGTGCTGGGTTCCGTGCAGCAGAGGCTACGAATGACTGGACGAAGCGCACAAATGCGCAGCTGTCTATCGGAGTCGGTATGTAGCCATCGCACCCGCTCTCTCGAATTTGTCTTTTGTTGGCGTATTGACCATATGCCGAGGTAGCGAGAACAGGGATAGCCCGCGTCCTATCGTCCCCTTTGAGGATACGCGTCGCTTCGAGCCCCGACATATCGGGCAATCGAATATCCATGATTATCAGGTCGGGGCGGTGCTCGCGTGCCAAATCGAGGCCCTCCGATCCATTGGTGGCTTCGAGCACTTCGTAACCGTCGGCCAGCAGTAACGCACTGAACAGCTTCATGTCGAGGGGATTGTCCTCAACGATGAGTACCCACTTGCGGGCGGTCTTTGGTACCGTATCCATCAGGTGTAATGCACCCCCATTTGCGTCTCCTTGCGCCACATGACGGCACAATGGCGGGATGCGCCGATCTGAGGTTTGAGCACGAATTCTCTGGGACAGAGCATGGCGTCGGCCGGTACGAGCTTAGCTCCCGTATCCGACAGATCGAGGATTTGGCAACCGATGCTGCAATGACCATTGTTGAAGACGATGAGAGCGTTTTCCAGCACCTGACGACGTGGATCACCGCGCCGCTCGGTCACGCGCTCCTCGGCCACCTCTATGTCATGCGTCACTTGCATTGCTGTAGGCCTGTCTCAACGATTCTTGAGATTCAGAGGCCGGAATGGTTAATGAAGCATTGCCTCCGCCACACTGGTGGACAAATTTAAGACCGGGGGTACGGCCGTTCCGTTCGGCGCGGCGGCGCAGCGTCTAGACGCCGTCGTATTCCTGCGAGACGTCGCGGTTGGTGTAATCGGGCAACAGAGAGGCCGCGATGAAGCTGATTACCGCGCAGGCCAGGATGTAGAGCGCGATCGCATAGCCCGAACAGCGCGGTCGCGACCAGCGGTGCCGGCCCGCCGGCGATGATCGAGGCGAACTGGTAGCCGAGCGAGGCGCCGCTGTAGCGCAGCCGCGGCGTGAAGCATTCGGCGATCATCGCCGCCTGCGGGCCGTACTGCATGTCATGCGGGATCAGCGACAGAAATATCGCGAGGAATATGAGGCCCGGCACCATCGTGTCGAGCAGCGCGAAATAGATGAAGCCGAACACGCCGACCGTCGCGACGCCGATCAGATACATCTTCTTGCGGCCGATCCGGTCCGAGAGATGGCCGGCGATCGGGATCGAGAAAAACGACAGCACCGAGGCGGCGAGGACCGCGACCAGCAGAAAGTCGCGCGTGCTGTGCAGCACGGTCGTCCCGTAGGTGAAGACAAAAGCGGTAAACAGGTAAAACGGCGTCTGTTCGGACATGCGGGCCAGCGCGGTCAGCGCGATCTCCCGCGGCTGCCGGCGGAACACCTCGATCATCGGCGTGCGCTCGAGGCGGTTCTCGGCGGCGAGCCGGGCGAAGATCGGCGTCTCGAGAATGCCGAGCCGGATGTAAAGCCCGATGCCCACAAGCACGATGCTGATGAAGAACGGCACCCGCCAGCCCCAGGTGAGGAACTGATCGCCGGCGATCTCGCTGAAGGCGAGCGCGGCGAAATTGGCGAGAAACAGCCCCGAGGGCACGCCGAATTGCGGCCAGCTCGCGATAAAGCCGCGATGCGCGCTGGTGCGTGCCCACTCCATCGACAACAGCACCGAACCGCCCCATTCGCCGCCGACCCCGACGCCCTGGACGAAGCGCAGCACCGTCAGGATGACGGCGCCCCAGATGCCGATCTGGTCGTAGGTCGGCACGAAGGCGACCAGGAAGGTGGCGATCCCCATCAGCAGGAGGGTGGCGATCAGCGCCGCCTTGCGCCCGATGCGATCGCCGTAATGGCCGAAGATCGCCGCCCCGACCGGCCGTGCGACAAAGCCGACGGCATAGATCGCAAAGGCCTGCAGCGTGCCGGTGAGCGGATCCGATCCCGGGAAGTAGAGCTTCGGGAAAACCAGCCCGGTCACCGTGCTGTAGATGAAAAAGTCGTACCACTCGATCGTCGTGCCGACGGTGCTGGCGATCACCGCCCGGCGCAATTGCGCACGATGCTCCAGCACGGACAGTCCATCCATCGCGCGATCGGCGGTGGTCATGGCTGCGTTCCTCCCCGAGGCTCGGCGTTGTGCCGGCGAGCCGGCGCCATTTTAGTGCGAAAAACGATCATTGGCAGCAGCGACTCCGCCCATCATTCGGTCGCCCGGGTCGCAGCAGGGGAAACGCAAGGCTGCGGCTTCGTGCGGTCCGCCGGGAGGAACCGCCGGCCATTCCGTTCGCCATCATGGAGGATCTGGCATGGCCGAGGAGAAAGGCGAGGCCCGGCGGCGGCTCGACGGTTCCGCGGCAGCCGAGCCGCGGGCGGCCGGGCTGATGCCCTCGGCGCTGGTCGGCGCGGTTGTCATCGCCGGGCTTTATTTCGGCCGGCCGGTGCTCGAACCCTTCGCGCTCGCGGCATTGCTGAGTTTGATGCTGGCACCGGGGGTGGGCTGGCTGCATCGTCGCGGCATCGGGCGGACCGCCGCGGTGGTGGTGACCGTATCCTTCGCCTTTCTGGTCATCCTCGGCTTCGCTGCCGCGGTCGGCGACGAGGTGATCGGGCTCGCCCGCAACCTGCCGCAATATGAAGAGAATATCGCGACCAAGATCCGCTCGCTGAACGGCGTCGTCCCGGGCGCGGGGGTGCTGGGTCGGGCGACGCGGGTGTTTCACGATCTGAGCAGCGAGCTCGAAGGATCGACGTCCGGCGGGCCGTCGGCGCCGCTTGGCGCCGGGGCGCCCGGCGACGCCGCGCCGGTGCCGGTCGAGATCCGTCAGAACGAGCCGGCGACGTTGCAGTTGCTGCGCAACGTCATCGGGCCGATGCTGCTGCCAATGGCCGAAGCCGGGCTGGTGCTGCTGTTCGTCATCATGTTCCTGTTGAAGCGCGAGGATCTGCGCGACCGGCTGTTACGCCTGGCCGGCGCGCGCGATCTGCATCGCACCACCGCGGCGATGAACGAGGCGGCCGAGCGCGTCAGCGCCTATCTGTTGACGCAGCTGGCGATCGGCGTCTGCTACGGCATCCCGGTCGGCATCGGCCTCGCCGTGATCGGCATCCCGAACGCGCCGCTCTGGGGTCTCCTGGGCGTGCTGCTGCGCTTCGTTCCCTATCTCGGCGGGCCATTGACCGCGGTGATGCCCTGCGCCCTGGCGATCGCGGTCGATCCGGGCTGGAGCCTGTTGTTCTGGACGCTCCTGCTGTTCGCCGCGATCGAGACCGTCACCGCCAATTTTATCGAGCCCTGGGCTTATGCGCGCACCACCGGCCTCTCCTCGGTCGCGGTGATCGGGGCCGCGACCTTCTGGACCTGGCTGTGGGGTCCGGTCGGGCTACTGCTCGCGACGCCGCTGACAGTGTGCCTCGTCGTGCTCGGCCGCTATGTGCCGCAACTCCAGTTCCTCGACGTCCTGCTCGGCAACCGGCCGGTCCTGTCGCCCCCGGAAAGCCTCTATCAGCGCCTGCTCGCGCGCGACCCGGAGGAGGCCACCGAGCAGGCCGAGGAATTCGCCCGCGAGAAGTCGCTCGAGGCGTTTTTCGACGAGGTCGCGATCCCGGCGCTGTTGCTGGCCCAGGCCGACAGCGACCGCGGCGCGCTGTCCGGCAGCCGCCGCGCCATCATCGCCGAGGGGTTTGCCGCGCTGCTCGACAATCTCGCCGAGGACGGGCTGGTCGAGCCCGAGGAGGGCGAAGGGGAGGGGCCGGCGATCGCCTGCCTCGCCGGACGCAACGAGCTCGATCTGGCGGCCGCCTGGCTGTTGCAGCATCTGCTCCGGCGGCGCGGCCATCGCGCCGTGGCGTTTTCGCCCGACGCGGTGTCGAGCCTCAACATCGACCGGTTGCCGCTGCGCGGCACCGCGGTCGTCTGCCTGTCGTTGATCAGCGCCACTTCCGCGGCGCGGGCGCGCTATCTGGTGCGGCGCATCCGGCGGCGCGCCCGGCGCGCGCGTCTGCTGATCGGGCTGTGGGGCCAGGAGCGGGCGGATTTCTCGGCGGCCGAGGCGACGGTCGCGACCGCCGCCGACAATGTCGTCACCTCGCTCGCCGCCGCCGTCGCCGAGATCGAGGCCGCATTGCGTGACAGCCATCCGCCGGCGGCAGCCGACCGCAAGCTGGCCCGCGAGTCGGCGTAATCTAACCCTCTCCCGCAATGCGGGAGAGGGGGGACCGGTCGCGATCGCGACCGGTGGGTGAGGGGGCCTGTCGCCGCAAAGACCCTCACCCGGCCTCGGGCTTTGCCCTCGGCCACCCTCTCCCGCGGTGCGGGAGAGGGAATATCTACCGCCCTTGCAGCGCCGGTTTGCGGCGCTCGCGCCAGGCCTGGTGCGCCTCCTTCTTGTCCTCGGTCAATTCGAGCGCCATGAAGCGGTAGAGGTCGGCATTGGCCGCCTCGCGCAACGTTCCGTCCATGCCGAAGGCGACCGCCTCCTTGGCGAGCCGCGCGGCGAGCGGCGGCAGGGCGGCGACATGCTCGGCGACCTCCATCGCCTTCGCCATCAATTCGCCGTGCGGCACCAGCCATTGCGCGAGGCCGATGCGGTAGGCCTCCTCCGCCTTCAGCGGGAAGCCCAGCGCCACCTTCATCGCCTGGCCGCGGCCGATCCAGCGGGCGAGGCGCACCGTGCCGCCCTGCGCCGGCAAGATGCCGAGCGCGACCTGCGGCAGCCGCCATTCGGCGCGCTCGGAGGCGACGATCAGATCGCAGCAATAGGTCACGATGCAGCCGATGCCGACGGCATAGCCGTTGACCGCGGCAACGAGCGGCTTGGCGAAATCCGACAACAGGTTCATCGCCTGGGAGCGGCGTCGCTTCGGCAGGCCCTCGATCGCCGAGGCGATCGAGTCGCTGGTATGGGTGCGCGGGTTCTTCAGGTCGGCGCCGGCGCTGAAGGCGCCGCCCGCCTCGTCGCCGGTCAGGACGACACAGCGGATGTCGCGGTCGTCCTCGAGCTGCGGCAAAAGCTCCTGCAAGCCGGCGTTGTAATCCTCGCCCCAGGCGTTCCTCGCCTGCGGCCGTGACAGGGTCAACACCGCGACCGCGCCGCGTTTCTCGTAAAGCAGGGGCATGGTATTCTCCCTAGCCCGTCCTATTCACGACGCTGGCGGCGGCGGAGGGCCGATTTCCCTCTGATGGTCGGGTGCGCGGTTGCTCATTGCGTCTGTTTCGCCGCTGCGT
>Ga0137390_10006363_pt1 | contig 10055 bp, 8 predicted proteins | sample 15con2h24AmetaG_FD_104937 | JGI IMG/M metagenome (GOLD analysis project Ga0137390, IMG submission 104937) | Vadose zone soil microbial communities from Angelo Coast Range Reserve, California, USA - 15con2h2.4A metaG | ecosystem: Environmental > Terrestrial > Soil > Vadose zone > Saprolite... | reverse complement strand
TCCAGAAGGAACCTACGCCCCAAAAGTTTCCCTTGCCAGCATTGCTACGTATATCCTCGGTGCATATTTTCCGTAACTGATTGAAAATAAAGGTGGTGGAGGCGACGGGAGTCGAACCCGCGTCCGAAAATGTTACTGGTCAAGAGACTACATGCTTATTCCTGTTCATGCCCCAGGCCTTCAGCGTTTCCGCCTAGCCCAAGACGTTCGCGACCGCCGCTCAGAACGGACAAGAAACGGTTGCCGCTAGCCTGAGATCTTAACTTCTCTGCCCAGACGTAGCCGAGAAGAGCAGCCCGCTGTGTGACGTCCGCTCGCAGCCCACGGGCGAAGCTGCGGAAGACGGCAACTTAATTAATTAAGCTGCGTATGCCATTTCTTGATTGGCAATTATCATTTTGCACGCGATTACGGGTGTGTGCACCCCGGCATGCCTCTTGGCCGCAAGCATCTCCGTCGAAGCCGTGACGCCCCCAATTTGGGATAGACCATTCAAAGAACTGCTTCCAATCTAGGTAGAACTAGAAGGGAAGTCAACGTACTAAAGAATTAGATGCCACGAAACCGTGGTTAGTACCAGTAGGGCTCAGGTGCTCCCCGGCCCTACGGCTTCTTGTTCTGATCCCCTCCGCCATGCATCGCACCGTCCAGGGGGCAGAGCGTCGGCGGCAAAGAATTATCCACCAGGTGGCTGACCGGCTTGAGCGTTTTCAGATACGCGAAAATCGCAGTCAAGTCCTGGTCCGTCATGTTGCGCATCACCAGCCAGGGCATCGTCCGGCTCAGTTCGCGCGATCCCACAGCTCCTGTGCGGATTGCCCGAATGAACAGCGCCCCATCGTAATAGGGGATGCCGGAAGGATCAGGCGTCAGGTTCGCCGTCGCAACTTTTCCCCAGGGTCCCTGGATGATCTGGCCTCCACCAAACGCCATCGCCTCGATGGGATTGTGATGGGCGTCCACCGGGGTGTGGCAATCCGCGCACCCGACAAGGTTCACCAGGAAACTGCCGCGTTTGACTGGATCCGACAGATCGGGGGGCGCGACCGGCGCGGTCACCGGCTCCGGCGCATTCCGAATGAGGTACCTAACCGGGAAAATGATTTCTGTTTGCGGCAACGGATTGCGCGCCGGAGCAAGTGATCGCAAGTAAACCACAACCGAGGCTAGATCCTCGTCTGGCATGTGACGGTAGTGCCCATATGGCATGATTGGAAACAGCGCCCGCCCGTCGTGGCCAATGCCTTCTCGAATCGCCCGGGCCAGCATGTCATCGCTCCAGACGCCAGCCCCGGTTTCCTTATCTGGAGTTAGGTTCGAAGCGATCACGCGGCCCGGCAGATCGGTGTAGGGAAGCTGCTGCCCGGCCCCATCCATCCCCGGCGGGATCGCCTCGTCGGGCTTGCTCCAGTCGTGCGGCGAGTGGCAGTACACGCATCCCATGGAGTTAGCCAGATATTTTCCCCGTTCCAGCCGGCCTGGCGTGCGCTCGAATGTACGCGCCGTGAGTGCACGCTTGCGCGGTCCCAGGAGAGCGCGCGGCCCGAACATCTTGACCGCGCCGACCACAACTACCGCGACCAGAATCAGAATCACGACCAGCGCGATCTTCAACCAACGTTGCACGAAAAGGCCTCCCGAAAATGCGACAGAACTGTAGGCATTCTAGTAGCAGAAGTCAACCGAAAATTTCCTCCCGCCGGCAGCAGTGCCCGCCGCGTTGCTGCCTGCCAACTGCTCCGCTATGATTAGGACATGAATTTTTCGGAGACGATCTTCCTTTTCGTGATCGCGCTCTTGGTCTTCGGGCCAAAGAAGCTGCCGGAGATCGCCCGCCAAGTCGGAAAAGCTCTCAACGAGTTCAAACGGGCTTCGAATGAGTTTAAGGCCCAGATCGAAGCCGAGATTTCTCAACTCGAATTACAAGAGAGGCAGAAACAACAGTCGGAGCAGAAGATTCTTCCGCCCGCGGAGCCGCCTGCAGGATCGGTCGAGTCCTCCCGATTTTCTACTCCACCTGAGACTTCTCCTGATCCGGACACCTCTCCCCACGACCTGAATTCGCCGGCCCACAATACCACCAATGCCTGAGACCATCACCGAGCTGCGCTCGCCAGAGCCTGAGCCAGAGACTATGCCTTCGATGAGCTTTCTCGATCATCTGGAGGAGCTCAGGAAACGGATCTTCCATTCGTTAATTGCAGTCGCGTGTGGGATGGGAGTCTGTTGGTGGTACCACGAGCAGCTCTTCGGCTTCATGCAGAAACCGATTATGGAGACGCTCAAACGGCAGGGTATAGACCGGCTGGTTTTCCTGACACCCACCGAACCCTTCAACCTTTACTTGAAGATATCGGCCTTGGCAGGTCTTTTCGTCACCTCGCCCTACGTGCTCTACCAAGTCTGGCTTTTCATCTCCCCTGGGCTTTACCGCAAAGAGAAAAAATATGCTGTACCCTTCATGGTTTCCACCATTTTCCTTTTCGTGGCGGGAGGGTATTTCGGGTATCGGATAGTTTACCCCGCAGCTCTGAATTTTCTGATCGATTTTGGCAAGCAGTTTACGCCCATGATCACCATCCACGAATACACTGACCTCTTCCTGACTGTGATTCTGGGCCTGGGTCTGGTATTTGAAATGCCGGTCCTGATTTTCTTTCTCGCGCTGATGGGCGTAATTACCGCGGGATGGATGTGGCGAAATATTCGTTATGCCATCCTGGCGATCTTCATTATTGCGGGGATACTCACGCCAACCCCAGACATTACCAACATGTGTATTTTCGCCGCTCCCATGCTGGCCCTGTATGTCTTAAGCATTGGGATTGCGTGGTTCGTGCATCCTACGCAAAGGAAGGCGCGTGAGGCGCGGAGAGCAAAGTAAAGCCTCCAAATCTTAAACACGAAGGACACGAAGTCGCACGAAGGAAGCGTTCGAATGAAGACCAGTGCTAGTGTGGTTTTATTGACTTCTGTGCTGCTTGGGCTTTTCGCGTGTGCTCGCAGCGCCCCAGTGGATGCCGCCCTGCGGGCAAACGGTGATTCTCCGCCCAAGGCTGAAGCTCCTCCAGAGGCCCCGCCCGCGTTCAACGCCAATCGGGCCATGCAATACGTAAAGGAAATCGTGGCCTTCGGCCCCCGTCCGATGGGAAGCGCGAACCACAAGAAGGTCGAGAATTACATCCTTACGCATCTCAAGCGTGATACGGTCGAGCAAGACGATTTTGAGGTGGACACATCCGAGGGCAAGTTCCCGGTCCACAATATCATTGCCAAGCTCCCCGGCACGCGTGACGGGATAGTGGTCATCGCCAGCCACTACGACACAAACTGGCCGCTGAGGAACACGTCGTACGTGGGGGCAAACGACGGGGCTTCCTCCAGCGCAGCCGTGCTCGAAATCGCGAACCAGCTACGAGGAAAACCGCGAAACGGTTACAGCGTTTGGCTGCTTTGGGACGACGCAGAAGAATCCATGCGGCTGCCGTGGTTCGATCCCGAGAGTCTCTATGGTGTTCGCCACCTGGCGCAGAAATGGCAGGATGATGGGACGCTCAAGAAGATCAAGGCATTTATTTTGCTGGATATGATAGGCGACGCGGATCTGAACATTGATCGTGACCACAATTCAACTTCGTGGCTGGAAGATATGGTTTATCAGGCAGCGACGAAGCTGGGATATCAGTCGCATTTTTTCGCCCGAGACAATGAGGTCGGGGACGATCATGCGCCATTCATGCAGCGGGGCGTGCCCTGCGCTGATCTGATCGATCTTGATTATGGTTACAACAATGTTTTTTGGCACACTCCTCAGGACACGGTAGACAAGCTCAGTCCCAAGAGCCTGGAGATCGTTGGCACGGTTACGCTCGAAACCCTGAGGCTGCTGGATCAGAAATAGCTCGCAACCCCAGACCTTGGTTGGATGTCATCCCGATCCCGCTGCCAAGCGGGAGAGGGATCTTACGTCAATCGACATCGCCCGTGCAGTCGGTGGGACTATCCAGCGTCCGCTGCCTCAGAGGTTCCCATGCTTCATGGGTACTGCTCTCGGCTACCGTGCAAGTTCGGGGATGACGCAGAGAAAGGGGAGTAGCTTCAGAGCCCGCATGGCGAGGCCGAGGTTCGTCCTCCACCACTTTCTCTTTGCGTGAGTTTCATTTCTAATTCGGCTTGCACTCGGAACTGCTCGTGAACCATGGTACTGTTCTGGATTCTGTTCAATGTCTTTGTTGCTGCGATGCTGGCGCTCGATCTGGGCATTTTTCATCGCCGGACCCAGACGCTCAGACTGCGGCAGGCACTTGCCTGGAGTGCCCTGTGGATCGGGCTGGCCGCGGTCTTCGCCGCTCTACTCTACGTTTGGCAAGGCCATCAAGCGGCGCTCGAGTTCTCCACCGGCTACGTCATCGCGCTCTCGCTCAGCGCTGATAATCTGTTTATTTTTCTTCTGATCTTCCGCTACTTCCGCTTGCCGGAGCCGGAACAGTACCGCGTTCTTTTCTGGGGGATTATCGGAGCCATTGTCATGCGCGCGGCCTTCATCGTTGCCGGCGTTGGCCTGATCCGAAGGTTTCATTGGGTGATTTATCTCTTCGGCCTTCTGCTGGTGTACAGCGGTGTGCGGCTGCTTTTCCAGCGTGGAGCGCAGGTGGACCCGGAAAGAAATCCGGTCCTACGCATGTTTCGCCGCCTGACCCCAGTCACTGACGATTATGTGGGCGGCAAGTTCTTCGTGCGGCGCGAAAGGCTCTACGCGACTCCGCTGCTCCTGGTGCTACTCGTGGTCGAGACCACTGACGTTATCTTCGCGGTAGATTCCATTCCCGCGGTCCTTGCGATCACGTTGAATACCTTCATCGTTTACACGTCAAATATTTTTGCGATCCTCGGTCTGCGGTCGTTGTTCTTCGCGCTCTCGTCTCTGATGGACATGTTCAAGTACTTGCATTATGGGATCTCGTGCGTTTTGGTCTTTGTGGGATTCAAGATGCTGCTTTCGCACTACTACGTGATCCGGACGGATGTGTCGCTGGCAGTAATCGGCGGGATTCTGCTGATCACGATTGTGGCTTCAGCCCTGCACCGGAAACAGCCAACCATCAGCGCTTGAACGTCTATTGAATCGCGCGCCGGTCTTTAATTTCCTGCAGGTGGTGCCTTAATCTGTCCACAACGTCTTGCCGTTGGGAGTCGCTGAGTTCTTTTCGAAGTTCTTCCAGAGCGAAGTGGACAACGTCATGGTGGTGGATCTCCTCCGGCGCCACATCATTACTCAGCTCCAGCCAGATCCCGTGCAGGAGATCAACTTCTTTGGGTGTGAGATGCGGAGCGTGCGGTCCCAAGTAGAAGACCTGTTCCTGGCCGGTGGGGGTGTAAACGGCAAGCGTCAACTGCGGCTTGGGATCGGACAAGCGCTCCCACGCGAGCCCAGCTACACGAGCTTCCTCCGTAAGCGGGCGGTTGGGCGATGCGCCCAGCACGACGACAGATGACTCCAGACTTTGGGCGGATCGCAAGATGGCGTCCCATTTCTCAGTGGCCCCTGCGACCGCAAGATGAATGGTTTTCCCCTTCTTCTCGGCCAGTGCCAGGGCGCGGGTAAACAGCGTCTGCTCCTCGGAACTGAAGAGTTGCTCCGGTTCCAGCTCGTATTCTCCCGCGTCAGCGCGACCCAGAAATCGGAGATGGAGCGCGACAACATCCTGGTTGTGAGGATCGACGCGATCGAGAGTCGCGGCCAGGTTATAAAGCGTGTTGTAGTTGCGGATCATCACCAGCACATTACCCGGCCGGACTCCGAGAGCCTGCGGAGTGAGGTTGTCGCCCGCCTCTATGTTGAACTGATCGAGTTCGGCGCGTTCACTAGCGCGCTTGCGGGTCACTTTTTCCGAGATCTCGAAGACCGCGAAGAAGATGATTGTGAAAGCAATGCCGGAAATCGTCGCGACCTCTTTGGTAAAGAGATTGATTCCGCAGAGCGCGATCAGGGTGAGGGTAATCAGCGCCAGTCCGAGGGGAATTTCGGTCTTGCCAATGTGGAAGTTCAGGGGCACGCGAAACTCGCGCTTTCCCGGTTCTTTGTAGCGCAGCACCAGGACCGCGAGTCCTTTCATGGAGAAGCTCCACATCACGCCAAACGCGTAAGCCTCGCCCAAGAGAAAAATATCGCCGCGGCTCAGGATGATGGTGAGGAGTTGCAGTGCAACCACCAGATTGAGGATGCGATACGAAGTCCCGAAGCGGCGATGCGGTTTGCGAAACCACTCAGGAAGAATTCCATCCTCGGAGACCCGGTTCAGGACGCCATTCGATCCGACAATAGCGGTATTCACCGCGCCCGCCAGCATCAGCACGCCGACCACAACGACGAAAGCACGGAACACGAGCCGCACAGATACTGGTCCGACCAGATACATCGTCAGCCCGCCGATCGGATTGTCCTGAAAACTGGCGCGCGCTGAATCGGGGATGATCATGACCGAGAAAAATGCAACCCCAGCCGTGAAAACCAGGCTGTAAAGGAAAATAACGGAAGCGGCTTTCTTTAGGTTTGGAAGTTTCGGGTGTTCGATTTCCCGATAAACCTGGGCCATAGTTTCCTCGCCGCTCATGGCGAGAACGGAGTGGCCCAACCCAATCAGAATTCCGATAAGGCCTACTTTGTAGGGGAGAGAGGTATGGCGCAACCAGCCCAGCGCGCCTCCATGTTCGCCGGTCAGATAAGTGATGTTCCGTAGGTGTGGCCAAGGTGGAAGATGACCGCCTTTGACCACGATTGTGTAGCAACACCAAGCCACCATCATGACCACCATCACCGTGGTCACGTACATGATGCGCAGGGCTTTTTCGCTGGACTCAGGAATGCCTTTGATGTTCTCCCACCAAAAGTACAGCGTGACCAGCACCGCAAAGAACGCCGCCCCGGCATTCATGGGGATCGCCACGTGCGAATGCGAGTGCTGCAGAAGCTCATTCAGCAGGCCGATCAGGTAGAGGCCCGCCGAGACGCCGCTGATTGGCCCAGTCAGGATGTAATCGAACATCAGGGCGGACACCGAAAACTTGGCCAGCGTGGAACCCATCGCCTCCTTTACGACGCGATATACGCCGCCGCGCACGAACATCCCGCAGCTCTCGATGTAGAGTGCAGCGACGGTACCCGCCAGCAGCATGATTGCTACAACGAACCACGGAGCTGGCTTACCGACAAAATGCTCGGCAATGGCGCCGGCGTAAAACGCCGAAGAGCCCATATCGTTCAGCACGATGGCGGCCACGCGCCAGAAAGAAATAAACGCCAGCATGGCGCTCGAGGCGATTAGCACACGTGCTGTAGTGCTCGGTGCTACTGGCTTGGGAGGAGCAACTGAAGATGGCATCTAAGATTCAGCTCGTGCGCGTTTTCCGGGTGCCGCGAGAGTCCAGAGCGCAGCCCTTCTTGAGGATGAACCAGCCCGCTGGCATCAAGTCTTATTCCACCATGTTCCGCATAAAGAAACCGTAAAGACGGAGAGAAATTGCTGTCGATTCAGGTAGTTAGCCGGACATTGCGGCGTGAGCTTTCGGCGTTGAGCTATCCCGAGGCTGACCGCTCGGTACGCTTTTCAGGATGGAACATTCACAGATTTCAGCGGAAGGGCGAAGGAGAAGACCGAGCCTTGCCCCAATTGGCTAGTGACGCGGATAGATCCGCCATGCGCTTCGACAACCGCTTTTGCGATCGCCAGGCCCATCCCCGTGCCTTGCACTGAATAGCGGTTGTCCTTGCCGCGAAAGAACTTGTCGAAAATTAGCGCCTGCTCAAGCTCATCAATTCCGGGCCCGCGGTCTGCGATGTTGACGACGAGTTCAGCGTCGGTTCTCTCCACTGAGATCTGGATCGGAGATTCTGCCGGCGAGTACTTCGCGGCATTCTCCAGCAATTGTTGAAGCACATTCACGATGAGTTCGAGATCGAACTCCACCAGAGGCAGTTCAGCCCTGGTATTAAATTTAACCGGATGTCCGTTGACGGTCTTCTTTGCCGATTCCAGGGCCCGCTCGATGGCCTCGCGTATGTCGTGTGGCGTGAGATGGAGTTCAACCTGCTTCGATTCGAGGCGCGCCATCTGTGTGGCTTCTTCGACCAGGTGGTTCATGCGATCGGACTCTTCATTGATGACTGTCAGCAATTCATTCTGCTGCTGAGTATCGAGACCGCCGGAGAGCAAGCTCGTCGCCGAGGCTTTGATTGCCGTCAGAGGAGTACGGAACTCGTGCGCGACGGAGTCGAGGATGGCAGAGCGCAGTTTCTCGTTTTCACGCGCGGCCTCGGCCTTACCAACATTCTCTATGGCGCGAGTGCGCTCAATCGCAATGGCAACCAGGGTTGAGAGTGCGTCAATGCTCTCGTGGGACAGAGTTGTGCCGGAGATTCCAATTGCACCGACGCTCCTCACTCCGAGCCGAAGCGGAACGTAGGCCAGCGCATTTTCTAAATCCATCACCGGCTCGCCACGCGCGGCAACCGACTGCAGGCGTCCGGTCTCAATTTCGCGAGTATCCGCGTCGGAACGGTACACGTCGGTCCGATCCGAGACGAAAAGTGCCGCTCCCTTGCTGCTGAAAGTCTCGACTATGTGACGCGGCACGAGATTCAGCAGCTCCGGCACGCTTTCAAGCGTAAGCAAACGCTGACTGAAGGCATAGAGGTGCTCAAGCTCGCGCCGGCGCTGGTTCGCTCGCAACGTCTCCCGGCGCGCACGTTCCGAAAGCTGTCCAGCAATCATCGCCGTAGCAAGGAAGGCGAAGAGTGCAGCCCAATTTTGCGGATCGGCGATGGTGAATGTGCCGAAGGGAGGAAGGAAGAAGAAGTTGAACGCAAGCGCCGAAAGCAGCGCCACAAAAGCCGCATACCAGAATCCCCAGTTCGCCGAGACCACCAGGACTGCTAGCAGCAACGTCAGCGCGACTGTTGTCACATTCGCGTGCAGGACGTACTTGTAGAACAGCACAACTGCAGGCACAATCAGCGCGCACGCAACTGCCCTAAAGCCGAACCTTGCGTGTGATATCACGGCGTGATTGTAAATTAAGTCGTAAATCCCGAGCGCAGTCGAGGGGGACCGCTCCTTTGTCGACAAACCGCTGAACTCAGATGACAATGGATTTGTGCAGAAGCGTCCTGAACAATGGTTGGAAGAGGTCGCACCAGAGAAGAAGCAAGGTATTTTTAAGCTCTTCCTGGGCTATGCCCCTGGTGTTGGCAAGACCTACAGCATGCTGAGCGAAGGCATCCGCCGCTACAGCCGCGGTGAGGACGTTGTAGTCGGTGTGGTGGAAACTCATGGGCGCAAGGCTGTCGCAGACTTGGTGGCCAAGCTGGAAACCGTCCCGCGTAAGCAGATCGACTACAAGGGAACCGTGTTCACTGAGATGGACGTTGACGCGATTCTCACACGAAAGCCCGCGGTCGTACTCGTCGATGAGTTGGCGCACACAAATATCGAAGGTAGCAAGCATCCCAAACGCTATCAGGACGTGATCGATCTTCTCGACGCGAAGATTGATGTGGTCTCCACCGTAAACGTGCAGCACATCGAGAGCCTCAATCCGCTAGTGGAACGTATTACCGGTGTTCACGTTCGCGAAACCGTTCCGGATTGGGTGATTCAGCATGCGGAAGAGATCGTAATGTCCGACCTCACGCCCGAAGCATTACAAACTCGAATGCGGCGCGGAGACATTTATCCGCTCGAACGTGCCGAGAAGGCGCTCGGGAACTTCTTTCGTCGCGGAAACCTGATTGCCCTCCGGGAGCTGGCTCTGCGGCAAGTCGCGCAAGTCGTGGACAAAAGCCTGGAGGCGCACTGGACGCGCGAGGGCTTGCAGCCAACTGTCGCAGTCCGCGAGAAAATCGCGGTGGCCATAAGTTCCAATCCTGTGGCGCAATATCTGATTGCTCGCGGCGGCCGGATGGCACATGGCATTGACGCTGAATTCTACGTGATTTACGTAGACTCACCCGCCGATCAGGACGGTGACAACCGCCGCTCTCTGCAAGAAAACATCCG
>Ga0137390_10006362_pt1 | contig 10056 bp, 12 predicted proteins | sample 15con2h24AmetaG_FD_104937 | JGI IMG/M metagenome (GOLD analysis project Ga0137390, IMG submission 104937) | Vadose zone soil microbial communities from Angelo Coast Range Reserve, California, USA - 15con2h2.4A metaG | ecosystem: Environmental > Terrestrial > Soil > Vadose zone > Saprolite... | reverse complement strand
CGGTCGGGTCGCTGGGGGTGATGATCCCGTCGAAGATCGCCAACTCGATCACAAGGCGATCACCGTGAAGGAGTTGTGCACCCGCTATCTCGCCGATCTGCAGGCCGGGCTAATCCTGGGAAAAGGAGGGCGACCGAAGAAGGCTTCAACGATCGTCACCGACACTGGCCGTATTGAGCTTCACATTATTCCGCTCATAGGGACCCGACGGGTTAAGGATCTCACCAAAACCGACATCAACAAGGTCCTCAAGGACATCGTGGCCGGAAAGACGCGGGTTTCGGTCAAGACCAAGAAGCTGCGCGGCAAAGCAATCGTCAAGGGCGGCGCGGGAACGCCACGCGCACCGTCGGTTTCCTTGGCGGCATTCTCACTTACGCCATCGAAGCCGGTATCATTGAAAGCAACCCGGCCCATGGCATCCGCAAGCCGAAGGATAATGTACGAAAGCGTCGACTGTCGGAGGCGGAGTATCGAATATTGGGTCGGATGCTCCGCGAGGCCGCCAAGCAGGAGAAATACACCACGATCGTAGACATTATTCGCCAAATTGCGCTGACCGGCTGCCGGCGTAGCGAGATGATCGGTCTGAAATGGACGGAGGCCGACACCGAGGCGAGTTGCTTGCGATTGGAGGACAGTAAAGAGGGTGATTCCATCCGCCCCATTGGGTTGCCTGTCGTCGAATATCTCGAGCGACGGCGTACCAACGATGTCGGCACGTACGTCTTCCCGGGACAGGGCGAGGACAACGCGTTCGGCAGTTTCCCGAACCATTGGAAGCATCTCTTCGAGGATTCCCCGCTCCGTCACAGCTTTGCGAACATCGCCAACGATCTCGGTTTACCGAGGTGACCATCGCGGCCCTGGTCGGCCACGCCAAAGGTTCGGTGACGAGCAAATACATCCATACGCTTGACACAGCGCTCATGCTGGCTGCGGACACGATCTCCGGCTACATTCACGGGCTTCTTGATGGCATCGAGTTCAGGCAAACCGCCTACGCGTTGGACCGCGACTCACGAAAAGCCGCTCTGGCCCGCTTCCTGAAGAGGGCTTCGGGCGGCGATCCAGAGGAGGTCGAAGAGGAGCGCCGCTTGGCTGCCTAGATGCTGCGCCAAGCCTGTTAATGCAACGTCAGCAGCAGCGATAAGCTCCCCGAACGCTGACGGGAGGATCATGGGTATCGAGCGACATGATCACGACATTCGTCCCGTCGAAGAGTCAGCCGCACCGTCAGTAGGGCGCCGCTTGTTAACGCAATGCCAATACCTACGACGCAACTAGTCCATCCAAAGCGGTCGAATAGCTGGCCGAGAACGGCGCTGCCGACCAGGCCTCCGGCAAAATAGCAGGCGAGATATGTCCCGCTCGCCACGCCGCGATTTTCCTGCGCGGCCTGCCCGACAAATCCGGTTGCCGCGGCCTGCGCAAAGAATGTTCCGACGCCAACCAGCACCATGCCGATCAAGACCTCGCTCAGATGCGAGGACAGCATCAATGGCAAGCCGATCATCGCGACCGCGAGCGCGCTCCAGATCGCGGGCACATGCCAAATAGCGCGACCGCCCGGCCGGCGAGAAGCGTGGTGACGATCGAGGGCAGGAAGACGAAATAGACGAACCCGAGGTCCATCATCCCGACCGATAGCGGCGGGCGCACCAGCACGAAATTGACGTAGGTGAAGGTGCCGATGAAGGCGAACAGGATGCAGAAACCGATGCCGAAGGCGGCACGGAGCCGTGGATTGCGCCAGTGTTCGATCATCGCCGCGAGCGGCGATTGCACAGGCCCCATCGAATGCATCGGCTTGACGCGCGGGACAGTGAAATAGACCAGGCCGGCACCGGTGAGATTGAGCAGCGCAAAGAAGTAGAAGTTGGTGGCGAGACCGAACGTGTCGGCGACTGCGGCCGAGACCAACCGGCCGATCAGATTGCTCGCGACATTTCCGGTGATGTATGCCGCGAACGCGCCGCCGGTGTCCATGGCGCTGCATTGTTCGCCGAGATAGGCGAGAGTCAAAGCAAAGGCCGACGCCATGCATAGGCCCTGCGCAATCCGCAGCAGGGTGAAGATCGTAAGATTAGGCGCTGAGGCCAGCAGGCTGGTCGGGATCGCCAACACGGTGAGGCTGATGAGAATGCCGAGCCGCCGGTCGATATGCGGGCTGAAAAAGCCAACGACGAGCCCGGCTACCGCCATGCCCATGGTCGTGGCATTGACCGCAAATCCCATCGCGGCCGGTGCCACCTGATAATGTCTTGCGAGCGAGGGCAGGATCGCCTGCGTTGCGAACAGATCGACCACCGTCAGGAAGGCGGTGAGGCCAATGATGATCGAGCGCAGCAAGACGCCACGCCATCGCTGCGGATTTCATCGGTTGCGTGGATATGTCGGTCATGGCGACTTGAGCCTCGAAACAAAGGGGTGGATGCGACGTCCGGGCCTGCGGGGCGACACGGGCTCCCAGGCCCGTCGCATCCGGCAACGAGCGTATTTTTGGTGGGCGCTGCGCTCGTTACATGTTGTGGTCGTTGGGATCCTTGCGGACGTCGCCAACATAGAGAATGACGGTCTCTTTTCCGAGGTTCTTCCACCAGTGCGAGGTGCCGGACACTTCCGGCCTGATATCGCCAGCCTTGTGCGTGATCGGCACTTCGCAATTGCTGGCATATTCGACGATCTCGCCCTGCTGTACGAAGATCAGCGCGGGCCGGTCGTCATGGCTGTGCCAGGGGACGATGCCGCCGGGCTCGATGGTGAGCTTGCGGAAGCGCAGCTCGCGGCCTTCGATATGGGCGGGCTGCTTGCCGAGATCAATGGAGCCGAGCGTGACGTCGCTGACGCCGACCGGCTTATAGTCGACCATCGCGCGAACGTTAGGTTTCATCTTGTCGGCGGGGCATTCGCCCGCAACCGCGGCCGACGCGACAACCATCGATCCGGCGATCGCGATGGCAAGGGTTAGGACTCGTGCGGGTGTATTTTTCTTTGACATGACTGGTCTCCTCTGAGTGAACCGCATCGCCGATCGACGTTCGGCTTGAAGTCACCATCGTTGAAAACCCGTGCGCGGTGAAATGCCTGATAGCTCTGGGATCGATAGCGTGGCGCTATGTGGCGTCAGACGTGGCCGAACATGTGCTTGATGTCGGAAGAAAACGTCGGATAGGCGTAGACGTTGTCCTTGAGCTTGTGCGCGGTGATGCCGAACTTGATCGCAAGTCCGAAAACGTTGATCAGCTCCTGGCCTTCATGACCGACAAAATGCGCGCCGAGGATGCAATCGGTCATTTTGTCGACGATGATCTTCGACCAGGCCACGGTCTCGGCGTAGGTCTTGGCCGAAAACCAGCCGAGCATGTCGTTGACGTGAACCTCGACGTCGAATCCTTTTTCGCGCGCGGCGGCTTCGGTCAAGCCGACGACGGCCAGGGCAGGGACCGTGTAGACCGAGGTTGCCATGCCCTCGTAGTCGGGGCTGTGTTTTGGTCCTTCGACGATATTGCGGCCGACGAGTTCGCCCTCGTAGATCGCCAGCGGCGACAGTTGTGGTGAGATCGGGAGCGCATCGCCGCAGACATGGACCAGCGGATTCGAGACCGAGCGCAGATAGCGGTCGACGCTGATGCGGCCGTTGGCCTGTTCGACGTTTCCGGCCGCCAGACCCAGCGTATCGACGTTGGCGATACGGCCAGCGCCGTTGAGGACGCGATCGGCTTCCGCCGCCTGCTCGGTACCTTCATGCATGAAGATCACGCGCAGCCGCCCCTCGGCGGGCTCGATGCGCTTGACGCTGACCCCGGTTTTGACCCGGATGCCGATCCGTTCGCTCTCGGCCGCAAGATGCGCCACCGCCTCGGCGTCCATCGCGGGCAAGAGCTGCGGAAGGGCCTCGAGGATGGTGACGCCGGCACCGGCGCGCGCATAGACATGACCAAATTCGAGCGAGATCACGCCGCCGCCGATAAAAATCACCGAACCCGGCAGTTCGCGCTCGCTCAATATCTCGTCGGAGGTGATCATGTGCTCGGCGCCCGGGATCGGCAGCGGCCGCGGCTTTGAGCCCGTCGCGATCACGATGTATCTCGCCTTCAACATGCGATCGCCGACACGGATGGTGTCGGGCCCGGCGAATGCGGCTTCACCCCTGATCACCTCGACCTGACGCCGCTCCATCGCGCGGGCGAGATTGTCGGGGATGTCCTTGATCATCTTCTTCTCGCGGTCGATCAGAGCCGCCCAATCGAGCTTCGGCTTTCCGACCGAGATTTTGTGAATACCGGCGCGCTCGATCTCGTGCAGCGCATGACCCGCCGCCACCAATATCTTCTTCGGCGTGCAACCGCGGTTCGGGCAGGTGCCGCCGAGGTCTCTGGCTTCGATCATCGCCACCGACATTCCCGCGCGCCGCACCGGGCCGGTTACGCCGATACCAGCATTGCCGCCGCCGAGGATCACCACGTCGAACTGTTCCGCTGTCATCGAATTGGCCTCGTTTTTCCGGGCGATCGGCACGAAAGTCCCGCCTTGTGGACTTACGCGAGAACTTCGCGCTCCGTTACCTTGTGGTGATAGTCGAGGTGATCGATTGAACGACCTTGGTCGCCATTTTGAACTGGGCTTCGCGATCCCTGATGTTGTGGCGGCGCGCGATCCATTCGAAATCGGTCCAGACCGCCCAGACGTCGCCATTGTCGTCCTGCGTCAGGAGCAGACGGACCGGCCAGTCGAGCCCGGCATTCGGGTTCGAGGTGATGAACCGCGTGCCGAGCGGGGGATTTCCGAAGACGAGCAGGGTCGAGGGACGAAGCTGGATGCCGGCATCGGCCGCGAGCTTTGACTGATCGATTTCCATGAAGAACTTGATGCCCTTGCTTGCGATATCCGCCTTGATGCGGGTGATGGCTTCCGTCATCGGGACGGCGCACTTCACCCGGACGATGCCGTTATCGGTTTCGACCCGCGCGTCGATCGGGGCGGCCGACGCCCACAGGGCGATCAGCAGCAGAAAGGCGCTGGACTTCGCAAGGCGCAATAGCTTGTAGCGGGACATGGGGTTCTCCTGTCTGGTCGCATGGAATTCGTCGGCGCCAGGATCGCCGCCCCCATATGAAATGCGAAATGCCGGCTTGCTCTGAAGTTGATAGCCGTCCGCTATGGCGGCCGCGATAGGCGGTGGCTATCGAACCCATTGGGCAACAGCATTTCCAACGGCTTTCGATCCGTCTTCTGATCGGCAAGTCGTCGGTGGTTACCCCCTTGTGGAGGCCCGTCCGGCGCAAATAACATCGATGTTGACGCCGGAGCCAATCCATGAACGCGCTTTCACCCGCCGATGCCGAACGCCTCAGGCAAGCCTTCCAGCGCTGCCGCGACATGGAAGGCACGCTCGGTGAGCAGCTTGAGGCTTATGCCGCAGCGGGGCGCGAGATATTTCCGGCCTATAGCGAGGCGGTCGATCGGCTGGCCGAGCGTATCCACGAAAACGGTGGCGGCGAGAACGCGCCGCGTCCGGGCGAGGCGATGCCGCCGTTCATGCTGCCGGACGAGACCGGCCGGCTTGTCGGCCTGCCCTCGCTGTTGGCGGACGGTCCGGTCGCGGTGATGTTTTTCCGTGGTCATTGGTGCCCCTACTGCCGGTTGAACGTCCACGCCGTGATCGAGGCGATGGACCGAATCAAGGCTGTGGGTGGCCAAGTCGTTGCGATCATGCCGGAGACGCAAGCCTTCGCCGGCAAATTCAAGACGGACTCCGGTGCGTCATTTCCTGTCCTGACTGACCTCGACAATGGCTATGCCCTGTCGCTCAATCTGGCGATCTGGCTCGGAGCCGAGATCCAAAAGCTGCTGTCGTACCAGGATATGGCGAGCTTTCACGGCAATGACGGCTGGGTGCTGCCGATCCCCGCAACCTTCGTGGTCGGCCGCGATGGGATTGTGAAGGCGCGCTTCGTCGATCCCGACTTCCGCAAGCGCATGGCGATCGACGACCTGATCGCCGCTCTGAAGATGGTGCCCTAAAGCAACAGCATCCCCCGCGGACCAATATCGGACCAGCCAACCCGGTCCTCAAACATTCGGTTTTGCTTAGGTATCGAGGAGGCGAGTCATGGCACAACGTTTGCTTTCCCGCAGCTCCGGAGGCAATCAGATGCTCGCCATTCCGCGCCGCTATAGCCACTTTGTTTTTGGGGTCATCCAATCCGGATTGACATGCGCGATCGCGGCCGCAATAGCGAGTTTTCCGTTCATAGAAACCGGAGGTTTCATCCAGAACTGGCTGCTGTCTTGGCTGATTTCATGGATGACGATGTTGCCGCTCGTGCTGGTCGCGGCACCCGCGATCAGGTCGCTATCAATACTTCTGACCCGGGAAGAGCCGGCAAATTAGAAACTCGCTTCGGAGGGAAATGGCCGCTGCTACATGCCAACGTCCCTCTTGCTCGGTCGCCAGTCGGCGCCGCGCAGCATACGCATGATGGCAGACGCCACCGCGGTCCGCTCGCGCCCAGCAACTCCATAGAGATGGACCGTGCGGCGCGCGTCGAGTCCGTCGACCGCCGTGCGTTTCAAGGTCTGCGGAATGGGCGAGGTGTCGGGAATGATGGCCACACCGATGTCGGCCTCCACTAGCTCGATCAAGTCGCGCTCGCTGGATACCTCATGGCCGCGATCGACGTTGAGGCCGTGCTCGCGTAGCGAGGCGCCGAGACGTTCCGCATGCTCGCAATAATTTCGCGACAACAATTGCTCGGCGCGCAGGTCCTCCAGTTCGACGCTGTCGCGCTCCGCCAGACGATGCTGCCTGCTGACGACGAGCCGGAAATCCTCGGTGAAGAGCGGCCAGGTGTCGAGCCGGTCCCAATCCTGGTCGATCTCCGCGGCGATGCCGAGCTCTGCCTCGCCCTTCTTCAGCATCTCGGCGACCTCGCCGCTTTTGCCGCGCAGAAACTTGAACTCCAGCCGGTTGAACTGCCGCTTGACCTCATTGAGAAAGGGAATAAGCAGCGAGAGGTCGACGGAATGAGTCAGCGCTATCCAGAGCGCGCCGATCTCGCCGCTCTTGAAGGAGGAAGCGAGCGACCGCGCGCCGATGGCCGCCTCATAACACTGCTTGAGCAGCGGATGCATGCGCTGGCCGAGTTCGGTCATTTGCGTCGGCCGTTCGCGCCGGAACAGGTCGCCGCCGAGCTCGGCTTCGAGCTGCTTGATCGCGCGCGTCAGCGACGGCTGCGTCACATGGCATTCCTCGGCGGCGCGGGTGAAATTCAAAAGCTGCGCCACCGCGAGAAAGTAGCGGACCTGGTGCATCTCCATGGATTGGCTCCCCGGCAAGATCGACCCCAAGCCTAGCCGATCAAGCCCGGGAATGACATCCCATGCGCAATAGCAGGCGCGTATGGTTTCGGAAGCCAACAGGCATTTCCATACAATTCGACAATCCTTCAGAGTTTGGGAAAGGCGTGAGTTCGGACACAGGCTGATCGCCATCAATGGAGGGTTTGGACCATGAATATTCCTGTCAAACCGCAGACGTCTAATGCCCGACGGGCGCTCGACGGCAAGGTCGCGCTGGTCACGGGCTCGACCAGCGGTATCGGCCTTGGCATTGTGCAGGCGCTCGCGGCAGTAGGTGCCGAGGTCGTGCTGAACGGTCTCGGCAGCGCGGCCGAGATCGGCAGGACGCGGGAACAGATTGCCGCCGAGTTTGGCGTCAAGGCGAGCTTTTCACCAGCCGACATGACGCGACCGAAGTCGATTGCCGAGATGATCGCGGCAACCGTCGCACAGTTCGGCCGGCTCGATATCCTCGTTAACAATGCCGGCATTCAGCATGTCGCGCCGCTTGACCAGTTTCCGGCTGAGAAATGGGACCAGATCCTGGCCATCAACCTGTCATCGGCATTCCACACCACGCGCCTTGCGCTTCCTGCGATGCGTCAGAATGGCTTTGGTCGGATCATCAATATCGCCTCCGCCCACGGACTTGTCGCATCGCCCTTCAAGGCGGCCTATGTCGCGGCCAAGCACGGTATAGTTGGTCTAACAAAGGTGACGGCACTGGAGACGGCAGAAGAGGGTATTACCTGCAACGCGATCTGCCCCGGATATGTCTACACGCCGTTGGTGGAAGCGCAGATCGACAGTCAGGCCGAGGCGCATGGTATTTCGCGCGACCAGGTGATTCGCGACGTGCTCCTCGCGCAGCAACCCAACAAGCGCTTTGCGACGGTAGAAGAGCTCGGTGCGTTGACCGTGTTCCTGTCAACAGAAGCTGCAGCCTCGATTACCGGTGTCGCCTTGCCGGTCGACGGCGGCTGGACCGCACATTGACATAAGTCGGCGTAACAAAGCGCAAGATGTCACGAAGAAGGCGCATAGCTGGCCCTTTGGAGAGCGAAACATGAGCAGGATGCAGGACGTTGTCGGACGTGGTGCGAAGGTGAACGATCTACCGGGCCAGGTCGTGCTGGTGCTTCAGGGCGGGGGTGCGCTCGGCTCCTATCAGGCCGGCGTCTACCAGGCGCTACACGAAGCCGGCATCGAGCCGGACTGGATCATCGGCACCTCGATCGGGGCGATCAATGCGAGCCTGATCGCCGGCAATGAGCCTCGAGCCCGGCTCTCGCGCTTGCAGGAATTCTGGAAGCGGATGGAGCAGAGCCCGGCCTGGAATTTCGGTAGCGTGTTTCCCGGGTTCAACGAGAAACTGTCCTATTGGTCGACGATCACCCACGGGGTTGCCGGCTTCTTCAGGCCCAATCCGCTCGCCCATGCTGGCGATGCCTACGTGCTTGGGCCCGAGCGCGCTGGCTATTACACGACCACGCCGCTGCAAAAGACGCTCGAAGAGCTGGTCGATTTTGATCTCGTCAATCGCTGCAAGCCGCGGCTTACCGTCGGCGCCGCCCATGTCCGCACCAGCCAGATGCGCTATTTCGACAGCCGCGACGGAACGATCACCGTGAAGCACGTGATGGCGTCCGGCGCGCTGCCGCCGGCCTTTCCGGCCGTGCGCATCGAGGGCGAGCTTTACTGGGACGGCGGCATCTTATCGAACACGCCGACGGAGGCCGTGTTCGACGACGATCCGCGCAAGGACTCGCTGATCTTCTCCGTCCACCTGTGGAATCCGGCGGGCTCGGAGCCGACCACGATGGCGGAGGTGTTCAACCGGCAAAAGGATGTGCAGTATTCCAGCCGGATCGCCAGCCAGATCGTGCGGCAGCAACAGATCCACCGGCTGCGTCACGTCATCAACCAGCTTGTCACGCACCTGCCCGAGGCCGAGCGCAGCAGCGCTGCGGCGCGCGAATTGGCAAGTTATGGGTGTCAGACCCGGATGCATGTGGTACGCCTGCTCGCGCCGCAGCTCGATCGCGAAACCCACACCAAGGACATCGACTTCAGCCCGGATGGCATCAAGCAACGCTGGGACGCCGGCTATACGCATACGAGATCGGTACTGGCGCGTTCACCCTGGGTCGGCGAATTCGATCCGCTCTCCGGCATCGTGTTTCACGAGCATATGGAGTTGATGCCGCAGGCGGCTGAGTGATCGACCGCGACGTTCGCTTCTCGAGATATCGGCCACCACTAGCGTGCATCATCCGCAAGGCTATTCCCGGCGGCCGGAACCCTCGCCGATGCGGTAGTCATTCGTGTCGCTTCCTGCACGAGCGCGTCAAGGCCGTCGCCGTTCGTCCGTTCCCTGCACGTAAACAGGCTTGCCTCCCGCCACAGCGTTGGCTCAATGAGCGGTCGTGACAGCACACCGGGATGGTCGATACTGTGTTGCGGCATCAGCGCGAAGCCGAGGCCGCCTGCGATCAACGCCTGCGCCCAATCGTCGCGCGGGCTGTCGAACGCGATTTCGCAGTCGATCCGATGCTGCCGGAAGAGCCGCGCGACCAGTTCGTTGTATTCGCATCGGGAGCGCCGAATCTGGGGGACTCCGGCAAGATCAGCGAAGCGGATCGATGGGTGGCCAGCCAGCCGGTGGTCGCGCGGCATGGCGATCATCATCCGTTCACGAAATAACGGAATCCG
>Ga0137390_10006361_pt1 | contig 10056 bp, 6 predicted proteins | sample 15con2h24AmetaG_FD_104937 | JGI IMG/M metagenome (GOLD analysis project Ga0137390, IMG submission 104937) | Vadose zone soil microbial communities from Angelo Coast Range Reserve, California, USA - 15con2h2.4A metaG | ecosystem: Environmental > Terrestrial > Soil > Vadose zone > Saprolite... | reverse complement strand
CTCGCGCAGGTGGCTCGGCGTCAAAGCGTGCGCGGCGGCCTCAAGCCGCCGGAGCGCTGACTGCACCCGCGCCGCGATCGAAGTTTGCAGCCGATACTCGGCATCGTCCGCAAAGGTCATCGCCGTGCGCAGTTGCCCGCGCACTTCGTCAAAGCCGCGCGAGTAGGCAAGCTCCTGGACGCGCGAGCGCTCTGCATTGAGCCGAAAGCGAATCGATCGCGCGAGGTTTCTGTTCAGACTTTCGAGTTGCGCGCAAAGCTGTTCTTCGTGCGCGGCGACCAACTCAGCGGCGGCCGAAGGCGTAGCCGCGCGTTTGTCCGCGGCAAAGTCGGCGATCGTAAAATCAGTTTCGTGACCGACGGCGGAGATCACCGGAATAGCAGAGTTGCGGATCGCGCGCGCCACGGCTTCTTCATTGAAAGCCCAGAGGTCTTCTATTGAGCCGCCCCCGCGCCCTACGATGATTACGTCGATCCCGCTGTCGTGGCTTCCATCGCTCAGCGTGCGCGCGTGATGATCGTTAAGGAATCTGATCGCGCGGACGATCTCACCTGCCGCGCCTTCGCCCTGAACCCGCGCCGGCGCAAACAGGACATGAACACTGCGCGTCCGTCGCGAGATTACATTGATGATGTCGCGTATGGCGGCGCCGGTCGGCGACGTTACGACGCCAACTCGTCTGGGGAAAAATGGAATCGCGCGCTTTAGTTCAGCCGCGAACAAACCTTCAGCCTGCAAACGTGCTTTCGTTTGTTCGAATGCGAGTTGCAGCGCGCCGGCGCCGACCGGCTCGAGCGCTTCGACAATCAACTGATACTCGCCCTTGGGCTCGTACACGCTGACGCGGCCGCGCGCGCGCACTTGCAGGCCGTCTTCGGGACGAAAGCGTATGCGCTGGTTCGTGCTGCGATAGCACGCCGCGCGCATCTGTGCGAACTCATCTTTCAGAGTGAAGTACCAGTGCCCGGAATTGGGCGCATGGAAATTTGAAATCTCGCCTTCGACCCAGACGGAGGAGAAACGCTTTTCCAACTCGCCGCGGATCGACGCGGTCAGCTCAGACACCGTCACCGGCCTACGTTCGGTTTCGTCAAAGAGAGATGCGAGCAGAGGTTGCATAGTTAATTCGTTTTAGTCTCTTCCACTACCGACGTCTTAAATCTTTGAGCAAGCGGGCGGATCACTTTGGCAAGCAATTTGATCGTTCCTGCAAGATACCAGTAGCGCCTCCGCACATATGTTCTGAATAACTTTTCCTTCCACTCGTCCGCCACGGTTTCTTTGTCAGCACGATATCCGGGCACTTCGATTCGATGGATATGATGACCAATTTCATGATACAGAACTTCGGCGATTAAGAACGTTTTGAATGGAGGGAAAAGTAGCATCACTTCAGGCCAATCCAGGAAGATCTGATCCAACACCAGAAAAATGAAACCCGCCTGGTAGAAACCTCTATGGTCGGAAAGCCTTGTTCGCCGTCCCTCTCTCCAAGCCTTGCCAGGGCATGAGCTTCGCACCAATTTAGAATTGGTCAATGTAATCCTATGAAGCCCGCTGAGGTATTGTTCAGGAGTATTACGCAAGAGCATTCGCAAAGAACGCTGCACATCAACCGGGGGAGCATAATCATCATAGCGCTCAACTATCTTTACCTGCGCAGACACTCGCATTTCCTCCAGCTGTGGCCATGAACGCCGCAATGCTAACACCAGCGCGCGCGCCAAAGCCATAGATCAGTTGCGGTTTCAGGCTGTTTAGAGTGCCGACTTCAGTTGGGTTCTTTCTATACCAAAAAAGCCCGACTGAAGTCGGTACTCCGAACACCGCTTATCAGATCAGGCATTTTTCCGGGCCTGAATCTTTGGGGTTTCGAGGTTTTACTGGGGCAAGAGCTGGAGTTCCGGCTGCCGGCTTCGGACAATAAACCATAGAGCTATACTCTTAACGCCGGAAGTTTGTTAAGATATGCCACCTCCTGTTGGGCAGTGCGGGTATCTTAAGGCGCAAGCACACTTTTTATCATAAGCCTCGCGGAAAACCAGAGAATCGGCAAATGGCGATTTACCGGAACAGTGAGACGCAACCCATTGGTACTCCCAAAGAGAGCCTTTTGGTCAGTCTTGCGACTGGGAGCGGCAACTACTGGTTCAGCTTTGTCAGCGATCCGCTGACGGTGGTGTTCTTTCTTTTCTGGGAGGCGATCTTCCTGCGCAGCAACATCCTGGTTTTGGGCCTGAGCTTCGGCGCCGGCCTCATGAGCTTTAGCCTGGCTGAATATGCCTTTCATCGATGGGTCTATCACAAAGGGCGGACGCCGGCCCATGTCGGCCACAAGAAACATCACGAGTCGCCCGAAGCGTTGATCGCGATGCCGTGGTTCATAGTTACCGCGGTGATGGCGAGCGTGTGGTATGTCTTCGCCTACAGGTTGCAGTTCCACTTCATCCTGGGTTTCCTGGCGGGCTTGCTGGCCGGCTTTGTTTGTTACGGACTCTTTCATCACGTTCATCATCACTTCCATTTCAAGAATCGACGGTATCGAAAATTGAGGGCCCATCACTTCATTCATCATCAGTATCCGGACACAAACTTTGGAGTCACCAGCCGTCTTTGGGATCACGTTTTCGGTACGATGTACCGGAAGGAACTCAAAAAGACGGCGCCCGCCAGCGGCGCGAGTTTGATGGCTGAAGAATACAAGCTGCGCTGAACCTGCCCCTCGAGAATAAGAATGCTGAGACGAACCTTTGATGTGGCGGCCCGCGTTTCCCCAAAATTCCGCCGCCTCATGATGAAGAGTTGGTACGAAACTCTCGTCGTGCTGGATCGCGAACGCGACATTACCTTCATGAATTACGGCTATTCCGGTCTTGATTCATCGCCAAGTGAGATCTCGATCAACGACGGCGAGCAAGCAAACCGTTATTGCATACAGTTGTATCACCACGTGGCCGGGGCTATTGACTTGAGCGGAAAGGACGTGGTCGAAGTTGGATCCGGCCGCGGCGGCGGCGCGTCCTACATCGCTCGTTATTTGCGGCCACGATCGATGAAGGGGATCGACTTTTCAAAAAAAGCGATTGAGTTTTGCCGGAAGTACTATTCGGTCGATGGCCTCTCGTTTTTGCAGGGAGACGCCGAGAATCTTCCCCTTGACGATAATAGTGTCGACGTGATCATCAATTTGGAATCCTCGCATTGCTACGGTTCGATGACGAAATTCCTCAGCGAAGTTTATCGCGTGCTTCGGCCCGGCGGTCACTTCCTGTTTTCAGATCATCGAGATCACGACAAGCTAAATCTGTTACGCGAACAGCTCAAAGATTCCGGTCTCAGTCTCGTGAAAGAAACTGACATAACCAGAAACGTAGTGGCGGCCCTGGATTTGGATAATGAGCGCAAGCAAAGGATGATTGCAAAAAAATGCCCCCGCGTCTTGCGGCGAGAGGCGGAAGAATTTGCCGCGATGAAAGGCAGCCGGGCTTACGAAACATTTAAGTCCGGATATTCGCGATACCTCAGTTTTGTTTTGCACAAGAGCCAGCCGGCGCCAGCCTGGCGCCCCGGCTCCTTCAGTTTGCAGCGGTAAGGCGAAAAGAGTTCGGAAGACGCCGGTCAAACTCACGCGCTGATCCGGCGATCGCCGCACGGTAAGGCTAGGAATCTATCCATGAGAACCAGGTAATTGCGCGTCAAGGGATTTAAGACGCTGGTTTCGTCAGTGAGAAAGGCTAACTTCTGACCGCCGTTGGCCTAAACCTCCAAACGCATGGCACTCAGATTTGGTTCCGGAGAATAAGGAGAAGCAATCCCATGTCGCTGCAGTACTCCTGCTTTATCAGTTACCCGCATGGTCAGGACAAAGTCATGGAACCTTTTGTTAAGGCCTTTGCTAATTTGCTCAAGACAGAGGTAGGTGCCCAGACAAGGAAAAGGATTTGGTTAGATCTTTGGGATTTGAAAGTTGGCTATCGTGTGGACGGGTCGATTGGGGCTGACCTGTGCAATAGCGTTTGCTTGGTTGTTATTTACACGCCACTTTACTTTGATAAGGAGCATACCTACTGCGCTCAGGAGTTCAGAGCGATGGAGCTGTTAGAAGCAGAGCGGCTACGTCTCCTTCCCAGCCCGGCAAACAAACACTATGGACTTATCATTCCGGTAATTGTTCGCGGCTTGCCTAGGTTACCCAATGTCATAAAAAACAGAAAATACGCTGAACTCATTGACATTGAGCTTGCCGATCCTCCGGCAAAATTACGACGTCGCTACGGCTCCGAAATTAGGAAAATCGCGGACTACATTGTTGATTGTTGTGTAGAATTTGACCTGCTGCAAGACGATGTATTGCGCGGATGCGACAACTTTTTACTTCCAAGCAGCGCCGCTGTGGCCTCCTATCTGGAAAGTATGCGGGATCCATTTCCTGGAGCACCGACTGAGGACAGGTGATCGAGCGTGACTGACGGCGGCACCGGACAGATTATTACCTTTTACTCGTACAAAGGTGGCACAGGGAGAACCATGGCCTTGGCTAACGTCGCCTGTATCCTCGCCGAGCGACAGGCTAAAGCTAATGGCAAAGGAGTCCTAATGATCGACTGGGACTTGGAAGCCCCAGGTCTGCACCGTTATTTTCGTCCGTACCTCAAAGATAGATTAGCCACTTCCGCAGACTTCAAACTCTTCGACGCGAAGCCAGGTCTGATCGATCTATTTTGCGAGCTAGATAAAGCCAGCATGGATCTAGATCGTATTGCACCTGAATTTGAAGAACCCGATAAGACCTCGGTGCTGAGCACCGAGAGTGAAAGACTCGCCCGCTCCCTGCTCGAGTATGTCAAGCCGGATTCCTATGTTCTTGAGACGAGCATTGATTCACTGTACCTGCTTAAGGCTGGCCGCTTTGATCCGACAAACCCGGTGACCTATTCCAGTCGGGTGACTTCTTTTCAGTGGGAGTCGTTCTATCGTAGATGTCCGATAGTATTTCGGTGCTTGGCCGAGCAACTCGCAGACAAGTATCAATATGTGCTCATTGATTCACGTACCGGTATTACTGACATTAGCGGTGTAACCACGATGCTTATGCCCGATAAGTTGGTAGTGGTATTCACTCCGAATTTCCAAAGTCTTCAAGGCGGCTTGGATTTGATTCGCCAAGCGGCCGCGTACCGTCGTCAGTCATCAGACTTGCGTCCATTAATGATCTTTCCTTTGGTTTCTCGCGTTGAGGCCACTGAACCCATCCTGCGCGAGCGCTGGAGGGTTGGTGATTCAGCGCGTGACATCGTGGGTTATGAGCCGGCGTTTGAAAAGCTATTAGGCGAGGTATATGAGCGCGAGGACATTTCTCTGCAAAGGTATTTCGACGAAATCCAGATACAACATATCCCTCGTTATGCTTATGGCGAAGAGATCGCGGTCCGAGTCGAAAAACTTGATGACAAGTTCTCTTTGCGACGCAGTTATACAGGTTTTGTCGACAAACTAGTCTATTCGAATGCTCCTTGGGAAAGGGAAGAGGCTGAATCGGATCGGGCCAACCTAAGCGCGTTGCTAGCGAAGGTCAGGCAATTCTGGATTGAGGGTGTACTCGAAAAGATCGAGCGAAGCGTGGACCAACTCGCACCTGGGGCGGGTCTTATTGATCTGCGTATGCAAGAGGCCAACGAGTTAGTTCGTTCACCCGTGTATCCCTTCGTTGAAGAGGGCGAGACACTGCCCGCAGGCACCAAAATATCAAGGGTGTTCGACTCGGCAAGTCATTCCCTAATCATCCTTGGCGAAGCAGGTTCCGGCAAGACTGTTACGTTACTGAAACTGACGCGCTCTCTCTGTGTCGAGGCTGAGAATGATCCTGACCAGTCCGTACCGGTTGTTCAGAATCTATCCAGTTGGTGTGATACCAAGAAACCTTTTCTCGAATGGATAGTGGATGAACTACACACTAAATACGGGATGCCCAGACTTACCGCGAACGAATGGATTGAGAGAAAACGTCTGATCTGTCTTTTCGATGGCCTCGATGAGGTTAACGCAGCTAACCAGGAGGAATGCGTCGCCGCCATTAACCATTTCATTCGGAGCGTCGGAACTGCCGGAATCGCCGTGTGTTGTCGCGAAGACGACTACAAGAGGCTAACTACACGCTTAACATTGAACTACGCTATTCGGCTACTTCCGTTAGATGAATCGCAGGTTTACGACTACCTGAGCAACGCTGGTTCAAGACTCTTAACGCTATGGCAATCAGACGAATCGCTGAAAGCACTAGCCCGGTCGCCCTTGATGCTAGGCGTTATGATCGATGCCTACCGAGATCGGCAACTCGAGTTCTTGCCCGACGGGAAAGATTCGAGCGCGTTGAATCGAGAACATTTATTTACAGCGTACGCAGATCGTGTATTTGCCAGAAGACTAAAACAAGATCAAGAGTACGCCGAGGAAGAAACCAAGCGGTGGCTATCCTGGTTAGCAAGCGGAATATTATCGAGTTCGCAGACGGAGTTTTTCATTCAGAAGTTACAACCAAGCTGGCTGAACTCCCGAGGCCAACTCTTCTCGTACGTTCTTCTATCTAGACTAGTGGGATCCATGACTGTCGTGCTCATTGGCGTAATGCTAATGGGACTTACTCAGGGTGTGAGCGCACTTGTGCGCCATTCATTAGCGATTCTTCCTTCGAGCTCAAATGCAATGGGGGGGCTCCTAAACGTTCGCGAAGGCTTGTGGTATTGGGTTTTGATTACGGGTGGTTTAGGCGGCATGACAATGGCGGCCGTTGATTACTTTCGACTTGAACACAGTCGTACTTCAACGGTTAGAGTCGAACACTCCCTTGCGCACCAAGTCATAGCCAACCTTCGAAGCGCAACGTTCTATGTTTTTATCTGCGGAACGGTGTTTTTTCTGGCTGCATCGCTACGCTTCGATTTCACACGGTCAGTGTACGGCGGACTAATATATGGTGTGGCCTTTGGGTTGATCTTCTGGTTCAGAGGGAGGGGACAGAGCATCCGTTCTGACATTGACGACTCGGCTGATCAAAAAAGCTGGTCGTGGACGGGAGTGCAAGGAGGACTAGGTTCAGGAGTGGTCGCTGGGATTAGTCTTGGCCTGATTTCCGGACTTGTAGTTGCCAAGTACTCAGGACTCGCGTCAGGCAGATTTGTAGGTGAATTAACGTTCGTGAGCGGCCTTGTGATGGGGATCATTCTTGGAGGGCTCAAGAGCAGTGACAGAGTCCAGGAACGGACGTCGCCCAATCAAGGCGTAAAAGTGTGGTTGAAGAACACCCTGTTATTGTCTACCGGCGTTGGATTATTATTTGCAATTCTGTTTTTGTCGCTCGCTGCGACATTAAGCGGGTTTTCAGCTACGGCAGTCGACTCTGGATTATTCTTTGGGTTTGTCTTGGGATTATTAGTTGGCTTCAGTTACGGCGGTTTGGATGCTATCTACCATTACAGCCTTAGGTCGATCCTCGTCTTGCAGGGGTTCATGCCACTCAACTATGTACGGTTCTTAAACTACAGCTCTGAGCTTGGTTTCTTGAGAAAAGTCGGAGGCGGGTACATGTTCCTCCATCGCTCCATCCTTGAACATTTCGCTTCGCTGGAGAATTCGCATAAATCATCTGACTAGAGAAGCAAATCGAAAAACCAGGCCGTCTGCGAAAACCTCGGTCACGAACGAGTTTTTCTATCATCGCTACCGCACGCGCCTTCGCACCCGCTCAACCAACTCTCGCCGCAGGATCTTGCCAGTAGCATTTTTGGGAATCTGATCGACAAACTCCATGCGCCGGATTCGCTTGTGCGGCGCGACGCGCTCGCGCACAAAGTTGATGATGTCGTCCGCTGAAACACTCTCTTTGACGACGATGAACGCAGCGGGAATCTCTCCGGCGTCGTGGTCTGGACTGGGAATCGGGGTAAGGGCTTTTGAATATCATTTGGTGATTGGGACCTATTTGAAACTTGGATCGCCAAACTGTTCGTCGCGTTCGCGCACGGCTTGCTTGAAACCAGCCTCGGCGGCGCGGCGCTGGAATGCGTACCCTTCCTTTGTGTGGCGGGCGACGCCGTCGAGAATCGTGCCGATCATTTGCGACTGATAAAGGCCTTGCGACAGATTGAACGGTGAGCCTTCCGGCGAGACAGTCGAATCCGAATCAACTGAAAGGCCCTGTTCCGCCGCCAGCACCAGATCATATCCGCCGCAGAAGCCTTTGCCATTGCCCGCGAGCGCGATCACGGAAACATTAGGATCCAGGTTCGCGCGTTCGACGCAGGCAGCAACCTCGTTTGGCATTTCCAGCGTGATGCCATTGCCGCGCTCAGGCCGGTTCAAGGTGAGGCGTGCGATCCGGCCAGTCGTTTCGTAGGTGATACTCTTGAATTGGTCCATTGGGGAGTCTCCTGTCCGCCAGCTAATTCAACTGTGCATCTGTCTTTCGCTATTCCTTGCGCAGGTCACCAAAGATCGCGAGCGTTTCTTCCGTTCACCTCTCACTCACGCCAACCGGGTGCCACCATGCACGTCATCAAAACGGGGCTCCTAATTTCTTGATTGCGCATCCAATCGTCCACTTCGGCTACTAGTTCGCGACCGCGATCGCCCCCCAGCGTTTGGCCCAGCCGCCGGCGAGCCGCCATCGCGCGGAGTCCCATATCTGCAAGGTCAAATCCTTCCACGGCGTCGCTAAGGAGCTCAGCGGTTAGCGACTCATCACCGCGATTATGGGCTATCGCTGCGCGGATAAGCGGGACCAGCGGATCCGACCACGGCATGTTCTCTTTGGCGATGCCCTGTGCCATTTGCTCAGCAGTTCTCAGGAGGAAGTCTCTTCGGCTGTCAACCCGTGCATGAACGGCAGATGCCACTGCCGTACGCGCGCGCAGATACTGTGAATCAACTTTTAGTAACTGAGTGCGTAGCAGCAGCGACCCTTTTACGGCCTTGTGCTGGCCCCTGACATGCTTCCAGGCAACTTCGGCGTCACCGGTGTAAAGCTCGATCTGGGCCATTGCCAGCATCGAGCTATAGTGCTGCAAGAGAAATCCTTTGCGCGGCCAAATCTTGAGCGCTTCAATAACTTCCGTGCGTGCTCGGTCCGGATCATCCGCGGCCAGCCAAATTAAGTTCAAGCGCAGCCGGATGTCGGTAGCCGCGAAAATGTCTCCCTGTTCCAGCGCCGCATCGAGCAAAGCAGGAATGCGACGAGACACGTCGGCAAGTTCGCCGATGTATAAGAGCGCACTGAGCATGAAGCGTTGGGCCAGCCCAAGTTCCCAGCTTACTCCTGTACAGCGATCTCGAAACACTTCTACTGCCCGGTCAAACGAATCTGCGGCTTCCCTCCAATTACCTACCAGATAAGAGCTGATACCGCGAGCCCAGAACGACATCGCGATGGCGTAGGGGTCGCCAACTTTATCGGCGAGCGCTTCCGCACGATGCAACATTGGCAGCACTTTCTTTCGCGCCGGCCCTCCAGGCGAGGCAGACTGTGCCGCTTCGAACGCAATCGCGCGAGAAACCCTAAAAGGCTCGCCAGCCCTCAATGCTAAGAGGAGGTGACGGCTTTGAAAGTCAGCGCTTCGAATCAAATCAACAGCGCCAAAGCCGGTCGCAATCGCCCAGCAGATATCGATGCGAAACAGATCAGCCTCGGGAATGTTCTCGGCCTTGCGTTCGGTAAACTCAAGTCCGCGTAGTCGAATCCACAGGCGTCGAAGACCCAACGACAACAGGGCCCGCTTGGGCCCTTTCGCCAGCTTGAAACCCGCGGTCTCAAGCACTGCGCGAAAAACTTCCAGCCCTTCTTCGATATGACCACCCGTCAATAACTGGGCCCCGGCACGTTGCTGTAATTCAAGTGATCGCCGCGAGCTGGTCGCTTTTGCGGCCTCGAGAAACTCCCGGGCGGCCTCCGCCGGACGACCAGCGTTGGCGAGCGCGTCGCCGAGTCTGATTTTCAAATCGACTGCGTTCGGCGCGTCCGGCATTAACTCGATTGCATGGCGATAGAACAAAGCCGCGCGATCG
>Ga0137390_10006360_pt1 | contig 10058 bp, 9 predicted proteins | sample 15con2h24AmetaG_FD_104937 | JGI IMG/M metagenome (GOLD analysis project Ga0137390, IMG submission 104937) | Vadose zone soil microbial communities from Angelo Coast Range Reserve, California, USA - 15con2h2.4A metaG | ecosystem: Environmental > Terrestrial > Soil > Vadose zone > Saprolite... | reverse complement strand
GCGGTGTTACCGAAATGGATTTCATTCCTATGGCATACACTCACCCCGCTCGCTGAACGGACAACACATACACATACAGGCGCAAGCCGCCCCGACGGTCGTTAGACACCCGAATTCGAATACCGATTTTTTTGCCAGCTTGGATTTCATCACATTAATTGTTCCTCTTATACATTGCCGGAGCGTCCAGGTCAACCGAATAGTTTTTATACCCTCATGAAGAAAGCAAATGGCTTCGTCCGCCGGTGAGACATTCGATGGGCATGCTGTACACCTGGAAGTGACTCCGATGATTCAATCTGCTCAGCAGAATCGAAAACTATCATTATGCGATTCGTCATCTGGCGAGCCTACTCTCAGCCACTGTTCCGTAAACCCGCGGCGATGCCGTTGATTGTTGCGGCCAGCGCATAATTTAGAGTCACGTCTTCTTCATCTTCACTCGCTCGCTTGCGGCGAAGCAACGCCACCTGAATCAGGCTTAGCGGATCGACGTAAGGATTGCGCAAACGGATTGAGCGCGCCAACACTGGATTCCTCTCGAGCAGCCTGGTCTGCCCGGTCAGACGCAAGACCACACGCTCGGTTCTTTCGAACTCCTCGACGATCATGCCGAACACTCGCTCGCGCAACGTTTCGTCGGCGACAAGACCGGCATACAAACGGGCAATCGACAGATCGGCTTTTGCCAGTCCCATCTCAACGTTGTGAATTAGATCACCGAAGAGGGGGAACTCCTGGACCATCTTTCGCAGTGAGCGCTCTTGTTTTGCTCCGCAGCCCACGAACCGATCCAGCGCAAAGCCGACACCGAACCACGCCGGCAATACGTGACGGCTTTGCATCCAGCCAAACACCCATGGAATCGCGCGCAGATCAGCAAGTCCTTGCTGCTGACCTCGTCGCGCCGGACGCGAGCCGATTCTCACAAGCTCCAGCTCCCGGAAAGGTGTCGCCTCCTCAAAATAAGACAGCACCTGCGGATTGTCGGCGATCATCTCTCGATAGAATCCAAACGCATCCCGGGAGAGAGCCTCCATTGTGGCTTCCCATTCGCCTTCCTGATCATGAGGTGGCTCGCTCGATCGCCAAAGAACTTCCAGGCTGGCGGCGATCATCAATTCGAGACTACGCTCAGCCAGGACCGCATCTGAATATTTCCAGTTCATCACCTCGCCCTGCTCGGTAATCTTGAGCTCGCCACTGAATGCGCGTGCTGGCTGTGCAACTATCGCGTGATGCGTCGGGCCGCCCCCGCGTCCGACCGTTCCGCCGCGCCCGTGAAAGAGCGTTAACTTCACCCCGCATTCCTGAGCAACCAGTTGCAAGGCGCGATGGGCCTTGAAAATCTCCCAGGTGCTGGTCAGCATTCCGCCGTCCTTGTTTGAATCTGAATAACCAAGCATCACCTCTTGTTGCCTGCCCCATGAGTCAAGCAGCGGTACATAGTCCGCACTGGTCCAGAGAGCGCGACAAATGGCCGGGCAGTTGCGCAAGTCCTCGATCGATTCGAAAAGGGGCACCGGCATTAAACCCGGATCGGCCCCATCGTTCGGCGCTGCCACGCGCACGCCGCTCAACTCGGAGAGCCAAATCAATGACAGAATGTCGCCCACCGAGCGCGCCCCGCTGATTACGTAACTCCGAATCGCCTGGGGTGGAAATGTCCGCTTAAGCTCGCTCACCATGCGGAGGGAGTCGAGCAGGCTCGCGGTTCCGCTTGAAGGGGGATCCGGCAAGCTGAGCGTTCGCACATCACCTGCGCGGGTTTCTTTCAGCGCCACAATTCGAGAAATCTCTTCGCAAGCAAGGATGTGTACGCGCGAGTGTTGCCGCATATCGAGCGTATGCAGATGGAAGCCGAACGTCTCAACCTGTCGCAGCAACGGATCAAGTAGCGAGCGAGCCAAACGCTCGCCGCCATTTTCCGCGAGGCTTTCGCGCACAACACGTAAATCCACGGCAAACTCATCGGCGCTCCGGTACGCATTGCTGTTCGCCGGCTCGGACCGGTTACTGGATAACCGTGCCAGAACATAGTCGAGGTACTGTCGATAGACCTCTTTAGGCGAGTGTCTTTGCGGCTTGAGGCCAGGGGAAATGTCCCTGGCGCAATCCTCCAGCGAGTGCAGCAGTGCCTCCGAGATCCCAGCCTGAAGCACCGAAGGACTCAGACGCCAAATTAAATCGTCGATCTTCTTAAGGTAGTAATCGAGGATGGTTCTTCGGGCCATATGCAAAGCATCCCGCGTGCACTCCGGCGTGACGTATGGATTGCCGTCACGGTCTCCACCTATCCAGGAACCAAAGCGAAAAAGGCGCGGTAACTCGTGCCCCCACACCTCGCTTCCGTAGGCTTCGCGAAAATCATCAGCCAGTTCTTCATAGACGTTTGGCAGCGTTTCAAACAACACGCTGGGATAGTAGTCGAGTCCCATCTTGATCTCGTCACGAACGGTCGGGCGACGGCGGCGCACCTCATCAGTCTGCCACAGGGCCGTAATCTCCGCGGCGATTGCCTGCTCGCGTTTTTCGGCGTCCTTCGCGGTCAGAGGCAGACGATCCAAGTGCTCGAGTTCCTCGGCAATGCGTTGTCTCTTGAAGAGCACCGTGCGCCGCGCGACCTCTGTGGGATGGGCCGTGAAGACTACGGTAACTTCTACTTGTCGCAACCATCGCAAGACCTGCTGCTCGGTGATGCCCGCGGCTCGCATTCGGCGTAGCGTACCGAGGAATGTCCCCGGCTGAGCCTGTCGCTCGAGGGAAACCTGCGCCGCGCGCCGCCGGCGTTTGCGATGACTTGTCTCAGCGAGGTTCGTCAACTCGAAGTAGATGGCAAAGGCTTTTGCCATCTGATGCGCGTCACTAATGTTGAGACCGTTGACAATCCGCTGGGCGCGATTCATCAACTGGTCTTCATCGACGAGCTCTTTGTCAGAAGACTCGCGCTGCGCGCGCGCCTCGCGGTGTTCGATTAGCAACAATCTCAGCTCCTCGACCGCGGTGAAGAATTCGATTCCGACTTGTTCTTTCAGCACCTCTCCGAGCAGACGACCTAGCGAGCGGACGTCGCGACGTAGCGGTGCTTCCTTCAGATCGCCGGCGTGGCTTACCAGCTCAGCCAGCCTCGCTGCCTGATCATTAACTTTCCAGAGTGGTTCCCTTCCCGACATCCCTTCATTCCTCAATTCTAGAAATCAATAACATAATACGATGACTTGATGATATCGCGAGCGAGCAATTGTGCGAGTTAACAACGACGCGGAATGCAATCGGGGTCGACATAACTGGGCCGGCCTTTTCAAGGGCTGATCGTAATTCTCCTCAATCGGTGCCCTGGTCTTCTCGCTTTCCTCGGCAACAAGCAGGTTAAAACTAGATGGGGCTAAGATGGTGGCGGGACGTCTTTGTACGAAGCCAGCCGAAGCGATATCTTGACAAACCGCTAGGCCGATAAATACTGGCTCGTATCGTTTCGTAAGACTAGGTGATGCCGTCTCCAACGTTCTTAAAATTCGGTGCCTGAATCCTCGACTTACGCTCTCGGTTGACGAATCAGAACTACAAAGAGTTGGTGAGAAAACGCCGTAGTTTCGTAGTTTTCATCACTCTTTCCTTTTATGTGGTTTCGCTCGAGTACCGGCGGGCGCTTTCCTCTTCAATTTGCTCTGATTGTAATCAACGTCGGCACGGACGAGATGTTTTAGAGCACGCTCGTTAATCTTATCGCCCTCGAAACAATCGATCGCTCGCCACACGTTGCCTTCGAGGACCGCGTTGAAGAGCTTGTCAGGATCTGGGAGGCTCGCCCCGTGGGAAAAGGTAAGCTTCACCTTACCCTTGTGGGCGTTGGCGACCGCGATCATTCCGTCGCGGGACCACGCTGGGCTTCCCATCCACTTCCATTCCTCGATTATCTCCCGGTCGGTCTCAAGGATGGTCTTGCGGATGCTGGCGAACGTCTTGCCACGCCAGTCTGTGAGTTCTGCGATCAGCTCGTCAATACGTTCCGATGGATTCATTGGATGTTCATGCCTCGAATTCTTGTCCCGTTTTCATGCCCACACCTTCATCGGCCAGGCCAGGTAGCTCGGTTAATAGCGTTAATTAGCGTCCCAGTTGGGTGAGCTGAATGAAGTTGCCGCAGGTGTCGTTCAGCATCGCAATGGTCGAACCGGTCACGTCGGTGGGCGGCATCGTGAACTCGGCGCCGCGGGCCTTGATCCGCTCGTAGTCGCCCTTGACGTCGTCGGTGTAGAACATGGCCGCTGGCTGGCCCTGTTGAAACATCGCCTGCTGAAACGCTTTGGCTGCGGGGTTGTCGTTCAGCGCCAGCTGCAGATTAGCGCCGTCCGGCTCCTCGGGCGAAGCGACGGTCAGCCAGCGATATGGGCCCTGACTGAAATCGGCCTTCTTGGCAAAACCCAGTACCTCCGTATAGAAGCGCAGGGCCTTGTCCTGGTCGTCCACGTATAAAGTGGTCAGTTTGATTTTCATTTCGTATCGCTCCTCTCGTCATATGTTTCTGAAACCAATCGTGTCAGTCGTCGAGGACCGACAAATCGAGCTGCTGGAGACGATCGCGATCGCTGATGATCTCAGCCCGTACAATCCTTCCGTTCGCGAAGGTGAAGCTGAGCGCGCGCGATAGCCTACCGCCGGGCGCGTACACCAATCCCACTGCTCGATTGACGACCGCGGGATGCACGAATCGCGCGAACCGCGAAAATGCTGCCGTTGCTCCCCGCGCCCAATTTGCTGCCCCGCGGAATTCCCGAGGCGCGCCCGGAACTCCAGGCACGGCATCCATCCGCACCACCACATCGGGATCGAGCACTGCGAGCATTCCCTCGAAATCACCCGCGCGCAACGCGGCAAGGAAAGCATCAACGACAACTCGCTGGCTCTGGAGATCGGAATTGGATGTTATCTCGCCTCCGCGCACTCGTCTGCGGGCGCGACTGGCAAGCTGCCTCGCCGCGTCTGGTGTGCGATCCACGATCGGGGCAATCTCGTCGAACCGTAAATCGAACACATCGTGTAGCACAAACGCGACACGTTCGGCTGGTGAAAGCGTCTCAAGCACCACCAGCAACGCGACGCCAACCGAATCAGCCAGCAACGCTTCCTGTTCAGGATCACTCTTAGTGTCGGCAATCGGCTCGACGACTTCTGCATCGAGAGCTTCCTCGGGTCGCGACCGCCGTGAACGCAGCATGTCCAAACACACCCGCGAGACAACTGTTGTGAGCCAGCCGCCAAGGTTGGCAACCTCACTGGGGTTAGAGCTGTTCAGTCGCAGCCATGCTTCCTGCACCGCATCATCAGCTTCACTTGCGGAGCCAAGCATGCGATAGGCTACCGCGCGCAGATGACTTCTGTGCGACTCAAACAGCTTTGTCAGATCTCTAGGTTCGCTCAAAATACTTCCTCAGCATGTCTACAAAATCGGGCCCTCAAGGCGACGACTTGGCGAACGTAGCGCCCAGGAAGCGACCGTGAGCGCGGTTAAGACAAGGTCAACGATCACGTGCCACGCCGCACTGCCAACAGACACACCCGTAGCAGCCGCACCGGTCATGTTAAAGAAAATGCCGGCATACGCTCATTCTTTGAGCCTTGGGTAACCCGGCGCCAATATGGCAATGGCTCCAAGTACCTTCCAGAATCCGATAATCGTCACGAAATATACCGGATATCCAAGACGAACGAGTCCCTCGACATTTCCCGGCAATCGCGCCAGCTCGGCTGCGCCACCCGAACCGATGCAGAACGCAACGATTCCCGTGAGCACCCAATAGCTAATTGACTTCAGTTTCATGGTATTTTCCTTCTCCTTGTGACGCCTCTTTCCTGCCGTCACATTCTTTCGTTGCAGTCCGTCATAGTAGTGACGAGGGAAACCTGGCAAATGTGACAGAGTGGAGGAAAAACAATCATGCAAGCAAGAATGAATAATCCCGCTATCGTCTTTCCCGACGCCATGAAAGCGCTGCTCGCGCTCAACACAGTTACCGAAAAGAGCGGCGTACCGTCCACAAAGTTGGGGCTGGTTCACTTGCGAGCTAGTCAGATCAATGGCTGTAGTGTCTGCGTTGATATGGGTTGGCGCACGCTCAAGCAAGCAGGCGAAACAGACGAGCGCATCTTCGCAGTGGCCGCTTGGCGGGATGCGCCCTACTTCAGCGATGCCGAGCGAGCCGCGCTAGCGGGCGGACGACCAGCGAATCTTCTTTTTCGATTCAGCCATTAGCCTTCATCTGCGCGCACAGGCATTTAAGTTCTGGCGCTTCATTCCTCGTTCGGGTTGACCTGTCCTATATCATGAGTAAGCCCCGTCTCATTCCTTGGGTGACGGCCTCCGTGCGGCTTGACACGTCGAGCTTCCCGAGAATTGAGGAGACGTGAAACTTAACGGTGTGCTCTGATATTTGTAGTCGCCAGGCGATCTCTTTATTGCTCAAACCTTCTGCCATCAGGTCGAGTATTTGTCGCTCGCGCGGCGTGAGGGTCTCGGTCAACGGTTCGCGATCCAAAGCGGTACTCTCATGATTCACTTCCTGCGTCAGCGGCGTCTCTTCAAAAATCTCGAATGCATCACGAGGCAAAACGACAAGTCCTGCGAGCGCCCCTTCAACGGCCGCAATGATTTCTTCGCCCGTCGCCGTGTTCGGTAAGACTGCGGACACGCCGGAACGCAACAGACTGGCAACTGATTTCTGCTGCCAGTTAGGTATGAGTGCGACCACGGCGGGACCGGAAGTCTCAGTGCCTTCTGTTGTCGTTGCTAGCCCGACGATTTCGTCACTCGAACTCTCGCCGAGTTCGGCAATGATTAGGTCAGCCGGTCTCTCTGCAAGTTCGATCTCATGTTGCGCTTCTCGCGCAGTTCGGAAACTTCCCAAAACCTCGAAGCGCTCGTCTGCGCCGATCAGTGCAGCAAGTCCGGCGCGCACTACCGCTGAGGCGGCGACGATTTGAACAGTAATTGTCCCCTCATCGGCGCCACCTTGGTCGCTTCCATCTATGCCCAGGCTCGTCGTAGTCACTTGCCTTTTCCCCAGGTCGTTCAGCTAGCGTCAAAGTTATCTCATGCTGCTGGCCGCCGCGCAGAATTGTAGCCCTGATTGTTTGCCCGATCCGGCTTCGGCTCAGCACTGTCTGTACATCGTACGTATCGGCAACCGGTGCGCCTTCGAGCGTCACTAACACGTCGCCGAGCGTCATTCCAGCGCGGCCCGCGGGCGCTTCCGCTTCAACCGAGAGTATTAGCAGCGCGCTCTCGTTCGGCAAATTGAGATTGCTCCGCAATTCAGCGGGTAGCGCTACAGGTTGCATGCTGACTCCTAAATAAGGACGCGCGATGCGACCGTGCTCCAGCAAAGTATCAACGACATAGTTGACGGTGGACGCCGGAATCGTCAATCCCGCTCCACGCGCCAACCCGGTTGTGTTGATACCAATCACTCTTCCTTCTACATCTATGAGCGCACCGCCGGAGAAGCCGATGAAGATGGAAATGTCGGGTCGAATTAAGCGATCTATTTCTCCACCGCGCCAGGTGCGCCACTTATCGCCCAGCGCGCTGATGATGCCGAAACTCGCGGTCACACCCGGCTCCCGGTGAATTCGCCCAACGGCGAGTGTTAGGTTGCCAACTTCTAGTTCGTTGTGGCTTGCGGTTGGTACTGGACCGATACCGAGCGCCTGATCAGTTTCTACGCGAAGAACCGCCAGGTCTCTGCTGGGATCACGTCCCACAAGGCTTGCCGGAAGCCGTCGTCCGTCTCCGAGCGAGACCGTAATCTCCTCGTCACGTCGGACCGTGTGGTTGGTCGAAACGATCACACCATCTCTCCAAACTATGCCACTAGTCGCCACGCGCGGACGTGCGTCGATGGCGACGACGACCGGACTGACCCGTTCCACTGCCTTTGCCAAACTCTGAGAGAACACCAGCAAAGGATTGGGTGCGTTTGCTTCTGTCATGAATCCTCCTTGAATTACCCGTAAGTTTGTCGGGTCTTTCGATCTCCGGAAGATTGCCACGATGGCTGGAACTTCGCATCAGCCGATTGGGTAGGCGAAAGTCGGAATATCGACTAGGCAGAAACCATCATAGGTGTCCTAAAATCCGTTGTGAGTGTCATCTCTAGAGGCTGACAGTTGCACACAGAGAACTTGCGGGGGACGGTTCTAAGGTTTCTCTAACCTTTTTAAAACTGAGTTTCAGAATTACTTAGCGAAGTGGAGCGGGCGACGGGAATCGAACCCGTATTACCAGCTTGGGAATTAAAATTAACGCTCCTTTATTTTCAATACTTACAAAACCGCTCAGGAAAAATCAACTTGCATGCACTGCATACCGTGCATGCGGTGCCTGATTTGCGTATCGCTGGGGGACGTTTGGGGGACGGTTTCCATCACACATAGCTCTTCACCCACCGCAGATTTGAGCCTTACTGTTTTTGACCCCGAAGCGAGCCAGTATTCGAGATCTGTGATTATCTGTGATGACAAATTATCTACATGCGAAGACCCATACCGTCTAAAATTGCATAAACGTCAGGCGGGTTCCGGCAAATTCATATTTGTTCACGGACGAGCGCGCGGCGAATGAAGCGCATCGCACCGCGTGCATGGTCGCACCGATATAAGTGACTTCGGCAGCGGCTACGTGAGCCTCTATTCAAAAATCCCAATGAAGCGTTACTCCGTAGTAACGCGCGCGCCGGTCATACTGAGGAGCGATGAGTGGCAACAGCTTCCATTGCTTTGCTGGCGTCTTCTGGCTGGCTTGGTTAGACAGACTTGGATCGTGATGCGTGCGATATACGTAGCGACCGATGCCGTAGCCGATCGCGCTCCCGACCAACACGTCAGATAGGAAGTGGTTGCGCCCTGTGAAGCGGGCCATACTCGCGGCGGTTGCCAATCCGTAAGCGCTAATCTGCACCAGCCGCTTATCTCGGTATTCGTTTGCCACGACCGTCGCTAGTGACCAGGCCGCTGTCGTGTGACCGGATGGAAAAGAGAGTCCGCCTTCAAAGAAATCACCAGGCTCTGGCGCGCGGGGGCGGCGCCGTTGGGTGGCATGCTTGATCGCAAATGCAACGATGCCACCATCAATCAGTGCTTCTCCGCCGAGCAATCCCGTTTCGCGGGCGCGCGCATTGTGCGTCGCCCTCCCTATGAGATAAAAAGCGCCTGCGATGCTGCTCGCTCCGCCTGCGGAGCCCAGATAGGCAACATCTCGACTGATATTTAGGCGAAGTCGATCATTATGAAGCGCGCCAGCCGTGCGTCGGTCAGTGGTAATCAGAGCAGCCGTGGAAAGTCCGAGCGGCACCAACAATTTTGCGTCATCGCCCTCAAGATGCAACGGTGAAGTCCAGATGGCGCGCTGGTCACGCAGGATGTTCTTTAAGAACTTCCGTTCAAGCGATGGTGAAGGCGATGGCTCTGGTATGGGTGTCGGCGTTTGAGCGGACGCACTCGACATGCCGGCGATGATGATGACAAGCAGGACTGCGCCACGTTCTACGTTGCGGCATATTCTTGTGACGTTTGATTTCATAACACTTGACTCCAGCACTTTAACTCACACGTCGGGACCTGGGTTGGATGGTGAATAACTGATTGCTCACGCGGCTTTCTTTTGATTCACTAATCCGTAGCATCTCTAAACATCTTCATCCTCCTAATGATGAGATAGACAATAGAAGCGGCCACAATTGCCATGAGCATACTGCCTACTATGTCTATAGGATGATGGACGCCGGCATGCACGCGCGCGGCGCCGACCAAGATTGTAAGCACCCAGAGGAGAAGACTCAGGTACTTGCTGCTTGGAAAAATGATCGCGGCTGTCGCAGCGCTCCAGAGAACATGATCCGACGGGAAGCCGTTACTTGGCTTGTGAGAAATTAAAGGCGCGAAATGCTCCACGACGAAGGGTCGCGGGTCATAATAAAGAGCACCACCGAGTATTGAGACGATGTAGACGAGGGGCAATACCAGAGCAGCAAAAATGAGCATGCGCTTCTGCTCACCCCTCG
>Ga0137390_10006359_pt1 | contig 10059 bp, 5 predicted proteins | sample 15con2h24AmetaG_FD_104937 | JGI IMG/M metagenome (GOLD analysis project Ga0137390, IMG submission 104937) | Vadose zone soil microbial communities from Angelo Coast Range Reserve, California, USA - 15con2h2.4A metaG | ecosystem: Environmental > Terrestrial > Soil > Vadose zone > Saprolite... | reverse complement strand
GGCATGTCGTAATTCGAACGCCACAATGCCCCCGCATCCGCAAATCCCAGCTCCCGCGATCCTTTATTTCCGAGTTCCACCATTCGCGCGTAGCGCTGCCGCATCGGCGCGCCCACCGTATGCCAGCCAATCCAAGCGCGCTTTAGCTCCTCAATATCGCGGCTGGTCGCCATCAATTTGCCGACCGCCGTCACGTCCATGCATTTCGCAGCGTCGTTGCTGGGACACCACTTCCCTTTTCCGTAGTCACCGTCCAGCGAAGCCAGCACCTGCGCCAGTTCCCTCTGCTCTTTCGGGTCCGCGGGCGCGGGAAACCCTGAGGCCAGCTTCAACAGCAGCATTTTTCGCACCATCTCCGGTGGCAGCGCAACCTTGTCAAATTCGTGCGCCTTCTTGGACATCTCCGCGCTAAAAGTGTTCAGCTCCTGGTTGGCTTCCGCGGCGATCTGCTCCGTATCATCGGTAATAAAGTTCTCTTCCACCCACGACGCTCTCTGCGCCTTATTCGTCAGATCGAAGTAGCGGCTTTCCACCTCTTCCAGAAACTTCTTCGCGCTGGCCACCGTCGGAGGGTTTTTCCTTTCCGGCAGTTTCGCCCCCTGCGGATTCTGCGCCGCAGTGGAACCTGCCAATGTCAACCCTCCTAGCGTGCATGCAGCCACGCGTAGCCAGTCCATTCCTCGCCCCTTCATGCGCCCGCCTTTTGCGTTCTTCCGACGACTTCCTTCAACACCACCAGCGCCCGCTCGATCCCCGCACGGTCCACATCGCAGTGCGTAACAAACCGCACCGAATACAGCCCTGTATCCTGCGCCCAAACCCCGTGCGGATGCAGCGCGTCGCACAACTCCACCGCCGTTTTCCCGGTCTTCGTGCAATCAAAAATGACGATGTTCGAGCGAACTTTTGTGGGATCGATGCTCAGCCCGGGGATTTCCGCAATGCCTTCCCCCAGTCGCTTGGCATTTTCCTGATCGACGTGCAAAAGCGCTGGCGACTTTTCCAGCGCAATCAACCCCGCCGCCGCAATTACGCCCGCCTGCCGCATCCCCCCGCCAAACATTTTCCGGTAAACCCGCCCCTTCTCAATCAATGCCTTCGTGCCCGCAATCATCGACCCCACGGGTGCTCCCAATCCCTTCGACAAACAGAACATCACCGAATCGACTTTCCGCGTCATCACCGCTACGTGGTCTCCCAGCGCTGTCGCCGCATTAAAAATCCGCGCTCCATCCAAATGCACCTTCAACCCCAGCTTATGCGCGTGCTCGCAGATTTCATCCACCTGCGCCGTCGGATATACCGTTCCCCCCGCCATGTTGTTCGTATTTTCCAAGCACACCAGCGCCGTCTGCGAATCGTAATAAATCTTCGGCCGGATCACCGCCTCGATTTGCTTCCAGCTCAGAACCCCGTCTTCCCCGCGAGCCACCCGCGGCATGCAGCCCGCAATCGCCGACATCGAAGCCATCTCGTACAGATTCACGTGCGAGCGTTCCTCGCAAATCACTTCGTCCCCATGATGCGTCCACACCTTGATACAAATAAGATTCCCCATGCACCCCGTGGGAACAAACAGCGCCGCCTCTTTCCCGAAAATCTCCGCTGCCCGTTTCTCCAGCCGGTTTACTGTCGGGTCTTCTCCGTACACGTCATCCCCAACCTCCGCTTCCGCCATCGCCCGCCGCATCTCTGCCGTCGGCCGCGTCACCGTGTCGCTCCGCAGGTCCACCACTCCCTCTGGAATCTTACCTGCCTCCACGACTTGGTCCGGATCGACCCTCTGATTTCCCTTCGCCACCGTGTAACTCATGTTCTTCTTCTCTCTTTTTCTTTTCTTCTCTGTGACCTCTGTGCTCCGACCTCAGTGCCCTCTGTGTTAAAGCACTTCTAACCAAACTCCACTTGCACCCGCCGAGTCTCACCTCATCAACTCCACAAACACCTCGTTCGACACACTCAGCTTCTCCGGAGCCAGCCTCACAACACTGCCATCCCTTTTCACCAAACCCGCCAAAGCCAGCGGATCAAATCGCCCCGCCAACGCAACCCCATACATCCGCTCGATTCGAGCGACATCAATTCCATCGAGTTGCCGTAAGCCAAGAAACAATTCCTCTTCCAGTGCGCTCTCCGCCGTCAACGTTTCGTGCTGCTCCACCGGCAACCGTCCGCTCTGCACCGCAGTTACGTAAGCCGCCGCGTCATGCGCGTTCGCCCATCGCTCCGCCCCAGAAAACGAATGCGCCCCTGCCCCAAATCCCAGGTACGGTTCCCGCCGCCAGTATTTCAAATTGTGCTTCGACTCATATCCGGGCTTAGCCCAATTCGAAATCTCGTAGTGATGATACCCCGCTGCCCCCAGCGACTCTTGCGCCATCTCGTAAAACTCCGCCATCTCATCTTCGCTAGGCACCGCCCCCGCGCTGTATTTGCCGCCACCCTGCAGCAACTCCTTACCAAGACGACTCCCCTCGTCGATCTCCAGCAAATAAACCGAAACATGCTCGGGCGCCAGCGCCGCCAGCGCCGCCAACTCCTCCAACGATTGCCGCCAGCTCTCCTTCGTCTGGTGCGGCAACCCCGCAATCAAATCAAAGCTGATGTTCCGTATCCCCGCCTCGCGCAGAATCGGGACCGCCCGGTAAATATCCGCCCGCCGGTGCATCCTCCCCGCCGCCACCAACTCCTTATCCACAAACGATTGCAACCCAAAACTAACCCTGTTTATCCCCGCCTGCACCCAAGCCGCCGCCTTTTCCGCTTCGATCGTCTCCGGGTCCGCCTCCAGCGTCACCTCTTGGGAGTGCGGTGGCTCGCTTGCCCTGAGCCCCGAAGGGCCACGGCTTTTCTGACCGCCACAATCCTCCCCTTCGCCATTCCCATTGAACGCCTCCCGAACCGCATCCAAAATGCTCTGAAGATGCGCCGGATCCAACAGGCTCGGCGTCCCGCCTCCTATGTAAACCGTGTCCACTACGGCTTCGTGGCACAGCCATTCCTGGCTGTGCGCTTTCTCTAGAATGGCTGCACCACAGCCTACCCCAGCTGTTCTGAGCAACTCCCGATGCCCCCGAATCTCCCCGCAAACCGCCTCAACATAAGGCGCAAACCGGCTGCTAGCTACCACTCCCGTATGAAAATTACAATACGTACACTTCGTCTGGCAGAACGGCACCTGCACGTAAATCCCGAGCTTCCTCATAACCCAAAAACTCTAGCACACCCCGCCAGAAAACCTCTCGGGCTATGCGCGTCAATTCTAGGGATCAATGCCAACCCAGTCTTTGGGAGGGTGCTTCAGCGCGGAATGCAAATCCCGGCGGATTCAGCTGGCACAAGTCCGCCGGTCCGTTTTCACATGCAACGTCTGCGTGAGTCCTCCCGCTGTCTTTGTAGTGGCGGCCTTCAGGCCGTCATCTTGGTTTGGGGCCTACGGGAGCTGCACGATGAAGTGATGGCCGATCTTTTTTCCACTCGAGAGTTTTTGTAATTCGCCGAGTCCGCCCGCGCCCCAGCGGGCCAGAAACGGCAGCAGACACAATTCCCGCTCTTGCAGCACCTTATGCGGATTCAGCAGCGACTCCAGGTGCTGCTCGTGTGCGGCGACCAAGCCCGCTTTTTGATCGAGCGCCATGCCTGCCTTGCGCCGCAGTTTGTCGAGGTGAAATTCGATGCCCTCTCTCGTTTTTTCGACGGTGTTATTCAGTGTGGGGTCCAGAGCTTCGATTTTTTCTCCCAGCTTCGTCAGCATTTCGCCAATCTGCTTCTGGTCGCGCTCGAAATCCTTCGCCAGCGATCCCGTCACAGACTGTTTCTCCATCTTGTGGCGCAAATCCTGCGAACCTGCCCACACTTCCTCGGCCTCGAGTTCATACTTTCGTAGTAGTTTGCCGGCTTTTGCGTCGATCAGAGTGAAACCCGCTCGCGGCAGGACCACCGGCATGCGTCCCAGCAGCTGCCGGTATACCACCTCGGCTTGCGCCAAATACGCAATTTCCGTGGGTCCAGCTATCGAAGCCACCGTGGGCAACAAATAATCCTGCACCACGGGCCGCAGGAGCGCGTTGGGGCTGAAATTCTCCGGCTCCCGATGTGTCAGGTGCACCAGCGCTTCTCGCGGCCAGGATTTGTCGCCTGCCTGGAACTCTTGACTGCTCGCAGTGATGGCTTGCCGCGACCCGTCTTTGAGGGAGAACAGCAACGTGCTCTTGGAGGTTACTTTGACGGTCGCCTCGAACCCGGCCTGTTCCAATTCTTTTCCGCGCTGCAGCAGCTTTTCGTTCAAGGAATCGCGCTCCGCGAGCGCATGTTGGTAAAGCGGCGCCGCAACCTTGTGCAGTCCGCTATCGAGCGGGTCCATCAGGATTAACCCTTGCTGGGCAAACAGACGCGCAAATAATTTGCCGAACGCACTGCCGTAAGTTTCCTCGGCGCGGTAACTCTCGAGCAGGTATTGCGCGAGCAGATCGCTGGCCTGGTTCGCCAGCATTTCCGCCGCTGCCTCTACTAGCGACTCGATCTGGGCGCCAAGCGGAATCCTTCCCACCGGCCGTCCCATTTCTGTGGCAGCAGGCAGCTCAAAACGTACCAGCTTCCCCTGGTCGAACCACGTCGAGTGACGTACTTCGTCAAGATCGTGGTCCTCGGTGGCCATCCAAAAAACTGGCACCGCGGGAATTCCGTCCTGCGACAGCTCCTTAGCGATCTGGACAGCCGTAAGTGCCTTGTAAATGGAATAAGCCGGTCCGCTGAACAGCCCCACCTGCTGCCCGGAAACGACGGCGACCGCGCCCTTTTCCAGACGGTCCAAATTGGACAGCGTTTCCGCTCCTGCCCCGAGAGCGATGTTTTGACGGCGCAGAATAGAAGCTACTTCTACCCGCCGATCTTCAGGATATTCCAGCTTCCGGGCCACACGCGTCACCGCCGCCATAGCCGGCGGATGAGCGTAGAAGGACTTCACCTTTTCAAAGTGATCCAAATACTCCAGAAACAGTTTAGGTTGATGGGGAAGCTGGCGGAGGGGGAGGACACGGCAATCCATGAGTTGTTAGATGAACCTCGCACGAAAACGTCTCATCAAATTTGCGGTAAGTCATTGTGACTGCCGGGCTCGTGTGTTATTTTCAGTGTAACACGTCCTCTGAAGGTACCTATGCCGAAACGGCTTCGCGCATTTCTCTGGCTCCTTTTGGCTCAGAGTGCCACGCCTCTCTTTGCGCAAAGCCAAGCTCCGCAACCGACCAGCGCCCAGGCGCCCGCCGTTATTCGGTCAACAACACGGCTCGTTCAGATCAACGCCATTGTTCACAATAAGAAAGGCGCCCCCGTCCCAGGCCTGAAGAAAGAGGATTTTACGATCCTCGACCAAGGGCAAGAACAACAGGTCGCCATCTTCTCCGCCAACGCCGCGGCGCCGGCAGCTCCCTCCCCGGCCACAATTCTTCCCCCGAACGTATTCTCCAACCGCTTCGACCAAGGCGGGCAGGCCCCGGGATGCGTGACCGTCATCCTCTTTGACGCGCTGAATACGGAATTTACGGACCAGGCTTACGCCCGCCAGCAGGTGGTTAAATTCCTCCGCCAGCTTAAGCCAGAGGATCACGTAGCAATCTATCTGCTGACGACAAAGCTCACCATCCTGAACGAATTCACTCAGGATTCCAGTGCTTTATTGCGCGCCATCGACAGATTCGAAGGATACACTTCGGCGCCACTCAGTGCTTCCAACCCCGAGCCTCTCGATCCGAGGATTCCTGAGGCAAACAGATCAGTCCCGGATGGGTTCGCTTCCGAATTGAGGGCATTTCTGGATGGTGCGAGCGGACGATTCAGCGATTTTGCCAATATCAACCGCGCCGAAACGACGGTCAGCGCGATCGAAGGGATTGCAAACCACGTGGCCTACGTACCCGGCAGGAAGAGCCTTGTCTGGGTCTCGGGCAGCTTCCCCTTCACCATCGGGTATGATGCAGATTCCCTGTTCGACATAGGTCGCGAGCATCGCTCCTTCGGCGACATACTTGAACATGCTGCTCGCGCTTTAAACCAAGCCAACATGGCTATTTACCCGGTCGACGCCCGCGGCCTGATGGGATCCGCTCTATACAGCCCCGGCAATGCCCGCGGATTCAATCCGGCGGTTTCGCCACGCATCCGGAATCTGGGACCGGATCAGGGCAATTTTGACACCATGATCACGCTCGCCGACCGCACCGGAGGAAAGGCTTTTTACAACACCAATGACATCGAAGGAGCCGTGCAGCGGGCGATCACCGACGGCCAATTCACTTACACCCTGGGCTTTTATCCAACTCATGGTAGATGGGATGGCAAATTCCATGAGCTGAAAGTGCATGTGAATCAGAAGGGGCTGACGCTCCGCCATCGCAAAGGATATTTCGCTGCGCCCGATCCGCCCAGCGGTGTCTCTGAAAACCAAGCAGCTCTCGACGCCGCGGTCTGGAGCCCGGTCGAATGGACAAACCTCGATCTGCAGGTAACGTTGAAGGCGTTTCAATCCTCGTCTCGTACCATTGAGCTTCAAATCGGATTGGATACGCGCGAACTCTTGCTGGAGTCAAAGGATGGCCGCTGGACTGGAAAGGTGTACGTACTCCTTAGCCAGTTGGGGGAGGGTAACGCGCGCATTAGCGGTGAGCAGGAAACGTTTGATCTAAACCTGAAACCGGACACTTACGAGAAGTTTTTAAAGATGGGTACGAAGTTCACAGGCCAGCTGACCCTGTCACCGGATATCGTAAATCTCCGAGTCATTGCTCAAGATGCTTCCTCGGGTTCTATTGGAACTTTGACCATTCCGATCAAGAAAATCCTTTCGGCAAGTAGCGCACCGGGCGGCAACCGACCGGCTACTCAGAAACCATAGAACGGGAAATAAAAATTAAGCAGCGCTCAGGCGCGAGCCGTGGCCGGTTCCAGAGTCGCAAGGAACTCGGTAAGGCGTTTCTTTTGTTCGTGGTGCAAGGGGAGAAGCGGGGGACGCGGGATGCCGCCACGATAGCCACGCTGATCCATGGCGTACTTTACGCCGGCAATGCCCAGTTCGGATACTATCAGCTTTGAGGCGCGGACCAGGATGGCTTGCAGTTCTCGTGCCTTTTCGTGGTGACCTTGCCGGAATAATTCGAACAGGGCCACGCACTTTTCCGGAAGCGCACACGCCAGCGCCAGGATCGCACCACGCGCGCCAATCGCCATCGACGGATACACGCTGGCAGCGGAGCCGACCAGGATCTGAAACGCCGGCGGAGTTGCCGCTACAATTTCTGCGACGCCCTGCACATTTCCCGAGCTGTCCTTGATGCCGATGATGTTGGGATGCTCGGCGAGCGCGGCTGCTTCCGCGGCTCCCAGCGCGATGCCGGTGAATTGCGGAATTGAATAAAGCATCACTGGAATCGGAGATTCGTCAGCCACTCGCCGGAAATGCGTAATCAGCACTTCAGGTTTATAAGCAGGCTTGTAGTAGTACGGTGTCTTCACCAGCACGGCGTCATACCCAAACTCGGCCGCCCGTTTCGTGCGCTCAATTGTTTCCGCCGTCGACTCCGCGCCGGCGCCCGCAAGAAGCTTTTTCTCTTTTGCCGCCGATTCCTTTACCGTCGCAAGAATTCCGTTCATCTCTACTCGGGTGAGCAGCACCGCTTCTCCCGTTGAACCCAGCGCGACGTAGCCCGCAAGGTCGGTCTGGTTGTAACGCTGCACGTTGTGCTTCAGGTCGGGAAGAGAAACCGACCCGTCGTGGGCAAACGGCGTTGTGAGGGCGGCGAAAACTCCGGAAAAGTTCACGGTTCAATCTCCTGAGGCGGGCGCGCCGGAAGCGGCGGCTTGTCCGCGGTGCAAATCCTGTAGCGCGGCGACTTCGGTTCCTTGTTCGAGAAGCGCGCGAATTCCGCGCGCCGCCGCATGCGCCGCGGCAAGCGTGGTGATGCAAGGAATGTTGTAGCGGATCGCCGCGCGGCGGATCGATTTTTCGTCATAGAACGATTCGCGCCCCAAGGGGGTGTTGATCACCAGATCGATTTTCCCCGTTTTCACCAGATCCACAATGTTTGGGCGGCCTTCGTTTACTTTGAATACTGGTTCGGCTTCGATGCCGGCGGATTCCAGCGCAGCCGCAGTTCCGCGAGTGGCCAGCAGTCGAAAACCCAGCGACGAGAGCTCTTTTCCCAAGGTTGCCAGATGTTTCTTGTCACGGTCGTTTACGCTGAGGAAAACCGTGCCCTTGCGCGGCAGACGCTGCCCCGCGGCAAGCTGCGCCTTCGCGAACGCTAGTCCATAGGACGTTGAGATTCCCATGACCTCGCCGGTAGAGCGCATCTCGGGGCCGAGAATCGTATCGACGCCGCGAAACTTGTTGAAGGGAAACACCGGCGATTTCACCGAATAGAATTCGCGCACGGCAATTTCCGCCACGCCATTGTGCTGCACAACGGGCAAACTCATGGACGCCAGTTTCTTTCCGGTCATCAAGCGTGCGGCAACCTTCGCCAACGGCACTCCCGTCGCTTTGCTCACAAACGGGACAGTGCGCGAAGCGCGCGGATTCACTTCCAGCACAAACACGGTGTCGCGCTGAATCGCGTACTGCACATTCATCAACCCCACTACCTTCAACGCCAGAGCCAATCGTTTCGTATATTCGCGGATGGTATCGAGAATCGCGGGTGACAAGCTCACGGGTGGCAGAACGCAGGAAGAATCCCCGGAGTGCACCCCAGCTTCTTCGATATGCTCCATGATTCCGCCGATAACCACATCTTTTCCATCCGCGAGCGCGTCCACATCGATTTCCGTAGCTTCTTCTAGAAACTGATCGATCAGCACGGGCTTCGCAGGTCCCATCAAAGCTGCTTGCGCGACGTAATCCTGCACGGTATTCACGTCATACGCGATCACCATCGCGCGGCCACCAAGGACATAGCTCGGTCGAACAAGGACTGGCAATCCAATTTCCCCGGCGACGCGAGCAGCTTCCTCGGGCACTAGAGCGGTGGCGTTGCGCGGCTGGGGGATCTTCAGTTCGTCGAGCAAACGCCCAAATCGGCGGCGGTCTTCCGCCAAATCAATCGATTCCGGCGCCGTGCCAATGATCGGCACACCGTTGCGTTTTAACTCCAGCGCAAGATTCAGCGGGGTCTGACCGCCGAATTGAACGATTACTCCTTGCGGCTTCTCGCGTTCGACAATGGCCAGAACATCTTCCAGTGTGAGAGGTTCGAAATAGAGGCGGTCGGAAGTGTCGTAGTCCGTCGAAACAGTTTCGGGATTGCAATTCACCATGATGGTTTCGAAACCATCTTCGCGCAATGCGAAAGCGGCGTGACAGCAGCAATAATCGAATTCGATTCCCTGCCCGATGCGGTTCGGGCCGCTGCCCAGAATCATAACCTTGGGCCCCGCTTGGGCGTCCGATTCGTCCTCGTCTTCGTAGGTCGAATAAAGGTACGGCGTAAATGATTCAAATTCCGCCGCGCAGGTGTCCACGCGCTTGAAAACTGGAGTCACGCCGTAACGCGCGCGCTGCAAGCGCACGGAAGCGGAAGTGGTTCTCCAGATTTGCGCCAATTGTTCGTCGCTGGTTCCGTGGCGCTTCACCTCGCGCAACAGTTCTCTCGAAGCAGTCTCGACGGTCACAGCGGCCGCGCGCCGGTTCATCGCCGTGAGTTCTTCTATTTGCTGGATGAACCAGGGATCGATCTTCGTCAGCTCGCAAATTTCTTGTGCCGGCAACCCGCGGTCCATGGCGGTCAGCAGCCAATGGATGCGGTCGGGCCGCGGCGTCGCCAGCTTTTCGCGCAGCAGAGAATCCGGCGTTTCCGAGGGGGCGCGCCACGGAGTGCTCGGCTCAAGCGAGCGAATTCCCTTCTGAAGAGCTTCCTTAAAGGTCCGCCCAATGGCCATGACTTCGCCGACGGATTTCATTTGCGTCCCGAGAGTGCTGTCCGCGCCGGGAAACTTTTCGAATTGCCACTTGGGAATTTTCACCACGACATAATCGATCGTCGGCTCGAAGCAGGCAGGCGTTTTTTT
>Ga0137390_10006358_pt1 | contig 10060 bp, 18 predicted proteins | sample 15con2h24AmetaG_FD_104937 | JGI IMG/M metagenome (GOLD analysis project Ga0137390, IMG submission 104937) | Vadose zone soil microbial communities from Angelo Coast Range Reserve, California, USA - 15con2h2.4A metaG | ecosystem: Environmental > Terrestrial > Soil > Vadose zone > Saprolite... | reverse complement strand
GTTCGAGCCATACCTCGACATCGAAGAGGTGCTGGCGGACTGCCCGACCCTGGACGTGACGGCGCGGCTAATCTATCGCTACTGCAAGCTCTACTTGGCCGGCCAGAACCTCGCCAATGCTGACCGCGCGAGCATGGCGGCCAGTGTTGAGCTCCGGGCCCCCCTGCTCGACTATTCATTCGTCGAGTTCGTGGGCCGGATCCCCTCATCGCTGAAGGCGCAAGGCTTCCTCGGGTTCAAGCGCCTGTTCAAGGCAGCAATGGCGGACCGCCTTCCGCCGGAGATTCTTGCCCGTGGGAAGCAGGGCTTCACGGTGCCGCTCGGCTCCTGGTTCCGTGGTCCCCTCGCTGGCACACTTCACGGACATGCTGGCGCCCGATCGGGTGCGGGCCAGCGGCGTGTTTGACGGGGCCGCGGTCAGAGCGTTGGTGAGCCAGCATCTGAGCGGCGTACAAGATCACCGGGACATTCTCTGGTCGTTGCTCGTCTTCGAGAGCTGGCGGACCCATCACCTCGGAACCGGTTGACGGGATCCATGGCAACGGCGCTCCGACGAGGCCTCGAAGCACAGTTCCGCGAGTGTCGGGAGGTGGCCGGATCCATGGGCAATGCCCATGAGCAAAAATCTCGCCGCCTTCTGAACCTTTCCAGTCCACTCGACGGGAGCCTGCGCGGCCCCGTACGGCGCCACTAACCCTAGTTGTTAGGCCATCACGTCGAAACTGAACTTACGCAGCGTCCTCGATTAAGCCAGACGGCACCAAACGGCACCTGGCGAGGTGCGCCTCCGGCCCTACGCTGCCGATTACCCAAGGGGGAGGCCGACGAGATGGAGGCCGACAAGCCGGCAGACGGGCCGGCAGAGCTATCGCTCATCGAGAAGTGCGCCGTGGATGCCCTCCTGGCCGCCCGGGCTCGCTTCGCTGACCTGTTCCCATTCGAGGCTGAAGCCACCGCAGCGTTTGCCAGGGCGCTCCAGAGCATGTCGTGGAAGGTCGTCGGGGACATTCACGAGATTGCGAACGCCCCGCCGTCGAGCGTCGAAGCGGAAGAGCGGATTCGCCGGACGTTCGTGACGGCTGAGGATGGTCTTCTTGCTCGACCAGGTCTCGACGCCGATGCTTTTCGCGCGTACCTCGCTGGCGAGGGTGGCGAAGAGGACGAGGTGAGCCAGTAATACCCGTGGGGCAGGTTCAAACGAAAGCCAGGGCGTAAAGACAAGGAGCTCACTCATGAAAGGTTCAACCATGACCGTCGCGCTCGTCATGGTGCGTCGGACTGCTGACTGGCTGCGTTCTAGGCATCGCCATACAAGCCTTGGGATAGATGCTGCGATGGGGAACACGGCATTGGAGGGAGAGGACGTGTGCAAGATTTGTGGGGAGACGGAGACAACCGAGCGCGCGTACCAGTTCGGCTCGGTGACGTACACCATGAAGCACTTCGTTTGCAAGCATCCGAGAGCGGAGAAGCCGTGAAGCGAACTAGCCTCAAGGCCGTCCGTGTGCCCGCGTATGGCGTGAAGATTACCACGGCCCGCAAGGGTAAGGTCGTTGGCCGAGCCTACCTGTACGTGATGACGAACGATCTCCACGAGCGCCCTTTTGGGCTGATGGAGGACGTGTTCGTTGATCCTGACCATCGAGGTAGTGAGATCGGAACGGCGCTGGTGAAGCGCGTCGTCGCAGAGGCGAAGCGCCGTCGCTGCTACAAGCTAATCGCCACGAGTCGCCATGCGCGCAACCGGGTCCACGCGCTCTATGACCGACTCGGTTTCAAAGACCATGGCAGGGAGTTTCGAATTGACTTCTCATAGAGACCAAGAACCCCGGTGGGCCGACGGGGAAGTGAGTGGGGCCATGCAGGAGACAAGCGTTGGCTAGGTCACGTCGTTTCTACTGGCTGTGGGGTGTGGCGCTGCCATTGCTCGTGGGTCTCGGCGTCTATGCCCTCACGCCTGAGCTGGCGGAGAATCCCATACAGAATCACGTGATGAAATTTGGATTCGGTGTCGGTGCTGCCGTGGTCGTGTTTTACATCGTGGAATCGTACTACTTGCGCCGCGACGAGAACCAGAACAGGCGACAGCGCAGGCCGAAGGGGAAGTAAGCACTACGCAACCGCTAGCCCCGCGAAGGGGCGCGTAACGGCGGGCGGTAGACAAGGGCCGCCTTCACCGCACTCTGAAGGTCGTCCATCGTGAACGGCTTCTTCAGGAATGGCTCGGCGGGCGCAAGTTGCAGCCGGTGCGCCTCCACGGTCCCGACGTTGTATCCTGACATGAACAGCACTTTGGCCTCGGGACGGATCATACGGAATTCCGCTGCGAGCTGGATGCCGCTTCCCAGTGGCATGGTCACGTCCGTTAGGAGGAGATGGATTGCGCCGGGATAGTCGCGGGCAGATTGAAGGGCTACGTGGGGGTCGATGGTGCTTATCACTGAATACGACATGGACCGCAATATGTCCTCCGCGACGGAGAGGACTCTCAGGTCATCGTCCACCACCAAGATGGTTTTAGTCGGCGTTTCAGTCGGCGACGATGCCGAGTGGGTCAATGGCATCCCCTTTCAGGGCGTCTTCCTTGCGCTCCGTTTCGGCGCCACCGCACGGCCCGCTGGAGTCGCCTTCTTCAATGGCTTTCGCTTTGGCCATAGTCCCGCTGGGGGCCAGTTGAATCTTTCCCGTCCGGGCGTATATGACAGGAACGCCGAGGAGCCATGGCCACACTCGGTACAGCGTTCGCCCCGGCTCGCCGCACAGGCGTCGCGCTCGTGGTCACAGGCCGGGGCTTCCTTGCAATAGACGCACATTGGGGATTAGGTAGGGCGCTTCTTCCGGTTCGCCCAGCGCGCCTGAGTCGCGTTCTTCGCACTAGCGAATCCGCCACGCATGGCCGCCAGTTTACTCGGTCGCCACCATGTGTGCAGCCTCTGTTAGACTCCCGGCCACTGAGAAAGCTACGCCGAGGGAGGCCAAGAAGATGAGCACGGCTCAGCTCGTCGTCGTAGGGTACGCCGCGATAGCGGTTGAGTGCGTGCTTCTCTACCGCGCCCTCGATGGCTCGGCAAGCGCACTGATCCTAGCTATCCTCGTGGCAGCGGCTTCCTTGGTCTACTTCTTGAAGCCGCATCCGCTGGCCAAGAAACGAAGAGTCGTTGCGCTAACGGTTCTGCCTCTTGTCATCCTCGCAACATGGTACTACGCGTGGAACCCGTACCAAGATTGGAGACGTGAGCGGGCACTTGAAGAGCAGTCGGCGGAGTACGCGAAGGCAACCATTCCAGGATGGTTTCAGCAGCAGTATCGGCAACGGACGCCGCACGGCTCATGGATAGACATGAGCAGTGAATGGAGCGGTTTTCTAGACGCTGAACTAACGAAGCAGGCGCGTGCAGCCCAACAGGCTCAACAGAAAGCACAGATCGAAGCCCGCATCGCTGCGCGGCTAAAGGTTGGCGATCGGGTGTGGGTTCGCAGCGACAGCCATATCGCAAGTGCCGCCGGGTATTACTTCCGAAGAACCCTCGTCTGTACGGCGCCGTCGTCGATGCTGACTTCCAAGGTGATACTGACCGCTATGCAATCAAGTGGGACGAGTGGGTCCCAGGAGCGGCCACACATGGCGGACACTGTACCGTGCTGGACGCTCACAGCTCGTGCGACTCTGATAGACTCCCGGCCGTTCGATCTGATGAGATACGGGGGCTGACATGACGGGTGAAGAAGAACTGCTGGCGGAATACTGGAGGATTTATGAGGCGTACATGGCAAGGAAAGAACATCTGATCGAAGTGACCCTGACGCTCTATCTTGCGGGCGCGTCTGCACTCCTTCTCCAAGATTGGCATAAGTTCTGGCTAGTCCACATTCGTTCGGTCATGTGGCTGGTGCCACCGGTGATCCTGCTGGCGGCATGGTTTGTACGAGAGCAGTTTCGTCTCTGGAACGAGGGCGGCTGGATCAGTAGTGCAGCACAATCGTTACTCGCGCAATGGCTGGCTAGCCCCGGGGCTCCAAGGGATTTAGCGCCTGTCCCGTTTCCAACGTCTACGAACGTATGGGCGCCGCAGGCTTTAGTTACAGAGATGAACCGAATGAGAAACACGCCTGCGACGGGCGGCGGACTGCGGGGGCGATCATTTGCCGGAATCGTATATGGGCTCGGTGCGCTGGCGACAGTGGCACTCGCGCTTCAGTGCATATGGGCGTGGTGCCGGACCCACTAAGCCGCGTGGTCGCGCGCTTCTTCACCGGCTCTCGAAGGAGGATGGCGTATGAACGCACCACGCAAATCACAACCCTTTGGCTTTCTACCACTTGCTCTTCTTTGCCTCGTGTTCCTGCTAATCGGAGCCGGCATCTGGGCATCGTCAAAGAGCGCGGTACACGAGATTGAAGGACTTGCTGCGCTCTTTGTCTCAGCAATCCTGCTCGTTGGCGCGGTTCTCGCGTTCGGTATCGGCAACCTTCGTAAGGAGCTGTGGTCATATTCTATTGGCATGAAGGCGCAGGACATGCGGCAGAACGAGCCCTAACCGATGTCCAACGGTTGGCCGTGCATCGTGGTTGCCATGCTCTGCTGCCTGCTCGTCGTCGCCACGGCGGCCTCCGCGCAATGCGCGTGGGTGCTGTGGTCCCAGCCCTACAATCCAAGCCAAGGCGCGTGGGTGCTCCAGACGGCCTATCCGACCATTGCGGCCTGCACTCAGGACCTTGAGCAGCGGGAGAAGAATGCTCGGGAATCCAAGTGGTCCAGCGACCGTCGCGCTGCTACCGATCTGTTCATCTTGTATACCCGCGGTGGCACCAAGTTGGATATCCGCGACGGCGACGGCACCACGGGTGGCACTACATGGCAGTGTTTCCCCGACACCGTGGACCCGCGTGAGCCGAAGGCGAAATAAGTCCACGATGAGTGAGCCGCTACCGGAGCCGTGTCCGCGCATACCGGCCACTCATGCGATGGATGGAGAACGATGCGGGCTTCCGAAGATTCTCGAGGACGAGAATCAGCACATCTGCTATCTCAAGGTGACGCACGACAGTAAGCATGTTGGCTGGTGCGGGCGGGATTGGGCGCGTTGACGCGGGCGGGCGACTATCGCGCTAGAGGCGGAGTCTCCGCAGAACCGCAGGCGTCAAGCTCAACCCTTGGCGAATTTCGTAGTGGGCTTCTTTGGTTATGGCTCGGCAGGCCGTCGCGATCTCGGCGGGAGCTACGTCAAGCCCGCGAAGAAACACCGTAAGGGCACTCAGGCCCTTCGGTTTGCTGAGGAGGACCGTTCCCACCCCGTCCTTCGCGCCGCCCATGCTGACTGCGTATTCCGCTGTCGCTGAATTGGCCCCGTCATAATCCAGCCGATCAATGTGGAGCATACCATCAGCGGTTCCACCATTTCTCGGACTCGGGCACCGGAGGCGGCAGGTCTGACACGGGCTTCGGTCGGGGGCGGGGCCGCGCTAGCACAGGTTCGGCTGGTGGTGGGGCTGGCACAACGACCACAGGACGTGGAGGCGCCTGGCGCACCGCCAGCTGCGCGCGAAGGGCGTCTCGCTCGACGGTCAGTGCCGCCCGCGCTCGGCCCACCTGTACCAAGTCGTGACCAATGGCCACGTTGGCGAGCAAGGCAAGGACGGCGAGGAGCCAGCCGCCATAGACCACCACCCGACTACGAAACTGGCAACCCCGCTCCATGCAGGGCCGGCGCAGCGGCGCGATGGCCGGGTCCGCGGTGGGGAGGGGATTGTCCGGGGGCTCGACGGGCTCTGCGACAGAGCTCGTAGTGGGGAGCGACGAAAGAGCCCGGCTCGACTTCGATCGCGTTCGTTCTAGGAACGCCGTCCTGCTTCGTAGATCTGCCATGCCCAGTTCCTCTTCCTATGTGCTAACCCATGTGCTGGACCTACACGAGGTTGGCGCAACTATCGGACCCTGGCAAGAGAATTGTTCGGAGTTGAGCCATCGCTACTGGGTGGTTGGCGATCGTATAGCGGCTTCTCGGGTTTCGATGGCTCCGTCTTTCTGACCGTAGAGAAATCACGGGCCACGCGAAGTCCTTTCTCTGGGAAGCCGTTACCTACTATGCAACGTATTTATCAATGTGGCCTCGCGAGTCCCACAGAAACGGAAAACTGTTCACCAGAAAATGCAACGCGCTTCTCATCATCCTGTTGGAATTTCGTGGAGCGGACCGTGGCACGCGCCTTGTAGCCTCCTCACAGTCGCGACCTCAGCGCGATAAGGAGGTGGCGAATGAGAAACAAGGTCCTAGGCACAATGATGGTTCTGGTCGTCATGGTGATGCTGAGCGGCGTCTTGTCGGCGAACGATTCGTGGGCGTGGGGTAGCGGAGGAAGTAGTGGTGGGAGCGGTGGCGGCGGGGCCGGAGGCAGCGGAGGTGGAAGTGGTGCTTCGGGGGGCGGCGGAGGCGGAGGTGGAGCCGGAGGCGGTGGGACCGGAGGGGGTGGCGGGGGCGCTGGCAGCGGCAGCGCAGGAGGCGGTGCAGCCGGCGGTGGGGGCGGCGGAGGTGGAGGAGGAAGCTCTACCGCAGTCGGGGCCGGAAGTGAGGCGTGGGTTGCCGGAGACGCCGAGACTGGCAGACGCCTGGCGTCCACGGGAGCATTCTCCTTCAGCCGGCCGCCATCTTTGTCGTTCTTCGGGCTGACCCAGGCTCAGGAGCGCACGTGGGATGCGTTTCGAAGCTGCGCTCCCAACGGAGCATTCCTCGATCAACTCGGCGTCAACGGGTCATTCACATTCCAGGCGACGCTGCAGTCCGACGTGCGCGCGATCAAGCGCTGCATGACCCAGATGGGATACCGCTTCGACTACTGAGGATCGACGCGTGTTGCCATCACTGTATGGGTGGTCCGCCTTGTGCAAGCGCGCGGTTCTCGGCCTCGGCAGAGGCTACAGGCGCATCCTGAAAGCGCGGTAGTGGGCAGCCCGTCGCCAGCGGTAACCGAGACCATTCTCGTCGTCGACGATGACCGCAACGTCCTCAGCATGGTTGAGGACATGCTGCGGACTATGGGCTATACGGTCATCGGCACCCTGGATCCAGTCGTGGCGCTTCGTTATGCGCGCATGCCTGGTGCGATCGATCTGCTGCTGACGGACGTGGTGACGCCCCTGATGCGTGGCGGCCAACTCGCGCAGGAGTTTCGGGTGATTCGTCCCGGGGCCAAGGTGCTCTTCATGTCGGCGTACAACGCCCACCAGGTTGAGGCGTACCGCGTCAAGCTCGCGCCCGGCGAGCCGTTCCTGAAGAAGCCGTTCACGATGGACGAACTTCAGCAGACGGTGCAGGCGGCCCTCGTCTACCGGCCGCCGGCGACTCGGCCGCACCACCTCTAATGTGAGTGACTAGTCCTCGCCCTCCTGACTGTCCTTGCCGTGCTTTCGGTGCTTCTTATGGCCGCTGGAGCCCGCCGATGCGAAGGAGGGCACAACCGCAAGTGTCAGAATGAGTGGAGCCACATACTTCACCTTCTCAAGAGCTTCCCTTCTCGTGAGTTCCGGGGACATCCCGTCCTGTGACATAAACCCCTCCTCGCCCTATTACGCGTGGGGCTTAAGACCGGAGAAAGGCCATTCACTTACCTCCCGGAGTGTCGTCAGCCCTTACACATTCTGCTTCGCGGTCGCCCGGGAGCGAATCCGAGCAACCTTGATGCCAGGGTAGCCAAAGCTCGTCATCTCAGCCGATAGGTGCGACGGGTGACCCAAGTCGGTCTGACCAGGCAGACATGTCGACACCCCGCACCAGTTCGTTCGCCCGCAGATGCTCATAGCGAAGCCGAAGGATCGGATCAGGCAGACCGCACTTTGGACATGGAGGCGTGGGACGGCGCTGGCCGTTCTCGTCGAGCCAGATGGGCTCGGTCATTCGGAGGACTTGCCTAGGGGTTCACCCCAACCGGCCAACACTGGTAACGCAAGGCGGTGAATCCGACTTGCTTCGTGGTCGTGGTCGGCTGGCGCTCGGCTTCGGCGGCGGCTCGGTCCGCAGCGGCGATCTCACGCCGGGTACCATGAGCGTTTCGTGGAAGCGTTCGAGCTTGCCGTTGGTCTGCGGGTGATGGGGGGCGCAGTAGATGTGCCGGATCCCCAGGGCCCGCAGGGAGTCCTCAAACGCAGCCGCCAGGTAGCCGGAGCCCCGGTCGGTGAGCAGCCGCGCTCGGGACTCGACCGGCGCCGCCGGCATGCCCGTCCACTCCACGGCCTGCTGGACCACCTCGCTGATGGCTTCCGCCGTCTGCTCGGCCTTGAGCTCCCAGGCCAGGATGAAGCGGGAGTAGTCGTCCAGGACGGAGATCAGGTAGTACCACCCCCAGCCGACGACGAAGAAGTAGCTGGCATCGGACTGCCACTGCTCATGGGGCCGGGTCGTCTTCACCCGGTACTCCGGGCCCGCCGGGAAGCCCACCACTTTGACTTCGCGAATCAGGCCATGGCGCTTCAGCACCCGGTAGACCGTGGATTCCGAGACGGCACACCCGGCGTGGTCGATCAGCCAACAGGCCAGCTCCCGCGGACTCCGGTCCGGCTGGCGCAAGGCCTCCGTCCGGATCACTGCTTCCTCGGCCGGTCGAATCCGATTCCACACTGTGCCCGGCGCTGGCCGCCGATCCACGAGCCCCCCGTCTCCCGCCTGGCGCCACCGCCCCTGCGAGCGGTAGTACTGGAGTTGCCCCGGGTTGGTGGAGGGTGAAAGGCTTTCGGGATGGTCACTGTACCACTCCCGAGGGGGATAGTGAGATAGCACCCCCCTGGTCGATCGTCGATCCTGAGGCCACTGTGCGATCGCCGGTTTCGTGGGACCGCTCGTAGATCATGGGCGAGAGGTAGTCGAGGGCAGAATGGCGGCGACGCGGGTTGTACCAGCCTTCGATGAAGTCGAACAGGGCCAGGCGCGCGCCCGCCTGGGTGGGGAAGCGTTGTCGATCGAGCAGCTCGCACTCGAGCGTCGCGAAGAAGCTCTCGCAGAGGGCGTTGTCGTAGGCGTCGCCCACCCTGCCCATCGACGGCCGGACGTCGGCGTCCCGACATCGATGGCCGAAGGCGAAAGAGGTGTACTGGCCGCCGTGGTCCGAGTGATGAATGACGGCGGTCGGCCGGCGCTGCGCGAGGGCCATGGCCAGCGCGGCCAGGACGAGGTCCGTACGGAGATGCGTGTCCATCGCCCAGCCGATGACGCGCCGACTCCACGCGTCGAGCACGACGGCGAGATAGAGGAACCCCGCCCCGGTCGGCACGTACGTGATGTCCGCCACCCACAGGCGGTCCGGGCCCGCCACCGTGAACTGGCGGTCGACGAGATCGGGCGCGGGCCGCGCCGTCTCATCCCGCACCGTCGTGTGGAACGGCTTCCGACGGCTCACGCCCTGCAGGCCGGCGCCCCGCATCAGGCGGGCGACGCGCTTGCGGCCGACGTGGATCCCGTGGGCGGCAAGGTCGGCATGGATCCGGGGCGCCCCATACGTCCCGCGCGACTCGCGGTGCGCGGCCTCAATCTGCGCGGTGAGCTCCACATCGGTGCGGGCGCGCGGCGACAGCGGCCGCTTCCGCCAGGCGTAGTACCCGCTGGGGGAGACACCCAGCACCCGCGCCATGGTCGCGACGCGATGCACGGCCTGATGTGCGGTCATGAACTCGAAGCCTTGGACGGGATCGAGCTGGTCTCCCGCGCAAACCAGGCCGCGGCTTTTTTTAGGATCTCCCGCTCCTCGCGGAGCGCGCGATTCTCCCGCCGCAGCCGGCGCACTTCGTCCTGCTCGGCCGTCGTCAGGCCGTCCTGGCGGTGCCCCTCGTCACGGTCGGCCTGGCGCACCCAGTTCCGGATGCACTGGGCCGACGGCTCGAACTGCCGCCCGAGCTCCTCGGGCGTCCGTCCTTTACGGACCAATTCGACGATGCGTTGCCGGAACTCCGGTGGGTACGGCCCACGGCTCTTCGGCATCGTGGATGCTCCTCTCCGCCCCAACCATGGGGTATCCACGAAACCGGGTCAACTCCAGCAGAGTCAATCGGCCCCTTTCGTCTCCACTACTTCCG
>Ga0137390_10006356_pt1 | contig 10061 bp, 8 predicted proteins | sample 15con2h24AmetaG_FD_104937 | JGI IMG/M metagenome (GOLD analysis project Ga0137390, IMG submission 104937) | Vadose zone soil microbial communities from Angelo Coast Range Reserve, California, USA - 15con2h2.4A metaG | ecosystem: Environmental > Terrestrial > Soil > Vadose zone > Saprolite... | reverse complement strand
GAATGCGTAGCTTCGGGTCGAGCAGCACACGATACGCTTCGTTGATCCTTTCGAATGCAACGCTTAACTCACCGGGGCGAATGTCCGGATGGGTTGCGCGAGCGAGTTGATGAAACGTTTCCTTGAGGGCATCTGGATCCAGCCAGGGTTGGCGCGGCTGCTCGAGGAGCGCGAAAAAATCCGTCATGCAGCGAAACTTTCGCCACAAGAACAATGCGCGACGGCATTCGGATTAGTCACCTTGAAGCCACCTTTTTGCAGGTCATCGCTATAGTCGAGCAGCGAGCCACTAACAAAAAGTGCGCTCTTCGGATCGACCACGACGCGAACGTCGGCTGATTGCACGAGGATGTCGCGATTCGCCGGTCCATCCACCAGATCCATTTTGTATTGCAGCCCCGAGCATCCGCCACCGATGACTGCCACGCGCAGCGCGCCATGCGATCTACCTTGCTTTTCGAGCAGAGAAACCAATTTGCGCGAGGCATTCTCCGTTACTTTGATCAGCCGTTCGTTGCCGATCTTGTAATTGATTCCCGTTGCGGGAGCTGAGGCGTCATTCACAAACTAAAGTCAGGCGACTGCCCGCTTAAATCAAACCAGTGTTAACCTGCCTAACGAGGCGAGGTGTTCTTCTGCGATCTCTTGGATCTCGGCCAAAGTAGAAACGTGTTGGAATTTTTCCCGCAATCCTTTGCTTCCCGGAAAACCCCTGGAATACGCCATGAGTCGGGCGCGCATCGAGCGCACAGCGGGTTCTTCTACGCCCCAGTCGGCGACGGCGAGCTGGCAGTGGTGTTTGATCAACTCCCATTTTTCTCCCGCCTCAGGCGGCGACGGAAGAACTCCGGTTGCAAGGTATTCTTTCGTTTGTTGGAAAATCCACGGCGCACTCATCGCCACCCGTCCGATCATTGCGCCAGCTATTCTTGTTTCGCTTCGCCGTTTTGCGACATCGGCTGCCGACGCCAAATCGCCATTGCCAATGATCGGAATTGAAACCGAGGCGACAACTTCGCCGATAACGCGCCAATCAGCGGCACCGGAATATCCTTGCGCGCGTGTGCGACCATGCACGGCGATCGCGGCGATGCCGAGCTCCTGGAGAATGCGCGCCACCTGCGGCGCGTTAATTGAATCGGCATCCCATCCGATTCGAATCTTCGCGGTCACAGGCAGCGGCGCGACCGCACGCACAACTGCATCTGCAACTGCCGCTAAGGTCGGGCAATCTTTCAACAAGGCCGAGCCACCATTTTTTACGACGACCTTGTTGACCGGACAGCCAAAGTTCAGGTCGATAAAATCCGGCCGGACCCAATCAACAACCTGCCGTGCCGCCTCGGCCATGTGTTCGGGATTCGCGCCGAAAAGCTGCACACCGAGCGGTCGTTCGATTTCATCAAAGTCGAGGTATTCGCGCGTTCGTTCGTTGCGACGGAAAACGCCCTCGGCGGAAACAAATTCCGTGATGAGAACGTCGGCGCCATGCGTTTTACAAAGTTGGCGAAAAATCCTATCCGAGACGCCGGCCATCGGCGCGAGATAAAGTGGAAATCGTCCGTGCGAAAACCATGGAAGCGTTGGCAGCATGACAATTTTTGGGACCAGTTATTGGGCCGCGGTCGTACTTTTGAGCAGCGCGCCGACTTCCGCCTGAACTTCCTCGATTTCATCGAGGTGCAACTGCGGATCGGGGACAATGAAGACGTCGCCAGTTTTGCCGTGCTCGTAAATCAAAACGCGACCGTGCGTTGCTTCTTCGCTTTTGACTTGTTTGAGAACTCGTTTCCGCTCGAGCATAAGAGCGAGCACGTAACACGCGTTCGCCCGCGCTGGATTGTTTTCTGCTAAAAGCCGGCGCAAAAGTTCTTCGGCATTTTCTTTCGGAAGCGGTTCAGGAGGAGCCGGGGGCGGCGGTTCGTAGCGAGTTTTCCAAAATGAAAAGGGGCGAATGTTGTCGTTCCGGTTTTTCCATGCCTCTTCGCTCAAATCTTCGCGGCGAAAACCATCGCCCTCACGAAACAGAAGCGTGTAAAATTGCTCTCCGTCTGCAAACGGCCGCTGTGTTATCGCGCATGCGTCAGCGCGATGTTTAATCGGCCATTCGTTTGCCAGCGAATTCATTTGCCTCACGATAAACGACTCCAGGCGAGATGAAAGCGAGGCAGTTCGCGATTGGCGGCGCGCAAGTAAAACAAACACAAGCCGATCGCGCCAAAAATAATGTTCGGCGCCCAGCCACCGACCCACGGCGGGATGCGGTAACCTTCGCCGAGCGCCAAAAAAAGATGGGTCAGAAAATTCATCGCGAAGATGAGAAGAATCGCGCTCGCCACGCTGGAGAGAATGCCGCGGCGCGAGAAACCAATTCCCAGAGGAGCGGCAATAAAGACAACGACGAGGCACGCCCACGGAAGTGCGAGGCGGTACTGCAGATGGGTCGCAAACGGCGCGAGCAAAGTAGCAGGAAAGTCGGCGTTGAAGTTCAAATAGTCGCGCAGCTCAGCCACACCGAGCGATTCTGCGCGATAATTGGCGCTGGCGAGCCGAAACGGTGTTTCGCTCCAGTTGGTGATGAGTAGTGATCCCCTTATCTGCGCCTGTTTGATATTTCCAGCCGGGTCGTAGTCGACCACCTTGACCAACTGCAGGTCCCACACTTTGCTTTCCGGCCGGTAGAACACGCGCGTCGCCAGATAATCTCGCGTAATATTCCCCTGACCGTCCTGCTGGAGAATCTGCACGGTATAAAATTCATTTTCTCCCGGCCGGAAATGCTGAATGAACCAGGTACGATTATCGGAACGATTGCGAAAAATCTGGCCGATTACTTCTTTTTCCTGACGACGTGAGTGCACGCCCTCCAGGAAAGTCCTGCGCGCCTGATCGGCGTGCGGGGCGAGCGAATAATTCAGCACGGCACTGGCCACTGAAGTGAGCACGCCGATTGCGATCAGCGGCAAGAGAACTCGTGGAACACTAACGCCCGCCGTGAGCATCGAGACGATCTCATTCGCGCGCGACATCCGGCCGAGACAAAAAAGCAGCGCGAGCAAAAGTGAAACCGGAAGAAGAATGACGAGGAGTTCCGGGATTTGCGTCAGGTAATAATGCAGGACCCGCGAGAGCGGCAGATGCTGGTCGAGAAAGGTCGAGATATTGTCGCTGACGTCGAAGATCAGCCAGATGGAGATGAAGCCGGCGATGCAATAGAGATAGGCCTGCAGAAAATTCCGCAGGATATAGCGATCGAGGAGTCTCACAAGATTTGCGAATTTCGAATTTCGAATTGCGATTTAAACTACCGTTTTCCGGGAAATGATTTCAGTGGCTGCGCTTAATCGCAAATTGCAAATCGGCAATCGCAAATATCTATGATTGCGCTCAGGGACTCTCTCCGCAGTGACTTTGTTGAGCGTGTTCACGCGATTTTTTCCGAAGAAGGTCTGCTCTCGAAAGCGAACAATTTTGAATACCGGCCCGAACAACAGGAGATGGCGGTCGCGGTGGCGCGCGCGCTCGAAGGGGAACGGCACCTTGTGATTGAAGCGGGCACCGGCATCGGCAAATCGATCGCCTATCTTGTGCCGGCAATTCTTTTTGCGCTCGAGCAAAGGAAGAAAGCGATCGTTTCCACGCACACCATCAATCTGCAGGAACAATTGCTCTACAAAGACATTCCGATTCTGAAGAAAATTCTGCCGGTTGAGTTCGAAGCGGCCCTCATGAAAGGCCGGCAGAATTATGTCTGTCCGCGCCGGCTGGAGCGCGCTCTGCAACAAGCAGGCGAACTCTTCACTCCTGCGGAGCAGGTGGAGCTGCAGCGCATCGCAGATTGGGCGCGGACCACGAAGGATGGATCGCTGAGCGATCTCTCCATCGAACCCGAGGCCAAAGTATGGGCTCAGGTGTGCAGTGAAGCGCACATCTGCACGACCAAAACCTGCGGACAACTGAGCAACTGCTTTTTCCAGCAAGCGCGCAAGCGCTGCCAGGCCGCGGACGTGATCGTGCTCAATCACACTTTGCTTTTCATGCTGCTCGGCAGCCCGGAGGAACTGATGGAACGCGAGAGCGGCTATTTTTTCCCTAACGACTTCATCATCTTCGACGAAGCGCACACCGTCGAACAGGTCGCCTCGCGTCAGATCGGAATCGGCGTTTCGCAATACGGGCTGCGTGCAACAGTGCAGCGACTTTATAACGCGCGCACCCGCAAGGGCCTGTTCACTGTGACGCGCGATGCGGCTGGTGTCACGCTCGCCGCCGGCCTGGTCGACGAGATCGATAAATTTTTCCATGCAATCGACCATCGTTGCGATTTTCGCAAGGGTCGCGAAGTGCGCGTGCGCGAGGCCGACTTTGTTCCCGACACCATTAGCGCGGGCTTGCTCGCGTTGCAGTCTCGCATCGCTGAGGTCGTGAAACGGACTAACGATGAATTTCTCAAAGCGGAGTTGCAGGAACTGGGCCGACGTGTGCGCGATGCGCGGCTTGGCGTCGTCACCTTTCTTGAGCAAAGTGCAGATGGCCACGTCTACTGGGTCGAACGCACAGGCAAGACGGCGCAATTTCTCACGCTCAACGCTGCGCCAGTCGACATCGCACCGGTTCTACGCCGGATGCTGTTTCGAGAAGATTGTTGCTGCGTGATGACGAGCGCGACACTCGCCGTCGGGCGGCCGGACCTTGCGTATTTTCGCGAGCGCATCGGCGCGACTGATGCAGAGCCGGTGCAACTGGGAAGCCCGTTCGATTTCCGTGCGCAGATGAAATTATTTGTCGTGCGAAAAATGCCTGACCCGCGCGATGCAGACTACAACGAAGCGCTCGCACATTGGGTGGAATATTTCCTCGGGGAAACGCATGGTCGCGCCTTTGTTCTTTTCACGAGCTATCGCGGCATGCAGCTCCTCGCCGAAAAAATGGCAGAATTTTTTGCCGGCAATCAAATGAACTTGCTTGTGCAAGGGCAGGGCACACCGCGCGGGAAATTACTCGAGCAATTCAAAAACACGCCGCGCAGCGTTCTTTTTGGGACGGACAGTTTTTGGATGGGCGTTGATGTCCCGGGGGCGGCGCTTTCCAACGTCATTATCACGCGGCTGCCATTCGCGGTGCCGGATCATCCGCTGGTTGAAGCCAAATTGGAATTGGTGCAGGAACGCGGCGGCGATCCCTTCACCGAATATTCGCTGCCCGAGGCAATCTTAAAGTTTCGCCAGGGCGTCGGCCGTTTGATTCGAACGAAAAGTGATCACGGCATCGTGGTGGTTCTGGATAATCGCATCGTGACAAAACCGTACGGTCGCGCCTTCTTGCAAGCGCTGCCCAAATGTCCGGTGGAAATTGTCTAAGCTCTCGGTGCCAAAGTTGTAGCCGGCGCTCTAGCGCGTCGGCTTTGTCTCGTTTGGACGAAGCATCTAACGCACTCGCAGGCTGACTCGCCTACGGCATCAAATCGGCTGATGCTTTTTTCCATGGTGAAGAGGCTGGTCCCGTTAGGGGCGCACTGGTGGATGGTGGCAGTGACGCTCGCGTTGTTCGGACTGGTGGCGGCTCTTGTCGACCTTAAGCCGGTGGTGGATGAGAATTTTTTCTTCTCGACCAAAGATCCGCAGTTCCGCCAGTCGAAAAAGATCGAGGAGCATTTCCCGTCGCAACCGGAATTGATTCTGGCCGTGTCGTCGCGTGATATCTCTTCAGCGCATTACTTGGGTCGAATCCAAAGACTCACCCAGCAGATCAAGGCGATCGATGCCGTGAACGCCGTCAAGAGCTTGACTGACGGGCCGAAGAATTTTCAGGACGCGCTGGCCAGTCCGTTTTGGAGTCGGCTGCTGATCGCCAGAGATCGCAAATCGAGCAATGTCATCGTCTTCATCGAAGGCAAGCACACCGAGAAATCGATCACGCGTCTCGAGGGAATCATGCATAAGTTCGACGAGAAGGATTTTCGAATTCACATCGCCGGCCCACCCTACGTGGTCGAGATGATCCGCCTCATCGCCGCCGGTTTTGCCATTTTCGTGCTATCCGATTTTCCGCCGACACAGCGCTTCGGCTTGGTAGTGCTCGCCGGCTGCATCGTCGATATTCTGGCAAACCTGTTCGTCTTGCCGCTCCTTGGTGGCGGTCAGTGGAAAAAGAAATAATTACAGAGGCGCACGTCCTGGGTCGGCAACGCGAAACGATTGTAAATGTTCACTTGAACATATCACTTAACTAATCATATTTTTGATGTGAAACGCTTCCCTTTGCGGTTTGGCATTATGCTTCTGGCGTTGATCACCGGCATCGCGATTGGTCATTACCTCTTGCCAGTCGCGCCCTTGCCTTCACCCAAACCGCCGCCTGTTTCATCAGCCACACCAGCCGTGACTTTTCCAACGCCGTCTATTACAGCAACCCCCCGCATCGCCGCCGTCGCTGCGGACTCATTGGTCAGTTCCTCAGAACTTTCAGCCGGCCAGGTCATTTCCCAAATCAAAGCAGCCCTCGCACATTCCGGTCGCCAGCAGGTCTACGCCGCGATCACGAAAGTGACCGATGCAATTAGCGAAAAAAATGTGCGTGATGTTCTCGCCTTTGTGCAAACCCTCCCACAACAAGACAAGAGCATGCTTGTTCCGCTCCTCGTCGGACGCTGGGCCGAACTCGATCCCAAAGCCGCGGTCGCTTATGCCGAAAGTTTTCCGGCCGGATCATTTCGTAATTGGGCGCTGAACAGTGCAATCAGCGGTTGGGCGGAACGCGATTCCGCCGCGGCTACTACTTGGGCACAACAGCTTCCCCCCGGGCCCGCGCGCGACCAGGCTATGCAAACCATTATCTCCGCGCTCGCGGACAAAGATCCGCAGGCCGCGCTCACTTTTCTCCAAAACCTGCCGGCCAATCGCAAACGCCAGAATTTGTATTGGCCGATCTTCAGTCGCTGGACGATGAATGATCCGCTCGCCGCCGCGGAACGTGCCGCCCAGCTGCCCGCGGGGACGAGTCGCGACACGGCTTTGCAGGTGGTCGGTTCGAATTGGGCGAATCAAGATCCGGAAGCGGCCTACGCTTGGGCGAATAGTTTGCCCGCCGGTCAGGGTCGCAATAACGCGCTGCAAAATGTTTTTGCCAGCTGGGCAAATAAAGATCCACAAAAAGCGGCTGCAATGATCGCGGCGCTGCCGGAAGGAACGGCGCGCGATCAATCGATCGGCAATATTGCCCAGCAATGGGCAACGACTGATGCCCGCGCTGCACTCGGCTGGGCGCAAAGTTTGCCGGCGAGCAACGCGCAAGAGAATGCTCTGAGTAATGTGCTCGCCACCTGGGTACAATCGGACCCAACTGCGGCCGCGGAATACATCGCCACTTTGCCTTCAGGAAAAGCGCAGGAAAAAGCAGCGACCGCCATCGCAATGCAATTGGCGAGCAGCGATGTGCAAAGCGCCATCAATTGGGCGCAAAAAATTCCGCAAGGTCCTGCGCGGCAAAATGCGCTAAGCAACATTGTCTCACAATGGACCGAAGCCGATCCGCAAGCCGCGGCCAGTTTTGCTTTGCAGCTCAAGGATGACGATGGCCGGAAGAATTTGCTCGAGAATGTTTCGCGGCAATGGGCTCGTCTCGATCCGCAAGCGGCGCTGAATTGGGCGAGCAATTTGCCGGACGCGACGGCGCGCGATTCCGTTTTGCCCGGCATCATTGCTTCGGTCGCGGAAACCGATTTGCTCGAGGCTACTCGGCTCATCGCGCGTTTGCCTTCCGGCGATGCGCAGGCGAATGCGAGCGGCTCGATCGTTTGGCAATGGGCTGGGGACGATCCACAAGCAGCGAGCAAGTGGGCCGCTTCTTTTCCTGAAGGAAAAACCCGACAACGCGCCTTCGAGGGTTTGATGAATCGCTGGTCGCAAAATGATCCGTATGCGGCCGGCTCGTGGCTGGGAACATTGCCCCCCGGCGATTCACGCGATGCGGCAGTGAATGCTTATACGCGCCGAATCATTTCTTCCGATCCGCAAACCGCGGTGCAATGGGCGCAAACCATCAGTGATGAAAACATGCGCAACAGCCAGATGGAAGCGATCGCGAGTAGTTGGCTGAAAACCGATCCGGCCGGTGCGGTGGCCTGGATTTCCGCGTCCCCTTTGCCCGACGAAACAAAAACGCGGCTCCTGCCGAAACCGAGATAGCTTAGCTATGTTTAAGGTATCTAAGACATTGTCTGATCACACCGCTGCAATTCAACAGATCTTAGTGATCTTGCATAAGTGGGGTATCCATACCTTAGGGCAGTTGGCCGCCTTAGATAAGAATGATCTCGCAGTCCGACTCGGCCCGGAAGCGGTTGCTCTTTGGGAGCGAGCGAATGGCAAATCGATGCGGTTGCTCAAATTTGTGCAGCCGGCGGAGTCATTTGCGGAAAGCTTCGAATTCGAAAACGAAATTGAAACAGTCGAGCCGCTCCTTTTTATGCTGCGCCGGTTTTTGGAGAAATTGTCGCTCCGCCTCGCGAACCTCTATTTCGTCGCTAAAGAACTGACCCTGCAAATCACCTTTAGCGACAAGAGTTGCTACGAACATCGATTTAAAATTCCGCAGCCGACCCGGAGCGTTGAAACTCTTTTCCGGATGCTCCATACGCATCTGGAAAGTTTCAAATCGGAGTTTCCGATTACCGCCGTTTCATTGCAGGCCGAGCCAGCAAAGCCTGGACAGCAGCAATTCGGCCTGTTCGAGACGGCGTTGCGCGATCCAGCGCAACTCTCGGAAACGCTCGCACGCTTGACCGGTTTGCTCGGCGCCGATCGCGTCGGCACACCGGTGCTGGAAGACACGCATCGGCCAGATGCTTTTCAGCTCGCGCCATTCGTCTGGCAATTAGATGCCGCGCCACTTGTGCAAGACCCATTTCCATCGTGCGTACTCCGACGATTCCGCGCGCCGGTTTCCGCCTCGGTCTTCTTAGCCGAAAATCAACCCGCGCATCTGCGCAGTGCGCAACTGCAAGGCGAAGTCGAGGCAGCGCACGGTCCCTATCATTCGTCCGGCAATTGGTGGGACGAAAAATCGTGGGCCCGCGCTGAGTGGGACGTGCAGTTGGAAAACGGCGCGGTCTGCAGATGTCATCGCGAGAAAGAAGCTTGGAACTTGGATGGAGTCTATGACTGATTTTTGGAGGGACGGCCGCTGTGCCGTCCCTAATTTTTTGAAGGACACGACGGCGCGCGTCCCTCCATCATCGTATGTCTTATATCGAACTACATGCGTGCAGCGCTTTTAGTTTCTTGCGCGCCGGTTCTTTCCCGGAACACTTGGCTGAACGCGCGGCCGAGCTGGAAATGCCGGCAATGGCGCTGCTCGATCGCAACGGTGTTTATGGCGCACAACGTTTTTCGGTCGCGGCGCGCGAGCAAAATGTCCGGCCGATTATTGGCAGCGAGTTAACTCTGGAAGACGGCAGCATTCTTCCCGTGTTGGTGGAAAACCGCACCGGCTACAAAAATTTATGCGAGTTGCTGACGCAGGCGCATCTGCGCAGCGAGAAAGGAAATTGTTCCGTTCAGTGGAACGAGCTGGCGGAGTTCGCGGAAGGGCTCGTCGCGCTATTCGTCTCGCGTGCTGGTTTCGGCGTCCCGCCGAAACGAACTTCGCGAAATTCGCGACGACGAGATGTCGTCGCCAGCACGCGAGACGCGTGCGCTACCCAGAATTCTGAACATCGCGCGAAGTTTTTGATCGACGCATTCGGTCGCAACAACGTTTACGTCGAACTTCAGCGCCATTTTGTTCGCGGTGAAGATCGCATCAATCAGCAACTAATCGATCTGGCGGATCATCATCGCCTCCCGCTGCTCGCCACGAATGGCGTGCAGTACGCAACGCCGCGCGGACGCGAAGTGGTTGATGTTTTCACCTGCATTCGCGAGCACACGCATCTCGATGCCGCTGGAAAAGTTCTTACTCAAAACAGCGAGCGGCATCTGAAAAGCGATGCCGAGATGCGAGAAAATTTTCACGATCGCCCCGATGCGATCGCGAACACGCAACGTTTAGCAGAGCGCCTG
>Ga0137390_10006352_pt1 | contig 10064 bp, 8 predicted proteins | sample 15con2h24AmetaG_FD_104937 | JGI IMG/M metagenome (GOLD analysis project Ga0137390, IMG submission 104937) | Vadose zone soil microbial communities from Angelo Coast Range Reserve, California, USA - 15con2h2.4A metaG | ecosystem: Environmental > Terrestrial > Soil > Vadose zone > Saprolite... | reverse complement strand
TCAGAGCGTTCCAAACATGGTTATCATGCGGCGCTCTGGAGCTCGCCTGACTCGTCCTTCAATACGATCACTTCGAGCGTCTTGTTACGCATCCGATGTTTGAATGCGGTGACCGGCTTGCCGAACTCGATTCGAGTCGCGAAATCGGCCGGGAACGACGACGATACGTACGACAAACGCCGCAGCGCCTCCCCGCGCACACTCGCGTTAATCGAAAGCACCGAATCAGCGAGCGTGATCGTGTAGTCATAGTCGGGCATCTCGTCGGGCAGATTCCACAGGCGCTTCAGCGAAGATTGCGGCAGCTTGCGAGGCATTTCGAGCCGGAGGAGGTAGGCGTTCGCGAATTCCGCCACCGTATAGACGGTGCCATAGCGGCGATCGCGCTCGAGTTTGTCGTCATGTATGGTGCCCTCGAATCCGTCGAAGGCAACTTTGCGATTGGTCGGACGGCCGACTCTGCCTGGTTTTGCGAGGATCGCACCGAGCGGCGCGAGCGCCAGACCATACCAGCACCCTCGATAGGTGAGTTCGCTCGCCGGCTTCGCGTGAATGATGCCCTCGCGAAGACGCCACGCCGCCTCGCCCGCAGCGAGCGCAAGGCCAAGCATGATCCAGCCGCCAGTCGTTTGCGAAAAAAGCTGATCTCCGAGCACGATCACGGCGAACGCAATCAGCGCGGCCGGATAAAGAGTCAGATTCAGGATCATGTTCAGTGCGGTCGCGCGAATTCGCGAGAACCCGGCGGTATTGCCGACCGCCTCCTCGAGCCGGCGTTTGGTTTGGTCTGGCATCGCGCCGAGAATCGGCTCGGCCAGCCTGAGTGCGATCCGCACAAGTCCTGGTGCGCTGCTCATCGACGAGGCGTCGACCGACGCGAGCACCGTATCGAAATCTGCATCCATCTCGCCGGGGAAATGTTTCTCGCCGAGGGGGCCGGGCAGCGCGCCGATATCCTTCGGCAGATTAAGCATCGCGACCGGCGCCGCGACTGCGGGCGCCGTCGCGGTCGCGGCGGGAGCGGGTGCCGCCTTGGGCGCGGCTGCGACTGTTGCCGGCTTCGCTGCCGACGCCGGCGCTGCCGCAACTGCCGCTGCGCCGTTGGCGGTTGCGGGTTTCGCTTCGGCGCCATCTGCCGCCGCAGGTGCGGGCGCGCCGCCTTCTTTACGAAATCGCGACGGCGCGTCATCGGGAATAGTCAGCTCAGGATGCAACACGCGCGCGCGTTGCAAAAGCACCGTTTCGGTTTCCGGAATATTCGGATCCGGGATGCAGCAATCGACCGGGCATACCGCGGCGCACGCTTCGTGATCGTGGAAGCCGACGCATTCCGTGCACTTCGACGGCTCGATGTAGTAGATATCCTGCGCGACCGCCGGGTGCGTCTCGCCGTTGAGTTCCCACGGCACTCCGCCGGCGTAAATCGCGGTGTTGGGGCATTCGGGCTCGCACGCCCCGCAATTGATGCATTCGCTGGTAATGACCGTCGCCATTGGGTGATCCGACCTCAGTCGATGAGTTGATGTTTGATTATCCCGACCTGGGAAAAATACCGCAAGGTAGCGGCGCGCCGTGACCATAACTGCTGCAAGTTTTCGCTGTCAATGAGCCATCGGCAACCATTGCCGCCTCGCATCTTCAAACGCTGCCTTGCGTCCTCAAACCAGTTTTGCAAATATTCACGGTTGCACGTTCTGCCTAGGCTGCAGTATTTGCTAAGTTTGAGACTTGGCTCACTTGATCACTGGAGGAAAGTTCGAATGAAGCGATTTGCGATTCTGCTCGGTGTTGTGGCAACGACCGCGTTTGTGACCGCGTGCGGCCCCGACATGAAGGTAATCAACAACGCCAGCGAACGGGCGGAAGCGGACGCCACCAAGGCGGAAGCCTCGGCCAACTCGGCAGATGCGGCTGCCAACCAGGCGGCAACTGCTGCTCAGCAGGCCGAGACTGCGGCGAGTGGCGCCGAAGATGCGGTCCGACGCGCGAACGATGCGGTTGCCCGCCTCGAAGCCGCGTTCTCGACCTCGGTTACGAAGTAAGCGAACAATGTAGTCAGGATTGGTGGCGGAAGGAGAGTCGATCTCCTTCCGTTACCGATTAGTACTGCCGCCACCGATTAGTGATTGCGCCGTCGGGGTCAAGACCGGCAGCGCGATAAGTTGTTGTTTCCTGACGAATCGACTAAGACCGGCGCTGTTCGGTCTATTGATTGGATGATTCTTTGGCGCCTGGAGTTGCGTTCCTCAATGCTTTGCGAACCCGCTCGCGGAGCGTGTCGTCGCGTTCGATGCGCCCTTCGATCGATCTGAACTGAGCGATCGTGAGTCCTTGCGCGGCCGCCGCCTGATCGGCTGTCAGGTTGTGATCTTTCTGCATCGCTTTGTAAGCGTTGGTGTACTTATCGACCATTTTCGGCGGCACGTCTTTTTCATCCTCGTCGCCGGCAGCATCGCTCGGAATATCGTCCTGGACCAAACCTGTTGAAGACGAAACAATCTCAAACGAAAGCGCCGATGGTGCGGCAGATGCCGGCGCCGGTTGGCCGATTTTTTTCAACTGCGATCGGCACCACGCGCTCGACGAGGAGCCCGGTATCAGGCCGATGATCGCAATTGCCGATATGATTGCGCCCGCACGCCAAGCACGCGCTGACTCGCTATTAATGTCCACGCTTCGTGTGCCTCCGATGATGATCCTTGCACGCCTTCGGCGATCAACAAAGAGTATTGCGCTTGCATTGCGCGCCATGATGCTTAACTTACAGGACGCGCTGCATGCCGCCAACGCGGCGGATTGTCAGCGCGCATCAGCAACCAAATCGCAACACGGAGAGTCATAAAAAATGCCAGCCAAAACGGTTGAGCTGCACGAAAGAGCGCGCATCGGGATGATCGCGGGCGCCAAACTGGTCGCGGACGCTGCGCGCGTAACGCTCGGTCCCAAGGGCCGCAACGTCATGATCCAGCGGAGCTTCGGCTCGCCGCTGATCACCAAGGACGGCGTGACCGTAGTCAAGGAAATGGAATTCGAGAACCGCTTCGAGAACATGGGTGCGAAGCTGATTCGCGAAGTCGCGCAAAAGACCTCGGATGTCGCCGGCGATGGAACCACCACTGCGACCGTGCTGGCCGGCGCGATCATCCGCGAGGGAATCATGCTGCTCGCGGCAGGTTTCCCGCCGATGGAACTGCGCCGTGGAATCGAGGCGGCGGTGATCAAAGCGGTCGCGACGATCAAGGAAATGTCGCGCCCCGTGAAGGACCACGAGCGCATGCTGCAGGTGGCCACCGTCTCCGCCAACGGCGATCGCGCGATCGGCAAGATTGTCGCCGACGCGATGGACAAGGTCGGCAAGGAAGGCGTTATCACCGTCGAAGAAGCGCGCGGCCTCGAGACCGTGCTCGATCACGTCGAAGGCATGCGCTTCGATCGCGGCTATCTCTCGCCCTACTTCGTCACCAACCCGGAGCGCCTTACGGCTGAGCTCGATGAACCGCTGATTCTTTTCCACGAGAAGAAACTTTCGAGCCTCCGCGAAATCCTTCCGCTGCTCGAGAGTATCGTGCAGACCGGCCGTCAGTTGCTGGTTATTTCCGAAGATGTCGAGAGCGAGGCGCTCGCGGCGCTGGTGGTGAACAAGCTGCGCGGCACGCTCAAAGTGGCGGCGGTCAAGGCGCCCGGCTTCGGCGATCGCCGCAAGGAAATGCTGCAGGACATGGCGGTCCTGACTGGCGGCACCGTGATCGCGGAAGAGCTCGGCGCGAAGATCGAAAATGTCAAACTCGACGTGCTCGGCAAATGCAAGAAAGTCCTGATCGACAAAGACAACACTACGATTATCGGCGGCGCGGGGAAGAAGGCCGAAATCCAGGGACGGATCGAATTGATTCGCCGGCAAATCGAGGAAACGACTTCTGACTACGATCGCGAGAAACTCCAGGAGCGCCTCGCCAAACTCACCGGCGGAGTTGCCGTTATCAGGGTCGGCGCCGCCACCGAAACGGAACTGAAAGAAAAGAAGGCGCGCGTCGATGACGCCGTTCATGCACTGCGCGCGGCGGTCGAGGAGGGTATCGTGGCGGGCGGCGGGGTCGCGCTGGTGCGCGCGATCGCGGCGGTGAAATCGCTCCGTCTGGGCGAAAATAAAAAAGCCGGCGCCGATATTGTCGCCGCCGCGATGTCAGAGCCGCTCAAGCAAATCGCGCTAAACGCCGGTCACGAGCCGCACGTCGTCCTGAATGAAGTGCTCGAAGGCAAAGATAATTTCGGTTTCAATGCCGGGACCGAGATTTTCGAAGACCTGGTCAAAGCTGGCGTGATCGATCCCGCCAAGGTCGTGCGCTCCGCTCTGGAGAATGCCGCGAGCGCTGCCGCGATGATGCTGACCACCGAGGCGGCAATCGTCGAAGCGCCACGGAAGCCCACAGGTGCGCCCGCGATGCCCGGTGGTGGCGGAATGGGAGGCATGGGCGGGATGGGAGGTATGGGCGGCATGGGTGATTACGGCGATGACTTTTAGTCGCGTAAACGCGCGCAGTGCTCGGACTGAATACATCTGTCACTGAAATTTAATGTTCTCGGCATAGAGTTGAACGTGTCTGGGTCGGCACCAATTGCCGGATATTCACGGAACAAAGTCTTGCGTGGTACTCGGAGTTTGTGAGACAAAATTAACGTAATGCGGTGTGGCGAATACCTCGGCCCCCGCGGCTCCTAGGAGGAAGAGAATGGAAGGGTTATTGAGAAAATCTTCAAAACTGGTTGGACTCGCCGGGGCTGTATTAGCTCTTTCGTTGCTCGCCGGATGCGCGTCGAACGAGCCGGATCCTGCCCAGCGGGCGGTCAACGCTGCGAACCGAGCCGATCAGGCTGCGTCGCGCGCTGAAGCTGCCAGCCAGAAGGCTCAGCAGGCTGCGGCGTCCGCGCAGGCGGCGGCGAGCCGTGTCGAGCAGGCGGCCAGCGATGCGAAGGCGGCTGCGGATCGCGCAGAGGCAATCGCGTCGAAGACCATGTCGTCAGCGCCGAGTCATCGCGCACATCACCGCCGTCACAAAGCGGCCGAAGAATCAGGCGCGGCAGCAGGTGCGGCGGCTGGCAGTGAAGCAGGTGCAGCAGCAGGCGCAGCCGCTGGTGCAGATGCAGGTGCGGCAGCAGGTGGTGCGGCAGCTCCGGCTCCCGCTCCGGCCCCAGCGCCAGCTCCTGCTACTCCGTAAGGTTAGTACGGTTTGAAATTCGAGGGCGGCCGCCTCGCGGTCGCCCTCGACTAGTCTAAGTTACTCAGCCGGACTGTTCAGTTCCGGCTGTTCGAGTTTCCAGTCGAGCAAACTAAGCCGCTATTTTCTGCGCCATGAGCTACTAGCGCGATTCAGCTCGCGAACGTGACGATCACTTTCAGTGATTCCGGCTTTTGTGCGGTCTCGAACGCTTCGGTGACTCGCGCGAGCGGAAATCGATGCGTCACCAGTTCTTGCGCATTGATAACACCGTGCTCGACCAGCGACATCGCTTCGCGCGTCTCGTCCGGCCCGCATGAGTAGCTCGGGATCAGTCGCGTCTCGTTGAAATAGAGATCGTGAGGCTTCAGGATTAGTTCGTCGTCGGGCGGTGTCGCTGTGAACTGCACTACGGTTGCGCCTTTGCCAGCCGCCGCAATCCCGGTTGCGATTGCCTTCGACGTGCCGGGCCCGACAATCACCACGTCCGCCATCGCGCCCTTGGTGATTTCGCGCACCTGCTCGATCAGGTTGTCGCCCGCGACGACGATCCCGCGATCCGCGCCCATCTCTACCGCACGGTTGGCGCGCGAATGAAACAAGTCGGCGCCGATGATCATGCCCGCGCCCATATAGCGCGCGAGCTTCACGTGCATCATGCCCATGATGCCGAGGCCGATCACCAAAATCGTCTCGCCGTTCTTGAGACCCGATCGTTTGAGCGATTTCACCACGCACGCGGCCGGTTCGATTAGCACGCCATCCGCATCGGATACCGAATCGGGGAGTTTCAAAGTGTCGCGCTGATTGTCCGCGCTGACCAGAAAAAATTCGGCCATCCCGCCGGGACGGATATTGGTCGCGCGCCAGGTGGGACACTGCACATACTCGCCGCGGCGGCACGCAGCGCATTGAAAGCACGGCGCATGATGATGAACGAACACGCGCTCGCCGCGTTTGAAATCGCGCACCGCCGCGCCTGCTTCCTCGACTACTCCGACCGGCTCATGACCCAGCACCAGCGGCGCCTTGCGCTTGATGTACCAGGGCATGATGTCGCCCGAGCAGATGCCGCAAGCGCTCGCGCGCACCAGGATGTCGTCGGGGCCAACCTCGGGCCGGCTGCTTTCCTCGACGCGGATGTCACCGAAATCGTAGAGCCGAGCTACCTGCATATTCACTCTGTGCGCGGATTGAGACTAACTGGAACTTTGTGGTCCGCCGCATCGGTTGTCAACGGCGCAACAATGCGTGGATAGCTCACAGATGGTAGGATCGCCGCATGCCACGTCCTCAATGTCCGCCGATCGCAGCCGATATCATCGCCGAGATCGGTGACCGGATCGTTCTCATCGAGCGCAAGAATTTTCCGCATGGATGGGCGATCCCGGGCGGCTTCGTCGATTTCGGCGAGACCGTCGAGCATGCCGCGATCCGCGAGGCGCGCGAGGAAATTTCGCTCGCGGTGGAAATTCGCGTCCTGCTCGGAGTGTACTCGCGGCCCGATCGCGATCCACGCGGCCAGACGATCACGGTGGTGTATGTCGCGCGCGCGAGCGGCACGCCGATCGCAGCCGACGACGCCAAAAGCGCCGCACTGTTCGATCCGCGGCGTCCCCCATCGCCGCTCGCATTTGATCATGCGGAGATTCTGGCTGACTACGTGCGATTTCTGGATACCGGCCAGTTCCCAGCGCCGTGGCGTAACGAGTCTATGAAATCCTGATGATCGCCGCTGACATGTGGGGTCGGGGAAATCTCTCGACAACTTCCTCGATGCTCGTTTCAGTGTGCAACTCTATTTTTGATTTGGTAGCGTGCGATTGAAACGCGGGAGGCATCAATGTCTTTGCGTATCGCATTGCTCGGACAGGCCGCATTTGCGGAAAAGGCGCTCGAGGCACTCATCAAGCACGGCGAAGAGATCGTTCACGTCTTTGCGCCGCCCGATCCTGCGGCCGGCAAACCCGACGCGCTCGCGGCTAAAGCTCGCGAACTGAACCTGCCGCTCAGCCAGCCCAAGTCCTTCAAGAAGGACGACGCATACGAACATTTCAAAACCCTCGACGCGGATCTTGCGATTCTCGCGTTCGTGACGTTGATCGTGCCGGAGCGAATTCTGTACACGCCGCGCTACAAATCGATCTGCTTCCATCCTTCGCTGCTGCCGCGGCATCGCGGCGCCAGCGGAATCAACTGGGCGATAATCGAGGGCGACGCGGAAACCGGCGTCACCTGGTTCTGGCCCGACCAGGGAATCGACACTGGTCCCATCCTGATTCAGAAGCGAGTCCCGATCGCGGACAGCGACACGGTTGGATCGATCTACTTCAACACGCTCTTCCCGATGGGAATCGAGGCGATGATCGAAGCGGTCGATTTGATCAAAGCCGGCAAGGCGCCCGCAATCGTTCAGGATGAAAGCAAGGCGACTTACGAGCCACCCTGTCGCGACGAGCACGCGAAGATCGATTTATTGAAGCCCGCGCGAGCGATCTTCAATTTGATTCGCGGATGCGATCCGCAGCCCGGAGCGTACGCGAGCCTCGACGATCAACGCTTGCGGCTGTACGAAGTTTCATTTTCGCCGGCGGCTGAAAACCTCGAGCCCGGAACAATCGCCGCGATCGACTCGGCTGGGATGAAGATTGCTCTGAGCGGTGGAGCGATCATCGCGAAGCGCGCGCGGATCGATCCCAGTCCAAAAAAAGTGGCCGCGAGCGATCTCCTCGCCGCGGGCGAAGTCCGCGTCGGCGCACGACTCACCTAGCGCGACCTAGTATCGATCTGCAGCGCTGCGTGAGCGGCCCGCGACCATGCTGTTCTCGAATCCCCCGTTGCGCTAGATTTGCGGCATCGAAAAAAGCTTGGCGTAGTTTTCGGGGGACAAGCGATGAGTACTTCGATCGAGACCGAGCGCTCCGGCGGGCGCGGAGAATGAGTGGGATGCGCCTTTGCGTCGGCACTTCCAAAGGCATCGTGATCTTGGATGCCGCGCGCGGGACTCCGCTGATGGTGCTAGCCGACCCGTCGGCGGTCTGGTGCATGGCGCAGGACGCCGCCGATCCGAATCTGATTTATGCCGGCTCCACTTTGCATACGCGCGGCCGCGGCACCCTTGCGAGATCCTCCGACGGCGGCAGAACCTGGGCTGACGTCACCCCGGCACTCGCGCGCGAAGAGGAAGTGTGGGCGCTGGCGGCATCGCCGGCGGTCAAAGATCAGGTCTTCATCGGCACCTCGCACGCGCGCGTTTTTCGCAGCGACGACCGCGGCCATCTGTTCAGGGAATGCGAAGGCTTCCTGACGGTGCCCGGCCGTGACCGATGGACGTTTCCGCCGCCGCCGCACATCCCGCACGTCCGCTCAATCGCATTCGATCCTCGCGAGCCCGCCACGATGTACGTCGGCGTCGAAGAGGGCGGAATTTTTCGCTCGCGCGACGGCGGCGTATCGTTCGAGGCGCTCAACGATGGACTCTACTGGGATGTGCATACGGTGGCGGTCGATCCGCGTGATTCGCGCCGGCTGTATGCCACCACCGGTGACGGCTTCTATCGATCGCTGAACGCGGGCAAATCATGGGAGCGGGTAACGCACGGGCTCAATCGCAGCTACACGATACCGCTGCTGGTCGATCGCGCAGACCAGGAAACGATCTTCACCGTGGCCGCAGCGGGTCCACCGCCGACCTGGCCCTCAGGACCCGCGGGCGCCGACGCAATCATGTTCCGCAGTGGGGATCGCGGCGAGAGTTTCGAGCCGTTTTCGCCCGACCAGGGGTTCGGGCGCGGGATGGTGATGCGATTGAAATCAGACCCGGAGAATGGCGGCTTCTTCGCGGTCAGCAATGACGGCCAGGTATTTCGCGCATCCGCCGATGGCAGTTCGCTGTCGCTCGTCGCGGAAAAACTCCCGCCCGCCTTCGACCTCGCCCCAATTCCGTGACAAAGAGTTCTCGATAGTTTGGCGTGGTTCGGTTTTTCGTGTCATTCGGAGCGAGCCCGGCCACGAGGAACCTCGGATCCGGTATCGTCGTTTTTTTCACAGCGAAATCGACTCACATCGGATCACCCGTGTAGAGTTGGCGCCTAGCGAACTTTTTGGGAAAAAATGACCCATGATCGAGACTCATGAGAGCTTGTTTTCTCAAGCATTCCTTCGAGCCGTTTTCGATAGCGAGTTCAAATCGTTCAGGAAATCGCCCGAAGAGAAGCAACTGATTGAACGTCTTACGGACTGGTCGAAGAAAACCCTCCAGAAAGAGACGACCGCGGAGATAGCCTTCACGAATGTCTTTTTTGAATCAACGTGGGGTTACCGTCTGAGTGGTAAAGGGAACGTGCACGAGGGATACACCGCATACCCGAAATATCCGGTGCCTGGCGCTGGCGAGAGTGGTGGTACCGGAGAAGCAGATGCCGCTCTAGGTTACTTCGACTATGCTACTCTGCCATCCACGCCCCAAGTTCTATGCGAGTTCAAAGACGTCAAATCAAACCTCGATGCTCCTCAGAAACGAAAGGGTAGCACCCGATCACCAGTCAAGCAGTGTGGCGATTATCTGCGCGAGGCTATGAGACCTCTTTACGGTAACGAAGCGGTGCAGCCCACATGGGGCTTCGTGACAGACATGAATGAGTTTCGCTTATACTGGCGAAATAATATGCCGAGTCAATACCAGCGATTCATCATCAACAAACCGACGATGGACGATGGTATCTCCCTACTCGAGCGAACCGAAGCCGGAAGCTTTCAGCGGTTCTTATTCGCACGGCTTTTCCACGCAGACAGCCTGCTGACGACTGGCGGCCCCTCTCCTCTGCTGAAACATCTCAAAGCCCAGGG
>Ga0137390_10006350_pt1 | contig 10066 bp, 8 predicted proteins | sample 15con2h24AmetaG_FD_104937 | JGI IMG/M metagenome (GOLD analysis project Ga0137390, IMG submission 104937) | Vadose zone soil microbial communities from Angelo Coast Range Reserve, California, USA - 15con2h2.4A metaG | ecosystem: Environmental > Terrestrial > Soil > Vadose zone > Saprolite... | reverse complement strand
GGGGGTATCTCCGTGTTGAGGACGCCTAGTCTTATTTTGTAACAAAGTCAATCATGGCTCGTCGCCCATCTGCCGGCGCCACGGCGATGCCAAGATTGGGTGGGTCCTCACGCACAACGACAACGCGCCATACCTGGCTTCCTGCCGAGTAATTGTGCTCCTTGTGAGATACGGTGCAGCGAACCCAATAAGGCTGCGGCTCTGCCTGGCATCTTATCCAGCATTCCCACCGCAAAGCCGCATGGCAATGTTCCACTGGGGTAAGGTGGTGTAGCCGTTCTCTCGGTATTCGTAGAGGCGCAATGCAGGGTTGATAAGGATCGACGAGCGTTACGAGGCCCACGATCACTTGATTCTGATTTGATTCATTTCACGCGACATCCACGGGAAGATCCGTTCCGTGCATGTTGACCTCACATTATGTGCCATACTTTGTCTGAGACCTACCCTGAGCGGTACATCATGATCCCGGCCCAGGTCATAGGCCTCAAGTGCCACGGAACACTTGCTTTTGACCCCTGTGGAAATTGGTGGCGTCGTCCGTTGTGGCTTACTCAAAGGTCCCGTGGTGACCATCCTCCGCTTCCGGGGTGCGCAACACCCAGCCGCGGTATCGGGTCCGCGCATCTACGTGCACCACTCCGATATACTCGGCGCTTGGCCGTACTTTTAATGGTTTTACCTCTGGTCCGATGAAATAAACTTGGTTACCACAAATTATTCATTTGACTTAACTCCAGATCGGGCTTCGCGGTTTCCGTGATTTCATAAAAACATCGCTTATCCTGTCCAGCTGCGTGCAGGTCCCACGCGTCGTCGATGCGGCCCTGTTGTTGTCGTCCCATTCCTATCACCTATTTCTCTAGTCGGCCGAGATCATTGCCGGTCTTGATCTTGATTCATTGAAGAAAGGCGACCGCGTGGACGTGTCACCGGTGGCCTTCGTGTGTCGCTCGGCAATTCCTTTGTCTTTTGCTATCTTGGAGAAGCGTCATACGGAAACATGACACAGCCTACATTCCAGGCCTTTTTCGCGCGCATGACAGGTGGACATCAATACTCATCAGAAATGTTATAATTGTGTGAATCGAATCCGAACAGAGGTACCTAACCCTCACGCTCGATGACTTGATCTCAGGGTATGTGATTTCACACACGCTTTGTCCTTTTGGTGGCCATCTTTCTTCACCCGGGCCGAGGGTCCTTTTTTTTTTTTGAATTTCACATGCGTCCGCGTGTCATTCCTTCAGCGCAGACCGTCACGGCGACACTGTGTCCCAGTTGTCTGCAGCGATTCATAAGTCTTGACACCCATTCAAACCACCCATATACCCCTTGGGAATGCATAAGGCTAGTGTCCCATCTCTGTACGAATGGACGGTCCGTCCTCATCGATCCTCTTTACCTTTCGAGAGAACTCATGACTATATACCGACAGGTTGTTTTTTCTTTTTTTTCACATCACTCTAATAAGCCGTAGTGGAAGTACGCTATTATCTGGTGTTACCCACGGTATTCGAATGGGAGATGCTGGCACAATGAAGTTCACTCGCTGCCTCGCATTCCTCGCAGTTGGGTACATGCGCACACGCACTCGTAGTGATTCTCGGTGGAAAGTTCTGGGCCAACACGACCGGAATTTTCCTTCGGGTTTGGTTCAACTAGCTGTCCTAGCTGTCTAAATATCTCATCCCCTGCCATTCTTTGAGCGGTCCGGACGTCACAGAAATAGAAAAAGGAAGAGAGATCGTCTGATAGTACTTTCTTATGGGACGTTCCCGGTACTAGCTTTTACAGCAGTATGGCCGTTATCTGATTCGATACGAACCGTTTTCAGATCTTTCGCCTCTTCAACACGGGACACGTGGTTCAAAGAGTACAACCGTCGTCGGTGTTAGTGAGCCCCGTCGATCCAAGTCCGGAGGGACCCCGCACCGATACACACTCCTGCCACCGCACCGCCCACACATCGCTGGACTCCGCGGCTCAAGCCCCCAGTCTAGAGCGACTAAAGGCTACTTATAGGATCGAGGTCTTGACGTAAAGGGCGTTGACTCGGCATCTCAGTTCCGCTAGACGGAAAGAAGACTTACAGCCCCCCCCCCTTTCGAGGTCACTTCCCCGCCTGCTCTGCTATCGCCACGCCTGATACACCCCGTCCGAATGTAACGGTTTTTCGTACGGCTTACCCTGCCACGGGTTTCGCGTTCTCGTTATCGTTGAAATGTTATGGCAACTTGGTTGCGCTCCGCGGCTTGCTACTCCTTTTGATTTTTCCTATCGCGCTGTCGCTAACGGCTGGCCCGGGGTGATGCGCCTTGCTTCTCGGTCTGGATCACTTGCCATCCATTACCTTGGCCGCCAAGGGACGCTATTTCATTCTCGTTTTCGGGGGGCATCGTGACTGGATTGGGGCTACCCGTTACTTGATACAAGCCGAATCGCTCTCATGGAAGGGGCTTCCGTACGGGGCATTGCTTCGCCAAATTTTACCCACAACGCGTCCACCTGCAGTTCTATCTAGGATCAACGGCACGACCACACGTGCTGATGCGGCGGAATAGATATTGTCATTACCACGCGGCGACCGCCTGCCTATGGGCACACTTACAGCGCAGCCTGGCGGCGACACGTAAGACATGCCTGTCTTTCCCTCGCCCTCCCATGTTCGCATGGTCACGTTTTATTAAATGACGATGCGTTGGACATGCCTATCACCCGTGTCGTTGTTCATCAGCCATACCTGCTGGAGGACAAGTGGCCGCCGTAAGCTTATCTGACCTGGTATTTTTGCCTTCTCGCTATTCTTCGAATAATTCAAGTAGTTCAATCTCGACGTGGGAGACCCTCTTCTCGTGGATCAGAAACCCCAAGTTTTTCTCACGACGTCCTCCTTCGCGATTTGACAATGAATACACTTGCCGACCTTCTCAGGACTGCTACCGTCTGCTATGGGTTCTCAACTTCCCACTATCATTCCAGCGTAATCCCTCAAAACGGATAGCGGTAAGTTCGAGAAGCTGGGTTGCCTTTGTAAAAGAACGACACGCCCCCCCCCCAGCCTTGGCGACATGCAGCCTGCAGCCTGCAGGCTGTTTGTTGTCATCAACCTGCACTGCCCTCATGAGCAGCCCCTCCACCTCCTTCTCCAGACCACTGGGAAGGTGGAGGAGGGAGGGAGCCCTCCGGAATAAGCACGGAACGGGGGGCCCCAAATAATTGAGTTGTACGAGACGACATCTCACCTGGGCTCGGGGGGGGTGGCCTCGCCGAGCCCGCGTAGCGCGCAACCTGACGCAGCGAAAACGTTGGCTCCAGCGTCAAACCCCATTATGGGTGCGCCGTGCCCCGGCGCTTCTTCCCCAAACCGCCCGCCCGGGGGGACGTTTCCCAGGGAGGCAAAATTGGGCACGAAATAGGGTTGTCGCCATCCCATTAGATCAGCACGTGCTGTTCATGATCAGTAGGGGTTAGCGTATGGCTCCAGATTGTGCGGAGTGTTCAAGATAGAGATAAAGTGGCTGCGCATCTGGTTGCGAGTTGCGACCTCGTATATTTATTTTCCATCGTCCCCCCTCCGGGGCTGGGGGCGCCCCGATTAGTATTGATTTGATGACTTCAGACATCGGTACGAGCGCCCGTGTGTATTAATTGCCGATAAAATGAACGACGAGAGCGCTACGATGAGGTCGATTATGAGATACCAACAAACTTTCTTACTTGGAGGGGCGCAGATAAACCGGGCCAGTACAGTAGCAACCTTTTGAGATAAGGTGGTTCGATATGGGGTCATCGGCACAGTATCCCGCATCCGCAGTCTCAATCAGAAAAAAAAATAGCCAGCGTCTCTTGCGTCCGTCGCATAGTGAGGCCTAAGCGGTGTCTACCCCACAGCGCTTCGGTGGCTATCCCACGAGTTTTCCACTGCTCAACCAACCGCTTGAGTTCCCTACGTGACAGGAATCATGATCCAACGACGTTAACGGCTTACTTCCGTTCTTCCATCCTCTGCGCTACGGACGCGGCATAGTTGATGCGGGGATATATGGATGCCTCCCCCCTCACTCGGTGCTACTGCCTACTCTCGCTGATCTGACTCCGTTCGCGTGCCGGTGACGATGTCTACGTATCCAGTATACCCGCCGAAGCCGTCGTCAAATTTGGAGTGGATCCATGGAAGTTGCAGGAAGAAATTGGCCGGGCCAGAGACATCACATCGCTATGGGAGTGCGTGCTGCCAGTGAGTCAGTCCCATGGGGAAGTGCAGCCCTGATTCACTGGCACCTCAGCGGCTTGCCTCGCCGAGAGAGTGAGCGAGAGGCTCGTCCTACAGTACGTCTCTTGATGCGCTGGGCTGAATAATGAATAAGCACCGACGCAAGGTCGCCGCGGGTATCCGAGTCGTGGGCACAGGCACGACATCATAGCCAGATACCAGTGACCTGTCCGCCGCAGCGTCCTCCAACACCATTTTACAGAACCTCAACGGAAGCAATATTTTCCACAGGTGTCGGTGGGAAACAACGACTGATTCCGTTCCGACGGAACGGAGTGTGAGTGTGAGTTACCGGCGGTGGTCCGAGAGTGGTCCGAGTCCTATCGTAGTCACCCAACAATTTTCTGATCCAACACCCATTTCAAAAGTGGGTCTTGACTCTTGACACGTCCCATGACCACCCGTAACAAGTCAGGGATGACACCCGCTCACGGCGACACGCGGCTAGGTACTTGCGGGAGTGTGCGTTAACGGCATCCGTCTCCGAGTCCGGCGTACGAAGCGCCCGCCGTATCATGCCATACCTTTCGAAACAAGAACAAGAATGACGACATGGCATTATCGATCGTGTCGCCAGCTGCTCGTGTTGGTTGATGGAGTGTTGACGGTTGCATCATTCGTTATCTTGATATCTGTACAAGTTATTGTAGGGGGGTCTTGAAGGGGGTAAGAAGAATTTAGCCACCCTGCCAGAGCGTGCTCCAAAGGACCTGACTCGGTTTCAGCTTTTCAGGCGCCAGTAATGCCGACGGCGGCGCGTCCGTCGTTCACAGTCAGATTTTTTTTCCCTCGAGGAGCAGCTTGCTGTCCTGGAGTCACGAATGGCAGGACTGGACGGGCCGTCGGTCAGCCTGCAAGTATACTTACAGTGCAAGACTGGTACTGAGCGTGTCCTGTGCACGGACGCCCCGCACTCATACGGGATTTTCCAGTTCGGGTTATCGGAGAACGCCGCTCACGGTTTTCTAGCAAATTTCCGCCGCAGCTAAACTAAAAGGCAAGACGGCTTCTGTGGGACACAGTCATCACGTGGTGTGGAAGTTTTTTTTTCTGGCAGAGAGCGTTCGAGACGAGATGGGGAGAAGGGCAAGGAACAAAAAGATGGCTACATGCATACATAGAGGAATTCTATACATACTGACTGTACCTACATGAGTTACCCTGGTTGGGAGCGAATAGAGCAAGATGAGAGAAGGCAAGAAAAGGGTTGGATGTGAGCACAGCAATAGACAAAGCAATAGAGTAAAACAAAGAGAGAAAAAAAATTGTCACACGTCCAGCAACCCGGGCAAGATGGATAAAGCAACGCAAGTGGTGCGTACCTGACAAGAGAACCGAGAACCCAAGCAGAATATCGGAGAATGGAGTAGGACGGGGAATGGCCCCGATCAAAAAAACGTTCAGTAACCAGCCCAGCTCTGTAATGACGAGCTCTGCTCGCTCGCATAGACAACTCCAGGTTGTACGTGGGAGCTAACATGCGCGTGAGCAGGCTGAACGTGGGCGGGGGAGTCGTATGCGGGTATATCGTAGACCTGTGGGTGATTCGCCGCACGTAGTAGTCCAGGGGCAAGGGCGGGGTTCAGAATATGCGAGTAGTCCGCGTTTGCCGTCGTCCAATATTGCGCCATCGGCACGGGCTGTGCGGCAGCCGATAGGGACGGGAACAGTGGGGGCGGGGCAAGGGCGTCTTCGTACTCCGGGTAAAAAATGAACGGCTTGTCTCCGTCGTCCGTCATGGGCACGGGCGCCTGCGCCAGCACAGGTGCGGGGGCTGGAGCTGGGGCAACCGCGGGAGGAGTAGTGTGGAACGCGGATGGCTGAGGGGCAAACGATGGTCCGACAGCAGAGACCGTTGTGACATAAGCGACAGGCGAGTCCGCATTGCCCTGCGGGATGTTGGAGTAACTGGACGACGCTAGTGGTGCCGTTACGCGCATGTGAGCCTGCTGCATTTGGGCCTGGGCTTGGACCTGAGGATGTAGCCCGTGGGCTGGGGGCGGCTGTAACTGTTGGGGTGGGTGAATATCCGTGAAAGCCGGAGCTAGGTTAGCCGCGGCGGCCTGCACGAGTGTCTCGCCCTGCCACAAAGGCGGTGGCGGTGGCGCCACGGTCGCGTAACTGGGCTCCGCCAGGTTAAGTGGGGCGGACGATACGGGCACGCCCATTTGCAACCCGACGGTGACTGGCCCTGTGGGTGAAGCGAGCGCCCCAGCAACGGTCGCAGTAGGAGAGGGCGCGCTTACACTTGTCGACGAGTCAGAGTCTGGGGATGAGACCCGAACGGATTCAGGGACACCAACATGGACGGAACCTCGGCGAGGGCGCCGCGGGTCGTCCCCTTTCTTACTCTTGCTTGCATGCACACCCGTGTTACGCCGTGGACGTCCATTTGCAGGGTCTACAGAGGAGGTTGAAGTGTACGGCGACGAGGAGTTTGTTTCGTCACGAAGGAACGGCGCACGAGGAGTCTGGAGGCCATAATGACGCTTCTTTGTAAGACCATGGATCTTCTGCAGATGCTTTACAAGGCCCGGTTTCACTTCTGCATCAGAACCAGAAGCGATACTCGCAGCGGAGGGTGGTGGTGAGTTGTTTGTGGAAGAAATAGCTGACGAGCGGGGAGCGGGGCGTCCGTTAGGACCCGCTGGGGGGAACGAGTTGTTTCTGGGAAGCGGGATGCGCTGCGGAGCCTGGGGAAGTAAGGATGGGGGCGCACACGCCTCAGGAAACGAGGCCGTAATTGGTGATGCTATCGACAAGCCAGAAATGCCGGAAGTAGGAGTCAGGAGACTGGTGCTTGCGGCCGCCGCGGTGCCCGCATAGCCGACGCTAGTGCGATGTGATACTGCAGAGGGGAAAGGGCGGCTCGCGCCCTCTTGATCGCCCTGGGAACGCATGGATAGGTGAAAGCGATACTTTTCTGTATCAACAGGAAACCATGTCACCGCCTCCGTGAATTGTTGCATGGCGAGCTAGAGACGAGATTCAGAGGTAACCATAGAAGAAGTAGGCCAACGGAAGGCACGTACAGTATCATAAAACAGTCGACTAAAATTTTCGGATTCCTGAGCCCTTGGATTCAATATCATGTGGAGATGAATGTTTTCCTATCATAAACATGAACACACGCCATCAGCACGTGGGCGGTGTGAACCAGCCTTTGTCAATTTGGTGAGCAATGCCTGCCAGACCGTCTGTGGATCCGCGCCTGGAAGACTTGGAACGTCCGCGCTTTCTGATGGGCCAGATGCGGCAATGACGAATAAGTGACGGGTTGTGTTTGTCTCAAGAAATGTCGTTGCGAGTATCTAAAATGGGCAAGATAAGTGAGAAGGGCGTACGTTCGTTGGATTAAGACAAACAAAGCCCACATCGGTAACACGAAACAAGGTCGCGGCCGTTATCTTGTTGTTGCCTTGGTGGCTGAAACGGACCTCGGGTAGATGGTTGTAGCGTGAATTATTAGGATTAGCGATGGCCTCTTCAAAGGCAGAGACGGGACAGCTGGTAAGCCAGAGAACCTGAATCTGCAGTAACGAGTAGAGAGGTAGATAGATAGGGCCGCTTAATGGGCAGACGAGAATGTAAGGGAGCATTGTAACGTACTGGAACGACCGGATTGACCTTGCGCACCGTACCTAGAAGAGTGGGGAGATGGTGATCTCTAAGATCAGGCCAGCGGGCGACCATAGCTGGGGAATTTTCGATGAGGACCAGGGTGGCTAAGCTGTGTCCTTGTTGGGCCGGCTTGAAGAGGCCCGGTGGAGGTGAGGCGGACATGGGAGTAGTATGGCGAGGGAATAAGGGAACTGCGTGAAGCTGTGGTGGTGAGGGGGAGAGTGGGAGAGGTTAGGAGGGAAGGAAGGAAGGAAGGGCGTAGTAGGGTTTGGGTGAGGGCTTGCTTAATCTCTGGTCACTTCTCAGCCGCGGGGGAATGACAAGGCAAAGACAAGCTTGAAAGTTGAAAGCAAAGACCGGGAAGGCTCAATCATCGCTCATCAGAATAATATAATATGAATCTGAAGAGTGCACCCAATCAGCGTGTCACAGAACATTAAATGGTCCCTTGCCGCCCATCGACTGTCATTGGATCGGTCAGAAACCCATTTGAAGAACGCAAACGGGGACGTTTTTCTCAGAAAGGTATGCCAACACAATTGTCACTCGCCTCGCCTGCCTCTTTCGAGATCCTACGACCCGGAAGTCGGTTACACGCATTTATTTATTTATTATCGTGGCGATAAGTGTTAAATTACACGCCGCCTCGCCTTGGTTGCCGCCTTGACCTCCACCTGCCCGAGCATCTCTCTCTGCACAGAAACATGGCTGGAATCATCACCCAAGTCTCTCAGACACCCGCACAGGCCCACATTCAGCCTCCTCTTCTCACCCGTCTCTCCCTAGACCTTAGAGGAAAGCGTTTCAATGTTGACCGTGAAACGATAATGAACCTTCCCGAATCCGTCCTTCTATGTCTCTTTCCAAACGGTCTCGTCCTCAGCCGCCAAGCCACTTCGCTGACGGAACCAGGTGAACACGCTGAAGAGGAGGAAGTTTATGGCGTTGACGTACGTGGTCGCAACTCGGCTCTTTCCTCTTATCCGGCGCCTTAATTTGGCGACTGTAGCTGAACCCGTTCACATCTTCCCTCCTTCACAGTTCGACCCCGATTGCTTTTCCTTCGTCCTGCAGTTCTTCCGTTCCGCATCAGATACTTTTTACGGGACAGAGACATCTCCAGGTCTCTATCTCGCGCAGCAGCACCTCATCGACGTCTCTCCCACCTCCGATTTTGCTCCCAACCAGAACCCCCTCCTCTCAAAGCAAGCCATCATCGTCCTACGAGAGGAGTTGGAATACTTCTCAATTCCTCCCAAGGACGGAAATGCTTCCACAGATGCGAATGGAATTGCCAACGAGAGCATGCTAAATCTCAAGCGCGATTGTGGCAAATACCTTCTCGAAAAGAGGAGCATCTTTACGGCGCTACAACGCAATGTCAACAAGGAAAACAATATTGCGGAGCAGCATCTAATCGACATGTTGTGCATGAGGTAACCTCGTGTCTGCCCGCGTCTCGTCCTTCTAACCCATGTGCCTCCCCCCATCCTCCCCTCTCACCTAGTGGTTTCGACCGCGATGACGAATGGGGGTTCCGGGCCCCCGAGCCCTCCCGCTGTTGCATTTCTTCCATCGCCCTGGTCCTACTCAAAACGGGTATCTATCACCACCCGGCCGCGTCCGGGGAGAAGCAGGTCACCATTGACTATAACCAGATGGCAACAGCGCAGAAATTGCTCCTCTTCTGGCGGAAGCCTGCAGTGCGTTATCTTTCCCTCCCCCCCCCTTTCCCTTTGGGGTTATGTCTTTATGTGGCTAATCGTTCCCCCTGCCGTGACCTACAGCGTAAATGTTGGTGGGACGGAATCGAGATAGAATTGAAACAGGCTGGTGAAGATGCCCCGAGAAATATCAAATTGTGGGCACGCCGGGTTTGGACGCTTGAACTCAGTCTGGTGCGCCCGACTCTCTGCTTTCTGGGCAGGCGAAACGGGGGGCTGATGAATCATTCATTTTTGACATTGCCGTTGCTAGGTCTGAACTTGGTCTTTTCTGGGATTTGTCAAACGGTCCTGGTGTGGGCGCTGTCGAGCGCAGTAATAAGGTGGAACTGGGCACCATCTTTTGCGAACGTCCGTGGCGGGGACTCTTCGGGGGGGGGAGCTCACGGCATTTCATCGTCGTTGTTTGCATACGCTTACTCCTTGGACACCTCATCATGTGCTT